>Ga0307479_10001245_pt1 | contig 23238 bp, 21 predicted proteins | sample atmos_gasesECM4C_FD_203743 | JGI IMG/M metagenome (GOLD analysis project Ga0307479, IMG submission 203743) | Hardwood forest soil microbial communities from Morgan-Monroe State Forest, Indiana, United States - atmos_gasesECM4C_515 | ecosystem: Environmental > Terrestrial > Soil > Temperate...
GGCGTCGCGATCACAGATCATCCACCTGCGCGCCCCGCTGGATCTGGCCATCGGCTTTCTCGGCTTCGGCTGCGCCGTGATCGGGGGGCTCCTGGCCGGAACCGTCGGCGGCTGGCGGGCCGCCCGGCTGGCACCGGCCTCGGCGCTGCGAGACCTCGGATGACCGAGCCAGAGACGACCGAGCCAGAGATGACCGAGCCCACCGTCGAGATGACCGAGCCGACCGCGGTGCTGAACGGCCCGCCGACAGAGGGGGCGCTGTACGAGCTGCAGGCCGTGGCCCGCCGCTACCTGCGGGGCTCGACCCCCGTCGAGGCCCTGCGCGGCATCGATCTCGAGATCGCCGACGGTGAGTTCCTCTCCATCGAGGGCCCGAGCGGATCGGGCAAGAGCACCCTGCTCCAGCTACTCGGCGCCCTGGACGTGCCAACCACCGGCACCCTTCGCTTCGACGGCCATGAGCTCACCGCCGCATCGGATTCGACGCTGACCCGGATCCGAAGCGAAGAGATCGGCTTCGTCTTCCAGCAGTTCAACCTGATCCCCACCCTGACAGCGGCGGAGAACGTGGCCATCACCATGATCCCCCAGCACCGGCCCAAGCTCGAACGACGGCAGCGGGCGCAGGAACTGCTCGAGCGGGTGGGGCTGGGCGCCCGAGTGGAGCACCTGCCCTCTCGGCTGTCCGGTGGGGAGCAGCAGCGGGTGGCCATCGCCAGGGCCCTCGCCAACGAACCTCGCGTGGTCATCGCCGACGAGCCCACCGGCAACCTCGACTCCGAGAGCGCGGAAGGGATCCTCGACCTGTTGGCCGAGGTGCGGGCCGGCGAGCGGCCGGTCACCGTCGTGGTGGCGACTCACGACCCGGACGTGGCCGGCCGTGCCGGACGACGCATCCGCCTACGAGACGGATCGGTGGTGGAGGACACCGGGAACGCGGCGCACTGAGCGGCCGAAACCGGCCAGCGTCAGCTGACCAGCTCGTAGTCGTCGAGCACGGGCCGGGCCATGACCTCCCGGAAGCGGGTGAAGCTCCACGGCCACACCGCCGGCACGCCCCGGTCGTCCAGGTACCAGCTCCGGCACCCGGTCACCCACACGGTCTTGCCCGCCGCCTCGGTGCGCTCCTCTTCGAAGCGCACCGCCGCCTGGTTAGTGGGGGAGATCTCCCGGCACCGGCCCTCCGAGATCTGCGCGATGAGCTGCATGACGTAGCCGAACTGCAGCTCGGCCACGTCGATGAGCGAGAAGTTACCCACCGGACCATTGGGGCCGTTCAGCATGAACAGGTTGGGGAACTCGGGCACGGAGATGGCGGCGTACGCCCACGGCCGAGGTGTCCACACCTCGTCCAGCCTCACCCCGCCGCGGCCGAGCACCTCGATGGGCCGGAGGAAGCGGTCCACCCGGAAGCCTGTGCCGAGCACGAGCACGTCGAGCTCGTGCAGCGCGCCGTCGGTGGTACGCACCCCGGCGGGCTCGACCCGGAGGATGGGGTCGGTCACGACACGGACGTTGGAACGCTGCACCGACTCGTAGAAGTTCGGCGAGACGATGAGCCGCTTGCACGCGGCGCGGTAGTCAGGCCTGAGGCGCTCGCGGAGCTCGGAGTCGGCGACCTTCTCCAAGTTGGCCTCGCACAGCTGCTGGAGCATCTTCACCTGGGGCGAATCGGCGTCGACCACGGCGTTGGCGAAGCCTTCCTCGAACAGGGTGGTGAGCTCGGCCCTGGTGCGGGCCACGGCACCGGGGTCCGCCCGGAACTCGGCCCGCTGCAGCTCGTCGAAGGCGGGGTTGCCCACGGGCAGCACCCACTGGGCCGTCCGCTGAAACAGCGTGTACTCGGCGACCGCGTCGACCAGGGCGCAGGTGACCTGCACGGCCGACGACCCGTTGCCGATCATCCCGAGCCGGGCACCCTCGAGTGGCACGGCGTGGTCCCAGCGGGCGGTGTGGAACTTCGGACCGGCGAAGCTGTCCAGACCCTCGATGGCCGGGATGGCGGGATGGTGCAGCACGCCGGTGGCGGCGATGACCACGTCGGCGACGTCACGACGGCCGTCGGCGGTGGTGACGTGCCAGCGGCCGTGGTCGAACTCGAGGCGGGTGATTTCGGTCGAGTACTGCACGTACTTCTCCACCCCGAAGCGCTTGGCCACCGCTTCCAGATAGGAGAGGATCTCGGGGCCGGGGGAGAAGACGTGGCTCCATTCGGGGTTGGGGGCAAAGGAGTAGCTGTACAGGTGGGAGGGAACGTCGCAGGAGATGCCGGGATAGGTGTTCTCCCGCCAGGTTCCACCGAGGCGATCGGCCTTCTCGTAGATGGTGATGTCCGTGAAGCCGCCCCCGTGCAACTTGATGGCCGCCAGGATGCCGGCCATGCCGCCACCCACGATCACGAAGCGCAGGGGCCCTCGCCGGTCGTCACCGCTGGCGTCGCTGGTCAAAGCGCCCTCCCGTGCATCCCGCCTGGTTGGCAGGTTACCTGAGCACCCGCGACCGGCCCTTGTGCCCGTGCGCTCTCCGGGAGGTGTCTAGCGTGAGCGGATGTGGGAGGGGGGTCCCGATCGGCTCTGCAACTGTCGCGGCGCGACCTGTTGCGAAGCGGCCTGCTGGCTGCCGGCGCTCTGGCCGGCGGCGGTGTGCTCGGTTCCTGCGGAAGCTCGCCGCCGACGGTGCTCGAAGGCGCCGGGCGCTACCGATGGCCGGTGCCGGTCGCCCGCCGCAAGCCCGGCTCGCTGCCCTTCCCGGACCGACCTCCCGGAACCGACACCATGCCCGAGATCGAGCACGTCGTCGTGCTCATGATGGAGAACCACAGCTACGACAACTACCTGGGCATGTTGGGGCGCGGCGACGGCTTCTCCCTCGGCCCGGACGGCATGCCCACCAACTGGAACCCCACCACCGACGGCCGCAGGCAACTTGCCTTCCCCATGACCAACGACTGCCAGCAGGACGGCAAGCCGTCGCAGGAGTGGGCGGACTGCCACGCCCAGTTCGCCGGCGGCACCAACGCGGGTTTCGTCGGCTCGCCGAGCGGGCCTGTGGCCATGGGCTACTGGGACCGGGCCCAGTTGCCCTTCTACTACTCGCTCGCCTCCACCTTCCCGCTCGCCGACCGTTGGTTCTGCTCGCTGCTGGGCCAGACCTTCCCCAACCGGCGCTTCCTCACCGCTGCTACTTCGGCGGGGATGGTGAACGACGTGCTGTCGCAGGCAATCGACAAGCCGCCCAACGGCACCATCATGGACCGCCTCGACCAACACAAGGTCAGCTGGCGCAACTACTTCCACACCGCCGGTCTCCCCACTATCGACGTCTGGTTCGACGACCACGCCGCTCATGAGGGGAAGGTGGTGGCGATCGACCAGTTCTTCTCCGATGCCGCCGCCGGGACCCTGCCGGGCGTTTCGATCGTCGATCCCGACTTCGGGACGCAGTCCGAGGAGGATCCCCAGAACATCGCCATGGGTCAGCGTTTTGCGTCTCAGGTCGTCTCGGCGGTGATGCAAGGTCCGGGATGGCCGAAGACGCTGCTCGTCTGGACCTACGACGAGCACGGCGGATACTACGACCACGTTCCGCCGCCACCGGCCTTGGCGCCCGACGACATCGCTCCGCTGTCGCCGGTGAAGCCGAACGGCCCCGAGAAGGCGTACGACGGCTTCCGCCGCTATGGCTTTCGGGTGCCGGCCGCGGTGGTGTCGCCATTTGCCCGAAAGGACCACGTCACCCACGTCATCCACGACCACACCTCGATCCTGGCCATGGTGGAGCGGAAGTGGAACCTTCCCGCCCTCACCTACCGAGACGCCAACGCCGCCGACCTCATGGATTTCCTCGACCTGTCCACCCCGGCGTTCATGGAGCCCCCGACGTTGGCCGCGCCCTTGTCGGTTGGCGCCGACTGCTCGCCGGGCCAGGCCGGCGCCCTTCCCCCGGTTGGGTCCGTTCGCTGAACGTTCACCTGGTTTTTGCTCCTCGGCCGTTGCGCGGCAAGGCGTGGCAGACAAGAGTTGGCCCCGCCAGCGGAAGGAGCGGCCATGGCTGAGATGACCCGCTACGAGCACGGCGTCCCGTCCTGGGTGGACATGGGCGCCCCCGACCCCCAGGCAGCGCTCATCTTCTACAGCGAGCTGCTCGGCTGGGAGGGCCAGGACATGGGGGAGGAGGCCGGCCACTACACGATCGTCTCCAAGAACGGAAAGATGGTGGCCGCCATCAGCCCGGCTCAGCAGCAGCCGGGCCCACCCTGGTGGTCCACCTACATCAACGTGGACGACGTCGACCAGGTGACGAAGAAGGCCGAGGCGGCCGGTGGCGAGGTGGTCGTCGCCCCCATGGATGTGATGACCGCTGGGCGCATGGCCGTCTACCGCGACACCACGGGCGCCTTCATCTCGGCGTGGCAACCCCAGGACCACCCGGGCGCACAGCTCGTCAACCAGCCGGGTGCCTTCTGCTGGTGCGAGCTGGGCTCGTCGGATCTGGAGAAGTCCAAGCGCTTCTACGCCGACGTGTTCGGCTGGGGCTGGGGCGGTGCTCCCGAGTACGCCGAGGCCCAGGTGGCAGGTCGCTCGATCGCCGGGGTCATGCCCCGTCCGGAGGCCATCCCGGCCGAGGTGCCCGACCACTGGCTGGTGTACTTCGGTGCGAGCGACGTGGACGGCGACGCCCACAAGGCCCAGTCGCTGGGGGCGACCCAGGTCGTGGAGCCCACCGACATCCCCAACATGGGGCGTTTCGCCGTCTTCCTCGACCCCCAGGGAGCCGTCTTCGCCCTGTACAAGTAGGGGAAGCTCCGCAACGATCGGGCCCCGGCACCACGTGCCGGGGCCCTCGTTTCCTTCGAGACCTCTCGACCGGCCTCAGCGCCGGTCCGTTGTGGCGGCGTGGTTCAGCGGCGACCGCGGGTCGCCTTGCGAGCAGGAGCCCGACGAGCGGGAGCCCTGCGGGCCGTCTTCTTGGCTGTGGTCTTGCGGGCCGCGGTCTTCTTGGCCGGGGCTCGCCGAGCCGGGGCTCGCTTGGCCACCTTGCGGGCGGTCGTCTTCTTGGCCGCCTTCTTGGCGGGGGCCCGCGTGGCAGCGGCTGCCTTGCGGACGGGGGCCGCCGCCTTGCCTGCCGCCTTCACCAGGTCGTCCATGATCGGAAACGACCCTCTCTTCAACTTGGGGGCATTCGAGGGGTTGAGGACCGCCTCCTTGAAGGCCTTCACCGGGGTGATCCGGGCCTTCTTGGAGGCCTTGATCATGATCTGCTCCCCGGTGGCCGGATTGCGACCCATGCGGGCGGGGCGGTCCACCTTGACGAACTTGGCGAAGCCGCTGATGGCCACCGGCTCGCCTTTGGACACCACCGCCGTGACGACGTCGGTGAACCCCTCGAGGACTCTGGACACGGTGGGAAAGTCCACATCTGCATGGACCGCCACCGACTTGGCTAGCTCGCGCTTGTTCATAGGGCGGTGTTTTAGTGCATCGCTCCCCGGGAGTCGAGGATTTCCCGGGAAAAATGGCCATCTGAGCCGGCTCCAAGGCTGGGTTCTCAGCGCCTGTGGCGGCCGGCCCTCAGCGTTCCGGCGAGGCGAGGAGGTCTGCGACAAGGCGATTTCGTCGGCCACCCGCCCCGCACCTGTTCACGAGGCACGGGCCCATGAAGAGAAGCGGCAGGTTGGTGAGGACGACTCCCGTAGAAGCAAGGTTCTGTGGTGGAGTCTCGCTCGATCGACGGCTTCGTCCCCGTTACGGCGGCCCGAGCGGCTCAGCTCGCCGAAGATGCGTCGAGAGGAATCGATCCGTTGGCTACGGCCACCGCCGCCAGCTGTGAGTTCACGTTCAGCTTCCTCAAGATGGAGCGAATGTGGGTGCGGACCGTGCTCAGCGCCACGACCTGCTCGGCGGCGATCTCGGTGGCAGACCGGCCATGCATCATCTGATGCAGGACCCGACGCTCCGCCGGTGTCAACTCCACCAAACCGTTGTAAGGGGCAGGGAAGCAGCGGATTTCCGCTCCCTTGCCGTTCCCGTTGCCGTTGCCGGTGCCGGTGCCGGTGCCGGTGCCGGTGCCGGTGCCGTTCCCGTTGCCGGTGCCGGTGCCGTTGCCGTTGCCGTTGCCGTTGCCGTAACCCGGGCGCATCTTGTGTGAGAGACGGGTGAGCTCGGCCGGCAACGCCTCCAGGTCGAACAAGCCGGTGGCCCCCTCTTCCACGCACGCTGCCACCGCCATGGCGCTCGCACCGAAGCTCACGGCGATGACAGAGGAGCCCGCCTCGACAAGGGTGCGCGTGAGGAGCGCCGCCACCTCCCATGGATCCGAGCGTGGCTCGGCCACCGGCGGAGCAGATTCGGGATGGAGGACCACGACGACGACGTGGGGCTCGACCACATAGTGGTCGAGCATGACGGTTTCGATGCAGTGCGAGGCCGAGACCGTAGGCGTGGCTCCCACTCGACGGGTCATGGTGGCCACTGCTCCCGCCCACAGCCGGGCCGACCGAGGCGGATGCGGCTCGGGGTCGACCACGAGCACTCGCATCAAGGCGTCGCGGCTCTTGGGACGCTCGAGGTGACTCATCACTGGGGCGAGAGGCGGTGCGTCGGAGGCGGCCGACGGAGATTGCTCGGAGCCCTCACCGTCAAGAGGTACGACGACGCGCCGTACCAGGCGTGGCCTTCCCATCCGGTGCGCCGCCAGACGCTCCCGGTGTCCTGAGGTACCCGATGCCGAGGACGCCTCTTCGGCAGGCAAGCGCGAGATGGCGACGAACTGATGCCGCCGTGCCAGCGTGCCTCGGCGATGGCGGGCTGAACCGATCGAGGCGATGGCCGCCCTCGTCACAGCCGATGGCTCGAGATCGTCCGGGGCGACGCCGATCCCGACCGCCACATCGACCTCGGTCGAGGTGGAACCGACGGCGAGATGGTCTCCCATGGCGTGAACGAGGCGCCGGCCGAGGGCAGTGGCAGGGATGCGATGGGCACCGGTGCCGAAGCACACCGCCAGCCGCGATCCACCCAGCATGCAGATCCAGTCACCGGGACGCACGGCTCCCTCCATGCGGCGGACGGCTAGGTCCCAGAGAACTGCTGCCGCCGGAGCCGGCGCGTCGCCAGCAACGGGCTCGACGTCCACGCAGGCGATGATCCGACATCCCGGATTGGGGACCCACCTCCGCCGTTCAGCAGAACGGCGGTCTTCCGGGCCCGTGACGAGCGGTTTGGTGAGGATCGAATCCTCCGCGATGGCAGCCCGGACGGCTGCAGGCGGGAGGTCCCCGACCGGCTGCGCTCGGGACGCCGTCCCCTGCTCCTCACGTCCCCCCGGGACAAAAGCGACCATCGTGCCCCCCGCACTCGCCGTCCCCTAGCGGCTGGTAGCCAGGCAGTTGAAATGTAGCCCGTTCTCGTGACTGTGGCGCAGCGCCCGTGCAAGTCCTCGAAACCCACTCGGCTGAGAGCTGTCGATTCTGGCCGGCGTTTTCCGTTCAGCCGTAGGGGTTGCCGGGCTCCCCGCAGTATCCGTACGGGTCCCACGGCGCCGTGCTCTGTCCGATGAGCACCCAGCTGTTGCTCGCTTCGTTCATGTAGGCAGCCGGACACGGGTCGGCAATCCAGATGAACATCGACCCTGGCATGCACTGGGGTGCACCCACGCACGTCGTCGCCGCTTCGTGCCCGTCCGCGTAGTGGGGACATGACGACACGAAGCCAGGCGCCGCGTGAGAGGCGAGGTAGGAAAGTGCTGCCTGGCAGCGACTGGCGAGATCCGGCTGGTTCGGGCTCGGGGACACGATGGTCTGCGAGGCCAGTGGCGGCGGCAAAGGCGCCGGTGTCGGTGGGGTCGGAGCGGGCGCCGATGCTGGAGCAGGAGCGAGGGTGCTTCCGCCCCCCGCGCTTGGCGCGACTGGCGACGAAGGGAAAGGCGCGGGCGTCGCGACGACAACGGTCCCGCGTGGAAGGTTCAGCGCCAAGGCACGCCACGACCCCGCCAGCCTGTGGGGAATGCCTGGTCCCCGAAGTACCAGCCCTGATACGACCAGGGACACGATGAAGATGGTTACCAGCGCCTTGACGAGCGTGGGCAAATAGAGCCCGACCAACGTCGTCGTACGTCGCATCCCGCCAACCTCCGCCGTAGTCAGCGCGACAAATCCGCCGATTTGCTGCCGCCGCCCCGAAAATTATCGACGGTGCTACCTGCCTCGCAACTGCGATGGCGGAGCCAGGGCCCGCTATTCAACAACGGCTAGACAACAACCGAGGTTCCGACCGTTTTGTCCTTCCGAACCTGAGTCGTCCTCCGGTTCGGTCGTCGTTCGCCGAGGCCAGACAAAAGGGAGGAGGACGAACGACGGACCGGGAGAGAGAGAGCGGGCGACGGGAATCGAACCCGCGTTCTCAGCTTGGAAGGCTGATGTTCTGCCGCTGAACTACGCCCGCACGGTGCGCGTCGAGGCTACTGGACGTCGGCAGTGGGACTCGGATCGAGGCGGCGAGGGCGGCCCCGGGTCGAAGCGTTTGAGTCGGGGAGGGGGGATTTGAACCCCCGACCTCCTGCTCCCAAAGCAGGTGCGCTGCCAGGCTGCGCTACTCCCCGGGACCGCGTCACTGTATCGGCGCCCCTGGGGCCGCCCCGATGATCGTTCCGTCACCGCCGAAGCATCGGTTGCTGGGGCTTCCGGCCGCCGAAGTGGGACCTTTGACCCTGGGAAGCCGGGCCTCCCGCGTCCGACACTCACAGAGGGGTGTCTGGCTGGAGGTTTCCATGGTCGTCGTCGAAGTGCTGCTCGCCTGCAACTTGGCCATGCTGATGTTGTGCGCCACCCGAGGTGCCGCCCGTCGTAAGCCCCGCCTCGACGACCTCCTCGCCCAGGTGCGCCGGCCCGAGCCGGCTGTCGCCACAGAGACCATGGGCGTGATCGTCCCGTTCCCCGGCCCCGACCTCGCCCGCCGCCGGGCCATGGCCGTCCACCCCTCTGCTCAGTCGTTGCAGGTCTCGCTGCACCCCGCCCACCCGTCCGTGCGCTGACGGCCGGCGTCCGCTCGATCGCCCCCGCCTCACCTCCGCACCAGGCGGAAGCTTCAGGCAGCGATCCGGAGCACCGCCGCGCCGGTGACGCGGTCGTGGGCCAGGTCGGAGAGCGCAACGTCGGCCTTGTCGAGCGGATAGGCCATCGTGGTGGCTGTCACGCCGAGCCGGGCAGCCAGCCTGAGGAACTCCTCGCCGTCGTTGCGCGTGTTGGCCGTCACCGACCGCAGCTCACGCTCATAGAAAAGGTCTTGCTCGTAGCGAAGCGTGGGCACGTCGCTCAGGTAGATCCCGGCCACCGTCAGCACCCCGCCCCGATCGAGGGCCTCGAGGGCCGGCGACACCAGCGTGCCCACCGGAGCGAACAGGATGGCCCCGTCGAGCGGTCTTGGCGGCGGCTCGTCGGCGCCTCCCACCCAGTGGGCACCGAGATCACGGGCGAGCTGCTGGGCTTCTGCCTTGCGGGTCATCACGTACACCTCGGCTCCCTGGGCCATGGCCACCTGCGCGGCCAGATGCGCAGAGCCGCCGAAGCCGTACAGGCCCAGGCGCCCTCCCGGTCGTAAGCCTGTGCGCTTCAAGGCCCGGTAACCGATGATGCCGGCACACAGCAGCGGTGCGGCCCGCTCGTCGTCGATCTCGTCGGGGAGCCCGTACGCGTAGCGCTCGTCGACGACGATCCGCTCGGCGTAGCCACCGTCCACGTCCCATCCGGTGAACACGGCGCTCTCGCACAGGTTCTCGTCGCCCCGGCGGCAGAAGCGACACACTCCGTCGGTGCCGGCCAGCCACGCCGCGCCCACCCGTTCGCCCACCATGAATCGGGTCGCGCCGGCGCCGAGGGCGAGTACCCGCCCGACCACCTCGTGGCCGGGAATCACCGACGGGCGGTGCACGGGGAGATCGCCCTCGGTCACGTGCAGGTCGGTGCGGCACACCCCGCACACGAGAACCTCGAGCAGCACCTGGTTGGGCCCGGCTTCGGGCTCGGCGTGCTCGACGAAGGCGAGCGGGCCGCTGTCGACAGGCCCCGGTGCCCTCACTTCCCAGGCGCGCACCGCTTCATCGTCGCGCAACGTCGGGGTCCGGCTCAGTGGTGCCGAAAGCGCCACACAGGAAGCACGGCTGCTGGCAGGGCTGCTCGAGGCCGTACTCAGGCCGCCGCCGACGGCGTGAGCGCCGGTACGAGTAGGACAGGCACCCGGGTGGCGCTGAGCACGTCGAGCACCGCCGCGCCGTAAGGGCCTCGGGTCTGCCGAGACCAGACCAGCACGACGAGGTTGCTTTGTGTCTCCTCGGCCCGTTGCAGCACGTGGCGTCCGAGAGGGCGCGTCTGCAGTCGCTCATGCCCTCGAGCGCTCCCGTTGGAGCCCGTCTCGGCGGCCCAGCTGTCCATGTCCCGGGAGTGGCCGGTCCACGCCGTGGCCGGATCCGGGCTGTCCGCCACGTGAAGCGGAAAGGCGAGGGTTCCCGGGCTGGTGAGGCCGTGCAGCGCGGACGCGGCGGCCAGAGCGGTGCGGCCCGTCCCGTCGAGGGCGCTCAATACGCGGCTGGGGCCCGACCAGTCCGCGGCCTCCGGTGGCACCAGCAAAAGAGGAAAGGTGGCGCGCCTGGCCACGGCGACGGCCGTCCCGCCTCCGCGGCGCGCTCCAGGGAGCCGCGGTTCTTGACGGACACCGAGCACCGTCATGACTGCACCGGGGGTCTCTGCCAGAGCGGTGAGCACGGTTTCGGGGCGGCCCACGAGGCGGTCGGTCTCCCCCCGGGTCACCCGGGCCAGCGCACTGCGCCGGGCCTCTCCGCGCAGTCCCGGTCCGGGCTCGACGTGGACGCCCCGGACGGAGACGCCGAGAAGGCGGGCGATCACCTCGGCGGCGTGGCGCACCGACGCTTCTGCCGGCGGTCCGTCGATGCCGGCCACCACATAGCGCCCTCCGTCGCGCATGTCATCTAGTTGACCTGCTCCGCGGCGCTGTGGGCAGGGGCGAAGGTCATTCAGAAGCCATCCGACAGTCCCCGAGCGCGAGGTGGCCCGGCGACTACGGTCGGCGTCCGTGCCTCGCGCCGCGGTGTGGGACTTGGGCAGCAGCTCCTTCCAGGTCCTCGTGTGTGACAGCCCCGGCTGCAATCAGTTGAAGCCGGTCATCCGAAGGCGTGCGTCGCTGAATTTGGGTATGGCGGTCGGGGCCACAGGGTCGATCCCCGCCGAGCGCGTCACGGCATCGTTGGCAGCAGCCAAACGTCTGCGACGGGCTGTGGAGGACGTGCGCCCGGACGTGGTCGTCGCCCTGGCCACCGCCGCCCTCCGTGACGCCGCCAACGGCCGCGAAGTGGTGGCCCGACTGGAGCGGGTGGTGGGAAAGAAGGTGCGTGTGCTCGACGGTGAGGAAGAGGCGCGCCTGTGTTTCGGCGGTCAGCGGGCGGGCGTGTGGACCGGCCCCGGGCTCACGCTCGGGCTCGACCTCGGAGGCGGAAGCTTCGAAGTCGCCGTGGGGACCCGCGATCGGATCGACTACGCCACCAGCACGGCGGTGGGCGCCACCCGGCTACGCGGCGAGCTGGGGGCTCCTCCCCGTCTCGGGGAGCCGGAGCGCGACGAGATCCGGCGCCGCACCACCGAGGCCCTCGTCGAGGTGCGCCGGGGACTCGGGCGGTTCGCCGAGGTCACTAGACGCACGGTGGTGAGTGGTGGAACCGCCCGGGCTCTGGCCCGCTTGGCGACGGCGCACACCCGCGAGCACGACTCCACGGGCCCGGCCGACGTGAACCAGGTCGAGCTTCCCGCCGCTCAGGTGGAGGAGCTGGCCGGGCGTCTCGCCCTCCTCGATTTGAAGGAGCGCCTGGCCCTTCCCGGGATGTCGCCACGCCGGGCCCCCATGATTCCCATCGGCGCCGCCATCCTGGCGGTCATCGCCGCCGAGCTGAAGGTGGAGCGCTTCGTCGTGAGCGTGTGGGGACTGCGGGAGGGCGCCCTGCTCGACGCCCTGTCCCGCCGCTGAACCGGTACTGCTACTTCTTCCCCAGGATCCGGTTCATCTTGGTGCCACACACCGGGCAGGTGCCCTGGGCGGCACGGCGCCCGTTGGCGAGCTCCACCTCCTGGCCCTCGAACTGCCGCTTCTCCCGGCACTTCACGCAGTAGCCCTCGTACGACGCCACCGTGGCCTCCTCATTCCGTTCGCGCCCCGCCAAGGGGCCGCTCGGGATCAGACGACCGGTATAGCGCCGCAGCCTGCGCTTTTGGCGGATGCCGGACGCTTCGCCCCACCTCGGACGCTTGCAGTGGTCGATGTCCCTGCCCACCAGCGGTTTCAGACACGCCATGTGGGAGCTCGGCCACGATTTGCCATTTCAGGTGGCGGGGCCCGGGTCCTGGTGGCAGGGTCAGGCCGAGCGGATCTGGGGGTCCGAACGTGAGAAAAGCCGTAGCCGCCGAGCCCGGTGTGGCCCTCCTCTCCGAGGAGTGGGAGGCGATCGCCCAGCTCGGCGCCTCGCTCAACGACAAGGACTGGGTGCTTCCCTCCGAGTGCCCGGGCTGGACGGTGAAGGATCTCGTCTCGCACATGATCGGCACCGAGCGTTCGCTCATGGGCGAGCCGGCGCCCCCCGAAGCACCTGGGGCCGAGCACGTGCACAACCCGGTCGGGGCCGCCAACGAAGCGTGGGTCGCCGCCCGCCGCCAAGTGCCCGCCCACGAAGTGCTGGCCGAGTTCTCCGACGTCACCGGTCGCCGTCTCGAGCAGCTGTCGCGTCTGCCCGCCGAGCGCTGGGACGAGGTCGGCCCGAGCCCGGTGGGCCAGGTTCCGTACCGGGAGTTCATGGCGGTGCGGGCCATGGACTGCTGGATCCACGAGCAGGACATGCGCATCGCCACCGGGCGTCCTGGGCACATGGACGGCCCCGTGGCCGAGCTCGCACTGCGACGCATCGCCTCGGCCATGCCCTACGTGGTGGCCAGGAAGGCGGCCGCCCCCGACGGATCGAACGTGCGCTGGGAGCTGCTCAAGTCGCCGATCGCACAAGTGGGTGTGTTGGTGCGCGACGGCCGAGGGGTGAGCCAGGACGAGGTGCCCGACCCCACCGCCGAGATCCAGATGGACGCCGAGCTGTTCTGGCGCCTGGGGTGCGGCCGGGTCACCGGTGACGCCGCGCTCGACGCCGGGATCGTCGGTCTGCGCGGGGATCTCGATCTCGCCGCCCGTGTGGTTCGCAACATGGCCTTCATGATCTGAACGCGGTCCCTTCGCCGCAGGGGGCCAGTCCGGGCACACCGGTAGACTTCGCCCCTCATGCGTGCCACTGCCGCGCCCGCCGAGGGCAACCGGATGCGGCTCACGGTCGAGGTCGACGAGTCCGAAGTCGACAAGGCCCTCGACGCCACCGTGCGACGGCTCGGCCAGCAGGTGCGCGTGCCCGGCTTCCGTCCCGGCAAGGTGCCCCGCCAGGTGCTCGAAGCGCGCCTCGGCGGACCCGAGGCGTTGCGACGTCAAGCCATCAGCGACGCCCTCCCCGATCTCTACGCCCAGGCGGTGGTCGACACCGACCTCGATCCCATCGCCGCACCCGAGATCGACCTCACCTCCGGCGAGGACGACGGACCGCTGACCTTCGACGCCGTGGTGGAGGTGCGGCCCACGGTCTCTGTCGCCGGATACGCCGGCCTGGTGGTCACCGTGCCCCATCCTGAGGTGGCCGACACCGACGTCGACGCCCAGATCGACCGGTTGCGCGAGCAGTCGGGTGAGCTCGAGCCCGTGAGCCGTCCCGCCACTGACGGCGACTACGTCACCATCGACCTGCACGGCAAGCGGCCCGACGCCGACGACCTCGACGTGGACGATTTCCTGTACGAGGTGGGCAGCGGCACGGCCATGCCAGGGCTCGACGACGAGCTGCGGGGCAAGAAGACGGGCGACATCGTGGAGTTCACCACCAGCCTCCCTGGTGCCGAGGAACGATCCTCGGGCGAGGCGCAGGTCCGGGTGCTCGTCAAGGACGTGAAGCGCAAGGTCCTCCCCGAGGCCAACGACGAGTGGGCCCAGGAGGCGTCGGAGTTCGACACGCTCGACGAACTGCGAGACGACGTGCGCACGCGCCTGGCGCAGGTGCGCAAGGTGCAGGCGCAACTGGCTTTGCGCGAGCGAACGCTGGCCGCACTGGTGGAGCTGGTCGAGGAGGAGCCACCCCCCTTGCTCGTCGAGGCCGAGGTGCGTGAACGCCTGCACGACCTCGGCCACCGGCTCGAGGCCCGCAACATCACCGTGGAGCAGTTCCTGGCCGCGTCGGGGCGCGAAGAGCAGGAGCTGCTGGCCGAGATCCGTGCCGAGGCCACCCAGGCGGTGCGGGCCGACCTGGCGCTGCGGGCCCTGGCCGACGCCGAATCGGTCGAGGTCAGCGACGAGGAGCTCGACCAGGCCATCGCCGAGATGGCCGAGCAGGTGGGCACCAGCGCCAAGGAATTGCGGCGGCGGCTCGAGCACGCGGGGAGGCTGTCCGCGGTACGCTCGGACCGCAGGAAGGCGAAGGCGCTCGCCTGGCTGCTCGAGCACGTGGAGCTCGTCGATGAGGACGGGAACCCGGTGTCCCGTGACGACCTGCGAGCCGACGGGAGCGGCGACGAGGTCGCAGCCGACGTGGGCGGCGATGAAGCCGCCGGTGAACGAGGGAGCAGCGAAGTGGAGACCGAAGCGACGTCCGGCACCGAGGGTGAGCAGTGAGCCGGTCAGGCGACGCCAACGGGTACCTGGTCCCGACCGTCATCGAGCAGACGAGCCGAGGCGAGCGCGGCTACGACCTCTACTCGAGGTTGCTCAAGGAGCGCATCATCATCCTGGGCACGCCCATCGACGACACCATCGCCAACCTCATCTGCGCCCAGATGCTGTTCCTCGAGGGCGAGGACCTCGACAAGGACATCCACCTCTATGTCAACTCCCCGGGCGGGGACATCACAGCCCTGTTCGCCATCTACGACACCATGAAGTTCATCAAGCCCGAGGTGTCGACGTTCTGCTTCGGGCAGGCCGCATCGGCCGCTGCCGTGCTGTTGGCGGCCGGCGCCCGGGGCAAACGGTTCGCCCTGCCCCATGCCCGGATCCTCCTCCACCAGCCGTGGGGCGGCGCCGCCGGCCAAGCCAGCGACATCGAGATCCAGGCCAAGGAGATCATCAGAATGCGCGATCTCCTCAACGAGATGCTGGCCTCGGACACCGGGCAGGTTGTGGACAAGATCGCCCGCGACACCGACCGGGACTTCGTGATGACCGCTGACGAGGCCGTCACCTACGGGCTCATCGACGAGGTCATCACCTCCCGGGATGCCGCATTGGCCGCCGAAGCCGTCGGCGCGGCGTAGGCTCTTCCCGGAGAGCAAGGGGGATCGGTGGCGAAGTTCGGCGACGGCGGCGACCTGGTGAAGTGCAGCTTCTGCGGCAAGTCGCAGAAGCAGGTCAAAAAGCTCATTGCCGGCCCGGGCGTCTACATCTGCGATGAGTGCATCGACCTGTGCAACGACATCATCGCCGAGGAGCTGGCCGAGACCACTGAGCTCTCCTTCGAGGAGCTGCCCAAGCCGCGGGAGATCTTCGACTTCCTGAACGACTACGTGATCGGACAGGAGTACGCCAAGAAGATCCTGTCGGTCGCCGTCTACAACCACTACAAGCGGGTCCAGGCCGGGCCGGCCCAGTCCACGGATGTGGAGCTGGCCAAGTCGAACATCCTCTTGCTCGGTCCGACAGGCTGCGGCAAGACGCTTCTGGCGCAGACGTTGGCCCGCATGCTGAACGTGCCTTTCGCCATCGCCGACGCCACTGCCCTCACCGAGGCCGGCTATGTCGGTGAGGACGTCGAGAACATCCTCTTGAAGCTCATCCAGGCCGCCGACTACGACGTGAAGCGGGCCGAGACGGGCATCATCTACATCGACGAGATCGACAAGATCGCCCGCAAGAGCGAGAACCCGTCCATCACCCGAGACGTCTCCGGCGAAGGCGTGCAGCAGGCGCTGCTCAAGATCCTGGAGGGCACCACCGCCTCCGTGCCGCCCCAAGGCGGCCGCAAGCATCCGCACCAAGAGTTCATCCAGATCGACACCACCAACATCCTCTTCATCTGCGGCGGTGCTTTTGCCGGGCTCGACAAGCTCATCGAGAGCCGCATCGGGCGCAAGGGCATCGGGTTCAGAGCCGAGGTGCGGCGCAACTCCGACGCCATCGACGACGAGGTGCTCCGGCACGTCCTGCCCGAGGACCTCATGAAGTTCGGGCTCATCCCCGAGTTCATCGGACGGCTGCCCGTGGTGGGCACGGTCTCGAGTCTCGACAAGGAAGCCCTCATCAGGATCCTTGTCGAGCCCAAGAACGCGCTGGTGAAGCAGTACCGCCGCGTGTTCGAGCTCGACGGCGTGGAGCTGGAGCTGGCCGACGACGCCTTGGAGGCCGTGGCCGAGCAGGCCCTGCTGCGCGGCACTGGCGCCCGTGGGCTGCGGGCCATCCTGGAAGAGGTCCTCCTCGACGTGATGTACGACCTCCCCAGCCGCACCGACGTGGGCCGCTGCGTCGTGGACCGCGCCGTGGTCCTCGACCGGGTGCATCCCACCCTCGTGCCTCAGGGCGAGCCGGCCAAGACGGCCCGGCCCCGCCGCGCCGCCTCCTGAGCTCCAGCTCCGCCGACGCCGGAGTGTCGAACCACCCACCCCCTCGACCCGGCGCGGCCGCGTCCCGCCACGAGCTCGTCGCCTGGCTCGACGCCCACACCGACTACGAGCAGGCCATGCCCACGCGCCTGCGGGCGCCCACCCTCGAGCGCATCGCCCAGCTGTGCCACCTTCTCGGTGATCCACAGCAGGCGTTCCCCGCCGTCCAGATCACCGGCACCAACGGCAAGGGGTCCACGGCGCGCATGCTCACCGAGCTGTTCATGGCCCAGGGGCTCACGGTCGGCACCTACACCAGTCCGAATCTGTCGCGCGTGAACGAGCGCCTGGCTCGAAACGGCGAGCCCATCGACGACGACGAGCTGGCCGAGGTGCTCGGCGCCCTGGCCCTGCTGGAGCCGATCATGGAGGCCCGACCCAGCCGCTTCGAGCTGCTCACCGCCGCCGCTCTGCGCTTCTTCGCCGATAGCCCCGTGGACGTCGCCGTGATCGAGGTAGGCCTCGGGGGCAGTTGGGACGCCACCAATGTGGTGGAGGCCGACGTGGCGGCGGTGACCAACGTGAGCTACGACCACGTCGAGGTGCTGGGCCCCACCCTTCTCGACATCGCCGGCGAGAAGGCGGGCATCGTGAAGCCGGGCTCGCACGTGGTGGTGGGCGAGACCGCCCCCGAGCTCGTCGGCGTCTTCGCCGACGCCGCACAGCGGGTGGGGGCGAGAGGGTTCTGGGAGCGCGGTGAGGACTTCGACACCACGGTCAACCAGATGGCGGTGGGCGGCCGCCTGCTCGGCGTGCGGACCCCCGGGGCCGAGTACGAGGACCTCTACCTTCCGCTGCACGGCGCTCATCAGGGCGACAACGCGTCGCTGGCGCTGGCGGTGGCCGAGGCCTTCTTCGGGTCGCCGCTCGGTGACGAAGTTGTGCGCGCCGCTCTGGCCGCCGTGCGCGTACCGGGTCGCCTCGAGGTGGTGGACCGCGCCCCGCTCGTCGTCCTCGACGGTGCCCACAACGCGGCCGGGGCCCAGGCGCTGGCCGACGCGCTGCGCGAACTGCATCCCGAGGGGGGCATCGTGGCCGTGGTCGGCTTGCTGGCCGGCCGTGACCCCAGTGCCATCTTCCAGTCGCTCGCCTCCGGCGGGGTGACCAGCGTGGTGACCTGCGCCGCTCCCTCCCCCCGGGCCATCCCTGCCACCGAGCTGGCCGAAGCGGCCCGGCTGGTGGGGCTGAGGGCCGTGTCCACCGACACCGTGGCCGACGCCCTCACCCTGGCGCGGGGCAGGGTGGCCGGCGACGGGATGCTGCTCGTGACCGGCTCGCTGTACGTGGTGGCCGAGGCCAGGGAGCATCTGCTCTCCGGGTCGGCCTCGGGCGGGACCAGTAGCCTCGTCGGGCCATGAACCGCACCCTCGTCATCGCCAAGCCCGACGCCGTCGAGCGGGGCCTGGCCGGCGAGATCGTCCGCCGCCTGGAGGCGAAGGGCCTGCGCCTGGTGGCAGCCGAGCTGCGCACCATCGACAAGGAGGTGGCCGCCCGTCATTACGAGGAGCACCAGGGCAAGGCCTTCTATGAGGGGCTCCTGTCCTTCATCACCCGCTCGCCTTCCCTCGTGCTCGTGGTGGAAGGCCCGCCCGACACCTGGAAGGTGGTGCGGACGTTGATGGGCCCCACCGACCCCGCCGAGGCGCCGGCGGGAACGATCAGGGGCGACTACGGCACGGTCATGACCGAGAACCTGGTGCACGGCTCGGACTCGGCGTCCTCGGCCGCCCGGGAGATCGCCATCTTCTTTCCCGGCCTCGACTGACCGCCTTGTGCCGCCGCTCGGCGGTCCCGTACCCTTGTGGCCCGACCAAGCCCGACCGAGGCCGGTCTCGGCCGCTTCGGCTGCGGTCCGCCCTCACGTCGAACGAGGTGGAAACCCACTGCAATGGCTGACAACCGCTTTTTCCTCTTGGGCCGCGACATGGCCGTCGACCTCGGTACCGCCAACACATTGGTATACGTGCGAGGGCGGGGGATCATCCTGAACGAGCCCTCGGTGGTGGCCGTGAACGTCAAGGACGGCCGGCCCCTGGCCGTGGGTGCCGAGGCCAAGCGCATGATCGGGCGCACCCCGAGTCACATCCAGGCCATCCGGCCCTTGAAGGACGGCGTCATCGCCGACTTCGAGATCTGCGAGAAGATGCTGCGCTACTTCATCCAGCGCGTGCACCAGCGTCGCTTCGCCAAACCGCGCATGGTGATCTGCGTCCCCTCGGGCATCACCGGCGTCGAGCAGCGCGCCGTCATGGAGGCAGCCGAGTACGCCGGCGCCCGCAAGGCCTACATCATCGAGGAGCCGATGGCCGCCGCCATCGGGGCCGGCCTTCCCGTGCACGAGCCCACCGGCAACATGGTGGTCGACATCGGCGGCGGCACCACCGAGGTCGCCGTCATCTCGCTCGGTGGCATTGTCACCAGCGAATCGGTCCGCATCGGTGGCGACGAGCTCGACGAGGCGATCATCTCCTACATCAAGAAGGAATACAGCCTGGCGCTCGGTGAGCGTACGGCCGAGGAGATCAAGATCGCCCTCGGCTCCGCCTTCCCGCTCGAGGAGGAGCTGCACGCCGAGATCCGAGGCCGCGACCTGGTGACGGGGCTCCCGAAGACCGTGGTGGTGTCCACCCAGGAGATTCGCAAGTCCATCGATGAGCCTGTGTCCGCCATCATCGACGCCGTCAAGGTGACGCTCGACAAGACGCCGCCCGAGCTGGCCGCCGACATCATGGAGCAGGGGATCGTCCTCACCGGCGGCGGGGCCTTGCTGCACGGGCTCGACGCCCGGCTGCAGGACGAGACGGGCATGCCCATCGTGGTGGCCCGAGACCCGCTCAACTGCGTGGCCATCGGCAGCGGTCAGTGCCTGGAGGAGTTCGAAGCGCTCAAGCAGGTGCTGATCACCTCGTCAGCCGGATGACGACGGTGGCGCCCGGGCTCCCCAGCTAGGGAGCGGCCGTGGCCAGGAGCCGGCGATCCCGGCGGTCCCGGCGCCCGCGGCTCACCATCGTCCTGTTGGTCCTGGCGTCGATCACGATCATCACCCTGGACTATCGGGGCGACCTTCGGGGCACCATCTCCGGGTTGCGACGGGTGGCGCACGATGCCTTCTCGCCCGTGCAGAACGCGGTGGGCGACGTGGTGCACCCCATCGGCAGCTTCCTGGCCGGCGCCGTGCACGCCGGGTCCATCGAGCAACAGAACGCCAAGCTCAGAGCCGAGAACGCCCGGCTGCGCCGCCAGAGCCTGGCGGCCGGGGCCCAGGCCGGCACGCTCCACACGCTGCAGCAGCTGGAGAGCCTGCCGTGGGCGGCGGCCGTCCCGTCCTTGTCCTCCATCCGCACGGTGGCGGCCGAGGTGGTCGCCCTCAATTCCTCCGACTTCGCCGATACCGTGCAGCTCGATGTGGGGCGGAACCTCGGGGTGGACGTCGGCATGCCGGTGGTGGCCGGCAACGGGCTCGTGGGTCGGGTGATCGACGCCTGGTCGTCGGGGTGCACTGTGCGCCTCGTGACCGATCCTGGCTCGTCCGTGGGTGTGCGCTACGGGCAGCCCCCCGGCTACGCCCTAGTGGACGGCTCCGGTGTGGGCCGGGCGCTCGCCGTCCACTACATCGCGCCAGGAACGGCGTTGACCAAAGGTGAGATCCTCACTACGAGCGGGTTGCAGGACGCCCTGTTCCCGCCCGACGTGCCGCTGGCCCGCATCACCTCGTACAGCTCGACGCCGTCGTCCACCGAGGAGTCGGTGACCGCCGAGCCCCTGGCCGACCTGGCCGCTCTGCAGTACGTGGACGTGATGCTGTGGGAGCCGGGCACGTGAGCACACCACCGACCTTGGGCGCCGCCACGTGAGCCGGCGACCGAGGACGCCCGAGCCGGGTCCCATGTCCACGGTGGACGTGGCCCGCACCAGCCTGGTCATCTTCTTCGTCCTCGTGGTGCAGCACTCCTTGCTCGACGCCGTGCGCTTGAGCGGCGCTCACCCCGACGCCGTGCTCCTCATGGCGGCGGCGGCTGGATATGTGGGCGGCCCGGAGCGGGGCGCTACCGTCGGCTTCTTCACCGGCCTGGCCGCCGATCTGCTTCTTCCCACGACCTTCGGTCTCACTGCCCTCGTCGGCTGCTTGGTCGCCTACGCCGTGGGCACCGCCACCAGCGGCTTGGTGCGCGACTCGCGACCCTTGGCCGTGCTCGCCCTCACCGCCGGCACCGTGGCCGGGTTGGTGGGGTACGCCGTGCTGGAGGCGGTGCTCGGCCTGGCCGGTGCCATCAGCGTGGACCTGGCGCCTGCCCTGGTGGTGGCCACGCCGGCGGCGGCCATTCTGGCCTTGCCCGTGCTGTGGCTGGTGCGGTGGTCCGTGCCGCCGATGGTGCCGCCGGCGGCGGCCGCCCACCCTGGTGGGCTGGGCCGATGAGCCGCCGCCGACGCCGCCGGCCGTCTCAGGTCATCGGGCCCCTCGGGCCGCGGGGAAAGGGGCTCACCGGCCGCAGCTTCTCGGGCCGGGGCCCAGGGTCCCAGCGCAGCCCCCTCACCCGCCGCCGTGCCTGGTTCAAGCCACCTCGTCGCAGCGGGCCGCCGCTCGGACAGCGGGCCCGTGGCCGTCTCGAAGCGTGGCGCCGGGCGCTTCGTGTCCAGAGCGTGCGCCGTCGGGCCCGGCCCGCCAAGCCCACCAAGCGACCGCCGCCCCGCCAACCCCGTATGCGTCCCCGCAAGTCGGTGGCGCAGCGGATGCTGCCCAGCGGTGAGCCATCGCCGCCCCGCACGGTCATCCGCCTGCGCGTTACCGGCCTGGTAGTCGCCGCGCTGTTCTCGCTCATGTTCGTGCGCCTGTGGTACCTGCAGGTGCTCGACACCTCGTCGTACTCGCGCACGGTCACTGCCAACCAGATCCGCCCAGTGGAGGTGCCGGCGCCTCGCGGCCTCATCCTCGACCGCAACGACGCCACCTTGGTCGGCGACCAGGTCACCGAGGACATCACGTTGTCGCGGGTCTCCGCCCAGCAGCACCCGGAGGTGGTGTCGTCGTTGGCGACGTTGCTCGGGGAGAGCACGACCCAGATCGAAGCGGACCTGGCCAACACCCAGTACAGCTTGTACAAGCCGGTGCCCATCCTCGAGAACGCCCCCATGCCGGACGTGCTGTACATCGGAGAGCACGCCGCGCAGTTCCCCGGGGTGTCGGCGGTGGCCGACACCAACCGCACCTACCCGATGGGCAACACCGGCGCCCAGATGCTCGGCTACCTCGGCCAGATCCAGAAGCTCAAGCCCGGTTACCAGCTCGGCGACGTGGTGGGGCTGTCCGGGCTCGAGGCGCAGTACCAGTCGTCGCTGCGCGGCACACCGGGGACCGACCGGGTCGAAGTCGACGCCGCCGGCCAAGTGGTGGGAAGCCTGGGAGAGTCGCTCGCCGCACCCGGCGACGACCTCGTCACCAACATCGACACCGGGTTGGAACAGACGCTGCAGGGTGCCCTCGACTCGGAGATCTCCCAGGTGCATGGCACGAGCGGCGCCGCCGTCGCCCTCGACCCGCAGAACGGCGCCGTCCTGGCGCTCGTGTCGTCGCCCTCGTACGACCCCACGTGGTGGACGCCCAACGGCATCTCGACCGCCCACTACAACCAGTTGCTCGGAAGCGGCGCCTTGAACGACAACGCCATCGACGGCCTGTATACCCCTGGGTCGACCTTCAAGCTGGCCACTGCCACGGCGGCGCTGAACGACGGGCTCATCGGTCCCGGCTACGTCTACGACGACTCGGGCGTGTACCGCGTCGGCAACTCGATCTTCCACGACAACGACGGGGAGGCGGCCGGGCCCGTGGCCATCAGCCGTGCCATCACGGTGTCGAGCGACGTGTTCTTCTACAACCTGGGCGTGCTGTTCTGGGACCAACGCGGCAAGTACGGCGAGACCCCCATCCAGGACGCCGCCAACCAGCTCGGGTACGGCGACGTCACCGGGATCGATCTCCCCGGCGAGACCCACGACGCCCGCGTCGACTCGCCCCAGGTGGTGGCGAAGGAACATGCCCAGAACCCGGTGGCCTATCCCGACGGACAGTGGTTCACCGGGAACAACCTCGAGATGGCCTTCGGCCAGGGTGGCACGGTCATCACCCCGCTCGAGCAGGCTGTGTCCTACGCCACCTTCGCCAACGGCGGCACCCGCTATGCGCCGGAGATCGCCGCCGGCCTGGTCGACACCTCGGGAAAGGTGGTGACCCAGATCGCGCCCAAGGTCGAAGGGCACGTGAACTACGCGCCCGACAACTACCAGGCCATGCTGAGCGGCTTCGAGGGCGTGGTGCAGAGCCAGTCCGGTACCGCCTACGGCGCCTTTCAGGGCTTTCCCCTCGGCACCTTCCCCCTGGCCGGCAAGACGGGTACCGCCCAGGTGGTCGGCGAGCAGTCCACCTCGTGGTTCGTGGGCTTCGGCCCGGTGGGGAGCCCCCAGTACCTGATCACCGCCGTCATCGCCGGTGGCGGATACGGCGCCTCGGCGGC
>Ga0307479_10001246_pt1 | contig 23230 bp, 23 predicted proteins | sample atmos_gasesECM4C_FD_203743 | JGI IMG/M metagenome (GOLD analysis project Ga0307479, IMG submission 203743) | Hardwood forest soil microbial communities from Morgan-Monroe State Forest, Indiana, United States - atmos_gasesECM4C_515 | ecosystem: Environmental > Terrestrial > Soil > Temperate...
TGGGGTGGGTCGGCGTGCATCAAGATGAAAGATTACAACCGGGCGCGCCGGATACTGCTGCAAGGTCTCTCAAAAGGCAAGCGCAAGAGTCTCAACTGCAACATGATGGGCGAGTGCGGGTGGAAGGCGCGAAACGTTAAAGAAGCGACCTACTGGTGGGCACAAGCCATTCATTGCCGGGAATCGATCAAGGATTACGAAGAGGCGCCCTACCTTCATTTGGCATACGTTGCAGATGGACTGGGCCTGTCGGACATTGCCAGGGCCTTCATCGCTCGTGTGGACCGCATCCGCGCCGGGGGAGTTCGTCTGAACGGAGCGGCAGCGTCAGACCTCCAGAATCTGGTGCGCCAACAAGCAACGCCCGGGATGCGAAGCGTGCTGACGGAACTATGCGACCGCTACCTCGCTACACCGGCTGCTGCAGGCGCGAAAAAGGGAGCCGCCACTCCCGGCCCCAGTACGACTGTTGACCTGCGTTCGGATGAAGCGAAGGTAGAGTTCGCCAATGGCGAAAAAGGGGATGCGATGCCCCCAAAACTACGCATCGGAATGACCTTCGATGAAGCAGTTGAAATCTTGGGCAACCCCTTCGGAACTAAGGGAAGGTACGCGAGTTGGGACCGTTATGATCTCGTTTTTGATGACGGCAAACTGGCTGTCATCCATAAGGCCCCGGAAGGGAGCTTTGAAAAGCCTGAGGCTCAGAGGAACGAACTGACTAGCCAAGAAGCAAGCCGCATGACCCATTCGGAGATCATTGAGTTTCTCAAGGCCATTGCCGGAGCCTGCATGGCCTCACTTACAGCGCCGCCTCATCTCAACTCGTATGAGAAGCGAGAGGCTGCAGCTAGCATATTGGGGGAGGAACTGAACAAGCGAGGGGGATTTATGGCCATGAAACAAGCGCTAGAGAAGGATATGGGTTGGATTCCAGGCTGCCGCACAATCGAAATGTTCTGGGACGGGATTGGCGACTGGCATGGATGACCGGTGACCTGCAGCTAACTATTCGGAAAAAAACGTACTGTGACTCTGACTGCTTCAAATGCCAGATGGCAGGGCTATTTCACTACCTTGAGCGCCAATGTTACCGACTGGCCCCCATCTACGCCAGCACGCATGACGTGCGACCCACGTCGTTCGCGTCGAGAACATGTACGGCTCGGCGATACAGCAGGGCGCCAGCCATTCTCGAATCACGATTAACTTCGATGCGAAGAGTGCCAATTGCCGTTATATTGATGCTCCCTACAACACAGAGCAGGATTTCGTTGTCGGGATTTATTATTTGGGCTGAAACATCCTCCGATGAAATTGACCCGGTTTTTTGCGGCCCAGCATTTAACACCGTGGGGCTGATCCATTCGGGATAACCCGGCACCCTGCGTCTTTCTTCCGAAGACAAAGGACCCGTCCTGACCGGCAACGGGAGCACGCGGTTCTTTCTTACCTTGCAGCCCGGACACCTAGCCTCGCCGTCCCTGTGACCGTCGCCTAGTCCTAGCTGCGAAGCAAGGATTGTTCATAGCGAGTGGAAATATCCTTGAATCGCGAATCCTCGATCAGCCGCCCTGTGTCTCGAATCATGCCGTAAACTGACCAACCGGTACGGCTAGCCCACCACGTTTCGCTTTCCAGGTACAAATCCCAGAGCGCCAGCACTCTCCAGGCCGAATGTACACGAGCGAGGTTCCACGGGTGCTTCCTGACGAGGTTGTTCCACGGATAGTGCCGCCCGAATTTCTTGCGGTAAGCCGCGTCTATATATCTTCCGAATTGCATTGCGACCTTTTAGTGCCTGGCCATCAGTCTTACCGAAAAAATATTTCGCCGCGGGGACGATCTCCCTCTCCTTGGGAGCCTGGCGATGTCAATTCAGAAGGCGGATGATGAGACCATCGGGCCAGAACCCAAGCGAGATTTTGTGGCTGGAAGCCCTAGCCACGCTTGCAAATCGGCACAGTCGGATGTAATTTTTCGACGCTATTTCTTGGAAGATCAGCCTCTTGTAAAGGAGAGACCAATATGGGTCTATGGGAAAGGCTCGCAGGTCGCGTTCAGAAATCCCAGACGCCCAATACGTCGAAGCCTCTTGCACCTCCTGCCCCTGCCTTAGCGAAGGGTTTGACCGTTAACAGCGATGGCACCTTGACCGATCCGGAAGCGGGTCTGATGTGGCAGGCGGTGGACGATGGGATAGAACGCATTCAAGAAGACGCCTTCATTTGCTGTAGCGAACTCGAACTTGGTGGGTTCAACGACTGGCGCCTGCCGACGCTTGAGGAATTCGAGGTTCTTAGGGCAGCATTGAAAGCGAGCGGACTTAAGGTCGATGTGGATCGCAATCTTACCAGCAATCAGGACTATTGGACCGCTACGCAAGGATCACAAGCGGATACCGTTTACATCGCTGACGGCACAACAATGTTTCGCACAAATCGATACCTCACAAAAGCAGTTCGGACGATCACTTATCGCCCTCGACCACTACACTCACCGCAGTGGTCATCAGATCAACTTGAACTAGCTCAGATGCTCAAGGAGTTCATTCAGAAGACCGGTCGGGTACATGGGATGGATCTAGAGAAGAAAGTCGGCAAGATGGGGCCCACAGCAGCGCCTCTGTTTCGTAGGCTGCTCGAAGTGGATTTGAACGGCGACACCGGTCAGGGTGTGATTATGGCCCTGAAGGGTATGGACCCCGCATTCGCGCTTCCGATCGTTAGCTTGGCGCTGACGAGCACCTACGGGGGTGTGAGAAACCCTGCGATTTACTACATGCAGTTTCATCCGACGAAAGTGGCAAAAGCTCTGGCAAAGCAACGATTGAAGAGCGAGACCCGGGAAGATTTTTGCAAGGATCTCCGGTCCGTAATCGAAAGTTGAGGGAATCGCTTGGGGACTGCTGTGGTCACAAATTTCCTGTGCCAAGGGTCGAAGGAGCGTTAGGATGCGCGAGCTAGGGGTCCAAATCGGTAATTCCGGCTAGATAGGTGGTTTATGAGCATATGGGATAGGCTATTCGGCCCCAAAAGCCCGCCACGACATTCTCGGCCGACGCAGCAGGCGGAACCAAGAGGCGGTGGGTCGGGAACGCGGGTAGGAATCGATAAAATATCTGCCCTAATTGCGGAGCTTATCGACAACCCTGACAGTAAAGCTCGGCTCAAGGCGGCGATAGAACTGTCGCGAAATCCGTCAGAGGCTTCAACCTCGGCCCTGATTAGGGGACTAAAGGACAGCGCTGCAAATGTGAGGGGCTGCTGCGCGGAATCACTCCGAATGCTAAAGGATTCCAAAGCGGTCGAACCACTGATTGAGATTCTACTTACGGATACGGAACACGGTCCCGTGTATTACGCGGCCAAGGCACTCGGTACGATACGCACTCCGAGAGCGGTTGAGGCACTGGTCGCTGCTCTGGAACAGCGCAAAGGGGACATAAGCGAGCTCTGCCTTCAGCTTGGCGAGATTCAGGCACCAGCGGCTGTTGAACCGTTGATCAGTGCTGTGAAGGATCGTGAAAATGTTTCGTCTTATGCTCGTCGGCATGCAGTCATGGCGCTGGAGAAGATCGGCGATCCACGGGCAAAGGAAGCCTTGCAGTTTGCCCTTGATGACTCCGATGAGGGTGTGCGTACGAGAGCCGAAAATGCACTTCGCGTGACGGCCACAACCCAATCTAGCGAAATAAGGGCCGGTGATTGCTGCGAGATATGTCGCAGGAATTTTAGGGACAAGCACTCGTGGGGACTGGAGTGTGGCGGTGGTTGTATTTCTAAGCTACCGAATAGTGAGGACTATGACATCGCGGCAAGGTATTGCCACAAATGTGTGGCCAGAATGACAAGCTGTCCGCAATGTGGGGGGCGATTGTTGAACTCGATTCTTTGATGCAACCTTCAGTCGTCGCCAACGATGAGACATTAATAATGTGTTCACCCCACACCAACGAGGAACTCCGAGACTAGCTCGAACTACGCACTCTCATCGCAGTAACGAAGCCACGAACTCGTCAATCCAGGCGCCAACTTGCAAGCGTAATGCGGGAACAAAGAATTGAATAACTCGCTGCATTTCGTAGGTTCGCCAAGGCGCTTCTACAACAACGCTGCGTCGTGCTGTAAGACCGTTTGCTTCAAACGTGGATCGTCCATCAGCCACCCTAGGTCCCGAACCATGCCATAAATGGAACAGTTTGTTTTACGAGCCCACCAGGATTGCCTTTCCAAATACGAATCCCAAAGCGCCATCACCCGCCATGGCGAGTGAACCCGCGCCAGATTCCACGCGTTTTTCCGCGCCAAATTGTCCCACGGATAGTGCCGACCGAATTTCTTGCAGTAGCCCGCGTCGATGTAGGCCAAAAGCTCGTGCCAGTATTCGACACGGGGTTTCTGATTCGCTTGGCGAATCTCTCTATCTCCCCCTGGCCCGGTAGGGGGAGATGGAGAGGGGGTCTCTTGACCTTTCCGGATCACGGCCACACCGCAATGAGCGAGACGACACCCAGGCTGAGGGGATGTGGGTTGGGTAGAGAGGGGTGCGGGGAGAGACCCCGAGGGAGAAGGGGGGCCGGCTGCTCGTAGCAGCGCCTCAAGCTCTGCTCGCTGCACTGCTTGTAGCATCGACGATATCCTTTCTATGTAGCGCCCTGGCGTGTGGTTACCGAAAATTCCGTCCGATCTGAAAACAGAGAGGTTCCGATCAATCGTGAGATCATGGTGGCTACCACGATGAGCTCTTTTTTCGTCGCCCTTTTCGCTTTGGTAGCCTCCAGTTTTCGAACCCGTGCGGCCCTGCAGGCGGAGATCCTCGCGCTTCGTCACCAACTTGCAGTTCTCCAAAAGAACTCCCCGCGTCGCTTGCGCTTCCACCGCTGCGACCGATTCTTGTGGGTTGTGCTGTCGCGATTCTGGTCCGGTTGGCGGCGATGTCTGCAGATGGTTCAGCCCGACACGGTCCTCCGTTGGCACCGCAGAGCTTTCGCCTGGCATTGGACTACGAAATCGCGCCGCCTTCCCGGAAGGCCAGAAGTTGCCTCGAACGTTCGTGATCTAATTCGGCGCATGAGCCAAGCAAACCCCTTGTGGGGTGCACCCCGCATTCACGGAGAACTGCTCAAGTTGGGGATTGCCGTGGCGCAATCCACGGTGGCCAAATATTTGCCTCGGCGCGCAAGCCGCCTTCCCAGACTTGGCGAACCTTCCTGACGAATCATCTTACGCAGACGGCGGCCATCGATTTTTTCACCGTGCCGACGGCGACCTTCCGGGTCCTGTTCGTCTTCGTGGTGCTAGCGCATGAGCGACGCCGGGTGGTGCACTTCGGGGTGACAGAACACCCTACAGAGGAGTGGACCATGCAGCAGATGCGGGAAGCGTTTACCTGGGACCAGGCGCCGCGATATGTACTGCGCGATCCAGATGCCATCTACGGAAGAGACTTCGACGCCATGACCCGAGATATGGGCATGCAGGAAGTGCTTACTGCGCCGCGATCTCCCTGGCAAAATCCCTTTGCGGAACGGTTGGTGGGCTCCATCCGACGCGAGTGCCTGGACCACGTTATGGTGTGGAACCAGAGATCGTTGCGTCGAACACTGCAAAGCTATTTTGCTTACTATCAGGGGTCGCGTACTCATTTAGCTTTGGGCAAAGACGCGCCAGAGCCCAGGGCGGTGGAACCGCTGGCGCAGGGGCGCGTGGTAGCGATTCCTGAGGTCGGGGGATTACACCATCGATACCAGAGACGCGCCGCTTAGCGGGAGCAACCGGGTTCGTCCACGTCTGCTTTCGTTGACCACACTTTTGCTGATCCAAAACGCGATTCTTTCGCGACACGAACTCCCTGGCTTCGATGCACTCGTCGACTGAGCGAGACAGACACTGCCAGTCTTTAGACTCCGATATGTTTGCCAACAACGAAACCAGTGTGATCGACGAGATCTGCGATTAGAGTGGCATAAGGATGCTGGTTGACATACGGACGGAATTCTCGGTAATCACAGGTCACTCCGCGATGCGCGACGAAATGTTTTCTCGGGAAGCCTCATGTATAGATGTTTCGATTCTCACCATACCGGAAATTCACAATAAGAGGAGCACCGCCATGGATTCCCAAGACAGCGGTCTTGAATCTGGTAAGGCGTTGGTCGATCCCAAACAAGATATCGGATCCGCCGCTGACGCTTATGACCTGACCGCCTTCAAGAAAAGCCTCATTACCTCCTGCAATAATTGTGGCTACAAAGGCGTTATGGGTTGGAACCATTATAGGATTCCGTCCAGTGTCAAGTGGTTAATGTGGTTGAGCATCCCGTTGGTGATGGTCTTGGCCGGCATCGTTTTCCGCATAGTCCCGGTTGGAGGTTTTCTAGTTTGTGTCCCCGCACTTCTTTTGAGGCTAGCGTTTCAATGTTATTACGCGCAGTGCCCGCAGTGTAAGACGTGGCTTATGCTCGAGAGATCCCAAGTCCGCGACGTTAAGAAGGTTCAGCCGCGCGGCTAGGGGTATCCCGCGCTTGGGATGCAAGGCCGAAATCACAGTTGCGTCGGAACTACGAGGCAAGAAAACAAAATGCTTACAGTGCGTCTCAAACAGCAGACGCCGAAATATTTGCATCACTCTTCTAGTTCTCAGAGCACGCGAACTCGTGGAGGCTTGCCGGGTTTTATGCTGAGGAGTTTCGAGGCGATTTCATAGAAGGGGGTGACCTGTGCCTGACTGGTGTTGTCCTTTTTGTCGAGCAGTAATGGCTGACAGCGAGGACGTTTGTATGTGCGGCGCACCGCGGCCGAGTCCGGACATGACGAGCCGAGAACTAGCGCCCGAATGTGAGGAAAGAGCAGAGTCTCAGGGAGAGACGGATGAGGGGGACGAGCACCGATCTTCAGGAAACGTGGGTGGAGCAAAGCTCAATCATCGCAACCGCTCAACTCTTTTGCGATTTATCTGTCCGAGGTGCAACGTGATCGTAGATGAGCCGACATTTGCACCGGGGGATAAACGTAGAGCCTTGTGCGCCAAAGGGCACCGAGTTCATGAATCAGGTTCCTTATCATATGGGTTAATGGTGGGACTGATTTCAGGGATATGCGTCTGGATGATCACCTGGTATTTGCCCAGTTGGGCTCCGTCTCTTAATTCCTTGGCTATGCTATTCCGTATCGCTTCACTCGGATATTGGGTTGTCCTCATCGGAAGGGGATTCGGGTTTGTAATCAAGACGCCGCCTACCAGGAAGCTTGGGCTGTTTTCGATGGGACAGGGCACGTTAGCAATTGTCAGCTTTTCTGTCACAGCGTGGCTGTTTTATTTAAGCTTCCATAAGCTTAGTCGCTGAGAAGGCGTGGAGGAGACCGGAGTGCCATTTGACGCGAGCGACAAAATACAAGCGCCGACGGGTGTAAAGACATCGAACCGCAGTACGAATCCCGCTGTCGTGGTTGTATTGTTTGTGCTTGGTGTGATCGTCGCAGCAATACTTACGTTCGTTTCATCAGTCTTCGCAGCCCTCTCGGCGACGCCGGATCAGATCGTGTCGGGAAGATTTAGTGGCGTGGCTTTCCTATTTGCCCAGTTGTTTCCCGTCCTGATGGGACTATTTTGTCTCGCTCTCTTGATTCTTACGTTCAGGAAGCTGGCTCGTCCAAACGCTAAATCGAAGGCGTTTCTTTTGGGGATGCTAGGTGTGTCAGTCATCGCAACTTTCCAGAGGCTGAACACCCGCGATACGTTAGGCCTTCTGCTGACGAAGTCTGCAGCTCTCGGGAATAAAGAAGCGGTGGCGGAACTTCTGTCATTCGGGGCAAGGGCAGACTACAAATTGACTGCTCAAGGCGACCTGGGTCTCGATGGGTCTGAGACTCCGGTCTCTGCCGCCGTTGGGTGCGGACAGTGGGATATCGCTCAGACACTGGTCCGTGCAGGTGCAGGAAAAGAACTCCCTTGGGCTCTAGGGGTCGCAGCCGGTATAGAAATTCCAACAGCTAGCGCGATAGGTAGAGCGAACATTCAGTGTGTCCGACCGTCACAGACGGAAACCGAGAAACAGAAGAAGAACTTTCTTGCGACGCAGATTACCAGGGACCTGCCACTGAAAGCGAAGAATGAGTTATTGGCTAGGTTCGCTTACGACGCAAACGTTGAATCGGTGCGTGCGCTTTTCAATGTAGGTGCCGATGCGGATGGAGTCGGGCGGGCATTTTTCTTCGATTCTGACCGTCCGTGTCTAGTGATAGCGGCGCGAACAAGAAATGCAGATGTCGTGAAACTCTTTCTGGCGCAAGGGGTGAGCTCTAAAGTCCTTGCAGATGCGATCGCGGATTCAAAAGGCACTCTGGAGACCCCTGAATACACCCGTGAGATCGTGAACTTGCTCAAAAGTGCTCATCCCAAGAACTAGGGAGTTGCCTTCACTTTTTGGAATTGAAGAAGTCAAGAGGCGAACTCTTCAAAGCATGAAATGTTCCGGCGGCAAGGCTCATTTAGGTAGAGGAAGAAGTTAGTCGGCGAAGGTGAGCGGAGAGCATATGGACCTCGATAAGATGGCTCGTTATTGCGTTGTATGCAAAAGGGCTTATGGACCTCATTGGCAGAACTGCTGCGTTGAAGGCAGCTTGGTCGCCATTACTGAAAAGGGTTTCACCAAGAAATCTAGACTGTTCTTCTCTCTTACTGGCGAACCTCTGACGACGGAACAGATTGACGAGCTTAAGAAGGCCTCAATTGAAAAAAAGAAATTAGCCCCGAGTGCCACTCAGGATCAAGCCGGCGCGGCGAAGTCACCAGTGCTGCCCCCGACCTCACCTAAAACGACCATCCAGGGAAAGCAACCAATGTTGAGGGCGCGGACCAATTGCACGCCGACGATCTATAAGGACCCGCAACACTCGGCAAAGACGGGAGAGTTGGCGAAAGGCACCGTCTTCGGACTGGTTAGTGTTCAGCGAGAGCGCGAAGGACTCTCCAACTCGTGCAGAATTCAAACTGACGACGGCAGGTCTGGGTACGTGAATGGAACTTTCATCAGTGTCTCCAGGGAGTGTTCGGCAACGCGGGAGGTGCCGATCTATGACGCAGATAAAATCCAAACTGGAACGCTGACTCGGGGCGCTGTTCTTAGCGCTTGGCTTCCCCCAGACACGCATCTCGGGGAGACAGTGGCTGCGAACGACTGGATCCAAGTGGAGCGGGGGAAGGGAACCGAGTATGTCTGCGGAATCAGAAAGTTCCGAGTGCAGCCACTGCCGTGGGTTGGGCCAAAAGAACCTAGCTCGTCGGTCTCCGGCGTCAAGGAATTGATCGGAGTACTTGCTATTCTGGCTGCTTTTGCAGCGGTTGGGTTCTTCGCATTGCTAAAAGGACCCTCCTTCGTGTCCGACCTATACTCATCGCAGGGTCTGTATGGGCTATCATCCCTAATCATTGGTACATGGCTGGGCCTGAAGGTCCTGTCTGGCCGCCGAAAGTAGGGCATCGCGGGAGCAAGAAAGTTAGTCAAAATCAGCTCGATTGATGGGCGCCGTATTTATGCTATCGAGTATGACCACAACGGCAAGAGGCACTTAGCTCGCGTGGGGCAAGTTGAGGAAAGGACCGGCGAGATCATTTGTGCGATTTTGGCCTGTGGACCGGGCCTCGTACGGATCTGCACAAAAAACAGGGGGGTAACGAGCGGCTACCCATCTTCGTCGGCAAAGAGGAAATCGTCGCAGTAACTGAGTTCGCGGCCTAAACTTGCTGCAATACGAAGAGTATGGAAGGTGTGTTTCCAGTGCGAGCTCACTTCTGCCTTCCCACAAAACGCACGCAGACTATCCGCTGGATCACAATTTGGTGTTAGAGGAAGCCCATTGATATATCATCGCCGTAGAGTTCAGGGCAGGGTGAGCGATTCATGAATTCCTTGAACGTCCGTCTCTTTCCGAGAGTGAAGTATCGTCAGGTCCCGCAGATAGCGGTCTGGGTCTGGTTGCTCGTGAGTGTTGGGCGCATTAGCGGGCAAGACGACCGCGTCCACCAACTGATCGCCAACTTTAGCGACAAGGACGCCCGCGTCCAGCAAAGTGCTGTAATAGAATTGGGCAAGATCGGTACGCCTGCGATCGAGCCATTGCTAGCAGTTCTGAGACAACGGAATGAAAACGATAAGCTATCCTCGACCGAGAGAAGATGGGTCGAAGACAATGCCGAGCGTGCTCTTGGTGCTATAGGAGAACCCGCGGTTGAGCCCCTGCTCTCTATCATGAGACATGACATTAAGGACCCTGGTTACTCTGGTGTCGTCGAGGCGGCGCGCGCCCTGGGGTATATCAAAGATCCCCGCGCAGTCGAACCCCTCCTAGCAGCAATCAGGGATCCTGATCATGACGTCCAATGGGGCGCGGCCAATGCGTTGGGCAATTTCAAAGATGCGCGCTCGGTCGGGCCCCTTATTGACGCGCTGAAGAATTCTGGGTATGTGAATCTCCAAGAGAGCGCAATCAAAGCATTGGGAGAAATTAAGGATGCCCGCGCGATTGAACCGCTTATCGAAACTTTGAAGGGGGAGAGACTTCGAAACGGCGCAGCCAATTCGCTTCGGAACTTCGGAACGCCGGCCGTCGAGCCCCTGATTACCGCTCTGAAAGACCCGGATTCTTCGGTTCGACTCGGTGCGGCTAAAGCGTTGGGCGGAATCAAAGATTCGCGCGTCGTCGCTGTCCTGACGACTGGGTTGCGAGCGCATGACACGGCAGTTATCGTTGGCGCTCATTCCTTCTTTGCCGATCAATTCAACCAAAACAAGGATTCGTCAATCGAAGATGCTTTGATCGAAGCTCTCAATACACAAGTTGGCCCCGGAGAGGGGTCTGAGATGGCTAGGGACCTCTTAAACGGGCACGGGAGTAAACTGAGAGACGCAGCGAGTCAATGGTTAACGAAAAATGGTTATCGCATCATCGGGCTTTAGGACGGCGGCAACCGGATAGCGTCGGTCGAGCCAGATCGGTAATGCTTGGTTGTTTGGCTCTCAAGCTTGATAAGGACGTTTGGCATCACCTTGTCAGAAATTTGCAGTTTTAGTCGCTGCCATCAATTTCCACTTGGTTCTGGAGGTCATCATGAATTATCGGACGGGACTCGTCGCAGCGATGTTGCTACTCGGGCTTTGCTCGCCGGTCGCTCTGCCCGCGTTCGCTCAATTCGAGCCACTAGGTTCCAAGTTCGCGTGCGCGGAAAAGGATACATATTTCCAGGGTTCTGCTGTTGCGATTTCGGCCGATGTAGGGACTGTTCTAATTGGCGCGGGCAGCGACATTCCGGGATTCGATGGTGGTGCATGCGTGTGGGCATTGAATGGCGACAGTTTTGCCCAGCAAGGCAAGCTCCTGATTGGTTCGGGAATCTCCAAACCTAACGATATTCTTGCATCCATCCGAGACCCCTTTCCTACAAGCAGGAACCAAGGAGGGTCCGTAGGGCTTTCGGCTGATGGAAATACCGCAATTATCGGGGGCATGAGCGGCGTGGCGTGGGTGTGGACAAGAAGCCATGGGGTATGGTCACAGCAGGGCCCAAGACTAGTTGGCAGTGGAGAAATCGGGATACGCTACGATAATTCCTCAGTGGCGCTTTCGGCCGACGGAAATACTGCCGTCGTCGGCTTTGCTGGAGACAACGATGGCCGAGGTGCTTTCTGGGTTTGGACCCGTAAGGGGGCCGCGTGGACCCAGCAAGGCACAAAACATGGGGGCACGGAGGTAGGTAGCAATGGTCAGGCCTGCGGGTCATCCGTGGCACTGTCAGCTGATGGGAATGCCGCATTAATCGGTTGCAGTGGCGACCAAGACGGTATTGGCGCAGCCGCGGTATGGACTCGTGCTAATGGCGTCTGGTCGCAACCGGGCCGCAAGTTGGTTGGTAAGGGGGCAGTGGGAAAAGCGTCCCAAGGTTCGTCCGTGGCGATTTCAGCCGACGGCAACACCGCAATTATCGGCGGCTCGGGGGATGATGATGGCCTCGGAGCAGCCTGGGTATGGACCCGTACAAACGGAGTCTGGAGTCAGCAGGGTTCAAAACTCGTGGGGGCCGGTGCCGCTGGCAAGTCGCTTCAGGGGTCGTCTGTGGCCCTTTCGGCGAGCGGGGATATTGCACTTGTCGGCGGAATGAATGATCGAGACGGAATCGGAGCAACATGGGCGTGGGTCCGGAACTCCGGTCAGTGGACCCAGGCAGGCTCGAAACTGGTGGGCTTGTCACGCCTTGACGTCGGTGGCCGAACGTATGAAGGCGTCGGCGGCAAGGCAAACCAGGGCAAGGCGGTCGCGCTTTCGATCAACGGGGAGCTCGCTGTCATCGGTGGTCCGAAAGAGGACGTCCCAACGGGTTTTCACGGGGCGGTGTGGCTCTTTGCTATAGCTGAGCACTAGTCGTCTAGTGAATTGGCCTTCTCCCCCATCAACCTTACCTGAGCCAGGGTTGGAACGGAATAATCTGCCTCGCGTCACCTGAGACCGCTCCATCTAACCGACGCGCTGGCTCTGGAGAGTAACTATTTCGAGAATGACGGATATTTTGAGGTCATTCAGGCCCTTGAGGGAGAGATGGTCCGCGACTACGTCAGGGGCGAAATGGCGCCTGATCTTCGTAGCCGTTTTGAAGCGCGTTACCGAAGCTCCGAAGAACTTGCCCGGAAGCTAGAGATTGCACAAGCAGTTCTCGGGGAAGCGGGCCGGATTCGAGGCGAAGAACGCAGTGGCGATCCAGCTGTGACGACTGGACCGGAGGCTAAACATTCCTTGGCTAGGTTTTTCCGATTCCGCTTGCCTGTGCTTCAGTGGGCAGCTGCAGTCGCCGTGCTGGCGGTATTCGGATCAGCCGTTCTGCTGTTGAGGCAAAACACCCGCCTCCGCGTGAACCTAAGCGCAGTTCAACAGGAGAATCGATCGCTAGTTGAGGAGAAATCGACCCTCGATCGAACACTCTCCGAAAGACCCAAGGAACCCGTGCTGGTGGCTTCGTTCATATTGACTCCAGGGCTGTCCAGAAGCGCAGGCAATGCCCAGCGCCTTATCGTTCCTGCTGCCATCGGGCGGGTGGACTTTAAGCTGCCGTTACCCTCCGGTATCAGCTATCCCGCTCTTCGGGCTGTGTTGGAGCGAGTTCCCGATGGCCAGGTATCGAGCCAAGATCTACCCCCGAATGCGCTCGTCGACTCGGGCAGGGCGCTCGTTGTCGGCGTACCGTCCGTTAGCTTAAGAGCGGGCCGGTACGTTCTCTATGTGAAGGGTCGTAACGGACGAGGCGAATACGCGAACGTGCAATACTACGGCTTCATGGTGGAGAATTAAAGAGCGGACCGGTCGAGGCGCGAAATGTTCGGCCTGGAAGCTTCATTCGAGAAAGTAGGAGCGGTTGGTAGCCGCGAAGTAGTTGGAGACCACCACTCCTGATTGGATTCCTCGCCGTAGTAGGCTTGTCCACGAAGGGGGAAGAGTGCTCAGTTCAGGACATAAACATAAGATCTTCGGTGTGATCGCAGTCTTCTTGGCACTCTCACAGTTGAGCCAACTCGACTAGAATCACCGTCATTCCCATTGGACAAAGGAGAGCCATATGAAGTGTCCCCGATGCAGGCTGATTAACCCGGACACTGCGCAACGTTGCGACTGCGGTTACGACTTTGAGACAAAAACTGTCCAAGAAAGCTATCTGCCGCGTGACCCCAAGTTGGTTGGCGTCGGTGGTTGGCTGGCGCTCCTCATTCTGATGTGCTTTGGAATCTATGTTGGCGTTCGTCTCTGGGAAAATCAAGCCTAGAGCGGTTCGCGTCGCGAAATACTACCTTATCGCCTACGCCATCTATTACGTGCTGGCGTTCGTTGCGGTTTTAGCCACTACTTCTACCACTTCGTTCCCAACGAGCGGGGCGATACCTTTGAAGGAAATCGGAACCGCGGCCCGGGGGTTGGTCTTCGCAGTTGTGTGGTATTCGTATCTGGTAAACTCAAAGAGAGTCGCAGCAACCTATCTCGTACGTTAGGATTCTTCTCTGGGGATGATCCGCGATAGGCGGGCCGTCGGGCGCAGCCTGTTTCAGGAGATCGCGGACCAGAGCGGGTTCCGCTGGCAAGCGCCCCGCGACCCACATCGGATGGCTCCTGCCGGTCCCCATGTGTGACGGAACATCCGGGCGGGGAAACAAGCGCAGGGGGGGGCGTGGGCAGAGCCCTCGACGCGTGCTCGGTCAGATCACTACTCGGCGATTACCAGGGAGTTCAACAGACTAGTAAACTCGGTCTCATACGAATCGAAAAGGGTAGCAGTCGTATATGTCATCAACTGCAAAGTTCCCTGCTTTCCGGAGTAGTAATAGCCATAGAGTCTCACGGGCACGCCAATCGGCGAGGAGTCGGAGTCGATCTTCAGGCACCACACCTCGTGTCCACTCACCTCTCTCTTCTCTTGAAGCACGACTCTTGCATTGGCGTCTTGTTTCTGTGCGTTCGCAAGCGCAATGCGGGGCACCGCGTCGAACGGAATTTCTAATTCCTCCGGAATGACCATGGCATATCCCCCGCCGTCATTGAGGGAAAGCATCGTGCGGCCGTCGTTGCTGTGTTCGGAATGCCACTTGTTCTGGTCGTACATCAGCGTGAACTTTCCGGAGTTGAAGGTCAGGGGACCTGACGTCGGAATTGGCAAGGAAGGAAGGGTTGCAGGCGGCGGCAATGGTGTGTCCGTCATTTCGAGACCGTTCAAAAAATCGAGCAAATCCGAATCGCTCGCGGAACTCGTGACTCCTTTGATCGTATATGCAAGTGCTTGCAACGTTCCAGAGGAACCGCCGTAAAGATAATAATGGTAGAGAAAGGGTATACCTTGAATCGTCGCTGTCATCTTGAGATGCAGGACTTCTCGACCGTTTACTCGCCGCCATTCTTCCGCGGCGATTTCGGGCTTGGCCCCTGCTGACTGGATGTTTGAAAGCACCAAGTTCTTCGCGGATTCGGGCGGGACGCCGATCTGTTCCGCCAAGATCAGACCATATGCGTTTCCGCTCGCACTCTTGAACGTTTGTTTGCCATTCTCTGTTTTGTCCACCACCCATCTGGAGGGGTCGATCCACAAGGCGAAGTCACCCGCCAATGCCTTCACCCGGAAAGTAGCGGTTGGTTGTCTCACATAGGTTCCCGAGATGGTCCTCACTGTCCCGGTAGGCTCATTGCTTGCCGGCTCAGGGGGTTTTGGCGGTTGCGCAATCGTGCTGGGTGCCGAAGCATTTACCAGATCAGACGGAGCGCGGAAGTAGAAGTCCCCGTCCAAGCTGGACGAAACCCAAGGTACTTGCTTGCCTCCTGAGGCTCTCCGGACTAATCCGTTGACCTCCTTGAATACGCCTTCAAGGCTCAACCCCGGTTGTTTCAATGCTTGAATCAAATACGTAGTGTAAAGTCCATTCGAGCCCAGTGCGTTATCATCCGCAGTTTGTCCAGGGGCCGTGGCGTAGGCCAAGAAGGTCCCGCGGCCTGCAGACATTACGGCCAAACCGCGTTCTGCACCGATCGATCGCTCGCGTACAAATGGATTATCCCGACAGGCGTCCAGAATCATAATTTGAAGATCCGCGCCTCGTGCCTCCATCTCCTCCAATACTTCGCTTGCCTTAAGACTTCGGTCTCTCGCCTGGATCGAATTCGTGGCGTAAAGGTCGATGGGCGATAGATAATTATCTGCGCCAATCTGCACAGCGTGACCAGAATAAAAAAACAAAGCCACATCGCCGGGTTCGATCGTAGCTATAAATTTATCGACACCCTCATCCAATACCTCGCGGTTTGCATTCGTGAGCACCATTACACGAAACCCGACCGCTGTTAACGCCGAACTTACGTCACGGGCGTCGCGGGCTGCATTGAAGAGGGCAGGAAGTGTTTTGTAAGCGTCGTTTCCAATCACCAACGCCAGCCGTTTTCCTCGCGTGCCGAGCGGCACGAGACGGCGTGACTGGGCATTCGAAACTATAGTGGTAAGCAGCGTTGCCAGCAAACTTAAAATGACCAGTTTGAAGATCGCCAACGGCTTCATATTTGTCGAATTCCGGGTCCGCATTAAGCAGCGTAAGAAGTGCCAAGGATATCCTCTGCTGCCGGTCCCACTCAAAGCTTTGGAATACGCTGCCGATGATTATCGCAAACTCACAAAAGATGCACAATATACGTTCGCGGCATGAAGAAACACCCGTCAGAACTTTTTAGTTCCCATTGGTCACTGCAACGAAATGAACCAGAAGATCTTATGTTTATGTCCTGAACTGGGCACTGTTCCTCCTTCGTGGACCAGCCAATCACAAGTGGTGGTCCCCAACTAATTCGCGGCTACCAACCGCTCCTACTTTCTCGAATGAGGCTTCCAGGCCGAACATTTCGCGCCTCGACCGGTCCGCTCTTTAATTCGCCACCATGAAGGCGTAGTACTGTACGTCCTCGTATTCGCCTCGTCCGTTACGACCCTTCAAGTAGAGAACGTACCGGCCCGCTCTCAAGCTAGCGGACGGTACGCCGATAACGACCGCCCTACCTGAGTCGACGAGCGCATTCGGGGGTAGATCTTGGCTCGATACCTGGCCGTCGGGAACTCTCTCCAACACGGCCCGAAGAGTGGGATAGCCAACGCCGTCAGGTAAGGGAAGCTTAAAATCCACCCGCCCGATGGCAGCAGGAACGATAAAGCGTTGGGCATTGCCTGCGCTTCTGGACAGCCCTGGAGTCAATATGAACGAAGCCACAAGCACGGGTTCCTTGGGTCTTTCGGAGAGTGCTCGATCGAGGTCTGATTTTTCTGCTACCAGCGACCGGTTCTCCCGCTGTACCTCGCCGAGATTCAAATGGAGCTGGGCATTTTGCTTCCAAAGCGTGAGACTCAGCCCGACTATGGCCAACGCGCCGCCGACCGCGGCCCACTGCAAAACCGGCACGGGGATGCCAAGAAGGTCAGAGAAGGACCACGCCTTATTGGGTCCCTTCATCACGACCGGTGCGGCCCCGTGCTGCCTAGCCTCAAGTTTAATCAACTCCCCTACAATCTCTCGTGCCATGTCCACTTTCTTGGCAAGCTCCGCTGAGCTTCGGCAACGCGCCTCAAAACGTGAGCGAAGATCAGGAAGCATTTCGCCCCGGACGTAATCGCGGACCAATTCCTCCTCGATCACCTCAACCCACTCAAAATAATCGTCGTTCTCCAAGTAGTTCATTTCCACGTCCCGCTCATCCTGAGGGGACAACTCCCCCAGCAAGTAGCGGACGATGCGCTCTTCGATCTGGGACGTGATCGATATGGCGTTTTCCACTCTAACCTCCAATGACGTAGCCTAGAAAACCCTTTCACATTCATATTTGGCTTGCCGGGAATCTCCTCAACAGGCTGGCAGCCGTCTCTACGTCGAAACTTGGAGCACACTACCAATCACGCAGCGGGACAGGCAAGATCTACGACGTAGCCTCCGATGCTTGAGCCAATCTATCCTTGTGATCTGAGCGACCATCACCTTCGATTTTCCAAGAACTCAGACCGTTGACCGCCAGGCAAGTGTGTCTGATCATCAGCAAGCCGACAACGTACGTGGCCGGAACCGCAGCAACTCCCAGAAATGGGACAATGGAAATCAGGCATAGCACCACATAGGCCGTAAAGATCCCGGAAGAAAGCGGCGAAAGTGCCAGGTTGTGCCGCTTGATAAATTGATTAAATTCAGTCGCAAATCCTGGGAGGGCACGAAACGCCCAATAAAGATTGTACAGAGGGACAAAAAGCAGCCCCACCGCCTTCCCGGGGGTCGTTCGAGTTGAAGAATCCTGAATCGCCGACCAGGACTTATGGAGCCAGATACAGAAAACCACAATTCCGTACAAACTCAAAACCGATGCGGAACCGAGCAGGTCGCTATTTTCCGTTATGGTGTCCGGTCCAGGATGCTCAACAAACTTCAGGACCCACTCCAGAATCAGCAAGAAACTGAGGCCGCAACCTATAGCCCAGGAGGAAACGTAGATGTCGGTCAGCTTCATTGCTCCGTCATCGACCTTTTCCATATTCAGGCGCCAGATCAGAAGCCCGACGAGTAATAAGATCACTAGGTGAAGAATACCAACATCTAACCTCCAAAAAGTGGATCTCCAGAGGTCTTGCTTCTCAATGCTCCACAAAACACTGGCAACGGCGCCTCCGGGCGGTGAAAATCGAAGGCCGACGACGAGTCCGAGTGGCAACCATGGAGATTTCCCCGCGGAGAAAGCTAAGCTCATCACCACAGGCAGAAGAATACTGCTGGCGAGTTGAAGCCCAAGATCGGAGATCGTCCACTGTCGCGGATGTGCAATCGCCAGACGAATATTCAACGCAAATACTGTCGCAATGACTCCTGCGATACCCCCAAATCGTCGCCACAACACCTGGAGACCGTATCCGCACACGCGAAGCGACAAGTTGAAAGCTTCGAGCAGGGCCCACGGCATGTAAAGGATAAAATTACTCGGTGAACTGTGGGCATCAGCCAGTTTGCTAACCACGAGGGGCACGGCAAGAATTAAGCCCGGCAGAAAACCAATCAAAGCGCCCTTCCAGAATTGTGACCGGCGCGGGCTGCCGTAGCCAATATCCAGGAAGCTCTTCCTCTCAACGAAAGAAAGAAGGATCCAGTTTAACAAGACCAAGAATACGCACTCTACGACGGTTCGCAGCAGAAAAAAACCAGCGTACTGGCCAACCAAAGGTGTGAGAGCTTTGTTGATTGACTCGGCGTATCTGGCTCTCAGTGGGCCGAAGGATAACCATTCAAAGCCCACGACACAACCAAAGAACAAGAGACTCTTCAAAACGGCCGCGACCGCACTGTCTTCGGTTTTCTTATCGAAAGCAAGAGGGAGCATACGGTACCTCCGTTTTCCACTCTTCCTCTTTATGACGCGGGACTCAAAAACATTTCACAATATTTATCTCAAACCCCTCTGGCGGAACATCTCCCTAGCTCGCAGAGCGACACGGTATCTGCGGATTCTCAATGCGTTGGCGCTTTTGCCGAGTCGATCTGCAACCTCTTTGTGGGAACCTTTCTCCCCGAGATACCAGGATTCGAGCAGCTCCAGATCTTCCCGCGGCAGAGCTTCCAGACAACTTCGAATCAGCTGCGCTCGTTCTGTTCTCATTAGCTCAACCTCCGGGTTCGGGGCCGAGTCTGGGGGATCGACCTTGCCATCTGCTTCGGAAGGCAGCTCTATTGCAATCGGTTCCTGCCACCCCTCGTGGGCAACGTTTCTGGCTACGCCAAAACAGAACCGAATGAGGTCGAGGTACGTTGCGAGTCCATCGGGGCGCTTCTTTAGAACTCGCGTGAACACTTCCTGCGTTCGATCTTCCGCTCCCGCAAGCCGACGGCGCTCGAAAAACCTGATGAGTCTCCGTCGCAGAACCTCGAACTTTCGCTGCGCTTCAAATGGGTCCGGGTCAATTAATTTGAGGAACCAATCCGTCATCCGGTCACCCACCATAAGATTCGCGAAGCATTGCCCCTGTCAAGCTGTGCCGTTGTCTTCATCTCGAGCGAGATTGTGACAACGTCGCGCCGCGGAAGCAGCACTCGCTGGAACTTGAAAACGCCGTCTACGCACCTTGAGATCGAGCGGCCGGGCGCGCAAGATCAAACTAGCGACCTTCGACGACTTTGCCGTTCTTCGCCAACACTCCCGGAAAGGGCTCAAGCTGTGCCTAACTATACAGCCGGGCCTGCCTAAAGACTGTAAGCGCCTGACACATCAGCCTAGGGGCACAGGTTTGTGACCTGTTATCTGCGGTTTTCGCCCGCAACGATCGAAGCAATCCAGAAAGGCGCACCTGAACGGCTCTCATCTGTCGTCTGCATTTCCGGCCCACTATACATGAAAGTTTGCAACCGGACGAAATGTTCCGTGATGAGGAGTCATTACGTAAATGTGAATGCTGTGGCGCTGGCAGGATCTCCTGCGAGAACCCGTTTTTCCGAAGCATCGCAGTCGGTCTTTCGATAGTTACTGAATTTAGGTCGAGTCGGAGTAGGGATCGTGATTGCTCGCGACCACCGGGTGGCCAGGGGCAGTCACCCGCCCCCGGCTCCCACAGAACGTAGCGTGCAGGTTTCCCGCACTACGCTCGTCAGAAGTTGATTCACAGCGTAGCGATAGCTTGCAGCTCCGCATAAGGGAGATACAGCTTTGGTCGCAACTGTGGGAACCGCTCCTTGATCTGATGGAATTGCTTCCACCAAATCGCGCCCTTCCAACTCCGGCTGCTAAGCATTTTGCGCCAGTAAAGCTCCACAGCACGATGTACCTTCTGCAATGCCCGAATGTTTCCGGCAATGCCGTAGTACGCATAGTGACCGCGGAGCATCTGATTGAGGTGTTCCGCCTGCTCCCGGAGAGGCAAGTGCCGCCTCCGCCGCATCTGGTCCTGCAAGTGCATCAACGAGCGCCGCAGTCGCGACTTTTCCGTACGCAGCCCCACCCGAAAGTTACCTTTCTGATTGCGGGTGCAGTACAGCGTGAAGCCCAGAAAGTAAATCGTCTCCGGGCGTCTACGGCCACGCTTGCTCGCGTATCGCTGCGCAAAGCGACCAAATTCGACGAGTTTGGTTTTCGCCTCTGCCAGGGTCAAGCTAAACTTTCCCAGCTGCGCACCACGAATGCCATCGAGCGGATGCAACTAGAGTTTCGGCGGAGAGTCAAAACGCAAGCCGCGCTGCCTAACGAAGGCGCCGTGCTGCGGGTGTTCTTTGGTCTGTGGATCAGCGGACAGATGAAGCTGCACCGCATCAACGGCTACCGCGACATCGGAGGGAAAGAAAAAGCCGCTGCTTAAAAAAAAGAATTTCATGACTTCACAGGCAAAATGCGCTATTCACTTTTCTACAGGATTAGGGACAGAATCGACCCGTTGATCACTATTCAAATGTCTTTAACCGCGGACCAGAGCTCCGCAAAAGTCGCATTTAAGTGGACCAGATTCTTCGTCGAGAATTCTTGCTTGACACTTCGGACAGACTACTTCCTTGGACGTGGGAGCAGTGCCAGAAGCGGGTGACCGATACTCTGTCGTCTGCAGGGAGCCAGTGACAAGAGACCCGTAACGTCCAGAAGGGACCACAGGTCCCGCTTCCATCTCTTCGAATTCGCGAGCGGCCTTCAACGCGGGCACGCAGAAAAGAAGCACAAACGTACCAACAATAAGGTGGCCAACCGCACTAGGAAGAACCACACTCATGAATCCTGCCGCGAATTCAGCGCCCCTCTCAGCCTCAATTCCTGGTCCGGCCACGGCTGATAAAACTTCTGCACTCAAGTAGAAACCTCTCAAGCTCCAAAGAATGCAGGCCGCTCCTATTGCCATGCCCACACCGAACGTGATCTTAGGCTTCTTTGACGCGACAAACGCGCACGCAAGCAGGACGCACGCTAGGACGGCGCTTTCGACTGCCGCACTACCCAAAGCCAATGAAAGTGGCGATGACTCTCTACGAGTCAACCTGTTAAATTCCCATTCCTTCGACCACGAGTTTGCTAGAAACAAAGCGATGAGTAGGACAATCACAAAACATATGATTAGTTTGTTTCTGCCAGACTCGACTTTTTGAAGAGGTTTATTTGACATGGGAACACACTCCTAGCAGGCGGCTTCCGTAGCCACGAGTTTGCGGCATCGTATCTCACTGAGAGCGCAAAGTACAACTCACCGAAGCCCTCGGCAGCAGTTTCGGAACTTTAGCAGGTGGAAGCCTTAGACAGCCGTTTTCGCCGGGGATGACGCGCTGGAGCAGGCGCGCTTGGCGATCGCAGCCTATTTTCGCTGCCATAATTTGCCGGCCCGCGCGCACCTGTCGACCTGCTGCAGTGGGTGTGGAAAAATTCAAGTAGCAAACCAAAACGAAGCGACTGCGTCGCTCTCAACTGGAATCGGCGACGACCGGCAGGGACAGGGTGAGGAGGAGAAGGCGGAACAGATCGATAGCCGCGCGGACGGGATGTGAACCGCGATGCAGATAGCGCAGCCGGTAGAGTCGCTCGAGCGTGAGCGCCAGGCAGGTCAGCAGCCAGACGATGAGCAAGCTGCGCTCGTGGTGGTGGCGGATGTGCTCCAGTCCATAACGATTCTTAGCATCGTTGAAGCCTTCATTTTCAATGTGCCATCGACTCTTGGCCATGTGGTACAGACAGCGGCGGCTGATGCGACGCGAAGAGAGGTTGGTGAGCCAGTAGGCCTCGACGACATCGCCATCCGGTTTGTGCTGGCGATAGCGGAGAACACGCACCGTTTCCCACTGCAAGCTTTCCCAAGGATCAAAGTCGTCGGCGTCCCAGATCTCCACGCGATCGGTATTGTCCCGGAATACCAGGGCCGGCGGTCGGGAACGGAAGCGCTTCTCTGCCGCGCGGAGTAATTCGGGCAGATTCTCCTTCAGTCGGGCCACGACCGGCCAACCCGCCTTTCCCGCAGCATGGAGGAAAGGGGCGGTGGCAAATTCTCCGTCAACCACTACATAGTCGATGAAGCGTGCTCCCAGGTTCTGGCGCACGCGCGCCAGCAGACGCTGCCCGGCTCGGTATTCACTGTCGCCCGCCCCATAGGGTTCCACGTCCACCGGAAGGATGAGGTCGCCGCCGACCACTGACGCGAGCACGAGATGATGCCGGTAGCCGGTGATTTCTTTCTTGGCATTGCGGTGGGGACGGCACAAGGGGCATCCCTTCTTTCGCCGCCGCCCGCCGGTGGTCCCGTCCAAAGCGAGGCCTACGAAGCGGCAGTCCTCGAAGGCTTTGTTGCGCTTGGCGCGATGGAGCACGGCAGCCAAAGCGACCCGCGTGGGCGCCGGCTCTAAACGTGCGGTGAAGTAACCCAAAGCATCGTCGCCGAAGGATCGGCTGACGTTTAGGTTTCTTCGCGCTCTCGATCCCACCAAGGCCTCAATGGCTAGGAAGGCCCACTGGCGCAAGATGGTGCCCAGGACGAAGGACCACAACAGATCCTTTGCCGGGACCTTATGACTGCGACGCCCATCGCCGGGGGAGCGGAAGTAGGACGCCAGATGGAGGTGCTGGCTGACGAACTTCCACAGCCGACGTGGGGTAGGGCTTCTCAGTCGCGCTTCCTCTTTTTCTTGCGCTGCTGGCGGGCCAAGACTAACAGCTGGGCGTTGGCCGCCAGCACTTCGCGC
>Ga0307479_10001247_pt1 | contig 23213 bp, 24 predicted proteins | sample atmos_gasesECM4C_FD_203743 | JGI IMG/M metagenome (GOLD analysis project Ga0307479, IMG submission 203743) | Hardwood forest soil microbial communities from Morgan-Monroe State Forest, Indiana, United States - atmos_gasesECM4C_515 | ecosystem: Environmental > Terrestrial > Soil > Temperate...
GCCAAGATCAATTGGAAACCCACAGGCTGAAGCCTGTGCTACTCGGCGCCAGTGAGGTTCACGATTGACGAAGTTTCGTTGCGCGCGTGCGGAACCGTGCGTTAATCTTCCTGTACACCATGCCGTATTCGACGCTTACGGAAAAATTGCTGAACGCGGTGGGTCGGTTGCCGAATGAGTGCGCGCTGCTGGTTCGCGTCAACGAGAAGTGGGAGCCGACGTCCTCTGCAGAATTTCTGAGGCGTATCGCCGGGCTCTCGAACGCGTTCGAGCAGCTGGGAGTGAAGCCCGGCGATCGCATTGGTCTGTTTGCGACGAACCAGCCGGAATGGCACGTTGCCGATTTTGCGATTCTTGGGTTAGGCGCTGCCGACGTGCCCATTTATTTCAATGAGTCGCCAGACCGGATTGTTTACATCCTGAACCATTCGGGCACTGAGGTTGTGTTTGTGGCGGGAGAGGTGCAAACGCAGAGACTGCTGGCCTGCCGCAGGCAGCTTGCCTCGGTGAAGCACATCATTTGCGCCGGCGCGCCGCCCGATCTGGGAGATGAAATTCTTCGCTACGAGACGTTGGTGGCCGCGACGGGCGACGCGGCGATTGCAGAATACCGGCTGCGGGCAGCTCGGGTGGCCCCAGAGCAGCTCGCCACGATCATCTACACGTCCGGCACGACGGGTGAGCCGAAGGGCGTCATGCTGACGCACAACAATCTTAGTTCGAACGAAGAAACGTCGGTCGGCCCGTATCGAATGTCGCCGGACGACCGCGCGGTGAGTTTTCTGCCGCTGTCGCATGTGTACGAGCGCGTCACCGCGTATGCCTATCTCTTCCACGGGGTGCGGGTGGCGTACGTCCCGCGGATGGAGGACTTGCCGCAGGCTTTGCTTGAGGTTCACCCAACACTTGCTGCGGCGGTTCCGCGGGTATTCGAAAAGCTCTACGCCAACGTGATGCAAAAGGGGCATGAATCTAGAGGAGCGAAGCGGCGCGTGTTTGACTGGGCCATGCGCGTCGCGAAGGAGTCTGTGCGCTGGAAAGCTTATGGCGACGGAGCTTCCCCTGGGCTGAAGTTTCGGTGGAGGATCGCCGATAAGATTGTCTATTCCAAAATTCGTGAGGGAATCGGAGGGTCGTTTCGCGCGTTTATCTCGGGCGGCGGCCCGCTTTCTCGCGAGCTTGCGGAATTTTTTTGGGCTGTGGGCGTGCCTGTTTATCAGGGATATGGATTGACGGAGTCATCGCCGGTGGTGAGTGCGAATCACCCGGGTGAAAACAAGGTGGGGACCGTTGGGAAGCCGATTCCGCATGTTTCGGTGCGAATTGCTGAGGATGGCGAGATTCTGGTGCAGGGTCCGTGCGTCATGAAAGGGTATTACGAGAAGCCGGAGGAAACGCGGGCGGTGATTTCTGCGGAAGGATGGCTTTCAACCGGCGACATTGGGCACCTCGATGAAGAGGGGTATTTGTATGTCACGGACCGGAAGAAGGACCTGTTCAAGACTGCCGCGGGAAAATTTGTCGCGCCGCAGCCCATTGAGAATTTGCTGAAGGCGAGTCCGCTTGTCTTGAATGCGGTGCTGGTGGGTGACAGGCACAAATTTGTTTCGGCGCTCATCGTGCCGAATTTCGCCAATGTTGAGGCCGCGGCTCGGCGGCAGGGGAAGACGTTCGCGTCACACGAGCAGCTGGCCGCCGATCCGTGGGTGCATGATCTCATCGGCGAGGAAGTCGCGCGCGTCAATGCGAAGCTTGCGCAATACGAGACCATCAAGCGGTTCGCGCTGCTCGATCATGACTTCACGTTTGATGGTGGGCAGCTCACGTATACGCTGAAGCTCAAACGCCGCGTGATTGCCGAGCGATATGCCGACATCATCGAAGGATTGTATGCGGATGTAGAGCGGCCGGTGTAAGGCTTGGCGACGCTGTGAGGTTTCGGCGGAGCGAGATACAATACCCGCGGGAGATTGGGAATGAGCGATGAATTGGTAATAGCGGGGAGGGCGTTTCGTTCGCGACTGATTGTGGGGACGGGGAAATACCGGAGCTTCCAGGAAATGGCGCGGGCGCACGCCGCTTCGGGCGCGGATGTGGTCACCGTGGCGGTACGACGTGTGAATCTCACAGACCGCACGAAGGAATCCCTGCTCGATTACGTAGACCGCGAGAAATTCTTCATCCTGCCTAACACCGCCGGATGCTACAACGCTGACGAGGCCGTGCGGACGGCGCGCCTCGGGCGGGAAGTCGGCCTGTCCCACTGGGTAAAGCTTGAAGTGATTGGCGACCAGCAGACTTTGTTTCCAGACACGGAAGAGCTCGTGCGCGCGACCCTGACGCTGGTGAAGGAAGGCTTCGTCGTTTTGCCCTATACGAATGATGATCTCGTGGTCGCGCGCAAGCTAATCGATGCGGGCGCATCGGCTGTCATGCCGCTTGGCGCGCCGATCGGCTCGGGCATGGGGATTCAGAACCACGCCAATTTGCGGATTCTGCGCGAGCGCATCACCGAAGTGCCCATGATCGTGGATGCGGGAGTCGGAACCGCGTCTGACGCTGCGGTTGCGATGGAGCTGGGGGCGGACGGGGTGCTCATGAACACGGCGATTGCGGAGGCGCAAGATGCCGTCCTGATGGCGGAGGCGATGCGCGAATCGGTGTCCGCGGGGCGGAAGGCGTTTGTCGCGGGTCGCATGCCGAAAAAATTGTATGCATCGGCGTCTAGTCCGCTTTCCGGCGTTGTCAGGTAGCCATTTTTTGCGCCGGATTTCGATGTGGCACAGGCTTCAGCCTGTGGATTTTCGTCCTTGCTAGGTCTAACCCCAAGGCTGAAGCCTACGGCACTCATACCTTCGATCATCTCAGTCGTGCCAGCGCCGCCAGCGGTCTTCCCCTACAAGGTGCGAAATAGCAGGTGCCAGGTGATATCGACGAGGGCGTGTACGATTGCGGCGGGGAAAATGCTCTCGGTCTTGCGCCATGTGCGGCCGTAGAAAACGCCGGCGATCGTGGCGAGCAAGGCGTAGCGCCAGTTCGGAAAGACGCCGTAGCTGATGTGGGCGAGGCCAAAAATAACGGAGGCCGTGAACCAACCTGCGGTTTCGCTCGAAAAAGTGTGCGCAAGCGAGTTTTGCAGTAAGCCTCGGAACAGGAATTCCTCGGGCCAAGCCGTGAGCAGAAAAATGATGGCTGCGTCGACCGGCAAGGATCGCCAGTGTGCCTGCTCCGGGTCAAACTGAATGAAATGCAGTGCGATGCCGAGCGGGATCACGATCAGGGCAAGCAACGCGAAGTGAAATAGAACGCTGAGGGCGGCGTCGCGTCCCCAGACGATGTTGTACCCGACGCCGCTGAATTGACGGACGAGCAAGAATGTGGCTAGCGCAACGGTGATCGCCAGGAGCATCGGGGCCATCTGCGCAACGCGCGGGCCAGGATAGGGCCACAGGCCGTCGAGCCATCGGAATTTTAACGGGAGAAAAATCGCCAGCATGGCGAGGTAGTCTTGCCATGCACCGGGTTTGGCCGCGCCCGCCGAGATCACTACAAAGACGGGCAGCAGTACGTAGGCCGCAGCCAGCGCGAAGCGGGGCACAGTGAAATTACCCGTCCCCGCCAGATAAATCACATATGCAAGTAACGGTACGACGGCCAGTAGCGCTCCGCGCGACGAGCCAATTCGGCGCGCGAATCGCTCGCCAAAATTGCCTGCGGCGGCCAACAGCTGGATTGCGAGAAGGAAGGCCAGCACGCAGAGCGTGAGCACGTAGGCGCGCCCGCTGTACCCACGCCAAGCGCCATAGATGGCCGCGCCAGCGACGGAGGCGGTCCACAGTCCGAGCGCAGTCCAAAGGGAGAGCTGGCGTCCGGCGGACATGACGCGATAGTGTATCGCACCGGGCGCGCTCCCCTCGCGCTGCCGGATGTGCAGGGGCAGGCACAGAGCACGCAAAAAACTCTCCCATGCCGCAGAAAACGAGCAAGCGCATCGCTTACATCGACTGGCTGCGCGGCTTTGCGTGTCTGGCGATGTTCCAGACGCACTGTTACGATTCGTGGCTCGGCGGCTCGGCGCGTCAGACTGGGTTTTTCAAGCTGTCACAGCTTGGGGGAACGCTCCCGGCTCCTTTGTTTCTATTCCTCGCTGGTGTTTCGTTTGCGCTGGTTACGGACAAGCTTCGCCAGAAGAGCGCGCCAGCCAATGAGATCGCGCGAACGACGATCTTGCGCGGCGCGGAAATTTTTGGGCTTGGCATGCTTTTCCGGCTCCAAGAGTTTCTGCTTGGCCAGCCATCGGCTCCGTGGACGGACTTGCTGCGCGTCGATGTTCTGAATGTTATCGGCGTGTCACTCATGATGATGGGGGTTGCTTGTCGCATTGTTGCCGTAGGCGGCTCTCTCGATCCAAGACATTTGCGGCGGGCAACGGCCGTGACTGCGGTCGTCTGCGCGGGAGCGATCGCAATGCTCACGCCGCCGCTATGGACGACCTGGCGCCCGCACTGGCGCGTGTGGTGGCTCGAGTCGTATTTCAACGGCGTCCACACGTTTGGAACGCCGCAGCCGTGGCTATTTCCCGTTTTTCCCTGGGCGGCCTTTGCATTTGCGGGCCTCGCGGCAGGGTCGCTGCTCTTGTCTGAGTGGGCGCGGAAGAATCAGGCAGCAGCGGTGGCGCTCGCTGGAGCGAGTGGAGCTGCACTCATCGTGCTGGGACTCTGGCTGGACTCACGTCGACTGCAGCTTTACGGTGTCTATGATTTCTGGCATACGAGCCCAAATTTCTTCCTGATTCGAACGGGAGTCGTGCTCGTCATTCTCCTGGCTTCTTACGCGTGGTGCAGGTGGGGGGCGGGCGAACTGGGGTTTAGCCCGCTCATTGAAATGGGCAAATGTTCGCTGCTTGTTTATTGGGTCCACATCGAATTTGTTTACGGCAGGTTTTCAATCTTGCCCAAACGCAGCATGAGTATTGGGCAAGCAACATTGGGCTTGGTTGCGATTTTTGTGGCGATGACTATGCTCGCCGCGGCACGCAATCGGTTTCCGAAGTGGAAGCCGCAAGTATTAGCGACCTTGCGTGGCGCAGCGCGCACGTGATTCGAGTAGGATCGCCGCTCTTGGCTGTGCGGGTTTTGCAATCGTCGCGGAATCGGGAGCTGTTTTGCGGTCTACAAAACCGCACAGCCAAGAGTGGCTGTGCTACTCAACGCCGCTACTTGGCGGGAGCAACCTTAGGAGAATCCGGAAGCTTGAAAATCAATTCGCCGGGGCGCGCGAGTCCCATTTCCTCGCGCGCGATGCGTTCGATGGCTTTGGGGTCGGTCTTCAGCGAATTGACCTGCTCAGCGAGGAATTTATTTTCTGCGCTGATCTTGCCGATCTGCTGGCGAATCTGCTCAATTTCCCGCTGCGTGCGGCGCATGGCGATGACGCCGTGCGGGCCGAAAATATCGTGTATCAGCAACGCCAGGAAAGCGAGGCCGAGAATCTGCCGCGCGTGCCGGCGAAGAAAGGCGGTGATATTCTCAGTGGAGCTTTCGCGTATCCGTTTCAGTTTCTTCTTCATATCTTCGTCATGCCTTCGCTTCCTGTGCCGCCTCCATGACCCACGCCTGCGTTTCGCCTGCGAGTCTCGATGATTCTTGCAGTGTTGCAGCTTCGGTGTAGACGCGCATCAGCGGTTCGGTCCCAGAAAGGCGCAACAAGACCCACGATGCGTCAGCGAATTCCAACTTCAGGCCGTCGGTGCGGTCGAGTCTCTTCACCCGGCGCCCCAGAAACGTCGAGAAATCGGACTTCAGGCGACTCAGCGCTCTCGATTTTATATCCTCGGGCAAATGAAAGTCGGTCCGCAGCGGCCAGAATTCGCGGCCCACACGCTTGAAAAGCGCGCGCAGTTGCTCGGCGAGCGACGCGCGTCGCACTGCGATCATCTCCGCAACAAGCAAACATGCGAGGATTCCGTCCTTCTCCGGGACGTGGCCGCGGATCGACATTCCCGCGCTCTCTTCTCCACCCATAGCGATTTTGTCTTGCTGGATCAGCCCGCCGATGTACTTAAATCCGACGGGCGTTTGAAACACAGTCGTCTTGTAGAACGAGGCGACAGCGTCCAGGAGGTGCGAAGTGGCCACGCTGCGCGCCGCCGGCATTCTCCAGCCGCGCGTCTCGACGAGGTAATCGTAGAGCAAGCCCAGGATGTGATTCGGCTGCATCCACGCGCCATCGCGATCGAGGATGCCGAAGCGATCCGCGTCGCCATCGGTTGCGAGCCCGGCCGCGGCTTTTTTCGCCAGCACCGCTTCGCGCAACGGCCGAAGATTTTCTTCAGAAACATCCGGGCCTTCGCCGTCGAAGAGCACATCGCGGTCCGTACGCAGGGCCTGCACATCGATGTCGTGTGTCGCGAGTGTCCAGTCGAGGTATCCTGCCCCGCAGCCGTGAAGCGCGTCCGTCACAACCGCCAGTTTTGCATCACGGAGCGCTTTGAAATTTACGAGTTGGGCGAGGCGCTCAACATAGGGTCCACGAGGATCGATTCGGTCGAACGGCGTTTCGTTTGGCTTGGCGGGGCTGCGCTCGCCGAGCTTGGCGGCACGCGCTTCGATGTCGCGCGTGACCTCGGGCAGCGCGGGTCCACCGTTCGGCCCGGAGAACTTCAGGCCTTGATATTCGGCAGGGTTGTGGCTGGCCGTAAAGTTGATGGCGCCATCGACTTTGCGCCGTCGAATCTCGTAAGCGATTGCAGGCGTCGGCGCGGGGTCTTGGCAGAGAAGCACCTGAACGCCATGCTCGCGAAGGATTTCCCCGGCCGTGCGCGCAAATTCCTCAGCGAAAAATCTAGTGTCGTGTGCGACGATCAGGGTCGGCTTCGCGTTGCGGCGCCGAACGTGGTCCGCGATCGCCACTGTCACCAGGCGAACGTTCGCAAAGGTAAAATCCTCAGCGATGATCGCTCGCCAACCCGAGGTGCCAAATTTGATTGCTGCCGTCATTTATTCGTGAACTGCGAGCACAGCCATCAACTCTGTGGTCGCGGTAGGAACGTTCGCTTGCACCCGAATGAGAATAGAATGCTCCACGGCTCGCGACGTATTGTAGCGTGCTGCGCAAGAGGCAAGCAGTTGGAAATCACGACCGCGAGAAAGAGTAACGAGCCAGGAGGCTCTTCTTGACCGACAAATTCGTGGTCCTCGTGACGTGCGCCAACACTAGGGAAGCGCGTCGCATTGCTCGCACCGTCGTGGATTCCCGGCTCGCTGCGTGCGTGAACATTCTTCCTGGCGCCGTCACTTCCATTTATCGCTGGAAGGGCGAGATCGAGACGGCAAAGGAGCGGCTCTTGCTGATAAAAACGTCGCGGAAGCGTCTGGCGAAGCTGCAAGCGAAGGTCGAGCAGCTCAATTCTTACGATGTACCTGAATTTATTGCATTGCCGATTGCGGCGGGATCGCGCTCTTATTTATCTTGGCTTCACGAAAACTTACTCGGATCTTAGTCGCACAGGCTTCACCCTGTGGATTTTGGTTGGAAGCTGCGCAGCCTTCGCCTGGCCAAGCCTCACAGGCTGCCCTTCGTTGCACTCAGGGTAAAAAAGCCTGCGCCACTGAACCCTAGATCTTTCGCAGCGCTTGATCGAGGTCGTTGATCAGGTCCTCCTCATCTTCAATTCCGACGGAGAGGCGAATCAATCCGTCCGTTATGCCGATGCGCTGGCGCACCTCGGGAGGGACAGAAGAATGCGTCATGGTTGCGGGATGCGAGATCAGTGTTTCCACGCCTCCCAGGCTTTCGGCGAGGGAGCAGAGTTTCACGTTGTTAAGAACCGTTCGGGCATTTTCCAGTGTCACGACGTCGAAGGAGATCATGGCGCCGAACCCGCGCTGCTGGCGCAAGGCCACATCGTGGTGAGGATTCGACGGCAGTCCGGGATAGAGAACCCGCTGCACTCGCGGATGATCGCCGAGGAAGCGCGCGATAGCCCTGCCATTAGCATCGTGCTGCCTCATCCGCACAGCCAGTGTCTTGATCCCGCGTGAAACGAGGAAGCAATCCATCGGGGCAAGGCCCGCGCCGGAGGAGCGCTGCAGGAAGTAAATTTTTTCCGCATCCGCGGGGCGCGCCAGAATGGCGGCTCCGCCCACGGCATCGCTGTGCCCGTTCAGGTATTTGGTCATCGAGTGGACGACGATGTGCGCGCCCAAAGCGATCGGCGACTGCAGGTAGGGGCTGAGAAATGTGTTGTCCACAACGAGCGTGGCATTGTGCGCAGCGGCGATTCGCGAGACTGCGCAGATATCGGTGACGCACATGGTCGGGTTCGTGGGCGTCTCGACGTAAATCATTTTGGTGGTGGGCTTGATCGCCTTCTCGACTCGCTCGGTCGAGGAGGTGTCCACGAAACTGAACTCCAGCCCCCATTGCACGAGGAACTGGGTTGTGAGGCGAATCACGCCGCCGTAGACGGCCTCCGAAATGATGGTGTGGTCGCCTGGTCGCAGAAGCCGGAAGACAGAATCAATCGCGGCCATTCCCGACGTAAAGACGAACGCAGCGCTGCCGCCTTCCAGCTTGGCCATGGTGCGCTCAAGGGCGCGGCGATTGGGGTGAGCTGTCCTCGCGTAGTCGTAACCCTTGTTTTTTCCCAGTTGCTCCTGGATGTAAGTGGAGGTCTGATAGATCGGAGCGACGATGGCGCCTGTGGCAGGGTCCGGTTCCTGTCCAACATGAATGGCGTCGGTTGCAAATCCCATGAAAAAGTCTCCTCGTTTTCGGCGGGTCGAAAGTAGCCCAGGACCGGGGCCGAGTCAAATGCGAGGGGCTTGCGGAATCCCACAAAAGAGGGAAAATGAGGCATTCAACGATGACTTTCGGGTCGTTTAGAGGTGCCTTCGGTGCGGATTGAATTGAAGTTCCTGAAAAATGTGGTGCGCATCGCTTCGGTGATTCTCGTTCTCCTGGCCGTTGGCGCGCGTGCCCAAGAGAAGGACTCGAATGCGAAAGGGAAATCCGATTCCGGTTCGAAGAACGTCAAGCTAACGATCCTCGTCACAGGAGGAGAAGAAAAGAAACCGATCGACGGCGCGAGCGTCTACGTCCGGTATGTTGAGGAGCGCAAGATCGGCAAGGACAAGAAGGTCGAGATGAACTTGAAGACGAATCAAGAAGGGATCTGTCACGTGCCGGTGATCCCTCCTGGGAAATTTCTAGTTCAAGTCATCGCGGAAGGTTGGAAGACGTACGGCGAATATTACGAAATGAACCAGACCGAACAGACCATCAACATCACGCTTGCACGACCCCCGAAGTGGTATTGAAGTTGTGTCGAGGCAGGGAATCGACTCGTTTAGGTTTCCGCGTTTCATCCTTCTGCGAACCTTTCTTTCCAAAATTTCTTCCAAAATCGTGCCGGGTCTTGTCGTGCTTAATTAAATTCTTAAAATTTGCTTCATCTTTGTGCAAAGAGCATCAAAGTCAGTGTTTCCCAGTAGCTGGGCGGTCTTAGCTGCCCTTTTCCACAACCTTTTCAACACTTCTGTTGAAAACCGGACGCGCCTCCCGGTCGAGCAGCGTCGCTTTGACCGCCCCGCAGCGCGATGCTAGATTAACTGTTTCAGATTGGGCGCTTGAAGAGTGAAAGATGGGAGAAAAACCATACAAAGGGTTTGTGATCTGGCATCTCTTGTGGAGCAACCTGGGCGTGCGTCCGTTGCGCTCGGCGCTTAGCGTGCTTGCGCTCTCACTTCAAGTCTTCCTTGTTCTGTTGATTGTTGGTCTCACCACCGGAGCGCTTACCGACTGGCGGACTCGCGCGGAAGGCGTGGGCGCGGATATCATTGTACAGCCTCCCAACTCGTCCATTTTCTTCGCCTTCTCGAGCGCGGTCATGCCGGAGTCGTTGGCGGAGAAAATGGCCAGCCTGCCGGACGTGGATGAGGTCGCTCCAGTGTTGATCGTCGTCGATCCGAAAAATTTGGGAGTGGTCTACGGAATTGATTACGACCGCTATGCAGGCCTCAGCAGCGGCTTTCAGTTCATCGACGGTGGGGCGTTCCACCAGCCGGACCAAGCGATCGCCGACGATCTCGCGGCTCAGTCACGCCGGCTTCGCGTCGGCAAAAAGACAGTTCTCCTCGGTCGTGAGTTCACCATATCGGGCATCGTCTTGCATGGCAAAGGCGCGCGATTCTTTGTTCCGATCAAGACGGCGCAGGACATCGCTGGAGCGGATGGCCGCGTCTCGATGTTCTACGTTCGTAGCAAGGGCGACACAAGCGCGGCGCAGAACGAATTGGCCAAACTGCTGCCCACGCACAAGATTCGTTCGATGGCTAAATATAGCACCTTGATGAGCTCGTCCAATCTGCCCGAGTTGAAGCCCTTCATCCGCTCATTTGTCACGCTGGGAGTGGTAATCAGCTTCCTGGTCGTGCTGCTCACGATGCATACGATGGTCTTTGAGCGGACCAGGGACATTGGCGTCCTGCGAGCGCTGGGATCTTCGCGCATCGAGGTTTGCTGGATGATCTTGGGAGAGACGCTATTGATGGTCGCGCTCGGAGTGGCCTTCGGATTGTTGTGTACTTACAGCGTCGTTTCGATTTTGCACAGAACTTCCCCGACCTTGCAGATCACCATCGAGACCGGTTGGATCCTCCGTGCGATTCTGCTGACTATCGCGGGGGCAATTGCCGGCGCGATGTATCCCGCTCTGCGCGCTGCGCAAAGCGATCCCGTCGACGCGCTCGCATACGAGTGATTCCGTCAAGTTGACCTGCTGGAAGTTATATCGCGGCATTGAACAGATTCGTGCACGCTATTGGGATTTCAATTGCGGCTCCGCGGATAAATCTGGTACAAGGAGGAGCCACTTGCCACTGATCTTTGCACGCGGAGCCGAGGTCCATGGAGATTTATCTCTACACGGAGCCGGGGTGCAGTGCCTGCGTCGAGGCAAAGAATTTCCTCGCTTCGCGCGGGGTCTTTTTTAGAGAACGCGACGTTCGCGCCAATGAAAAATTTCGGCGGATCCTCACCGACGATCTCGATAGCTGCACCTTGCCGACGCTGGTGGCAGGCGATACGATCATCGAGGGCTTCGACCGAGAAAAATACCGGCGCCTGCCTGTGAGAACGACTGTGAAGAAGCGCAAGTGAAGGGAAGATCGCAAATTTTAGGAGAACCGCCGATTTCCGTTTCGCGGCAGAAATGCGCATCCAAGGGAACGAGTGTGAGGTTGAAGCCAAAGCCGGCGGTTGCCATGCTTGCGGTGCTTTTGAGCGCGTCGCCGTTCGCGGCGCAAGTCGGGACACCGGTAAGGGGACAACGGAACATCAATTTGGGCGGCATCTGGCACCCAGTCGTCGGATCCGGCGGCGCCTATGATTGGACGATTGGCGACGATAAACATCCACTGGAAATGACCGTGGTGGGCAAGGAGGACGTTGAGGGCAAGACGGGTTATTGGGTGGAGACCGTGTCGACCAATCCGAACGGCGGCCAGCTGTATTACAAGGCACTTATGGTCGCCAACGATAGCGGCCTGATTTCTACGCGAACCATTATACAGCGGCCGGGGCAGCCTCCGGTGGAAACGAACACGGGCAAGAATCCAGCCGCCCAACAAGCGAGGCCCGTCGATATGCGAGACCAGGCTGATCTTCTCGGCACGGAGACGATCACGGTCCCTGCCGGAACTTTCACGTGTCAGCATTATCGAGCGAAGGACGGCTCGTCCGAGGTTTGGGTTTCGGACCAGATCTCGCCTTGGGAACTGGTGAAAACCCAAAGCAAAACCTCGTCGATGGTGCTGACTAAGGTCCTCGCCGATGCCAAGGACAAGATTACCGGTACGCCGAGAAAACCCGCTCCGGTAAAGTTGATGCCTGGGGCCAAGGGACAGCAAGCGAAGTAGCGTGCTGGTTTTGAGACTCAATTTCGGCAAAGAATCGCGGACGCTGCTTCCCAGCAGGGAAAGCAGAGGCGTCTCGTAGTTTTTCAACAACCGGGCACTTCGCTATTCGCATCTAACTAGCAGTAGCAAGCGTTATTAGCAGCAGGCGAAGAGGAGACGATGCCTCCCTCCACCGATAAATTCTATTCGGCGCGCATTCTGGAACGGCACGACCTTTCCGACGACCTGTGGATCATCCACGTGGATCCAGGGGGAGAATATCGCTATCGGCCGGGCCAGTATGCGACTTTGGGCGTGGTCACTCCGGAAAAACACTACGAACGCGCGTATTCCATTGTTTCCGCACCCCATGAAAAACTTCTCGAGTTTTTCATTGAGCTTGTCCCGCACGGAGAGCTGACGCCCCTCCTTCACCAACAACAAGTCGGGGATTCCATGACTTTGCGGAAATCCGGGAAGGGGAGATTCACGCTCGATGTCTCCAGCGGTCGTTCGAATCACTTCCTGATCGGAACGGTCACAGGCGTATCTCCTTACGTTAGCTACGCGAGATCCCTATATGACGATTGGAAGGCCGGAAGGTTTGACGGGGCGCGTAAGCTTTACGTACTTGAGGGGGCTAGCCGCTCGTGGGAGCTGGGCTATTCCGGCGAGTTCGAGCAAATGGAGAAAGAAGTTCCGTGGCTCAAGTACATTCCCACCATAAGTCGCCCCTGGGAGGATAAGGACTGGAAGGGGGAAACGGGCCGCGTGGATGACGTTATCCGCAAATACGCCTCGATCTGGAATCTTACGCCCGAAAATACGAAGGTCTATCTCTGCGGTCATCCTGGCATGATTGAAAATGTAACAGGCATCGCTCGCCGGGCAGGCTGGCCGCAGGACGCTATCCAGTCGGAGGCATTCTTCGTGATTCGCGACGAGGCCGAAGTAACGGGAGCCGCAGGCTGACGATCGAGGATGGGACCGTGCTCGGACGATCAGCGCTGGTGCTTGAAGTAAATTGCCGCAAGCGCAGGCAGGCGCAGTTTGATGGAATAGGGGTGGTTGTTCCAGGGAATCGCTTCAGCGTGCACTCCGCCCGCGTTACCCTCGTTGGTCCCGCCGTATCTTTCGGAGTCAGTATTCATGATTTCGCGGTAGAACCCCACTTCGGGCACGCCCACGCGGTAGTCCTCTCGGAAGACGGGCGTAAAATTGGCGACAACAACGATGAAATTGCCTGGGTCTCTGGCCCGGCGCAGAAACGATAAGACGCTCGAGTCCGCATCGTTGCAATCGATCCATTCGAACCCATGCCAGTCAAAATCCACTTGGTGAAGCGCAGGTTCGTTCCGATACGCAGCGTTTAGGTCCCCTGTAAGTGTCTGAAGGCCGCGGTGCTGCGGGTATTCGAGGAGATGCCATTCCAGGCTCGTCTCGTGGGTCCATTCGCCTCGCTGGCCGATCTCGCCGCCCATGAACATCAGCTTTTTGCCGGGGTGCGCAAACATGTAGCCGTAGAGCAAACGCAGGTTCGCAAACTGCTGCCACAGGTCGCCGGGCATCTTGTTGATGAGCGAGGCTTTGCCGTGGACGACCTCATCATGGGAGAAGGGAAGTACGAAGTTCTCCGTGAAGGCGTACAGCATCGAGAATGTCATCCGGTTATGGTGATACTTCCGGTAAATCGGGTTCTCAGAGAAATAGCTCAGCGTATCGTTCATCCAGCCCATATTCCATTTCAAGCTGAAACCCAATCCTCCGAGGTACGTCGGACGAGAGACCATGGGCCAGGAAGTTGACTCTTCGGCTATGGTCAGAACGCCTGGATGGCGCGAATAAACGACCTCATTCAATCGCTTTAGAAACGCGATGGCGGCCAGGTTCTCGCGTCCTCCATATTCATTCGGAATCCACTCGCCCTCGCGGCGCGAATAATCGAGATAAAGCATCGACGCCACGGCGTCCACACGCAGTCCGTCGATGTGGAACTTGTCAATCCAGAACAGAGCATTGGAAATCAGAAAATTTTGGACTTCGTTACGGCCGTAGTTGAAGACCAGCGTGCCCCAATCGGGATGACGCCCCTGCCGCGGGTCTGCGTGCTCATATAGGTGAGTTCCGTCAAACTCGCCCAGGCCATGCCCATCGCTGGGGAAGTGTGCCGGAGTCCAATCGAGGAACACGCCGATGCCGGCCTGGTGGCACCGGTCGACGAATGCCATGAACTCTGCCGGAGTTCCATAGCGGCTGGTCACCGAAAAATATCCCAGCGTTTGGTATCCCCATGAGCCGTCGAACGGATACTCCATCACGGGCATGAGTTCGATGTGGGTGTAGCCCATCTGTTTCACGTAGGGAATAAGCTGGTCGGCCAACTCCGTGTACGTCAGCCAGCGCCCGCCTTCTTCGATCACTCGCCGCCATGAACCAAGATGTACCTCGTAGACGGAAATCGGCGACGAGAGCCAGTCATTTCTCGATCGGTAATCCATCCAGCCATAGTCGTTCCAATGATGATGGTCGAGTCGAGCCACGATGGAACCGCTGTTGGGCCGCAGCTCGGAGCGGAACGCGTACGGATCACTCTTCATCAGCGGCAAGTCCCCAGACCCTGGCCGGATTTCGTACTTGTAAATCGCGCCCTCGGCGGGACCTGGCACAAACAATTCCCATACACCCGATGGTCCGCGATTCCGCATCGGGTGCGAGCGTCCATCCCAGTGATTGAAGTCTCCCACAACGCTTACGCGCATCGCGTTCGGCGCCCATACTGCAAACTGAACGCCCGGCACGCCTTCAATAACCACTGGGTGTGCGCCCACCTTATCGTATTTCAAGTAGTGGGTGCCCTCGCCGATCAAGTACAAATCAAAGTCAGAAAGGAGCGGAGGAAATGCGTACGGATCGTGGAACTCGCTCGTGGGCTGGCCCTGTTCTACCACTCTCCAGCGATAACTAGCCGCTGAAATCGGTAAGTGCGGATGTAGCGGCAGGGTGGCTTCGAATAGTCCATCCGCGTGAATGCGGCTCGCACGGATCGCGTCGGCGTGTCCCTGCAGTAAGACAAAGACTTCGCTGGCCCGCGGGAAAAAGCCACGAACCACGAGGTGCCTTCGTTCGTCTTTTTCCCTGACATGCGGCCCAAGCAGGCGGAAGGGATCGCGGTTCTCCGCGCGCACGAGGAGCGCAACGTCGCGATCGAACTCGCTCATCTGCGCAAATTCTGCCGCTGGCAGGCCCGAATGTGGGCTCCGGACTGTCAACTCAAATTCCCCCCGAAACAATCCGACATCTAAGCGTCATTCCGGCAACGGCGCGTGCGAACCGGTCTTTTCGGCAGGCTCCGTTTCGAAGTTGAGGCTAAACCCTTCTCACCTCTGGCAAGCTCAGCCCGCCCACCGGCAGGCGGAGAGCCCGCACATCGATTGTAACAGGACATTGGGTGCGCGGAGCGCCATTGACTGGAAGGTCAGGGATTTCACTCATTTACGTTGGAAGCCAGCTACCGCGGATTGGTGGGAAAAATGATTCCACTCGTGAGCAAGGATAGAACCTCTTGTGCATACCGCGTGCACATTCATCTGCGCACAGACGCTCAACCTATTTAGAATCAATCGCCTGGGTATTTACCTTTTTGGCACAACGGTTGCATTGGTCGGATTGCTCTTGTTCCAGACCGCCTGCCGCAGGCTTCCGGGAACGCTGAAGTTCAGAGGTTAGGACTATGAAAATCCAACTTCGAACGATTGGCACCCTCTCCAGGATAACTCTCCTCGGTGCGCTTGGGCTGGTCTTCGCGGCGATGCCTGCTCGGGCTGAAAAGTACATTTCTGGAACATATACCTGCGTGAACGCTGAAGTCGGAGGCAAGGTTCGCCATTGCAAGGCTCCGTCTTTGGAGATGAACGACGACGGAAGCTATACTTTTCTCGAGGAACACGGAACGTACGAGATTTTGAAGGGGCACTGGCTGGTCCTTTCTTCATCGAAGAACCGCCGCAGGGCCCGGCTGGAAGGCAAGAAGATCATCTTCGAGTTTCTCTCTGGTGGCCAGAAAAGCACAATCACCTACCGTCGAAAATTCCAGAGACCTCCGGCGTGGGTTTCGGGCTAGACCCTACCTCCACAAGATTCGATTTCCCGAGCTTGATTCCTCGTTGACGATTCATCTCTCCGGATTGTTCCAGTGGAAGACAGTAACCGAGAAGCCGTCGCTGATCGGAACACTTAAGATCCGAACACAAACACTGTTCAGATTTGGACCCCCTGTAAACACTTGATAGTGTGCGGCTTAACTGGCGCAGTTTCGGGCGCGCCTCGAGCGCAATTGGAATCCCACTTGCCTCCTTCCAAGCAAATCTCGCTGGGCGGTGAACTAATCAGCGCCCCGCCGAAGGCAGGGGGAAAATGTTAGAGACGATGATGCGCAACGGTACAGTCGAAGAAACAGCCGAGCAGAAACTTTGGCGCGCCGTGATCGCCAACACGCTGGACGAGTGGATCAACGGCCCGCTGCGCCAGAAGCGCGAAGCCGAACAATTCTTGTTCCATGATGAAAGCGATTATCGAACTGTTTGTTTCTCGGCTGGAATCGATCCTCAGGATCTTCGTTGCAGGCTGCAAAGAATCCGTTCGCGTGAGGCAGGCAAAGAGACACAACGTTTTCAAGGTTGAATTTCGTGTTGATAATGTGAGGCAATTCCCAACCGCGCGGTGTCTAGATGCCTTGAGCGCCGAGTGGTGTCATTTGAAATTTCAGCGCAACGTTCCGGGACTGCGCATCTGTTTGACGAAGGATGTCGCTTCCGCTATGATGCACTCGCGGGGTGGAGCAGTCTGGTAGCTCGTCGGGCTCATAACCCGAAGGTCGTTGGTTCAAATCCAACCCCCGCAACCAGCCATCATTTTAATTCACAAGGGCTTGCCGAGCAGTGGCAGGCCCTTTGTTTTTGAGAAAAGGTCCAGAAGGGTCCAGAATTTCTCCCAACTGGGCCGCGATTCGCACGTCGTCTTCCTTCGCCACGTGACTGTAAACACCGAGCGTCATCTCTGCGTCGCTGTGGCCAAGCCTCTGCTGCCGCAGCTTGAGAGGCACGTTAAGTCTGTCCATAGCTGAAGCTGAGAAATGACGGAAGGCGTGTAGTCCTGCGCGCGCGATCCCGAGCCTCTCGAGGAGCGGACGTAGCTTCCGCTTCACGAAAAGGTTTTGGTCCCATGGCGTGCCGATCCTCGAAGCAAAGAGCAGCTTTTGATGATTCGGACGCATGAAGCGATGAATCGCGCAAGGTGTTGAATCAGGCGCGGAGACCCGCCACGGCTACGAAAGCGCGGTGGAAGGCAAGAACGGCTGGGTATGCTGGGTGGGACGCGGATGGATGGGCATGTTCGATCATCCCGAGTTTTGGAATCCAAAATTCCGCGCCGCGGAATGCATCAATCCACCAGCCGTTCGCTCCGTCCTGACCTATGCCTACAAACGCACCGAATTGCTGCTCGCCGGCCATTCCAAGCAAGAAGTCATCGCCGCAATCAAAGCCGCAATAGACAAAAAAGAATTACCAGCCCTGGAGCAGGGGACTGTCTCCTACATGATGTCGAAGGATTCGTATCTCAGCGATTACGGCGGCCACAACGCCCCGCACATGATGTTCTACGAAACAGCGAAAGACGGTGCAGCCTGGGGCGCAAATCTCACAAACTCCCCAGTTCTCGCCGTAAAGTCTGGTACATCTCCGCCGAAGCCTACCGACAACTCAAATCCTTCCCACCACTGTCAGTCTTCCTGATAGGAGTAACCAAATGGTCCGATGGAACGCCGGCACCGAGCATGTAAAGACCTAGCGGCTGATCGACTCCGTGCATCTCACGTTGGCGCCGGTTCTCCTCGGTCAGGGGCAAGCCACGGTTGCACGGTCTGGACCTGTATGCGCTCGGATTTTGTGTAACCAATCGCAAGGCTTCGGAATACGCGACGCACTTTGTGCTGGAGAAAGTTGCAATACAGAGCTAACGACGAAGGCCGGCGAAACGAAAGTCAAAAAGTACAGGTTCCGGCTGCTGGCTTCGTAGTTTGGATGAACCGGACACCCATTGCATCTCCTCTGTTGCTTGTTGGACGAGACGCAACAGAAACCTGGCATGGCTCCGAAGATGAGATCGCGAAGTCGCTTTGTAGGCAGTGATCTGCGCGCCTGGGATCGAATCGATCCTGGACGGATTACACACAATCCGGAAGTAATCCACTTGGCTGAAAAACGCGCTTTCTGTAGAAGTACTGTTTCTCGACCGAGTCGTCCAACTCAAGCGGAGGTCGTAGGTCTCTACCCCACGTCCCAGCCAACGCATTTCATTGTTGGGATTGTACTTGCAGTATGATTGAGACGGCAAAGGCGGCAGTTGGTCTCTGAAGGCTTCTAAGCCATTTGCCATGAGAAGATAGAGAGTTTCGGGACTCTGTGAAATCTACTGAAATCATCGCGAATTCGATGGGTGTTCTGTTCGATTCCCATCGCCGCTCCAGTCATCTTTTTTCCCTGTAACAACTCAGCGATTGGTCGCGCACCGCCTGGAATCAGTAGAAGGGGTACGACGCTAAAGGTCAGTCGAGAGCGATCAGCGCGCAGCACTCGGCTCTTTAGAAGACGGCCGATAAGAATGCTGCAGAACTGCCCGAGCGATTCGTCAAGGGTTCCAGCCTGTCTCCGGCCCGTACGATTCCCACAGCGAAAACGCCGTAGCGTCGCGAAAGCAGAAGGGAATCCGGCTTGTGCACAGCCGTTTCGTAGTCCGCGTACGTCAGGAAGTCGTAGTACAGCACGGCGTCGTCTATCTGGAGCCTCTCTGCAGACTGCTGCAGGTGCTCCACGAGATCGCGCCCGACTGGGTCTCTCCGGATCCGGTCCGTTGTAATGATCACGTCTAGAGGCATAGAGGAGGGCCAGCGGTCATCATGTGATGCATGTTCCGAACGGTCGGTCGGGGCATATCTGACACTTACAGGGTGGTCAACGCAGCGACGCCCTCTTCTGCGGGCCTCTCGCCGACGTACCGGCCAGCACAATGCGAGTGGCTCTAAAACAGATGTATTTGGTGGGCAGGAACTTTGGGAAAACGGCTATGCAGCTCCAGGATTTCACGGCATGGCTCGAAATGATTGAATGGGCTGCTCCTAGCCAAAGGCACCGTCAGAACTGTTGCATTGGGTGCGGGCTCTACTTGGAGCCCACCCAATTTTTGTTGGCGAATATACAGGAGAGCCTGTAGCCGGAATGTAGATGAAATCTAAATGCAAAATACATGCCCGCTCTCGGAGCATTACGGCATCGCTTGTATTGCAGTACTACTAGGACTCGATACAGATTCGCCGCTGCCATTTGTTCCGTGAACACAATTTTGGACAGGAGGACTGTTATGGCACCCCAGCCCAGTCTAGATTTCGCAGCCTGGAATAGAGCGAGTGAAGCTTATGAACCAGGGCGGGTAGCTCCCATAGGTACGCCCCCACGGTTCCTTGACATCCGTCGTTGGAGTCATGGACCCACTTGCATGATTGGCCGACTCCTATCTCGACTTTTCGCTCCGCGCCTTCCGGGTCGTATTCGCGGCGATTGGGAACCGCCCAGAGACCCCTGGTTTGAAGGGGAGCGGGGCCCTGGCTTGTCGCCCGATTTCGGAAGGTAGCGGGAGTGTTCCAATCAAAATGCTGAAACAGGCAATTCTGAGGATTCATCGGCCTCTGGTTGCGATACTTTTCGCGTCTAGCGCGGTGTTTTCTGGCGCTCAATCGGCGCCTCCCCAGTCAGCAGCCACGCCAGCTCGATCGGGTGCGGACTCCGCTGGGAGCCCCCCGAGAAAAGGAGCGATCGGCGAAGCCGTCGCTGCCAATCATTCCATCGCTGAAGTGTCGCGAATCCGCACCTGGAACGCTGACACGTACACACGAATCGTGATCGACGTGGGCGCGCCGGTGAAATATCAGGCCTCGCGCATCGACGCACCTGACCGAATTTATTTTGACCTCCATGGCGCGAAGGTTAGTCCCGGGCTGTCTCGGAAATCGATCGACCTACCGAGCGGAGGCTTCCTGAAAGCCATTCGGATCGCGCAGAACCAGTCCGATATCGTGCGCGTGGTGTTTGAAGTGAATCGCGTGAAAGATTACTCGGTTTTCTTGCTACCCGATCCGTACCGCCTAGTTGTGGAAGTTCATGGCCCAGTGGGCGCGCCGGCTGCGGACCAGCAAGAGGGTGGGCGTAACGGTGCGCCTTCCTCGCTGGCTTCGGTCGCTCCGAGTGCCGCCGCGGCGGAGCGGCCAGCGCTGGCTTGGCAAGGCTCTCAATTGAATCGCCTTTCACGCCGGGCGGAAAGGTATTACGAGCTGGTTTGGGGCATCAGCGAACCCCGTGTAGAGGTGGCAGAGTCTGGCGAGATGATTCGATTTAACTGTCGAGTGTTGGATCCGGAGAAAGCCGCACACCTCAACGATAAAAAGGCGGAGCCCAAGTTGTTCGACTCGCAGGCAGGGGTCCAGCTTTCGGTCCCTGAGATGGAGAAGGTCGGAAAACTGCGCCAAAGCAGCACGCCAATAACGGGTATGACTTACTGGATGGCCTTCGCGAACCCGACCCTGGCGGTGAAACGCGGCCATCGGGTGGATGTCGTAATCGGGTCATTCCGAGCGAGCAACCTCGTGGTGGAATGAGGGCTACGGCCGACCTGCATACCCTGGCCGAGTTGGTCACCCGCTCATTGATTTCCCGCACAACTATTGGGCAGGCGCCACGGCAGATGCTGCGGAACGACTTTGAGGAGATGCGCTGCAACTCAGAAATTGAGCGTGAGGCTCTGATCGCTAAGATTCAAGTTTTTCCTCTTGTGTTTCTGAGTACGAAAGGCTCTCGATAAACTCCACAGCATCAACCGTCTGTGCCATCGGTGCTTTCGATGATCCTTCCACCGTACAATTCCCACTTCTTTCGTAATGCTTCAATCTGTTCGTTTGTCATGCTTTGCGCCCAACCACTAAAACGCTCAACTCTGAGCAGGATTGGTACTGGCGAATGCACCACCAACACAGGACTTCTTGAATTTCCGCCCACTCCCACATGGGCAAGGCTCATTGCGTCCCACCTTGACATACTTTGCTTTCGGCTCTTTCGGTTTCGGTACAGGCTGAGGGAATACCTCCGCAACGAAACGAGCGGCCTCTTGCCACAACTCTTCGACTACTTTAGGGTCTTGCAGATCTTGCAGAATTTCGCGCTCCGCTTGCTGAATGACGCGCTGGAAAGCCTCTTCGGAAGCACCGACCTTTTGGTCGAACCAACTGCGAGCATCTTCAAGGTCTTTCTCGACTGCGATTTGATCGTTTGGATATTTGGAAAGTTCGCGCCTTACCACGTACCCCGCGATATTCGCCTTGATATTCGGGATCAGAGCATTCGTTGTTGCCGTCCAGCTGCAAGAGGATTTTGAAATCGCGGGGCAGTCGTACCGCGGTCGCGAATCCCACATCATCATAGGTCCATACCAGCGGATGCCCGTTGCTCCGGCACGCCTCGCCCAAAACGTGCGTGATCCTTCATGTAGTCGGATCAGGAGTTTGTAATGTTGGCTTTCGGGTGAATTAAAGAAAACTCGCGCAGCTGCGTGAAGCCTCTGGAATGCGAGCATCCTTGCGCTGCATTTCAGGCACACTTGGATGAATTGGAATTCCTATTATTTCAGTTTTCCCGGTTAAAAGGTTGAAAATCGCTTTTGTTTATGCGGTTTTGATGACATGCACAATTTGCAGTCAGGGTTAATGATGCCTCTTTTTGACGTGCCAGCGGATGTCGCTGGCGAATAGCTCCCGGAAAAATCGGCCTGAGTCTGAAATGGCCACTTTCCGATAAGCCGGCACCGTTTATCAGGCCCTATCCGCGATGAGCCTGAAGAACCAGGCGGACTCCTGGGCGGTGCGTGGACACACACGACGTGACCACGCTACGCCCATTCGGGGAATGATTGGTTGCTCTTCCGACCACCCTATTCACCGCGCCGAGTGAAAGGAAATTGCGAACGCGCCGGTCACGAAGCAAAGCTCTGAGGAACTCGTCTGTGATTTCTCGAGTCTGGCTCGTATAACCACCGTGTACCTCACGGCGTTGTTCGCGTTTAATCGAATCAATAACTTGAGTGCCTTCGACGCCTCTAGTAGTAAAAGGCCCGTCACCCTATCATTCACTTCACTTTGTTTGTGGGTGGCTCGCGGATGTAGCGGGGAACATCAAGGGAACAGAGATCATATTTCTGGCTCTTTCTACCTCGCGCGCCTGAGTCTAGTTCTATAGCCTACTCGACGATGAGCCCGTCCGCATGAAACGGTCCAATTTGCACAGTGACGCGATGTCCGGGCTTGACCCTCCTGCCGCTGTTGGAGAAGGCCATCCAGTAGGTCTTGCCCGCTATCGGTGTGCTCATTTGGCGCAGGGACCCCACATTCTCCAGGGCTGGAACCACTAGCTGGACCCCAGCTTCGGGGTCGTTCAAATGAGGTTCAAGATCCTTGTCGTGGAGCGTCTTGGCCAGATCCGGATCTACTACGCGCCAGCTAAATCGAACGATTTCACCCGATTCCGTCGTTCTGACGTTGAGGTCTTCGACTCCCCAGACAGCTCCGTAGTACGCTTGGGCTCGCCTCGGGAGCCGAACTGGCAGATTGCGGCGCTGATTTGGAGCTGGTTTCGTCGGCTCGGGTGCCGCACTCGCCGTCGTGGGCGCGGAAGGCGCCTGCGTGGGGGTGGTGGACACCGCAGATTGGCCCCTCACCCGAAAAGCGAGAATGCTGCTGGCAAGAACCCCTGTCAGCAGCATCGAGGTTGCTTTTGAGATCGTGTTGCGGTCAATCATCTTTGGCTGTCCTCGTCTCGGTAGGATTCGCTTCGCCAAACAGGGCGGGCATCCTGTCTGGATGCCCGCCCTGCCTTGGGTTCGTTTTCGTTAGTTGGCAGGTATATTGGATTGAACGTTAAAGTTCGCAGTCCAGCCCTGTGTCTGGGTGCCAAGGACTGTTCCCTGCGCGAAATAAACGGTGATGCGCGAGGTCGGACTCGCCGGCGCGGCCGGTGCCGTGTAGCTCACCGTGATCGTGCAAGTCTGTCCTGGGAACACGTTAACGCCCGTCGTGCAAGTGCCACCGAGTGTAACCGTCCCGGTTCCAGTTTGTGTAAAGGACGGCGGCGCGGTGAGAACCCACGGGCCAGCATCGGGATCGGTAGCTGGATTCTCTGAGTTGCCGAGTGTGATGGTGCCGGTCACCGCAGTGGTGGC
>Ga0307479_10001248_pt1 | contig 23195 bp, 16 predicted proteins | sample atmos_gasesECM4C_FD_203743 | JGI IMG/M metagenome (GOLD analysis project Ga0307479, IMG submission 203743) | Hardwood forest soil microbial communities from Morgan-Monroe State Forest, Indiana, United States - atmos_gasesECM4C_515 | ecosystem: Environmental > Terrestrial > Soil > Temperate...
CGTGAGGCCCACCTGCCCAATGTTGAACGTCTCATCCCTCATTGCTGTATTCGCGTTCGCTCTCGCTTTGGCTCCCATCGGTCGCGCTCAGGACGTTGATGTGTCCGGGCGTTACCAGTGTGCGCAGGCCAAGGTGCGCGGCAAGTTAGTGCCGTGCACGGCGGCGCCCCTGACGCTGAAGAATGATGGACGTTTCGAGTTGCGCGGTTGGGAAGGCAGTTACCTGGTGAACGGGCAGTGGGTGGAGTTGTCGGATTCTACCGTGAAATCGCGCGCCAAGATCGAGCCCGGACACAAGATCGTCTTCCGTTATCGCGGCAAGCATGGCTGGTGCGAGATGATCTACCAGCGGCGCGTCGCCGACCTGGGCAAAACCTCCCTCAGTTAGTTTTGGAGTGCGGCGGTCCTGCCGCCGCTTTTTCAGGCGTAGCGATTCGGCAACTACGATCAAACGTGGCAAGGCCTGCTTGACTGCATCGTACCTCCTCCTAACCGCTTGCAAGTGCCTCAAAATCACATTATTACAGGAAGGTCGAACAAGTCTTTTGTTCCGAAACTGTTGCAACGCCAACGGGGGGGCCACCCAAGAATGCCCAACGCTGAGGTGAATCCCGGCACGGTCCGCCGCGCCAAGTACCCTCGCTATCCACCCGCGGGTGTAATCCTTAGCGCGAACTAGCCCCAGGTCAGGGCTGTTGCCAACCGCGCCCCCGTAGGAAGCGCCCGGCCGTCACTCCGGTGACTTTGCCGTGGTCGTATTCCACTTGGCCGTTGACGATGGTGAAGTCGACGCCCTCAGACAATTGCGCCGGATTCGTAAATGTGGCGTGGTCGATGATTTTCCCCGCATCAAAAATGGTCACGTCCGCAAAATAGCCGGGCTTGAGCAGCCCCCGATCGCCAAGATGTTCGCGCTGTGCCGGCAGCGAAGTAATTTTCCGAATGGCCATTTCAATCGGCATTAAATGTTCGTCTCGAGCGTAACGGCCCAGGAAGCGTGGCATCGAACCGTAGGCGCGAGGGTGCGTATGCGGCGCAAACAGCGGGCCGTCAAGCGACGTCTCATCGGCGTCGAGGCCGATGCTGGTCCACGTCTGTGACAAACCCGTCTTCAAATCTTCTTCGCTGGCCATGAAATAAAGGGCTCCGGTTTGGGCATTGTCGGCCAGCACGAAATCGAGCAGGGTGTCATCGGGGGATTTCTTCCACACCTTGGCGACGTCCGCAATGGTCTTGCCTTCAAACTGTTTGAGCTCTGGATTTCGCACGCCGGCGATCTGCACGCCTGAGCCGCTGCCGCAATCGTAAAAAAGGTTTTCCCAGTCGGTGTGATCGCCGACAAGCTCTTTCTTGATTCGCGCGCGAACGTCGGGTTCCTTGATGCGCGCGAGGAGTTTCTGAACGCCTCCGTCAGCGACCCAGGGAGGCAGGGCGGAAGCCAACGCGGTTCCCCCGGCAATGTAGGGGTACATGTCCGCGGCAATATCCAGCCCGGAATCACGCGCGGCCTGAATCGTCGCCACAACATTTTTCATGTTGCCCCAGCGGGACTTGCCCACCACTTTCAGGTGAAACACTTCCACGGGTAGGCCAGCTTCGCGGCCGATGCGAATGGCTTCGGCCAAGGCGGCTGTTTCGGAAGCGCCTTCGCTGCGCATGTGCGTGGCGTATATGCCACCGTATTTGGCGGCAACTTTTGCCAATGCGATCAACTCATCCGTCTTCGCGTAAATATTTGGGGGATAAATCAGCGCGCTGGACACTCCCATCGCTCCGTCTTTCATGGCTTGCTCGACGAGCCCCTCCATCTGCGCAAGCTCGGCCGGCGTGGGCACGCGATTATCGTCACCGATCACGGCTTCACGGATTTGCGCGGAACCCACATACGTGCCGAGATTGAGCGGCGTGCCTTGTTTCTCCAGGCGATGCGCGTATTGGTCCAGCGTGGTCCAGTCAATGGTGAGCTTGTAGTGGTCTAGCTCAGGTTTCATCGGCGCAATCGTCTTCTCATTTTGGGGCGCGATGGAACCGCCTTCGCCGGTGATTTCCGTGGTGATGCCCTGGGACAATTTGCTAAGCGAGCGATTGTCGATCAGCAACGACAGCTCGGATTGACCGAGCATATCGATGAATCCAGGAGAGACAATGCGTCCACCGGCATCGATTTCGCGCTTCGCCTGCGCCCCATGCAAATCGCCGATGGCCGCGATGCGATCACCGTTGATGGCCACGTCCGCCGCGTACCAGGGATTCCCGGCGCCGTCGATGATGTGACCGTTACGGATGATGAGATCGTAGTTGCTGCTCGAGCCAGGCGGGTCAGAGGCGGTGGCCTGCTCTAGCGCGACATCATAGGCGGCCGCTGCGATTTCGCCGAGCGCCTGTCCGGCAACGGTTTGCGCCGTTTCCGGATCGGGCGGCAAAGAAACGTGATTGACGTAAGCGGCGAACGCGAGCTTTTGGCCTGTGGCGGTGGTGACGTAGCCAGCCAGGCCTTTGCCATTGAGCATCATCTTGCTGTTCACTTTGTCGTCAGAGCCGAACGTGCCGGTTTTAGCGAAGACGTGGCCCGCGCCAGGATTGGTGGTTTGGATTTTCGCCAGAGTGCCGTCTTTGCCAAGGATCGGCAGCGCCTTCAGAAACACGGGATAATCTGCCCGCGCCGCCCAGTAAATCAAATAGCGGCACACAAAATCGGGACTGAAGAGGTCCGCCCAATCGCCGCCAGCGCCGTCGCCCTGGGAAATTCCGGAGAGGTCGAGATTGGCTTCCTGCAGAAAATCGCGCTCGGTGGCGAAGCCTGCGCCCAGAGGGTCCTTGTTATTTTTTGCCACCAAAGTCCCGAGAAGATACGGACCCATGCCGGCGTGCAAGTTTTGGCTGACTTTGAGGGTGACCTTGATCTCCTCGGCCAGAGGAAGAGACACATGCTCAGCGACTTGTGTCTCTGTTGTGTAGGATCGGGAAAGAGAATTGAAGTCAGGTGCGCTCGCGTGTTTCGGCGGCTTGACGGAAATGCCCTCCGTGGTGAGAGCCTCGGCGAGAACTGTCTGGGCAAAGATTGTCGGGGAGGGAACGGCAAAGGCCGCGGTGGTCGCATGCGATCCCAGGGCCAGGCTGCCGGTTAAGTTTACGCCGACCGTTCCGTCAACGCCGGTGATCGGGTCGGAGATCTCCAGACTGGACTTGCTGTCCGCCGCCCCAGTTCCTACATGGCAGGTGAACTTGACATAGCCGGTTGGCGGAGAAGTGAGACAAGCAGCGGGCGCGCCAGCCTTTGCACCGGGCGTTGCGGTGAGATCGATCACGTTGTCATTGACCATGATCGAAGACATCACCACGTTGGTGCCACCTTCGCGCGGGCCATCGGGAAACAGAGTGGTGTCCACCAGCACGCGGCCTTCGACCTTGTGAATGCCTTTGGCGGCTACATCTTTGGCGAGTTGCTTGATGATGACGAGCGGATCACCATCCAACGCCGGTCCATTGTACGAGTGGTCTTCGTCGACGAACGCGAGTGTGCCATCGGGGCGGATGCGATTGGAAAGATTGGGGTCGCCGCTAGCGACAAGAATCAGGTCGCCCTTGAGCTTGCCCTTGGAATCCAGAGTGCCCGTGCGGAAAATGCGGGTATGAAAGCGATAGTCCGCGCCCAGCTTGGCGAGCAGGGTGCCTTCGGTAAGCAGCTTCGTGGTGGAAGCGGGAACGAACATCTTATTGGCGTTGAGCGCGTAGACCACTTTGCCGGTGTCCAGCGAAACGAATTCGATTCCGAAATTGGCATGGGCAAATTCAGGCCGTGCCATGACCTTCTGAATGCGATCCGCCAAGGTGCCGGCGGGTTGCGTATGGCCAGGCGTTACAAGAACCAAACAAAAACTCACGACTAGAGCCGCACAACTCGCACCGAACGCATAACCCCGATTTCGCAAGGCTTTTCCTCCACAGTGTCAACGTCCAAGCTGTTGGCGTCGCAATCCGCGTGCGTGCCCACCACGCTTACGTTGGTCCGCACATGATAACTGAGAGGAGCAAGTTTAGGAGAGGAATTGCAACAATCGTTGCGCAGAGCGGAGCGCTCAAGTGTTGTACCAGCGAAAGCCTTTGCGCTGCTCTTCGGAGCTCTCTTTGGCCACCGCCAAAGTGTGCGGACGCTTGTACTGCGCGCAGGCGGCCAGCATGGCGTCCATCAAAGCGATCGGCGCGCAAAACGATGCGCCAAAGGATGTGGATTCAATCGAGGCAATAAATAGTTCGTGGCATTCGCGGGCCAGTGGCGAAAGGGAAGTATCCGTAAGGCCCACGCAGTAGGCGCCATGATTGCGCGCTTGTTGCGTGCCTTCCACGGTTTGGCGCAAGCCGCGGCGAAAGGTGATGGCGATGACCACATCGCGTTTACCGACCGACCGCGCCAAATGGGAGATTCGCCCCGCTGAAGTAGCCGTAAAGATAGGCAGCCCCAGAATGGTCAGCTGGTAGTCCAGGAAATCCGCCAAAATGGAAGCTAAATCCCCGGCAAAAATGGCGATGCGGCGCGCTTCATAGAACCGCTTGGCCAGCGCAGCCAACCGTTTGGGGTCCAGGCTGTTCTTCACGCCCTGCAAATTCTTCAAGTCTTTCTCCAGGGAATCGCGCACGGGCATGCTGTGGTCGGCGCCTGCGAGTTGCAGGGTGTCGAGCGAGGTGGCAAAAGCGAGAGAAAGTTCATGCAAATGGTGCTGAAAAGACCGGTAATCGCCAAAACCCAGGCCGCGCACAATGCGCACGACGGTGGCGGGATCGGTCCCGAGGCGCTGCGCCATGGCGCGAACGCTGAGCAGCACATATTCTCGAGGATGCTCCAGGATGGGGCGAATGATTTCCTGGCGCTTGGCGCTGAGTTGGTCGATGCGTTCGGGCAGATTGATCGCTGGTGCGGGCGGCCGTCGGTCTTTCTTCATGGCGCGAGAGGATTGCCCAATTCGTGAGTTATGTCAAATTCTAGCACCGTCCATAGTAGCTTGTTGTTTCGTTATTTTTCAGAGGCCGCCGCCTTGATGCCCAGCCCCGGCGCCGTTACTGGCTGAAGAAAGGGCATCATCGCGCGGAGTTTGGGCCCCAGTTGTTCAATGGGGTGCGACTGTTCCCGGTGGCGGGTGGCCAGGAAATTCGGGCAGCCCTTTTCGTTTTCTTCAATCCATTTCTTCGCGAAACTACCGTCGCGGATTTCGCTGAGGATCTTCTTCATCTCTTCGCGCGTTTTGCCGGTGATGATTCGCGGCCCGGCGGAGTAGTCCCCTTGCTCGGCGGTGTCGCTCACCGAATAGCGCATGTAGCTGAGTCCGCCGCGATAAATGAGGTCGACGATGAGTTTCAGCTCATGCATGCATTCAAAGTAGGCGACCTCCGGTTGGTAACCCGCCGCTACCAGGGTCTCGAAGCCGGCTTTGATCAGTTCGCTGACCCCGCCGCATAGGACGGCTTGTTCGCCAAAAAGGTCGGTTTCCGTTTCTTCGGTGAAGGTGGTCTCCAGAACACCCGCGCGGGCGCAGCCCAAACCCTTGGCGTAGGAGAGAGCGAGCGCCTTGGCTTTCCCCGATGCGTCTTGCTCGACCGCCAGTAATGCGGGCGTGCCTCCGCCTTCGATAAAGACTTCGCGAACGCGATGGCCGGGCGCTTTGGGAGCGATCATGGAGACGTCCACCGAAGCCGGAGGCTTAATGGTGCCGAAACGAATGTTGAAGCCGTGCGCGAACATTAGCGTTTTGCCGGCGGAAAGGTGCGGCGCTACGAAGTCGCGATAAAGCTTGGGCTGCTTGGTGTCCGGCGCCAGAATCATAATGACGTCGGCCCAAGCCGCGGCTTCGGCCGGAGTGGTGACGGTGAGCCCCTCTTTTTGCGCTTTGGAAATGGAGGCGCTCCCGGGTTGCAGACCCACGCGAACGGCGACTCCGCTGTCGCGCAGGTTCAGTGAGTGGGCGTGTCCTTGCGAGCCATAACCAATGATCGCCACTTTCTTGCCCTGAATCAGGGCCAAATCCGCATCCTTATCGTAGTAAAGATTTGCCATGCCTATCCTCTCTCTGAAGCTATTTCACTGCCGGTGCGACCGTTTCCCCTTCCGCTGATTTGGCCGGTGTTCCCGGCGGCTGCAGCGAATCGCTGCCGCGGGTCATCGCAATGCGGCCCGAGCGCGCCATTTCCAACACGCCAAACGGACGAAGCACTTCCAACAACCCATCGATTTTATCGACCGTGCCGGACACTTCCAGAATCAGAGACTCCGGCGCGACATCGATGACGCGAGCGCGAAAGACTTTGATGAGCTCCATCAGATGCGGCCGCGACTTCTGGTCCGCCTGGACTTTGATTAGAGCCAAATCCCGCTCGATCAACGAGCGCGCGGAAATGTTTTCGGCAAGCAATACGTCGACTAGTTTCTCCAGGCTGGCTTCCAACCGGTGCGCGCCCTGTTCGTCGGTATGCGCAACGATGGTCATGCGCGCGATCTCTTCATTTTCCGTAGGGCCGACCGTCAGGGAGTCGATGTTGATAGCCAGCCGCCGCGCCAGGGAAGAAACGCGATTGAGTACGCCGGGTTTGTTCTCCACGTAAGCGACCAGCGTTTGCATGTCAGCCATGGTATTCCTCACAGCTCCGTCGATGCTGTCTCAACCAGCGGGCTGTTCGGGCGGCGAATCATTTCGTGCAGCGAACCCCCCGCAGGCACCATTGGGTAGACGGAATCTTCTTGTTCCACGCGGAAGTCGATGAGTACCGACTCTGTAGATTCGCGCGCGGACCGAATAATGGGAATCACCTCGGCGCGAGAGGTGATGCGCTCGCCGCGAATACCGAAAGCGTTGGCAAGCGCGGAGAAATCGGGAGCAACGAGGGGGGTGGCCACGTAGCGCTTGTCGTAGAAAAACTCCTGCCATTGGCGAACCATGCCGAGATAGCCGTTGTTGATGATGGCTATGTTGATCTTGATTTTTTCCTGAACGATGGTGGCCAGCTCGGACATGGTCATCTGGAAGCCGCCGTCTCCCACCACCACCCAAACGTCGGCCTCCGGCTTGGCGAACTTTGCACCGATGGCTGCGGGAAGGGCAAAGCCCATAGTCCCAAGGCCGCCGGAAGTGATGAGCGTACGCGGCTGATTGTGGTGGTAATACTGCGCCTCCCACATCTGGTGCTGGCCGACGTCGGTGACGACGATGGCTTCGCCGCGTGTCTCTTTCCACAAATCGTTGATGACGTGCGCGGCATAGAGATGGCCGTTGTCCGGCAATCCCTGAATATCGCGGACCGCGGCGTCGCCCTTCAGCCCGCGGATGTGGCCGAGCCACTCGGCGCGCTCACGATGTTCGAGCCTGGGAAGCAATTGTTCGAGGACTTCACGCGCGTCGCTGATCAACGCCACGTCCACTTTCACATTCTTGTTGATCTCCGAGCGATCGATTTCGATGTGAATCTTACGCGCGCCCTTCGCGTACGTGCGCAAATCGCCGGTGACGCGGTCATCAAAGCGCATGCCCACGGCGATGAGCAGGTCCGCTTCCTGAATGGCGTGATTCACCCACGCCTCACCGTGCATGCCCATCATGCCGAGATTGAGCGGATCGTTGGCAGGGAAGCAGCCGATGCCCAGCAGAGTCATGGCTACGGGAAGATTGCCGGCGCGAACGAATTGCTCGAACACGCGCATGGCGCCGGAAACCATGATGCCGTGGCCGGCGAGAATCAACGGACGTTTCGCGGAATTCAACAGGTCAACGGCGCGCTCGAAATCTGCGGAGTCGTAGCTGGTGCGCTGGCGCTTGGGCGGGAGTTGCGGCGTGGTCTTTTCCCAATCGAATTCGCAGGAGGCCTGTTGCGCGTCCTTGGTGATGTCCACAAGAACAGGTCCTGGGCGCCCGGAATTGGCAATCACGAAGGCTTCGCGTACGCTTCGCGCAATGTCTTCGGCGTGCTTCACCACCACGTTGTGCTTGGTGATCGGCATGGTGATGCCGGTGATGTCGATTTCCTGAAAGGCATCCGTGCCGAGCAGTTTGCTGCTCACCTGGCCGGTGATGCAGACCACCGGCGAGGAATCCAGCATGGCCGTGGCGATGCCGGTGACCATGTTGGTCGCACCCGGACCGGAAGTGGCCATGGCTACACCGACACCGCCGCTGGCGCGTGCATAGCCGTCCGCCATGTGCGTGGCGCCTTGTTCGTGGCGGACCAAAATGTGATGCAGTTTGGATTTGCCAAGCGCGTCATAGACGGGAAGAATCGCTCCGCCCGGATAACCAAAAATGTGCCGCACGCCCAAGCGGGTGAACGACTCGCATAGAATTTCCGCACCAGTGAGCTTCATAGACTCCTCGCCACAGTTTGCGCCGCAGCCGCAAAATTTTTGGAGATGCTGGTTACCGCGCCCAGGGATGGAGAAGAAACCAGCAGGGCGTATTTCGCCATCACGCCGTCGGTGAAACGCGGTGCTGGCGCTTTCCAGGTTGAGAGGCGCTTTTGGATTTCCGCGTCGGTAAGTTCGACGCCAAGCGAGCGCTTGGCGATATCGAATACGATCGTGTCCCCGTCATTCACCGCGGCAATAGGGCCGCCGATGGCCGCTTCGGGCGCTACGTGTCCGGCCATAAAGCCGTGTGTCGCACCGGAAAAACGTCCGTCGGTCAGTAACGCCACGGATTCGCCAAGTCCCCCGCCGACCAGCGCTGCAGTAACCGCGAGCATCTCGCGCATTCCCGGGCCGCCCTTGGGGCCTTCATAGCGAATCACTACAACGTCGCCGGCCTTGATGTTTCCGTTTTCGACCGCGGCAAACGCCGCTTCCTCGTTGTCAAAGACGCGCGCTGGTCCCCGGAATTTCTGGATGTTATGTCCGGCAACTTTGATGACGCAGCCCTCGGGCGCGAGATTGCCTTTCAAAATGACCAGACCGCCGGTGGGTTTCAAGGGCGCGTCGAGCTGGTGCACCACTTCCTGTTTTGGAGTTTCCTTTGCGGCTGCCGCTTCCTCGGCGATGGTACGGCCAGTCACGGTGATGCACTCGCCGCGCATTAGTTTGGCGTCGAGCAAGCGTTTGGCAACCAAGGCTGTGCCGCCGGCCGCGAACAGATCCGTGGCCATGAAGCGTCCCGCTGGTTTCAAGTCCGCGAGAATTGGAGTGCGCGAGCTGATGCGATCAAAATCATCGATTGAGAGTGGAATGCGCGCCTCATTAGCAATGGCGAGCAAATGCAGGACGGAGTTGGTCGACCCGCCGGTGGCTGCGACGCCGGCAATCGCGTTCTCGATGGCCGCTTTGGTAATAATTTTCAGCGGGGTCACATTGCGACGCAGAAGGTCCATGACTAACTCCCCTGCACGGCGGCCTGCTTCCGCTTTGTGGATATCGAGCGCGGGCACACTGGAGAGGCCCATCGGGGCGATGCCCAGAAACTCGCAGACCAGCGCCATGGTGTTCGCCGTAAATTGCCCGCCGCAAGCGCCGGCGCCCGGACAAGCCGTGGTCTCGATGGACTTGAGTTGCGCGTCGGTCATTTTTCCGCGCGCGTGCATCCCGATGGCTTCGTAGACATCTTGAACGGTTACCGCGTGCCCGTTGTATTGGCCAGGGGCAATCGAACCGCCATAGAGAACCAGGCCGGGAATATTGAGCCGCGCGAGCGCCATGACGCCGGCGGGAATCGTTTTGTCGCAACCGACCAAGACGACCAGGGCGTCGAAGAGATTTCCCCGCGCCACCAACTCGATGGAATCGGTGATCACTTCGCGGCTTATCAGCGAAGCGCGCATGCCTTCCGTGCCCATAGTGATGCCGTCAGAAATGGAAATGGTGTTGAATTCTAGCGGTGTTCCGCCCGCGGCGCGCACACCGGTTTTCACGTGCTCCGCCAATTCGCGCAGGTGATAGTTGCACGGCCCGATCTCAATCCAGGTATTGGCGACGCCGATGAGAGGCTTGGCGAAATCCTCATCGCGGAGCCCGCAGGCGCGAAGCATGGCGCGGGCGCCTGCCCGATTCGCTCCATCGATGAGAGCGTGGCTGCGCGGTTTGAGCGATGACTGTGTCACGTTGAGGACCTCCCGGCTTTGCTCCGGCATTCTGGCGCGAACATGGCGCCCAAAAACGTTGGGGCCATCACCCGGTCTGGATGATGGCCCCGAAACCTGTTCTGCTGCGTCTCTAGGCTGCCGTCATCCGAGTGTACTTCCCCGTACGATGGGGGAACTAATTCGTACTGCGACACGAGGTGCGCGTCCGGTGGGAATAACCGGGGCGGTTCGGCCGCTCAGGATGGCGATGCGGAGCATATCAATCGCCAGGAAGATACCAGCTTGGGCGAAGAGAGTCAATCAGTCAAATTAATAGTGATAGGCATTAGAATAAATCAGACTTATTCATCGGAATGCGCCGCCGGGAGTTTTTCGCCTGTTTCGAGCGTAGTGGTGCATTTACACCACGTTAGGCAGGCAATTCATTTGCTTGGGCATCCTACTTAGATACATTCGGCATCTGTCCAAGGGTATGCCCAAAGCTGCTGCCGCGGTTTCTTCGCCGTCCGATTATGCAACTCACGTAAACCCGCGATGGGCCGCGCTACTCAATTTGCTGCAGATGAATGTCCAGTATGAGAGATGCTTTGGAGCGGAGCTCTTTACCTCCGATGGCCGGCGCATTCTCGATTATCTCTCTGGCTATTGCGTGCACAACGTCGGGCACAATCATCCTTACGTCATTGAACAGTTGAAAGCAGAGCTGGATCGCTGCGGTCCGGCGATGCTGCAGAGCCATGTGCCGGAACTCGCCGGCGAGCTTGCTCGCAGGCTTTGTGAACTGGCCGGCGGCAATCTGCGCAAGGTTTTCTTTGGAAGCAGCGGCAGCGAAGGCGTAGAGGCCGCCATTAAGTTTGCGCGAGCAGCCACGCGCCGCGGCGGATTGCTTTGCGCCAAGAACAGCTTTCATGGGCTGACCACCGGCGCGCTTTCCTTAATGACAGATCCATTTTGGCGGGAAGGGTTCGAGCCTTTACTGCAAGATACTCACGCTGTTCCGTTCGGTGATGTGGCCGCGCTGGAAAGGGAACTGAGCACGAAGCGCTTTGCAGCTTTCGTTGTCGAGCCAATTCAGTCCGAGGCAGGTATCAACCTTCCGCCCGATGGATATTTGCAAGCCGCTGAAGAACTTTGCCGCCGCACGGGAACTTTGTTCGTTCTCGATGAAGTCCAAACGGGAATGTTTCGCACCGGGGCGTTTCTCGCGGCTGATCATTATGGGGTCAAGCCGGACATGGTGATCTTGGCCAAGGCGCTGAGCGGCGGACTTGTGCCGGTGAGCGCGACGCTGATGACCGACGCCGTTTACGACAAGGTGTACTCCTCGCTTCGGCGGGCCATCGTGCACACCTCCACCTTCAGTGAGAACGGCTTGGCCATGCGCGCCGGAATCGCTACGCTCGACGTACTCGAAAAACATGCGCTCGGGCACCGCGCCACGGTTTTGGGGGAAATACTACGAATCCGCTTGCGCGAAGCGCTTTCTTCATTCGAGATGGTGAAAGAGGTGCGCGGGCTCGGCATGCTGTCCGGGATCGAATTCCAGTCGCCGTCGACGTTGGCTTTGAAGGTTCCGTTTGAGTCCTTCCGCGCGATTCATCCTGCGATGTTCGGGCAAATCGCGGTGATGCGCATGTTCCGTGAGCAGGGAATCCTGACGCAGATTTGCGGCAACAATTTTATGGTGCTGAAGGTCGCGCCGCCTCTGGTCGTCACTGAGGAGGAGGTCGATGAATTTGTCGACGGCATCCGCGCTGTCGTGAACCAGATGCATTCTTCTCCTTCGTTTTGGACTGAGGCTCTCGGCTTGGCGAGACGAGCCGTGGGTGCAATCTAGAAGCGTTTCCTTTCCCAGAATTACGCAGCGACGTCGAGGAGCAGCGCATGGGGGAAGCAGCAGATGTATTTGTAATTGGCGGCGGGCCGGCCGGGCTGGCTGTGGCGATTGCCGCGCGCCGGCGAGGGCTGGATGTCGTCGTAGCCGACGGTGCGCAGCCTCCCATTGACAAAGCGTGCGGCGAAGGGCTGCTACCCGACACGATCGCCGCTCTCCAACTTCTGGGAATCGCCATCAGCCGGCAAGAGGGATTTCCATTTCGAGGGATTCGCTTCCACGGCCAATCCGGTGAGCAGGTTGAGGCCAGCTTTCCTTCTGGACAGGGCATTGGCCTGCGCCGGCTCCTGCTGCACAAAAAGATGATCGAGCATGCCGAGCGAATTGGTGTGACTCTGCTATGGAAAACGTGTGTGACCGGACTTTGTCCGGACGGCGTGGTCATCGGTGGCAATAAAACAATATCGGCACGCTGGATTGTGGGCGCGGATGGCATGCGCTCGCGTGTGCGCGGCTGGGCGGGACTAAACTCTATCAAGGCGCAGCAGTCGCGATACGCTTTTCGGTCGCATTACGCAGTGCGGCCATGGACAGATTGCATGGAGGTTTACTGGGGTAGCGACGCGCAGGCCTATGTCACTCCGGTGAGCGGCGATGAAGTTTGCGTGGTGCTTATGTCCCGGAGGCGGGGAGTTCGTGCCGCGTCCATTGCGGAGACGTTTCCGCTGTTGGCCGAACGGCTCTCGTGCGCGGCAATGACTGCGGAACGCGGCGAGCTCACCGTCACACGTTCGCTGGAGCGCGTTTACCGCGGCCGATTGGCCTTAATTGGTGATGCCTCCGGAACGGTGGATGCCATTACCGGCGAGGGATTGTGCCTCAGCTTCCATCAAGCCGAGGCGCTGGCGGCAGCGTTCGATTCAGGTGACCTGGCCGCGTATCAAGCTGCGCACCGGCGCATTGCGCGACGCCCCGCTCTGATGAGCAAACTCCTGCTATTGCTGGATACACACGAGACGCTGCGGCATCGTGCGCTGCGCACGCTAGCGGCGTATCCTGACATATTCAGCCGGCTGCTGGCTGTGCACACTGGCACCACGACGTCCCCATCCCATTTGGCGGCCGCCGGAGCGCTGCTTGGTTGGCGCCTGGTTACTGCATAAAAAAAGCCGAAAGGTAATAAAGGTAATAGCGGTTATGAACTTCCACGCAATTCGACGAAATCTTGCGGCTACCCTGGGACTAATCGGAGTGGGCGTGCTGCTTTCCGCCAGCGCCGCTCACCGGGCTCCGCAAGGGCCGGCAGCAGCGACGGCCAACGAAATTGTCTTGAACATCGACCCGGCGCAGAGCACCGTGCATTACAGCATCAGCAGCAGCCTTCATACCGTGCACGGGACTTTTGCCGTGAAGCGCGGCACGCTGCAGATCGATCCGGCCAGCGGCAAGACCGCGGGCGAAATCGTGGTGGACGCCGCCAGTGGACACAGCGGCAGCGATTCGCGCGACAAGAAGATGCACAAAGAGGTTTTGGAGAGCGCTCGCTTTACGGACATTGTATTTCGCCCCGACCGTTTGGAAGGGAAGGTACAGGCGCGAGGGAGTTCCAATGCGAAGCTTCACGGGAACTTTGTGCTGCACGGAAGCGAGCACGAACTCACTGTTCCCGTAGAGGCGGAGCTTAAGTCCGATCAATGGAAAGGCACTGCTCACTTCAGCATCCCCTACAATGATTGGGGATTGAAGAATCCCGGCAGTTTCATATTGAGGGTGGATCACACAGTGGACATCGAAGTGGAGATGGCCGGCAAGGTTCAATCGCAGTCCGCAGCAGCCCAGCCTTAGGTCTGACCCTACTCCTTCGCTCTGCTGTTCTCTGCTACGTCTGTGTTTCTCTTTTGCGGCGGCAGTTAAAACGAGGTCTCAAGTCGAAGGGCGAAGCTCCTGGGCGGCGCAATCGAATTTCCCGAAAATAGTCCCGCGAAATCGATGACGTTCAGCCTTTTATTCAGATTTTCCACGTCCGCTTCCAACTTCATATTCACTTTGTCGTGCTTCCAGATTTGCGCTCCTGCCGAGGCATCCAGCGCCAGGGATGGCCGGACGCGGCCGCGCGCGAAATTGACGCGGTTCACGATTTGTTGTCCATATTGATCGATGGCGGTTTGCTCGGTTCCATTGAATACGACCGGCAGTCCGCTGCCATACTCGCCGCTAAAGGCCAGCCAGGCACGCGGGAGTAATTCGTAGCGAAAGCGTGTTCGCGCCGTGTGCCGTTGGTCCTGTGTAACCCAAAAGCGTCCGGTCGTCTGACTCAACGCCTGCGCCGCGGCGTCCCCCAAAAACAACCCGCCCGTTACGGGAAAATTCGCCGACCCGACCATGTACGAATAACTTACGAATCCACTGAACTTGCCCCAATGCGGAATGTCCACTTTGCTTTCTGCTCCATAAATGTCCGCCTTGCGAAAAGCGAGCGGGAAGCTCACCGCGGTGTTCAGCAACTGATCGTCGTCAGCAAAATTGTTGACAATGCGCCTGAACGAATTCACCTCGAGCTTCAGATGGGCCCAAAACCCCTTCGTGAGTCCCACTTCATAGTAATTCCCGTGCGACGGCTCGACGGGCAAGCGCAACACGTTGGGACTTAGCGTAAGCACATCCGGCGAGCTGGAGAGCAGAATATTCTCGAATGCGGGCGTCTGAAACACGCGGTCGTAAGAGGCATGGAGCACTAAATCCGCAGACGGTATGTATCTGGCAATTCCCAGCCGCGGGCTGACGGCATTTTGATTGACCAGCAGTTGGTAATGGTCCCAGCGAATGCCCACGCTGCCCGTCCATCGTCCGAGCCGAATCAAGTCCTGCACGAAGGCGGACTGCTCCAAATCCCGGCCATGGCCGAGGAAGCTAAAGGTCAGCGGTGTGCCTGGGCCAAACTGCGTGGGATCGGTGATCGCATCGTTGAAACGTTCATGGAGCGATGCGAAATCTGCTTCGACCGCGGCCTTCCATTCCTGGTTTTTGTGGTGCAGCGAAATACTTCCTTTGGCGTACTGCTCGCGGAAGCCGCGGTCTTGAAAGGCGATGATGGGCGTGGCGAGCGGATTGGAAGACAATGTATCGGCGTCGTCCCGGGCCATGAAGCGCACGTCGCCCAGCAGGTTTGGGGAGAAAACATGCTGGTACGACAAAATGCCCATGGTTTCGAGATTGCTCCGGTCCTGCCGCTGACCGGCTGCTTGTTGCAACTGTTCATTGGGAATCTCGAAACGTGACACGCCGTGCCGGACCGTGAAGGCAAGCCGGTCGGCGTCGCTGAGGTCGCGTTCGTAACGAAGGGAAAAGTCGCCAGTGGTCGCGGTGTTCGTATAGTTCTGCACCACGGGCGGGTTCAAAAAACGATCGGTCCGCGCGCCGTCGGCGGTCGCCCCCAATGTGTTCTTGCCCCACGAATATTGCGCCGAGGCATAAGCATCGCCCGTGCCGAAGCTGCCCCCGCCCAGTACCGTCTTGCCATGAAAGCCAGGGCGGGTGTCCTTAGTGGTGACTACCTCCACCACACCGCCCAACTTTCGTCCGTATTCGGCGGGAATGTTCGCGGTGTAGATGCTCATCGATTGCACATCGTCGGCTTCGATTTCCGTGCCAAAGCTGGGCGAACGATTGTCGGTCAGGGGCACACCATCGACCACAAATTGCGTTTGGTACTCCGAGCCGCGCGGATGCAGCACCGCGTTTCCTTCATATAGCCAGCCGGGTTGCGAATTGATCAGGTCCACAAGCGAGCGCCCCGGCAGGGAAGTCAGCCGCTCTTCTATGGTCTCCGATCCCACACGATTAATGCTCCCGGTTCGGTACGGGTCGATGAGCGTCTCGTTTTCCTTGACGGTCACCGAAGTGTTTATTGCCGCCAGGCTGAGGGTCACATGAAATTCCATGGGAACCGCAGAGCGTAGCTCCACGGAATCCGCATAGGGCGCGAATCCTTGCTGCTCAACATGAATTGTGTAGAGGCCAAACGGCAAACGCCTCGCCACAACATTTCCGGAGTCATCGGTCACAAATGTCTTGTGAAATTCATTGGCTTCGCAAACCAATTCCAGAGCGCTCTTTACGGCGGAGCCCGAGGGGTCCGTCACGCGGATTCGCAGCTCGCCAGTGTTGCTCTGTGCCGCGACGATCGTCGCCCAAAGGAAGGGCGCAATGGTTAGCACCGCAATCGACGTCATTGCTGCACAAGCGTGAGTTCGCTTCATCAGCTTCTCAGGCACACCTTATATTCTGGATGGAAAGCGTAGCCGCCGCCAAGAACCACATGCCGTGCATTTCTCTGGCGGACACGTCTGCTACTTTGATGAGTTGGGGCACAAGAAGGAATGCTCTGGATTGGGCCTAAATGCCCTGCGAGCTTTCCTAAGGAGCTACGCCCGTTCGCTCTCTAGCCATGACTTTTTGTGCTTGGGCGGGCGCTTGCGCTTGTCCTGAATAACGCGCGTCGCGGCGGGCGCAATGCCAGATTTGCGTGCCGCGCGGCGCGCCTCGGTCCCCACGTCTAGCGTTTTCCGTTTGCGGCGTTTCATGTACTTTTTGGAGTGCGGCGCCTTGACGCCGCATTCACAGCGTTAGCAATGCAATGCCGTTCTCCGCTACGCGCTGAAGCTTACCCCAACAGATCCCTTTTTATCGCATTTGCGACCGCAAAAGCGGCGGCAAGACCGCCCTTCGGCGCCGCTCAGGATAAACTGCATTCCAAGGTCCCGACCGGACCTAATTCTTGGACCCTCAACCAGGCCGGGTTGCCGGCACGGATTCGTTGGGCTGAAACAACGGGACGCGGGGCATATGCCTTCGGTCGGCGAGCTCCGACGCAATTTTCTCCAAATCATATTTGCTGAATCCCATTGAGCTGACCTTCACTGTGCCGTCCGTGTCGGCCAGAAAGATTGTGGGCACCATAGTTAGTCCATAGGCATTGGAAGCCGGGTAGCCCTTCTCATCCAGGACGATTGGGAAGGTGACGCCGTACTGGCGAGCGAAATCCTTCGTGGCGCGTGCGTCATCCTGGGAAACGCCCAGAAATGTCACGCCGTCGCCGCCAAACTGTTTGTACAGCCGTTCGAGAAACGGAAAGGTGAACTGGCAGACGGGGCACGACACTTTGAAGAAGGCCACGAACACCGGGCCTTTTTCGCGCAAAGCGTCCAGCGAATATTCCTGGACATCAAGGCCCTTCAGCGAAAAGGCTGGTGCGCGATGCCCGGCGTTAATGGTTGTCATATCGCCTTTCATTCCCAATAAACGTGAAATTCGGCGCAGAAGGTTCATGTCGCTTCAGAGATTGTAATGTAGCGTGGCCGATTCAGCGCGACAGGTTTCGGCGCGTTCACCCAGCCTGCCACCCTTGAAGGGACGGCGCTACATGCGAATCGCTCGGTAAGCTTTCGCTTTTCGGCCCAGCCTTATTGTCCTAGGTACATCACGTGACAGTAGGTTCCGAGCCGCACGTTGTACGCCAGGTACCAGCCTGGATCCCCCGGATCATCGTACAGCACGATGTCATCAGAATCCCAGAGCCAGTCGCCGCAGTAATCCGCATCATAGGGCGCGACAGAGAAGTAGAAGCCGCCAATGTCAAACCGGTCCGGACGGCCGCCATGGAGTCGCCACACGTGACGCGGACCGATGGTCCCCGAAAAATGCCCGTGCTCCCAGGGGCGATCGAGATGATAGCGTGCGTCGCCCTGTTCATGACCGACCCATTGATCATTTTCCGCGTGCACGTGCGGCGCCTCGGGATGGCCTTCCTGATCGCGGAAGCTGCGCCGGGCCTGGTTCGCCGGGGCGCCGCCATCGCGATTTGGTGGAGCGCCGCGGTTTGCATCGCCGCGATCGGCTTGACCGCCGCGTGTTGGCCCATGTGCCGGAATGTGCCCGTTGCCGACGCCCTGATCGGCATGCTGCTGGCCACCGCGTTGCGCCGGTGCTCCGCCGCGAGCTTGCGCCCCGCCACGTTCTTGTCCGCCGCGCGCCTGTCGACCTGTGAGTGCGGACGCGGGTGCATAGGTGGCGAAGGCCAAAGCCGTTCCCAGGGCCATTGTTCCCGTTGCTCCAAGAACCCATGAAAGTTTCCTCATCGTCTCCTCCGATAATTACAGAGCTACTCCCAATTCCGAGGTTCGTTTCGCTTCTGGGCCGAGTTACTGCTTAGGGTTCCAACTGATCTCTCTTGCGGGCTACTGTATCACGCGCAAATATCCCCGCTAGATGCGACGTCCTGTACGCTGCCGGCGTTTCTACCTGATTTCATCGAAGAAAAAACCGAAGGGCACCTTTAGAGGTTTGCGGAAGCGCATACGTTGCGAGTCATGCGGAGCTGCGGTCATGATGCTTTGCACGAACGAGCAAGGTGATGACCACCGCCGCGATGGCGACCGCCAGACTGACGTAAAGCGTCGCGGCCACGTGCTGAGCGAACACGGACAGAATTTGGCGTCCATAATGCGCGCCCAAGAAGGCCAGAATGAAATACCGCGCCAAACGGCCGGCTGTCAAAGCAACCAGAAATTTCACCAGAGGATATTGCATGGCCCCGGCGGCAACGACGAAGGGGACCAGGGGAAATGGCGGAGGCAGCAACGCGGGAACGAGAATTGCCGCGAAGCCCCATCGCTCAAACGTTTTTAGCACTTTCCGCACTCTTCTCTCCGGAAAACGCTTGGCGAGTGCCGCCTTGCCGCCCTTTCGCGATAGGCGATAGGTGAGGAACGCACCAAGGACGGAGCCTGTGGTGGCCATCAGAGCGTAGTAAAACCATAGCGACTTGTCGCGCGCTGCCAGCAAGATGGTTGCGACGTCCATGCTGCCGGGGAGTGGGATCAAAGAAGAATCGAGTAGCCCGAGGGGAATCAGGCCCACTCCGCCGAGGTGAAAAAGCCAACGGACCACGGCACGGGAGGACGGAGCGTTGATTGTGGCAAGGAGCCGATAGGGCATGCGTCAAGGCGCAAAATCGGGAGCCGCCAGAATTGGATGCGCCAGAATAGCGGAACGTCCCAAGATCAGAACGTCTCAACCCGTTTTACAGCGACTTCAGGAAATCGATGATGGCTTCCTGGTCAGCGCGTTTCAGCTTTTCAAATTGCTTAATGGTGTGGCCAGCCTCACCGGCATGACGCGTGATGGCCTCGCGGAGTGTCAACGAGTTGCCATCGTGCATCAAGCGCGGGCGCAGGCGGACTCCCCACAGAGGAGCCGTGCGGACCTTGTTTCGGGTGCTCTCGCCATTTTGTTTTTCGAGGTAACCGGCCATTTGCTGGAAGACGCGGTGACCATAATGCTCAGGAATGGTTTGTAGGATTCCGTCGCCGGTGCCCACGTCGTGGAGAAGGAAGTCGCTCCACGGATGGAAGGTGACGGAGCCGAGAGCGGACGGAATGAGGAATGTTTCCCCGTTGATCTTCGTTCCCGCCGGCGCGGTGGTCAACGTTGCGACGTGACACGTCTCGCAGCCGATCTTCGTGAACAACGTGAGACCTGTTTGCGCGGTCGCGCTGGAGGCAAGTTGCGTATCGCGCGCTGGTGCCTTGGTGGCGCGAACGAAACGCGCGAAGTGGTCAATGTCCGAGAGGCCGTCAGAACCAGGCGTGTCATTCGGTTCGGAGGCGGTGTTGCAGAGGTTGGTGACTTCAGTAGGTTGCAGGCGGTTAGTGATGCCCATTTCGTTGAGATAGGCGTCCGCGGCGAAAGATAACAAACTGGCATGCTGATCTTTCCAGCCGAAGCGGCCGACGCCCATTTGTCCGGGCGCTTCGACAATGGGTACCTTAAGAATTTGACCGCAGATTTTGCCGTGCGAGGATTTGCACTGTTGCTTGGAAAGATCGACGAGGGTCTGATCTGCGAGGGCTTCAACGAAGCCGTCTCCCAGAAGGTTCAAAGAGAGGCGAAATGTACGGATGTTTTCAGTCTCAGGGACGCGTTCCTGGATCTCTTTATCTGGAAAAGCAGCGTTAGGACAAATGGCACGGTCATTTATGAGAGTGCGGCCCTTGATCAATTCGCCGCCATGATTAATCGGGATTTCGGGAGTGCGGAAGTGCCCGTCCGGCCCGAGATGGCCGACGCGCAATTCTGTGACCTGCGATGCCGCGCCAGAGACCGGATTCTGGTGGCACTCGCGGCAGGATTGTGCGTTGTACAGCGGGCCGAGGCCGTCGCTAAGCTGCTCGACCTCCTCAAACTTAGTTTGGTCGGCCTGGTGCGTGGCGTCATCCACCATGCCGTTGGTTTTGTTATCGAAGCCAGTAGGTGCGTCGTCGGGAGGCTGCGTAGCAGTGACCCAAGCGAGAGCAAACGTCAATGCAGCCGCTGCGATGAAGAGCTTCATGAGTCCTCCGCAAGCGGATTGGGGGTTGGGCTACGTTGTGAATACCATGTTGAAGGCGCGGGGGCAAAGGCAAAAACAAAGGTGATGGCGAAGTCAGTAAGGGCGTGGTTGCTCAGCTCAACCTTCGGCGCGGAGATAGCTTCAGTGGATTTGGCGCGTTTTGCGGGACATGTAATCCATGAGGAGATATTGGCCCAGCGTGTAGGGCGTCGTGAAGTACGCTTTGCCACGGCACATTTCTGTGATTTTCTGGACGAAATGCACCAGGCTGTAATCGCTGGCCAGCATAAACGTGTTGATCATGATGCCGGCACGTTTGCACTTGTTTACTTCTTCGAGGGTTTGGCCGACGACGAAAGGATCGAGCCCGAAGGCATTTTTGTAGATGCGGCCGTCCTCCAGAGTGAGCGCCGAGGGTTTGCCGTCCGTGATCATGATGATCTGCCGCATGTCTTTTTTCTGGCGAAGCAAAATCCGCTGCGCCATGCGCAAGCCTTCGCGAGTGTTGGTGTAGAACGGGCCGACTTGTACGCGGGCGAGTTCTGCCAGCGGAACCTCTTCGGCGCTGTCATGGAATAGCACGAGACTCAGTGTGTCGCCGGGATACTGTGTGCGAATCAAATGCGACAGCGCCATGGCCACGCGCTTCGCAGGAGTGAAGCGATCTTCTCCGTAGAGGATCATGCTGTGGCTGCAATCCAGCAGCAAAGCCGTGGCGCAAGAGCTGTGATACTCGCACTGATGCACCATCAGGTCGGCATAGGTGATGTCGATGGGAACCTTGGCGCCATCGCGGCGAACCGCGTTGAACAGCGTTTCGCTGACGTCGAGATTGAGCGTGTCGCCAAATTCATAATGGCGCGAAACACCGCTGGCTTCCACGCCGGTACTCAGATCGCGCGTGTCGTGGCGCCCAAAACTGCTGCGGCCCAGCGACCCCAGTAAATCCTGGAGGGTTTTGAAGCCGAGAAAGTCGATGGTCTTGTCGGTAATCTCAAAGCGCGCTTCCACGTTGCGCTCGCGTGCTTGGCCGACTTGGCCCCGCGCCGAGCTTTGCGGCGGCGGCGTCACCTGCGGTGGTTGCTGCGGGTTGATGAATCCTTCTTGCGCCATCCGCTCCATCAATTTCTCGAGCAGCTCACGAACTTCGGGATTGTTGATGGCGTCGGCATTCTGCAGCATTTCGCGCATCTCGTCGCTCATCGCTCCTTCGGGGAGCAGGTCGCCTTCCTGCAGGGCGCGCAGAATGGCTTCGCGCAGCGCCTCCATGGACTTCTCCGGGTCCATTTCGTTCATGCCGTAGAACTGCGACTCGAAGCCGCTTTGCAGAAAGAAATCGCCGAGCCGCTTGACCAACTCTTCCAGGTCGACGGCGTCTGCGGGTTCGCCGACGTATTTGCCGTAGCGGACGAATTTCATATGCGCTGGTGCCTCAATTGTACTGCCGACGTGGAGGCCGATTGGGCATAGCCTCACGCGGCTCCGGCTGGCGCTGTTTCTCGGCGTAGTAGCCGCGCTCTTCGCTGCGGCCAATGCGTCGATGCGCCCACAAGCCTTCGAGAATCATTTCCGCCGCGGCGGACGCCGCGCCCACATCTTTTTTGTCGGTCACGCTTAAACGTCCGATGTGCTCCATCAAGCCTTGGATTTTGCAAAGTTGCTGAAAGCGTTCCGGTGTGGAGGCTAGTTCCGCCAGTTTCAGTTCGCCGCCCAACTCGAACCACTGAATTACCGGTTGGAAGTTTACGTCGGTAAAATGCTTGCTGAAGATGCGCCCGACTGCGGTGCGAATCAATTCGCGCGCGATAGTATCCGCTCCCTTGAGTTCGCCTTCGTATTCCAGCTCGAGTTTTCCCGTAATGGCTGGAAGAGCGGCGTAGAGATCAGCGATCCGTGCGAAGTTCGCTTTTTCTCCAGTGCGCGCGGCACGCTGCTCGGCATTGCTGACAACGCTTTCCAGCGTCGTAATAGGAAGGCGCTGACTCACGCCCGAACGTTTGTCGACGCGCTTATCCTCGCGCGCCTGGAATGCTATTTCTTCGATCACCTCGCGCAAATACGAGGGCACTTCGATTTTGTGACCGGAGTCGCGGCCCAGCCACGCTTCCTGATGCGTGATGGTCATGCCTTCTTCAACCGTGCTGGGGTAATGCGTACGGATTTCGGCACCGATGCGGTCCTTCAGTGGCGTGATGATCTTGCCGCGCGCGGTGTAGTCCTCAGGGTTCGCGGTAAATACCAGTAGCACATCAAGAGGCAGGCGCAGCGGGTAGCCCTTAATCTGAATGTCGCCCTCTTGCATGATGTTGAACAGGCCAACCTGAATTTTTCCGGCAAGATCAGGCAACTCGTTGATGGCGAAGATGCCCCGATTCGCGCGCGGCAGCAGGCCATAGTGAATGGTGAGCTCGTCGGAGAGATCGCGACCCCCGCGAGCCGCGCGAATGGGATCGACGTCGCCAATAATGTCCGCGATGGTGACATCGGGGGTGGCCAGCTTCTCGACAAAGCGCTGATCGCGCGGCATCCAGGCGATCGGTGTGTGGTCGCCTTGCTCGGCGATTTTCTCGCGGCACGCGCGGCAGATCGGCCGCAGCGGATCGTCGTTGATTTCGCATCCGGCTACGACCGGGATTTCCGCATCGAGCAAATGCACCAGACCGCGCAGAATCCTGCTCTTTGCCTGGCCGCGCAGCCCCAGCAGGATGAAGTTGTGACGCGAGAGGAGGGCGTTGACGATTTGCGGGATCACGGTGTCTTCGTACCCGTGCACGCCCGGAAAGAGCGGCTGACTCTTCTGGATCGCGCACAACAGATTGCGACGAATCTCGTTTTTGACGGAGATCGAGGCGCCGCGCGCGTCAAAGTCGGGGATGCCGCGCAATTCGCCGAGGGTCCTCGGTCTGGGAACTCCCGATTTGGACG
>Ga0307479_10001249_pt1 | contig 23192 bp, 24 predicted proteins | sample atmos_gasesECM4C_FD_203743 | JGI IMG/M metagenome (GOLD analysis project Ga0307479, IMG submission 203743) | Hardwood forest soil microbial communities from Morgan-Monroe State Forest, Indiana, United States - atmos_gasesECM4C_515 | ecosystem: Environmental > Terrestrial > Soil > Temperate...
CAGCGCTTCCAGGTCGTCGGCAACCATCTGCGCCTGCCGAGCCTCAGTGTTCCACGTGGCACCCCCGATGTGCGGGGTCAAGACGACGTTGGGCATACCCACCAGCGGGTGATCGGTCGGCAGCCATTCGCCGACGAAGTGATCCAGGCCGGCGGCGGCCACCTTGCCGGCGCGCAAGGCGTCGACGAGCGCGTCGGTGTCGTGCAGCTGAGCCCGGGCGGTGTTGAGGAAGACCACGCCGTCGCGCATGGCCGCGAACTGCTCGGCGCCGATCATCCCGACGGTGTCGTCGGTGACCGGCGCGTGCAGGGAGATGACGTCGGCCTCGCCCAGCAGTTCGCCGAGGCTGTGGCGGGCCTCGTCGTTGTACGGGTCGTAGGCGATCACCCGCATGCCTAGCCCGGACAGTCGCCATCGCAACGCGCGGCCGACGGCACCGAGGCCCACTACTCCCACGGTGAGCCCGGCGATCTCCCAGCCGCGGAAGCGCTGATACGGAATGACGCCGTCGCGAAACATGTTGCCGCTGCGAACATCCGCGTCGGCGGTCAGCAGGTGACGGGTGGCGGCCAGCAGCAGCGCCACCGTCATCTCGGCGACCGCGTCGGCGTTGCGGGCCGGGGTGTTCAGCACCGGGATGCCGGCCACGGTGGCACCGGCGATATCGACGTTGTTGGGGTCGCCGCGAGTTGCCGCGACGGCCCGCAAGCCCACGTCGAACACCGGGCCGCGGACCGAGTCGCTTTCCACCACAACGACATCGGCGGCTTCGGCGGTGATTCGGTCGGCCAGCTGCTCTGGACTGTAGATCCGCAGCGGGTTCTGATCGATCCACGGGTCATACACCACGTCGGCCAGCTCCCGCAGCTTGGCGAACCCCGGTCCGCGCAGCGGGGCTGTCACCAAGGCGCGTGGTCGTGACGTCACGAACCCCAATGCTGGCGTACGGTGACGCCCGTGTCACGTAAAGGCGTCACAATCGGCATCGACGTGGGCAGCACAGCGGTCAAGGCGGTGACGGCCGATGCCGACGGGCGCGTGACGGCCCGGGTGCGGATTCCGCATGGGTTGCGGATACCGGCGCCCAATCGGCTGGAGCACGATGCCGACGAGGCGTGGCGTCGCAGCCCGCTGGCGGCCCTGAACCGGCTCGCTCCAGGGCCTGAGCTCCGGGCGGTGGCCGTTTCGGCGGTGGTGCCCTCGTTGACCGCCGTCGACGCCGCCGGCATGCCGCTCACACCGGGGCTGCTGTACGGCGATGACCGGGGCCGGGTTCCGGACGTCGACGACCAGCCGCTGCCGGCGCTGGGCGAGGCCGCCGAGTTTCTGCGCTGGACGGCCGCGCAGGCGCCCGACGCGGCCGGATACTGGCCGGCACCGGCGGTGGCCAACCACGCCCTGGCGGGCGAGGCGGTGATCGACTTCGCCACTGCCGCGACGGCGTTTCCCCTTTTCGACGCAACCGGCTGGAAGGGAAGCGGCTGGAACCCGGCGGCATGCGCCGAGCGCGGCGCCACCGTCGAGCAGATGCCGCGGGTCGAGACGATGGGGGCGGCGGCCGGGCAGGTGCGCGGGACTGGCGCCGTGTTGGCGATCGGCGCCATCGACGCGCTGTGCGAGCAGATGGTGGCCGGCGCCAATCGCGACGGCGAGGTGCTGGTGATGTGTGGAACCACTCTGATCGTGTGGGTCACCGTCCCCGAGCCGCGGCAGGTGCCCGGCCTGTGGACCATTCCGCACACCACCGCCGCGAAGAGCCAGATCGGCGGCGCCAGCAACGCCGGCGGGCTGTTCCTCGGCTGGGTGGATCGCCTTGTCGGACCCGGCGACCCGGAGTCGGTCGATCCGTACCGGGTGCCGGTGTGGTCGCCCTACATACGCGGGGAGCGCACGCCGTTTCACGACCCGGATCGTCGGGCGGTGCTGGATGCCCTGGATCTCACCCATAACGCCGCCTCGCTGCGCAGGGCAGCCTACGAGGCGTCGGGCTTCGTCGTGCGCCAGCTCATCGAGCTCAGTGGCGCTTCGGTATCGCGCATCGTCGCCACCGGTGGTGGCACCCGGCTCCAGCCGTGGATGCAGGCAATCGCCGACGCGACCGGCCGGCCGGTGGAGGTGTCGGCGGTCGGCGAGGGCGCGGCACTGGGAGCGGCTTTTCTCGCGCGCATGGCAGTCGGCCTGGAAACGACGATCGCCGACGCGGCCCGCTGGGCCTCCACCGACCGCGTCGTCGATCCCGATCCCGGCTGGGCGGTGGCAATGGGAGACCGCTACCAACGGTTCCTGGAGCTGGGAAACCGACCATCCGGCGCGATACCTCCGGAGGCGTTCTAGGCTTGTGCAATGACTGACCACGACCGCAAAGCCGCCCGTCGAGAGATCGCAGACGCGCTGTTGAAAGCTCTCGAACGTCGGCATGAAGTACTCGATCTCATGGTGGAGTCCGAGAACAAGGCGGCCGCGGTCGAGGCAATTGTCACATTGCTCGACATGTCCCACGTGGCCGCCGAAGCCGTGATGGGCATGTCGTTCGATCAGCTCACGATTGACTCGCGCAGGAGGATCCAGGCCGAGCTGGAGGACCTGAACAAGCAGCTGAGCTTCACGCTCAAGGACCGGCCGGCCAGCTCTGGCGAGACCCTGGAGCTGCGACCCTTCTCCGCCGCCGACGACCGCGACATCTTCGCCGCCCGCACCGAGGACATGGGTGCCGCCGGCGACGGCTCCGGCGGACCGGCCGGCAACCTCGATGACGAGATCCGTGCGGCCCTGCTACGTGTCGACGACGAAGAGGCCGCATGGTTCGTGGCCGTCGATTCGGGGCAGAAGGTCGGAATGGTGTTCGGCGAGCTGGTCCACGGAGAGGTGGATGTGCGGATCTGGATTCACCCCGATCACCGGAAGAAGGGTTACGGCACTGCCGCGCTGCGCAAGTCGCGGACAGAGATGGCGTGGTGTTTCCCCGCCGTGCCGTTGGTTGTCCGGACGCCGGCGGCCAAACCCGGCTAAGTCAACGTTGCCGATACGTACCTGATATCGCCGAACGCGACCATGGTTGGCTGGGTGGGGAATTCAAAACCATTCTCCGCGTAGAGCTCTGGCGTGGTGTGGACGGTGGGCTGCCAGCCGCGGTCTGCCAGGTAGGTCACTGCGTCGTTGCGTTCACCGGCGTAGACCAAGTCCTTCCAGTCGAGGTCCAGTCCCAGGCGTCGCCAACGCTCGCTGATTTCATGGCCCCGCTTTTCGATACGGTCGCGGATGTCTGGGACGTAGCCGGTGCCCAGCCTGCTGCCACCGGCGCTGAGCTCGGTGATGTTGTCGAACAAGCGGTCTTGGGCGTCGGGCGGCAGATACCCCAGCAGGCCTTCGGCGATCCACGCCGTGGGCCGCGCCGCGTCAAATCCGCTGTCGCGCAATGCGGCCGGCCAGTCGTCGCGCAGGTCGATGCCCACCGCCCTGCGGTCGGCGGTCGGAGTTACGCCCAGGTCGGACAGGGTGCGGGTCTTGAACTCGATCACCCTGGGCTGGTCGATCTCGTAGAGCACGGTTCCCGCCGGCCACTGCAGCCGGTAGGCCCGGGTGTCGAGTCCGGAGGCCAGGATGACGGCCTGGCGGACCCCGGCTTCGGCCGCGCTGAGGAAAAACGAGTCGAAGAACCGGGTGCGGACCGCCATGCCCTCACTGAGTCGCTGCGGAGTGAATGCCGGGTCGTCCTCGGCGAGTTCGATTTCGCCGTTCATCATCCGGATGAAGGCGTCCACCCCCACGGCGTTCACCAGGGGCTCTGCGAAGGGGTCGTCGATGAGCGGATTCGGGCCCTTCGATGCCATCGCCCGTCGAGCAGCCACCGCGGTGGCGGTGGCGCCCACGCTGGACGCCAAATCCCAACTGTCGCCGTCAAATCGCTTGGTGTCGCGATGTGTCATGGGCGCGTTCCTAACCAAGCGTTGCGGTAACGGTGGTGATGTTGCGCAATTGGGCCAGCTCATCGTCGTCCGGGAAGACGCGGCCGTAATCGGCGAACAGGTCGCGGCGCGGCCGAGCGCTCACTTGCCAGCCTCGATCGCTCAGGTAGTCGATGACATTGCTGCGCTCGCCGTCGAAGAACAGTCCGGAGAGGTCGATGTCGCAGCCCAAACTGGCCCACCGCTGGTTGAACTCCTGGGCGCGCTCGGACATCGCCAGGCCGGAGTCAGGATGGTATTCGGTGGCCAGCTTGCTTCCGGGCGCGGACAGTGCGGTGATGTTGTCGAAGAGCCGGTCCTGAGCTTCGGGCGGAAGGTACATCAGCAAGCCTTCGGCGCTCCAGGAGCTCGGTTGCGTAACGTCGAATCCACTGCTGCGCAACGCGGCCGGCCAGTCTTCGCGCAGATCGATGCTGACGGTGCGCCGGTCCGCGGCCGGCGCGGCGCCCAGGTTTGACATCGTGGCGCTCTTGAACTCAATGACTTTGGGCTGATCGACTTCATAGACCACACTCCCGAGCGGCCAGGCCAGCCGGTAGGCGCGTGCGTCGAGGCCGGCGGCCAGAATCACCGATTGACGAACGCCGTCGCGGGCCGCGTTGAGGAAAAAATCGTCGAAGAAGCGGGTGCGCACCGCGATCGAATCGGTCTCCAGCTGCAAGTTCCGTTCGCCGCCATCGGGTGTTTCCGTTGCGGCGATTTCACCGTCAACCAGGCGGCGGAAGAAATCGAGTCCGACCGCTCGTACCAGTGGCGCGGCGAACGGGTCGTTGATGATCGAGTCGGTCCCCCCACTGGCCAGCGCCCGGGCCGCGGCGACCATCGTGGCGGTGGCGCCCACGCTGGATGCCAGGTCCCAGCTGTCTTGATCGGTCCGTGTCATGGTGCCCCCCACACAGCTTTCGATACTTAGCAAATGCAATGAACCATCAGCACTTTACGCCTCGTCGCTGAGCGGTGGCTGTGTGGTTTTGGGCCCTTCCGGGGCGCCCCGACTGTGGCGCCTGAAAGGCCCTTCAGGGGACCTACCCAAACCAGCTGTTAGTCTCGTACACGGTTTGACGCGCGGCGCCGTACGTCCTGGCCTGCGGGTGTGGGCGCGTGACGCAGGATAACCCTCGGCTGCGCAGGAGGAAGAGTGCTTTCGGCTTTCATCTCATCGCTGCGGACAGTCGATCTGAGACGGAAGATCCTCTTCACGCTTGGCATCGTCGTCCTGTATCGACTCGGCGCCGCACTGCCGTCGCCCGGCGTCAACTACCCGAACGTGCAGCAGTGCATCAAAGAGGCCAGCGGCGGCGAAGCCGGACAGATCTACTCGTTGATCAATCTGTTCTCCGGCGGCGCGCTGCTGAAGCTCACCGTATTCGCGGTGGGGGTGATGCCGTACATCACCGCCAGCATCATCGTGCAGCTGCTCACCGTGGTCATCCCTCGGTTCGAGGAATTGCGCAAGGAAGGCCAGTCCGGCCAGGCCAAGATGACGCAGTACACCCGCTATCTGGCGATTGCGCTGGCCATCCTGCAAGCCACCAGCATCGTGGCGCTGGCGGCCAACGGCGGGCTGCTACAGGGCTGCTCGCTGGACATCATCGCCGATCAGAGCATTTTCACCCTGGTCGTCATCGTGCTGGTGATGACGGCCGGCGCGGCGCTGGTGATGTGGATGGGCGAGCTGATCACCGAACGCGGAATCGGCAATGGCATGTCGCTGCTGATCTTCGTCGGCATCGCCGCGCGCATTCCGTCCGAAGGCAAGACCATCCTGGACAGCCGCGGCGGGGTCATCTTCGCCGCCGTCTGCGCGGCCGCGCTGGTCATCATCGTCGGCGTGGTGTTCGTCGAGCAGGGCCAGCGCCGCATCCCGGTGCAATACGCCAAGCGCATGGTGGGCCGGCGCATGTACGGCGGAACTTCGACCTATCTGCCGCTCAAGGTCAACCAGGCCGGCGTTATTCCGGTCATTTTCGCGTCGTCGCTCATCTACATTCCGCACCTGATCACGCAGCTGATCCGGAGCGGCAGCGGCGGTGCGGGCAACAGCTGGTGGGACAAGCTCGTCGGCAGTTATCTGTCCGACCCGAGCGACCCCGTCTACATCAGCATCTATTTCGGGCTGATCATCTTCTTCACGTACTTCTACGTGTCGGTGACGTTCAATCCGGACGAGCGTGCCGACGAAATGAAGAAATTCGGCGGCTTCATTCCGGGCATCCGGCCCGGGAAACCGACCGCCGACTATCTGCGTTACGTGCTGAGCCGGATCACGCTGCCGGGCTCCATCTACCTGGGCGCGATCTCCGTGCTGCCGAACCTGTTCCTGCAGATCGGCAATGCCGGAGCGGTCCAAAACTTGCCATTTGGCGGTACGGCGGTTCTCATCATGATTGGTGTCGGTTTGGATACGGTCAAACAGATCGAGAGTCAACTCATGCAGCGCAACTACGAAGGGTTCCTGAAGTGAGAGTCGTTTTGCTGGGACCGCCTGGGGCGGGCAAGGGCACGCAGGCGGAGAAGCTGGCCGAGAAGCTTGAAATCCCCCAAATCTCCACCGGCGAGCTGTTTCGGAGCAACATCGGCAAGGGCACCAAACTGGGTCTGGAGGCCAAGCGTTACCTCGACGCCGGTGACCTGGTGCCTTCCGAGTTGACCAACCAGCTCGTCGACGATCGGCTGAACGATGCGGATGCGGCCAACGGTTTCATCCTGGACGGGTATCCCCGCGCGGTCGAGCAGGCCCAGGCGCTGCACGAAATGCTCGAACGCCGGGGCACCGACATCGATGCGGTACTGGAGTTCCGGGTGTCCCAGGACGAGTTGTTCCAGCGGCTCAAAGGGCGCGGCCGCGCCGACGATACCGACGACGTCATCCTCAACCGGATGAACGTCTACCGGGATGAGACCGCCCCGCTGTTGGAGTACTACAGCCGCGAATTGAGGACCGTCGACGCCCTCGGCACGGTGGACGAGGTTTTCGCCCGCGCGCTGCAAGCGCTGGGCCGGTAACAATGAGCCCGCTGGCACGGCTGCGGAGTCGCAGCGTCGTGCCGCAGCGCAGCGCGGCTGAACTGGATGCGATGGAGGCGGCCGGCGCTGTGGTTGCGGCCGCGCTGGAAGCCGTGCATGCGGCCGCCGTAGCGGGGGCGTCGACCTTGAGCCTGGACCAAATCGCCGAGTCGGTGATCCGCGAAGCGGGCGCCATACCGTCGTTTCTGGGCTATCACGGCTACCCGGCGTCGATCTGTGCATCGGTCAACGATCGGGTGGTGCACGGCATCCCATCCGGCGCGGAAATACTGGCGCCGGGTGATCTGGTGTCCATCGACTGCGGCGCCGTGCTTCAGGGCTGGCACGGTGATGCGGCGATCACCTTCGGGGTGGGCACGCTGGATCCGGCCGACGAAGCGCTGTCCGCGGCGACCATGGAATCGCTGGACGCCGGGATCGCGGCGATGATCGCTGGTAACCGGCTGACCGACGTCTCGCATGCCATCGAAACGGGTACGCGTGCGGCCGAGGTTCGCTACGGACGCGCTTTCGGGATCGTGGAGGGGTACGGGGGCCACGGCATCGGCCGGCACATGCACATGGACCCGTTCCTGCCCAACGAGGGCCCCCCGGGCCGGGGCCCGCTGCTGGCCCCAGGGTCGGTGCTGGCCATCGAACCGATGCTGACGCTTGGCACCGGTAAAACCGTCGTGCTCGACGACGACTGGACGGTGACCTCCACCGACGGTTCACGTGCGGCGCATTGGGAACACACCGTCGCCGTAACGGAGGACGGACCGCGCATCCTGACACGCGCCTAGCCTTGAACCAAACACCTACTCGACTCGTGTCAGTAGGCGGAGGTGATCGGGTGGCTCGTGTGGCCGGCACCGCGGCTGCCGAAGCCGCTCTGATGAAGGCGCTCTACGACGAGCATGCCGCGGTTTTGTGGCGCTACGCGCTCCGGTTGACCGGCGACGCGAGCCAGGCCGAGGACGTCGTCCAAGAGACGCTGTTGCGGGCATGGCAGCATCCGGAAGTCATCGGCGACACCGAGAGGTCGGCGCGGGCGTGGTTGTTCACCGTGGCCCGCAACATGATCATCGACGACCGGCGCAGCGCACGGCACCGCAATGTGGTCGGCTCGCTCGACGAAGAAGGCGCACCTGAGCAGTCCACGCCGGATGAAGTCAACGCGACGCTGGACAGGTTGCTGATCGCCGACGCGATGGCGCAGCTATCTGTCGAGCATCGGGCCGTGATCGAGCGGTCGTACTACCGCGGATGGACCACCGCGCAGATTGCCGCAGACCTCGATATCGCTGAAGGAACGGTGAAGTCGCGACTACACTATGCCGTGCGGGCATTGCGGCTCACTCTGCAGGAACTCGGAGTTACCCGATGACAGCCCCAACCACCCATCCGGATGGTCATCGGCTCCGAATACTCGAGGGTGACGGGAGATGGATGACATGAGGACGCCGCTACGGGGCATCGGCCCGCCCGGTGACAACGAGGTACTTGGTTTGACGATTGAAGACAACCACCGATACGCGATGTGGGACGCCGCATACGTGCTGGGGTCGTTGTCTGCCGTCGACCGCCGCGAATTCGAGGCGCACATGGCCACCTGCCCGGCATGCCGGGAGGCCGTAGCCGAGCTCAGTGGCGTGCCGGCCCTACTTTCGCAACTCAACCGTGACGAAGTGGCCGCGATCGGCGAGTCCGGCCCGTCTGAGCCTTTGTCGGGGACACCCGCGTTGTCGCCGGAGCTATTGCCGTCGTTATTGGCAAAGGTGCGCTGGCGCCGCCGCCGTACCCGTGTGACGACCTGGGTGGCCTCGTCTGCCGCGGCCGTCGTGCTGGGGATCGGGGTGCTCGTTGGTGTGCAGGCTCATTACTCGACGCCTCCGCAGCAGCTGACCGCATCCGCGCAGCCGATGTCACAGATCGCTACCACCATGCTGACCTCCACGGTGTCGCTGTCCAGCCAGCATTGGGGGACGTCCATCAATCTGAAGTGTGTCTGCCTGGCTCCGCTATATGCGCACCATGACACGCTCGCGATGGTCGTGGTGGGTCGCGACGGCAGCCAGACCCGGCTGGCGACCTGGGTGGCCGAACCCGGCCACACTGCGACGCCCGCCGCCAGCATCTCGACGCCGGTCGACCAAATCGCGGCCGTGCAAGTGGTTTCGGCTGATAGCGGACAGGTTCTGCTGCAGCGATCGCTGTAAATTCCCACGCGGGAGTGAACTGAAGGTACTCGCCTGTCGTGTTACAGGCATGCCAAGGAAGCACCGGGTGGTCGACCACATCGTCCAACGCCTCGCATCACTTGGAGTCGACCACATCTTCGGTGTGGACGGCGCCAACATCGAGGATCTCTACGACGCCTCCCATTTCCGGTCCGATATCACCGCGGTTCTGGCCAAGCACGAGTTTTCCGCCGCCACGATGGCCGATGGGTACAGCCGCAGCGGGGCCGGGCTGGGTGTGGTGGCGGCTACCTCGGGTGGCGGGGCGCTGAACCTTGTCGCGGCCCTGGGGGAGTCGCTGACCAGTCGGGTTCCGGTGTTGGCGCTGGTTGGCCAGACTGCCACGACCATGGACGGCCGGGGCAGTTTTCAGGACACCAGCGGCAACAATGGATCGCTGAACGCCGAAGCGGTGTTCTCGGCGGTGTCGTTGTCGTGTCGGCGGGTGCTCGATCCGGCCGACATCGCGTCGGCGCTATCCGAGGCCATCGCCGCAGCACGCACCGGCGGACCGGCGGTGTTGTTGCTGCCCAAGGACATTCAGCAGGGATACGTCGACTGCTTTGATCAGGACGAGCCGACCAACAACGGCGAACATTGCCTGCGTCCCATCGGCAACCCGGCTTCGATCGTTCCAATGCTGCGCGACGCGAACGGCCCGGTCACCATCATCGCGGGCGAGCAGGTGGCCCGCGACAATGCCCGCGCCGAGCTTGAAGTGCTGCGTGCGGTGTTGCGCGCGCGGGTGGCCACGGTGCCCGACGCCAAAGACGTCGCAGGCACACCCGGGTTCGGGTCCTCGTCTTCGCTCGGGGTAACCGGTGTGATGGGCCACCCGGGGGTTGCCGAAGTGGTGGCCGCAAGCGCCGTGTGTCTCGTGGTGGGCACCCGACTGTCGGTCACCGCGCGTACCGGCCTCGACGACGTGCTGGCGACGGTGCGGACGGTGTCGATCGGGTCGGCGCAGCCGTATGTTCGGTGCACTCACGTGCACACCGACGACCTGCGCGCCACGCTGCGCATGCTCACCCAAGTACTGTCCGGGCGCGGACGGCCGATGCGCGTGCGGGTGCCCGATGTGGTGCGGCGCACCGAACTGACGCCGCCACCGTGCCGGGGCGAAGGCGTGCGCTACCGCGACGCCATGGCGGTGCTCGACGACACCTTGCCCGACGGCGCAGACATCGTGGTCGACGCCGGCAACACCGGCGCGGCGGCAATCCATTACCTGGCGGCGCGGCGAGGCGGCAGGTTCGCGGTCGCGCTCGGTATGGGCGGCATGGGCTATAGCTTCGGCGCCGGCATCGGGATGGCTTTCGGGCGCGCCGGCAGCGGACGGGCCCGGGGGCGCACCGTGGTGATCGCCGGGGACGGAGCGTTTTTCATGCACGGCATGGAGGTTCACACCGCCGTGCACTACCGGCTTCCGGTGACGTTCGTGTTGTTCAACAACAACGCCCACGCCATGTGCGTGACCCGCGAGCAGCTGTTCTACGACGACCTGTACAGCTACAACCGATTCCGTCCCAGCCGGCTCGGCGCCGGTCTGGCCGCCATGTTCCCGGGTCTGACATCTGTCGACGTGACCGATCTCGACGGGTTTGCCGCGGCAATGCGCGCGGCGCTGGACATCGCCGGTCCGGCGGTGGTCAGCGTCGAGTGTGCCGCTGACGAAATCCCGCCGTTCGCACCATTCCTCACTCAGGTGCCAGTCAAAGCGATTGACATAGATGAGATTCCAACCGTGAAGGAGAACCGAACCGATGTCGCTGCCAGCGCTTGAGGATATCCCCACACCCATCGACGGGGTCGTCCGTATCGAAACCAGCCCTAGAGAAAAGGCGACACCGATCATCATGGACATGATGCGTTCGGTGTACCCGCACGATCAGGTCTTCGGCGAATACTGCACCGTCAACGATTACATCGACTGTCCGCCCGACGAGTTGTTCGAGTACATGGCTGACACTCGCAGTCTCGAGGAGTGGACATACAGCCTGCGCGGGTTCACCACCACCGACGAACCGGGCCTGTGGCTGGCCCACGACCGGCTTGGTTCGGAGACCGAGATCTACACCCGGACCATCGTCAACGAGCAGGCGCGGACCGTCGATTACCACTGCGCCTGGGATCAGGGCAAGCACCTGTGGATGATCTATCTGATGCGCGTCATCGACGCCCAGGTGGTACTCGACAAGCCGGGTTCGGTTGTGTTGTGGACGAACTGCCACCACCCGTTCTACGACCACAATCCGTACCCGGAGACCGCGCCGCCGCAGCGTCCGGTTTGGGTCGGTGATTTCTGGGAGATGTTCGGCGCCGGCCACCTGTTGGAGATGAAGAACCTCAAGGCAATCGCCGAGTACCGCCACCGCAGCGGCCTGCCGGTGACCCCTGACTGGATGAGATGAGAAAGGTGAGGGACAGCATGAGCCGGCCCGCCGTAAGCCTGATCGACGTTTCCACCTATCTGCCCGGTGAACCGATCGGCGCCGAGTACTACGCGCAATTCGCCGAATCTGATGACCTACGTGACAACGTCATGTTCCGCGCTCCGAAGTTTCGCCACCACGTCGCACCGGACCAGAGCGCGGTCGAAATGATCGAGCGTGCGGCGCAGGGGCTTATCGAGCGTCACGGCCACGACGCCATCGAAGGTGCCGACGTGTTGATCACCCACACCCAGGTACCGGACATGGCGTTTTACGGCGAAGGCGGCGGCATCGCTCACCGGCTGGGCTTGCGGCCCTCCTGGGTGCTCGACCTGAACAACGGCGGATGCGCCGCGTTTGTGTTGGCGCTCAACGTGGCCCGTAAACTTCTGTCGACTGGCGAAGGGCATACCGCGCTGATCGCCATTGCGGCGAATGCGGCCGGCCAATTCTTCGACCAGCCCACGATTCGCCGCAAGGCGCAGTCGGCGGTGCCCGGCGACGGAGCCGCGGTCGGACTGGTCACGGTGAGCGACCAGTCGCCCATTCTCGATGTCGAGTGCCGCACCTACGGCGAATACGCGGGTGAGATGACGCTTTCCTACAACCCGCCCCGCAAGTGGTGGGCGGCCGGGACCGGCGAGGGCAGCATCGGCTTCACCGAAAACAAGATCACCAAGGTGCTGGCCCGCGGCAACCGGCAGGTCCCCGAAGTGGCGCTGGCGGTCTGTGACCGAATCGGCTTGCCCGCCAAAGACATCGACATGCTGGTCACCAACCAGCCCAACCGGGCGTTTCTGCGCAACTGGCGTGAAGCGCTCGAGTTGCCGAAAGAACGCCATCGCGACACGTTCGAAGAGTGCGGCAACCTGTTCGGTGCCGGGATCCCGATCAACTTCGACCGCGCGATATCCGACGGTCAGGTCAAGGCCGGCGACGTGGTCATGATGGCAGCGTTTGCCCACGCCGGTGACTTCGCCGGCGCGGCGGCAGTGCGCTGGGGCGGGCGAGGCTGATGCAAGCGAGCCCCCTGGCCGCCGAGATCGATGACGCGTTTCCCGACGCGGTCGATCCGCATGCGTTGTCACTCAACGAAAACCCGTTCCCGCCACTCCCGGCGGTGCGGTCGGTGTTGATCCGCTCGATCGATGCGGCCAACCGCTATCCGGAGTTCTTGCCCGAGCGGCTGCGCGGCCTGATTGCCGGTCGCATCGGCGTGCCCGCGGACCAGGTGGTGCTCGGTGCCGGTGCGACGGGGGTGGTGCTGCAGTCGCTGCAGGCGCTGACGGTTCCGGGTGACGTGATAGCCATGTCGTCCCCGACCTTCGACGGCTATCCGATCATCGCGCAGATGGCGCGGCTGAGATCGGTGACCGTTGCGCTCGATGAATACGGCCATAACGACCTCGATGGGCTAGCCGACGCCGCGGCGGAGGCCCGTGTAGTGGTGGTGTGCCGGCCCCACAATCCGACCGGCACGCTGGAGCCGACGGCCCAGCTGCTTCGATTCCTGCTCCGGGTGCCGCGGGACACCATCGTGCTGCTCGACGAGGCGTACATCGAATTCGCCGCGCCTGAGCACCGGATCGACATTGCCGCGTTGGTTGGGCGTTTTCCCAACGTCGTGGTGGTTCGGACCTTCTCCAAGGCCTACGGGCTGGCCGGCCTGCGGATCGGCTATGGGCTGGCGTCCGACGAGCTGGCCCGGATGCTGTGGTCCCAGCAGCTGCCGTTCGGCATCGCGATGACCAGCTTGCCCGCGGTCGCGGCCTCCTACATCGCCGAAGACCAACTGCTGCAAAGGATCCGGCTGATCACCGCCGAACGTTGCCATCTCCGGATGCGCCTGAGCTCACTCGGGATATACACCACCGACGCACACGCCAACTTCGTGTACCTGCCGTCGAGGGGTCGGCTGTGGCGTGAGGTCTTCGCTGACAGCGGACTGCATGTCCGCTGCTACGCGGACGGCGGCGCGCGGATCACCGTGGGCAGCCGGGCGTCCACCCAGGCGGTGCTCTCGGCAGTGGGAAAGTCCACGCTTGGGCTCCAAGTGCGGTAAGAAAGGGCGTGGCCCCCTCACAGAAACGGGATCCGATCGCCGCGGCACGGGCCAACTGGGAGCGTGCTGGCTGGGGTGATGTTTCGCAGGGCATGGTCGCGGTGACGTCGGTGATGCGCGCGCATCAGATTCTGCTGGCTCGAGTCGAGACCGCCCTGCGTCCCTATGACTTGAGTTTCTCCCGCTACGAGTTGCTGCGGCTGCTCGCCTTCAGCCGCACCGGCGAACTGCCGATCACCAAAGCGTCCGACCGGCTGCAGGTTCACGTCACCAGCGTGACCCACGCAATCCGCCGGCTGGAGGCCGACGGGCTGGTTCAGCGGGTGCCGCACCCCACCGACGGGCGGACGACGCTGGTGCAGATCACCGACCTCGGCCGCTCCACGGTGGAGGACGCCACCGTCACGCTCAACGAGCAGGTGTTCGCCGACATCGGTATGGAGGCTGACGAATCGCAGGCGCTGGTGTCGTCTATTGAAACTCTGCGGCGCAACGCCGGAGACTTCTGAGATGGAACGCAGAAAGGCAGGACAATGGATTCACTAGTTGCTCACCAGCGCGCCCAGGACGCGTTCGCTGGCGTCCTCGCCAACGTCGGTCCCGACCAGCTGGGCGCCGCGACACCATGCTCGGAGTGGACGATTCGGGATCTGATCGAGCACGTCATCGGCGGCAACGAGTACGTCGGGCGATGGGCGGACAACCCCGTCGAGCCGCCGGCCCGGCCCGACGACATCAATGCGGCCCACCGGACCGCGGCCGACGCCGCTCAGGAGATCTTCGCGGGGCCGGGCGGCATGACCACCATGTTCAACCCGCCATTCGGGCAGGTTCCCGGGCAACTCTTCATCGGGATACGCACCGCCGAGGTGTTGACGCACGCATGGGATCTCGCGGCCGCCAGCGTCCAATCCACCGATCTCGATCCCGAGTTGGCGGCCGAGCAGCTCGCCGCCGTGCGTGCCGTTGTGGGACCCCAGTTCCGCGGGCCGGGCAAGCCCTTCCAGGACGAGCAGGCGTGCTCGCCGGAGCGCGGGCCCGCCGATCAGCTGGCCGCGTTCTTGGGCCGGAAGGTGCAGTGACACACGGTTCTGACTCAGCTGCCGCGTAACAGCTCGATCACCGCGCTGAAGTCCTTGTCGGCGTGGTCAGTGGCGAACTTCGCGTAGATCTCTGCGGCGTGGCTGCCCAGCGGCGCCGATGAACCGGTTGAATTCACCGCGTCCATCGCCAGGCCCAGGTCTTTGTTCATCAGCGCGGTCGCGAAGCCCGGCTTGAAGTCGTTGTTGGCCGGTGATGTCGGCACCGGGCCCGGCACCGGGCAATTGGTGTGCACCGCCCAGCAATTGCCGGTCGCGCCGGTGATCACGTCGAACAATGCCTGCGCCGACAGCCCGAGCTTTTCGGCCAGCACGAACGCCTCACCGATCGCGATCTGATGCACCGCCAGCACCATGTTGTTGCACACCTTGGCGGCCTGCCCGGCCCCGGCCGCACCGCAGTGAATGATCTTGCCCGCCATCGGTTCGAGTACGGGGCGCGCTCGCTGTAGCGCGGATTCGTCGCCCCCGACCATGAACGCCAGCGTCCCCGCGACGGCACCCTTGACTCCGCCGGAGACGGGCGCGTCCAGCTGGGAAACCCCGTACGATTCCGCCAGCGAGTGCACCTCGCGGGCGTCGTTGACCGCGATCGTGGAGCTGTCGATGAACAGCGCACCGGCCCGCGCGGCGGGCAGCACGTCGGTGTAGCAGCGCTTGACCAGGCCACCGTTGGGCAGCATGGTGATGACCACATCGGCCTCGGCGACCGCGTCGGCGGCGCTGTCGAATATGGTGGCGCCGCTCGCGGCCGCGGCGGCCGCTGCTGCCGGCACCGGGTCGAACCCGCGCACGATGTGACCGGCGGCAACCAGATTCGCCGACATCGGCGCGCCCATGTTGCCCAGTCCCAAGAACGCGATAGCCGACATTGGCATCCCCCTCCTACGCGCTGGCGCGGAACCGCGTGGCCTCGGCCCGGCCGACGACCACCCGCATGATTTCGTTGGTACCTTCCAGGATTCGATGCACCCGCAAATCGCGGACGATCTTTTCCAGGCCATACTCGCGCAGGTAGCCGTAGCCGCCGTGCAACTGAAGGGCCTTGTCCGCTATCTCGAAGCAGGTATCGGTGACATAGCGTTTGGCCATAGCGCAGAGCTCGACCTTGCTGGCGTCGTTGGCGTCTAACGCACTGGCGGCCCGCCACAACAGCATTCGCGAGGTCTCCAGCCCGGTTGCCATGTCGGCCAGGGTGAACCGGATGGTGGGCTCATCCAGCAGGGAAGAGCCGAACGCCTGCCGGTCGCGAACGTAGGCTCCCGCTTTGTCGAAGGCGGCCTGCGCGCCGCCGAGCGAGCAGGCCGCGATGTTGAGCCGGCCGCCGTTGAGCCCGTTCATCGCGATGCCGAAGCCGGCACCCTCGCCGTCCGCGCCGCCCAACATCGCGGCGGCAGGTATCCGCACCCCCTCCAGGATCACCTGCGCGGTGGGTTGCGCGTGCCAGCCCATCTTCTCCTCGAGCGAGCCGAAACTCAGGCCCGGGGTGCCCTTTTCGATGATGAAAGCCGATATGCCGCGCGGGCCCTCGCCCCCGGTGCGGGCCATCACCACGTAGACGTCCGAGGCTCCGGCGCCGGAAATGAACTGCTTGACGCCGTCGAGCACGTAGTCGCCGCCTTGCTTGACGGCGCGGGTGCTCAAAGCGCTGGCGTCGGATCCGGCGCCGGGCTCGGTCAGACAATAGCTGGCGATGGCATCCATCGGCGCCAACCGCGGGATCCATTCCTTGCGTTGTTCGTCGCTGCCGAACGTGTCGATCATCCATGCGCACATGTTGTGGATCGACATGAACGCGGCGGTCGTCGGGTCGGCGACGGCCAACTGCTCGAAGATCCGGACCCCGTCGAGTCGGCTCAGCCCGCTGCCGCCGACGTCATCGCGGCAATAGATCGCCGCCATGCCGAGCTCGGCGGCCTCACGCAATACGTCCGTCGGAAAATGCGCGTTGGCATCCCATTCCAGGGCGTACGGGGCAACTCGTTTGGCGGCGAACGCGGCGGCCGTCTCGGTGATGACGCGTTCGTCGTCGTTGAGGGTGAAGAGGTCCATGAATCCCCGGCCCTAATCCATTGTCGGGATGACGAATTCGGCGCCGTCCTTGATGCCGGACGGCCACCGCGACGTGACGGTCTTAACCTTCGTGTAGAACTGGATCGACGCCGTGCCGTGCTGGTTGAGGTCGCCGAAGCCCGAGCGCTTCCAGCCGCCGAAGGTGTGATAGGCCACCGGAACCGGGATCGGCACGTTGACACCGACCATGCCCACCTGCACCCGGGAGATGAAATCGCGGGCGGTGTCGCCGTCGCGGGTGAAGACCGCCACGCCGTTGCCGTACTCGTGCTCCGAGGGCAGCCGCAGCGCCTCCTCGTAGTCATGTGCGCGCACCATGCACAGCACCGGTCCGAAGATCTCGTCGGTGTAGATCGACATGTCGGGGGTGACGTGGTCGAACAGGGTCGGCCCGATGAAGAAGCCGCTTTCCAGGCTCGCGTCGCCGTAGGCCAGGTCGTCGCTGGCCCGCTCGCGGCCGTCGACGACTATCTCGGCGCCCGCGTCGACTCCCTGCCCGATGTAGTCGCGCACCCGGGCCAGGGCGGCCTCGGTGACCAACGGACCGTAGTCCGCCTTGGGGTCCAGGCTGTGCCCCACGCGCAGGTTGTTGATCCGCTCAACGAGCCTGGCGCGCAACCGGTCCGCGGTTTGCTCACCGACGGGCACCGCGACGCTGATCGCCATGCAACGTTCGCCTGCGCTGCCGTACCCGGCGCCGATCAGCGCGTCGACGGCCTGGTCGAGGTCCGCGTCGGGCATCACGATCATGTGGTTCTTGGCGCCGCCGAAGCATTGCGCCCGCTTGCCGGTCGCCGCGGACGTCGAGTAGATGTAGTGGGCGATGTCGGAGCTGCCGACGAAACCGACCGCTTTGATGTCGGGGTGGTGCAGGATGGCGTCGACGGCTTCCTTATCGCCGTGTACCACCTGGAACAGGCCGGCCGGCAGACCGGCTTCGAGGAAGAGCTCGGCCAGCCGCACCGGGACCGAGGGGTCACGTTCACTTGGTTTGAGCAGGAACGCATTTCCGCAGGCAAGGGCCGGTCCGGCTTTCCAGAGTGGGATCATCGCCGGGAAGTTGAACGGGGTGATGCCGGCGACCACGCCCAGGGGCTGACGCAATGAGTAGACGTCGATGCCCGGGCCGGCGCCTTCGCTGTATTCGCCTTTGAGCAGGTGGGGGATTCCGATGCAGAACTCGATCACCTCGATGCCGCGCTGGATGTCGCCGCGGGCGTCGGCCACGGTCTTGCCGTGCTCGAGGGACAGCAGCTCGGCCAGCTCGTCAATGTGGTTGTTGACCAGATCGACGAATCGCATCAGCACGCGGGCGCGGCGCTGTGGATTCCATGCGGCCCAGTCCTTTTGGGCTTCGACGGCCGATGCCACCGCCGCGTCGACGTCGGCCGTGCCGGCCATCGGCACCTTCGCTTGCACCTGACCGGTGCTGGGGTTGAAAACGTCGGCCGTGCGAGTGGACTGGCCGGTGGTGCGCTTCCCATCGATGAAGTGCGGGATCTGTATGGTCATGGGTTCCTCGATAGCACAAAAAGGATCAGCTGGATACTAGGATATCCTAGTATCTATCAGTGAGGCTGGCAAGTCGGGTTAGCCTTTACCCGGCATGCACAACATCGAGGCCGATTACCTGGTCGTCGGCGCGGGCGCCATGGGCATGGCGTTCATCGACGCGTTGGTCTCCGAGACGGAGACACGCGTGGTGCTGGTCGACCGCAATCACCAGCCGGGTGGGCATTGGACCACGGCCTACCCGTTCGTGCGGCTGCATCAGCCCTCGGCGTTCTACGGGGTGAACTCGCTGCGCCTCGGCAGCGACACCATCGACCAGGTCGGGTGGAACGAAGGGCTCTATGAATTAGCGACCGCCGGTGAGGTCTGCGCGTACTACGACCACGTGATGCGCCAGCAGTTCCTGCCGACCGGGCGGGTCAGCTACTTCCCGATGAGCGAGTACCTCGGCGAGGGCCGCTTCGCGACGCTGGCCGGGACCGAGTACACCGTCGACGTGGCGCGCCGCGTCGTCGACGCCACCTACATGCGCGTCGTGGTTCCCTCGATGCGCCCGCCGCCGTACCGGGTCGCACCCGGCATTGACTGCGTCCCACCGAACGACCTGCCAAGGCATGCCGGCCACCAGCGCTACGTCATCGTCGGGGCCGGCAAAACCGGGATCGACACGTGCCTATGGCTGCTGGGCCAGGGCATCGCGCCGGACCGGCTGACCTGGATCATGCCCCGCGATTCCTGGCTACTGGATCGCGCGACGATCCAGCCGGGGCCGTTGTTCGCCGACCTGATCAAAGCCAGCTTCACCGCGCGAGTGCGGGCCATCGCGGACGCGGCGTCGGTCGAGGATCTGTTCCGTCGTCTTGAGGATGTCGGCGCCCTGCTGCGAATCGATCCGGCGATCCGGCCCACCATGTACCGCTGCGCGACCGTCACTCAGGCCGAACTGGAGCAGCTGCGGGGCATCACCGATGTGGTGCGCATGGGCCACCTGCTGCGTGTCGACGCCGACAAGATGGTCCTCGACGGTGGCGCCGTACCGATGGACGGTTGCGCGCTATATATCGACTGCACCGCTGACGGCGCCGAAAAGCGGCCCGCTAAACCCATTTTCGGCACCGGCGGCATCACGCTGCAAAGCGTGCGCGGGTGCCAACAAGTCTTCAGCGCCGCGCTGATCGCCCACGTCGAAGCGGCCTACCCCGACGACGCCACTAAAAACCAGCTGTGCGCGCCGTTACCGCACCCCGACACCGACCTGGACTGGTTGCGCGTGACGCTGGCCGACTATGGCAATCAGCTGCGCTGGCTGGACGACCCGGACTTGACCGCCTGGCTCTCCGCGGCGCGCCTCGACGTTTTGGGGCATCTGCTGGGCCACCTGGCCGCGCCGGGGTCGGCGAAGCCCCGCGTGCGGGACCGGATACTGAGCATGGCCAAGTCAGCGTTGTCGGCCACCGCCACCAAGCTCGACACGTTGATGGTCGAGGAAGCGTCACTTACCGCACCCTGATGTAACCCGCGTTGATATTGGTCGGTGAAGGAGGGACGTGGCCGCACAAAACGAACCCGTCGGCCCGCGACCACTGCGCGCGGTGCCCAACACCGGCTACCCCGACTGGAAAGCCGTGTACCAGGACAACGCGACTTGGGTGTACCGCACGCTGTTCGCCCGGGTCGGCAACCGGGCCGACGCCGAGGACCTCACCGCGGAGGTCTTTCTTGCCGCGCTGCGGCCGCTGCGCCTGAGTGCGAGCGTCGGCGAGGTGCGCGCTTATTTGCGGGCCACGGCCCGCACGGTGCTGGCCGCGCATTGGCGCGAGACCATGGGTCGCGAGATAACCTCGATCGACGACATCGAACAACCACCCGACAGCGAGGAAGCGATCAGCACCGCACCCCAGCGTGTCGCCAAGGTTCTCGACAGTCTGCCGGATCACTATCGCCGGATTCTGGAATTGCGTTTCTTGCAGGGTAATTCGATCAAGGAGTCCGCTTCCGAACTCGGGATCACCGTCGCCAACGCCAAAGTTCTCCAACACCGCGCTCTGCGACTGGCAGCGCAAGTCAACGATGGGGGCCAGCCATGAACGCGCGAGGATTGCGCCGTTACGTCGACGATCTGCTGCGGGGCCGGCGGCCGAAGCCGTTTGCGCCCGACGATTTCGAGGCCGCGCAGATCCGCACGGCGATCGAGCTGCGGGCGGCTGGGCAGGGCTCTGGTGTGGATGACGCCCCGCGCCGGGAATTCCTCGACGATTTGCGCCGTCGTCTCGCGGAGCAAATGTCCGGCGCGCCGCCGGAAGCCGCGCCGAAGCCGAGCACAACGCGCCGCCAGGTCCTCGTTGGCACCTCGGCGGCGGCGGTCGGTGCGGTCGCCGCGGTTTCCATCGATCGAGCGGTGATAGGCGGCCCCTCCGAGGCCCCTGCCTCCGATATCGCAGCCGGACAGCTCACGCCCAGCGACGGAAGCTGGCAGCGAGTCGCGGCCAGCTCGGACGTGCCCGACGGGATCATGCACCCATTTGATCTCGGCTCGATCAGTGGATTCGTCCGCCGCGTCGACGGCAAACCCCAAGCCATATCCGGGGTGTGCACGCATCAAGGATGCCGGCTGTGGTTCGACGCACCCGATGACAGGTTGCGCTGCCCCTGCCACTCGACGTCATTCTCGCCGACCGGACAGGTGCTCACCCATCAATTGCCGATCGCACCAAAGCCGTTACCCACATTGGGGGTTCGCGAGGTCAATGGGTTCATCGAGGTCTTCGCCCCGCCCGTGTAACCCACCGCCCTATCTCTTGGCATGGATATCGCCAAGCTTCGAAAACATTCGGTCGCGGCGTTGGCCGCGGGCGTGCTGTTGCTGGCCGGATGCTCGTCTTCGCCGCCCGCCGCCCAGCCGTCGGTAACCTTCGGCTCGGGGGCCAGCGGAACCCCCGGAATGCCGGGCATGAGCGGGATGCCCTCGATGCCTGGCGCACCGGCGGGCACAACATCGGCAACCGGGTCGCCGGCAGCGGTCGGAGGTGACGCCGTCACCATCGACAACTTCGCGTTCGCCCCGGCTACGTTGACGGTCAAGGTGGGCAGGACCGTCACGTGGACCAACCGCGACGAAGAACCGCACACGGTCGCCGCCGTCGACGGGTCGTTTCACTCGCCCGGGATGGGGACGGGGGCAACTTATTCGCACACCTTCCCCACCGCGGGAAAGTTCGACTACGTCTGCTCGATTCACCCGTCCATGCACGGCACCGTGGTGGTGACGGGATGACCACCGATCCGAAGACGATGACTCGCCGCCAGCTCATCCGGCACACGGCATGGTTCGGAGCTGCGGTCGGGTTCACCGTGGTTGGCGGCGAGGTCATCTCGCATGTCGCCGGTGCCTCGGCGGCCCAGCACGCTGCGGGCAGGCCCACGCTGCGGTTCGCCCAAGTCAGCGACAGCCACATCGGCTTCACCGGTGCGCCGAACCCGGACGTCGCCGGCACATTCAGCCACGCGATCGATCAGATCAACAGCCTTGGCTACACACCGGATTTCGTCATTCACACCGGCGACCTCACACACCTGTCGAGCCCTGACCAGTTCGACCAGGTGAAGCAGATGCTGGGTGGCCTGAGGACGCCACACGTGTTCACCGTGCCCGGCGAACACGATTCGGTCGATGACGCGGGACAGAAGTACCGGAGCATCTTCGGTGCGGGAACCCGTGGCGACGGGTGGTACAGCTTCGACATCGCCGGAGTCCACGTGATCGCCCTGGTGAATACCTTGAACCTGAAGAAACTCGGGCATTTGGGCGCCGACCAGTTGGAGTTCGTCAAGAAGGACGTCGCGGGGTTGTCGAGCGATACCCCCATCGTCGTGTTCAGCCACATCCCGTTGTTCGCGATGTACCCGGACTGGGGCTGGGGCACCGATGACGCCACCCAGGCGCTCAGCTACCTCCGCCGGTTCTCGTCGGTAACGTGTATCAACGGCCATGTCCACCAACTGTTTTCGAAAACAGAGGGCAATGTTAACTTCTACAGCGGTACGACGACCGCCTACCCGTTACCCCATCCGGGCGATGGGCCGGCGCCCAAGCCAATCACACTCCCGGCCGGTAAGCTGCGCAACGTCCTGGGCATTCGGGAGGTCAGCTACACCAAGGGGCAGACCGCCCTGGCACTGAAAGAGGCTACACTGCAATGACATTCCTGATTCGGATCGGTCTAGCCCTGTCCCTGGCCGTCAGCGCCACCAGCCATGCCTACCTATATATCCATGGTTACCAGCACATTCCGACGATCGGCACCGCCTTCCTGATCCAGGCCAGCGTCTCGTTCGCCTTGGCTCTGCTGATCGTCGCCGGCGGTCCGGGGTGGCTGCAGTGGGGCGCCGCCGCGGTGGCCAGCGGCTCCCTGGTCGCGTTCGCCCTGTCGAGGACGGTCGGGCTGTTCGGCTTTTCTGAGCGGGGATGGGACCCGTCGCCGCACGCGGCCATCAGCGTGGCCGCCGAAGTGCTGACGGTGCTGCTGTGGGCGGCGACGTTGGCGAGGTGGCGCCTGGCGAAGCCGGTCTAGCCTGGCGACGGCCTGTCGGCGCGGCTCGCTATGATCGAATGTATGTTCGATACACGGCTCCATGAGTACTGGGAGCCCTCTGACACCGACCAGTCGCGGACGTTGATTGATCGGATGTGCGCCGCCCGGCGGGTGGAGTCCCGGGCCGCCGCCGACCGGCTGGATGCGATCGGGGAGTTGTTTGCGCTGCGCCGCGCCGAGCGAGGTGAGCGCGCAGAGTGGGCAGTGGAT
>Ga0307479_10001250_pt1 | contig 23186 bp, 15 predicted proteins | sample atmos_gasesECM4C_FD_203743 | JGI IMG/M metagenome (GOLD analysis project Ga0307479, IMG submission 203743) | Hardwood forest soil microbial communities from Morgan-Monroe State Forest, Indiana, United States - atmos_gasesECM4C_515 | ecosystem: Environmental > Terrestrial > Soil > Temperate...
CGACCTCGACAAGGCCGCGCTGGTTAAGATTCTGACCGAACCGAAGAACGCGTTGCTGAAGCAATACCAGCGCCTGTTTGAATTTGAAAACGTGCGCCTGCGCTTTACCGAAGACGCGCTAGATACCGTCGCGGAGTTAGCACTTCAGCGCAAGGTCGGCGCGCGCGGCTTGCGTATGATCCTCGAAGACCTCATGCTGGAGCTGATGTATCACCTGCCCATGCAGCGGAAAGTGCGCGAGTTCATGGTTACCGCAGACATGGTGCGCACGCGCGAAATCAACTGGGGCTTGCTCGAAAAAGCCGGATGAGACGGATGGGGCAGTTCGCGCATCTTATTTAAGTTCAGGCGGCCGCTCTCTGTCCGCCGCAGCCGTAGTTCAGGGGCACAATGTTCACTCGAGAAAAACAGGAAATGAAGCGCGTGCCGATGATGCCCGTGCGCGACATGGTCATCTTCCCGCAGCAGATGACTCCGTTTATTGTCGGACGGGAAGCCAGCGTGCGCGCGCTCGAAGAAGCTCTGGCCGGCGACAAAAAGATTTTTCTTTCCACGCAGCACGACGCCTCGGTGGATGACCCCAAGCCTGAAGAGATTTACGCTGTGGGAACGCTCGCCAACATCGTGCAGAGCGTGAAGCTGCCCGACGGCAACATCAAGGTGCTGGTGGAAGGCGTGGAGCGCGCTCGCGCTCTCTCCATCGCTACCGAAGAAGGCTTTTTCCGCGCCACCGTCCGGCTGCTCGGCCAGCGGATCGAGGATTCCCCGCAGGTCAAGCAGACGGTTGAGAAAGTGACCGGGCTCTACGAGCAATTCATCAAGCTGTCGCAAAGCCTGAATTACGACACCATGATCGCCGCCGCGCGCGGCGACGACGCGGCCCGCCTATCCGATACCATCGCTGCAAATCTCCAGCTCCCCGTGGATGAAAAGCAGGATTTGCTGGAAACCGTGGACCCTATGGAGCGGCTGAACCGCATCGGAGAGATTCTGGAGATTGAGCTGGAGAAACTCAACGTCGACCGCAACATCAATACGCGAGTGAAGCGGCAAATGGAGCGGGCCCAGAAGGAGTACTACCTCAACGAAAAGCTCAAGGCCATTCAAAAAGAGCTTGGGCGAGGCGAGAAGAGCGAAATCGACGAACTGAAAAAGAAGATCGAAACGGCCGGCATGTCCAAGGACGTCCAGGAGAAGGCCCTTCAGGAGCTGAAGCGGCTGGAGCTGATGCCGCCAATGTCGGCGGAATCCACGGTGAGCCGCAATTATCTCGACTGGCTGCTGGCTGTGCCGTGGAAAAAGCGCTCCAAAGAAATCCGGGATATCAAAGCCGCCGAGAAGGTGCTCAACGAAGAGCACTATGGACTGGAGAAAATTAAGGACCGCATCCTGGAGTTTCTCGCGGTGCGCCAGTTGGTCAAGAATCCGAAAGGGTCCATCCTCTGCTTTGTCGGACCTCCGGGAGTGGGCAAGACCTCGCTGGCCATGTCCATCGGTCATGCCACCGGCCGCAAGTTCGTGCGCGTTTCGCTGGGCGGAGTGCGCGACGAAGCGGAGATTCGCGGCCACCGCCGCACTTATATCGGCGCCTTGCCCGGCCAGATCATCCAGATGATGAAAAAAGCTGCAACCGTGAATCCGATTTTTGTCCTGGATGAAGTGGATAAGATGTCCACGGATTTTCGCGGAGACCCCTCTGCGGCCCTTATGGAAGTGCTGGACCCTGAACTGAACCACGCCTTCACCGATCACTACCTGGACGTAGAGTACGACCTCTCGCGAGTGATGTTCGTGTGCACCGCCAACGTGCTGCACACCATTCCCCAGCCTCTCCAGGACCGCATGGAAATCCTGCGACTGCCGGGCTATACCGAGCAGGAAAAGATGGAAATCGCCAAGCGCTTCCTGATCAAGAAAGCCTGGGAGGCCACGGGGCTGTCGGAAAAGAACCTGAAGTTCAGCGACGAAGGATTGCTGCACATTATCCGGCACTATACGCATGAAGCCGGGGTGCGCAACCTCGAGCGCGAAATCCAGAACATCGGGCGGAAGATGGCGCGCAAAGTGGTCAGTGACGGCGCGGATTCCACGGTGGAAATCACTCCGGCGAACATCAACGATTACCTGGGCGTGCTGAAGTTCCGCGAATTCTGGCTGGAAAAGCACAACGAGGTCGGGCTGACAACCGGGCTGGCCTGGACGGAAGTGGGCGGCTCGGTGCTGGCTACGGAAGCGACTTTAATGGAAGGCAAAGGCCGCCTGACGCTCACCGGCAAGTTGGGTGACGTGATGCAGGAATCCGCGCAGGCGGCGATGAGCTACGTGCGCTCGCGTTCGAATCTACTGGGATTGCCGCGCGATTTCTATCGCACCATCGACATTCACGTGCACGTGCCGGAAGGCTCGATCCCCAAGGACGGTCCCTCAGCGGGCATTACCATTTGCACTTCGATTGTCAGCGCCCTGACCAAGAACCCGGTGCGCTGCGATGTAACCATGACCGGCGAAATCACCCTGCGCGGCAAAGTTCTCCCCATTGGCGGGGTCAAGGAAAAACTCCTGGCCGCTCACAGAATGGGCTTGCATACCGTGGCGCTTCCGAAGGACAATGAGAAGGACCTGGCGGATATCCCGCAAGAGATTCTCTCCAGTCTCACGATCCATTTTGTCGAGACCATGGATGAAGTGCTGCAGATTGCGCTGGAGCGGCCTATTGTGCCGTTAGAGCATGCCGACGTAGCGCCCGTCACCGAATCTTTCGTGGCCGAGGCAGAGAAAGACAAGAGTTTGACCAACTAAGCAGCGGATTTCCGGGAAGGGACCCGTCCGCGAGTCTGACCTCACGACAGGCACACCTGGCGGAGTCTGAATTCAGCTAGAACCGGCGCTGCTCCAGTGGATGGAACCTAGTTTATACGTTGCGGGTGGTTCTCGCGTTCGCTTTGCGTGGCCTTAGAGCGGTCCACCGCCAGTTTGGTGCATTACCTCAAGGACAATCCGGTTTTTTCAGGGTCAAATTTTCACTCATAAATCAAGGAACTATGCCAAAAGAAACGCACGTTGAAGGAAGCAATCAGATGAGTATCAGCCTTGCCGAGCTGAAGGAAAAGAACATCACGGACCTCGCCAAGATCGCCAAGGAATTGAACATTCCCGGCGCAAGCGGCATGCGCAAGCAGGAGCTGATTTTCAAGATACTCCAGGCGCAGACCGAAAAGAACGGCCTGATCTTTTCCGAAGGCGTTTTGGAGTGCCTCCCCGATGGGTTCGGGTTTTTGCGCGCTCCCGAGTACAACTACCTTCCCGGCCCGGATGACATCTACGTCTCTCCGTCGCAGATTCGCAAGTTCGATCTTCGCACCGGCGATACCGTCTCCGGCCAGGTTCGTCCGCCGAAGGATGGTGAGCGGTACTTTGCTCTAATTAAGGTCGAGGCGGTCAATTTCGAAGACCCGGAAGTTGCGCGCAACAAAATCTTCTTCGATAACTTGACGCCGCTTTATCCGCAGGGCCGGTTGAAGATGGAAACTACCAAAGAAAACATGACCGGGCGCGTGCTGGACTTGCTCTGCCCGGTCGGTAAAGGCCAGCGCGGCTTGATCAATGCGCCGCCGCGCACCGGCAAAACCATGATGCTGCAGGCCATCGCCAATGCCGTCGCCACCAATCATCCGGATGTCGCGCTCATCGTCCTGCTCATCGACGAGCGGCCGGAAGAAGTCACGGACATGCAGCGCACGGTAAAGGGCGAAGTTATCAGCTCGACTTTCGACGAACCTCCGCAGCGCCACATTCAAGTAGCGGAAATGGTCCTGGAGAAAGCCAAGCGCTTGGTAGAACACAAGCGCGACGTGGTGGTGTTGCTCGATTCCATCACGCGCCTGGCGCGCGCTTACAACGCCGTCACGCCGCCCTCGGGGAAGGTGCTCTCCGGCGGTATCGACGCGAACGCTTTGCAGCGCCCGCGGCGGTTCTTCGCCGCCGCCCGCAACGTCGAGGAGGGCGGCTCGCTTACGATCGTGGCAACGGCATTGATCGATACCGGCAGCCGCATGGACGACGTCATCTTCGAAGAGTTCAAGGGCACCGGCAACATGGAAATCTATCTGGACCGTCGCCTTGCGGATAAGCGCGTGTTTCCGGCAATCGACATTCAGCGCTCGGGGACACGCAAAGACGAATTGCTGCTTCCGCCCGACGAACTCAGCCGCGTGTGGGTGCTGCGCAAGGTCTTAAGCCCTCTTTCCACGGTGGAAGCGATGGAGCTTCTGCTGAGCCGGTTGACCAAGACGAAGGCGAACACGGAATTCCTCGGCTCGATGTCAGCGCCGACCTGAACGGGCTAAACTTAGTTTCGAGCGGCTCGGGCATCCTCGTGCCGCTCTGAATTCCCCTTCCCGCAAGCTTCCTCCCAAGCTGCGCTTGAAACGCATGTGGCTGCAGAAACCGCGGCCGCCTTGGAGGACTGCCTTGTACGAACGGTTCATCGCGCGCCAGCCGATTTTCGATGAGCGCATGAAGGTTTTCGCCTACGAACTCCTTTTCCGGGCGGGTCCGGAAAATGTCTTTCAGCCGCGGAGAGAAGCTTCGAGTACGCTGATTGTGGATTCAGCAACGCTCTTTGACCTGCAGACGCTGACCGGGAAAGCCAAAGCGTTCATCAACGTGGACCAGGCGGCGATCTTGCGCGGCGCTCCGTTCCTTCTTCCTCCACAGCGCATCGTGGTGGAAATTCTGGAAACCGTCTCCCCCATTCCCGAGGTTGTCGAGGCCTGCGCGGATCTTCGCGTCGCAGGATACAGCCTGGCCCTCGACGATTTCGTCGACGATCGGAAGTGGGACCCGCTGCTGCCCTACGCTTCTTTTCTGAAGGTGGATTTCCGCGCCAGCAATGAAATTGCGCGCCGGGAGGTAGTGCAGCGTCACCGCCGCAATGGCTTGCACCTGTTGGCGGGAAAAGTAGAAACACAAGATGACATGAAACAGGCCCGGTCGCTTGGTTATGGGTACTTTCAAGGCTTCTTTTTCTGTAGGCCCACGATGATGCAAGGGCGTGACATTCCCGGCAACAAGCTGACGTTTGTGCGTTTGCTCCAAGCCGTTTCCGAACCGGAGATGTCGTACTCCCGCGTAGAAGAGCTTCTGAAGCACGACCCTTCCTTGGTCTACAAGCTTCTCCGTTATATGAACTCACCCCTGGTGGGCCTGAGGGTCGAAATCCACGGCGTGCGGGAGGCGATTGCGCTCTTGGGGGAGAAGGAATTCCGGCGCTGGGTGTCCATCGTAGCCATTGTTTCGATGGCTTCGGATAAGACGCCGGAAATCATTCGCACGGCGCTGACGCGCGCTTATTTCTGCGAAGGCATTTCGCCTGTGCTGGGTATGGCGTCGCAAGCATCCGACCTTTTCTTGATGGGTCTGCTCTCGGTTACCGACGCGTTGCTCGACTGTCCGATCGAGCAAGTCCTTTCGGGAATACCGGTCTCCCAGGACGTGCGCACGGCGCTCTGTGGCGGCGCAAGTCCCTTTCGCGATGTCTACGAAACGCTGCTGGCCTACGAACGCGCGGACTGGCAGGCGCTGTCTGCAACGGTCGCGCGGTTTCGCAGCGTCGAGGAGCAAGTGCCGGTGTGCTACCTCGCAGCCGCTGGCCGCGCAGGGGAATTCATGCTTTGAGGCAAACTTCTCGACCGTGGCAGAAAAGAAAGGCACAGCGAAAGGATCGCCGGGCAGTCAAGTCTTTTTTTCAAGAACTTAAAATTTGGCCCATCTTTCGCTTAACTTGTTAATTCTAAAGTACCCAGCTATGAAAGACGGGGTTTCGCTGAGAGCGGAGCGATTTTTAACGGCAGAGTGCGTCCGCTCAAGCTTTCTTGGCCGAGGTCATCGCCGCGCGGCCGCCTTCGATTCTTTCTCCCGTTCATGCGCGAGCATGACGATCAGGCGAGCGGTCTCTTCGATGCCCATCGCGGTGTTGTCGACCAGCACGGCGTCGGCGGCGCGCACGAGAGGCGACACTTTGCGCTCGCGATCGCGGCGGTCGCGTTCGATCACCTCGTCGAACACTTCCGCGAGTGTGAGCTTTTCGCCTTTTTCCCGATGCTCTTTCCAGCGGCGTTCCGCCCGTTCTTCAGGAGAGGCATCCAGAAAGATCTTCAAGTCCGCATTCGGAAAAACTACCGTGCCGATGTCGCGCCCTTCCATGACGATGCCGCCGCCGGCTCCGGCACGCTGTTGCTCGGCGACGAGCACGCGGCGCACGCCACCGATGGCCGCAAGGTGGGAAGCAGCTTGCGCGACTTCGGAAGTGCGAATCTCGCGGGTAACTTCGCGGCCGTCCATGAACGCGCGGTTTTTCGCTCCTGCGGCTTCGAGCTCCGGAGTCGGCGGCTCCAGCTCGATGCGCGTATTCTGGGCAAGCGCCTCAAGCCCGGTTTCGTCGTTCAACGCGACCTTGCGTTCCAAAGCTTTCAGCGCCAGCGCGCGGTACATCGCACCGCTGTCGAGATACAGATAGTCGAGCAGTTCCGCAATACGGCGCGCCACGCTGCTCTTTCCCGATCCGGCTGGACCGTCGATGGCGATCGTCAGTCTTCTTGGCATTCGAGTCTGGACGCAGTTCTCAGTCGTAAGTTGTAGGTCTTAAGTTCCGAGTATTTTCCGAATTGACTTCGGTGCTTAAATTAAAATCAGGTCCGTCTTAAGACCTGTTCTTACTCAAAACTCAAAACCTAACAACTTACGACTTCCTTCAGAAGCCCATGATGTTGTAGCCGCAATCAACGTAAATCGTTTCTCCGGTGATGCCGGAGCCGGCATCGGAGAGAAGAAACGCGGCAGTGGCGCCCACTTCGCCGGGATCCACATTGCGTTTCAGCGGCGCGCGTTCGTTATGCGCTTTGAGCATATCGGTGAAATTCGCGATGCCGCGCGCAGCCAGCGTCTTGATCGGCCCGGCCGAAATGGCGTTCACCCGAACGGCTTTCGGGCCCAGATCGTTGGCGAGGTACCGCACCGTGGCCTCAAGCGCAGCTTTGGCGACGCCCATCACGTTATAATTCGGCACCACTTTTTCGGAACCGTAATACGTGAGTGTCACGATGCCGCCGCCTTCGGTCATGAGCGGAGCGGCACCGCGCGCTGCGGCGATCAGCGAGTACACGCTGATATCGTGAGCAATGCGAAAGCCCTCGCGCGAGGTCATCAGAAACGGCTGCTTCAATTCCTCCGGCGGAGCGAATCCCACGCTGTGCACCACGCCATGCAACACGCTGTAGCGGGATTTCAATTCGTCATACAGGCGAGCGATTTCGTCATCTTTGGTGAGATCGCACATGAAGCCGGCGGCATTCGGCAACTCGGTGATCAAATCTTTTGCCTCGAGGCCGAGGCGCTCGTTCTGATAGGTGATGGCCAGGCGCCAGCCTGCCGCGTGCAGCTTCTGCGCGATCGCCCACGCGATACTGCGCTTGTTCGCCAAGCCAAAAATCACGGCCGTCTTTTGCGTATCGCTCATTTCCCCCTCGCCACTCGTCGCTTGCCGCTTCTTCTAAATGCGATGAAACGCCTTCTCAATTTCTTTCACTGAATAGCGCAGCACTACGGGCCGGCCGTGCGGGCAGCTCATCGGGCAATCCGTTTTTGCCAGCGCGTCGAGCAGCCACTCCATCTTTGAAGGTTCCAGCGGCATATTTACCTTGATGGCCGCATGGCAGGCGGTGGAGGCAGCAATTTTCGCCTGCAGCGTTTCGATGGAAATCGCCGTGTTCTCGCGTTCGATGCCGTCAAGAATCTCGCGCAGCAGCTTTTCCGCATCCGGCGCGGCGATGCCGGCGGGAACAGCTTGGATGGCCACGCTCTTCGGCCCCATCAACTCGACCTCGAATCTGTTTGCGGCGAGCTCCTCGGCAATTTTCTCAAACGTGACGATTTGCCGCGGCCCAAGCTCGATCACCAGCGGCATGAGCATGCGTTGCGCTTCGATTTTTCCCGCACGTCGCGCCTCCAGGTGCTGCTCGAAGAGCACGCGTTCGTGCGCCACGTGCTGGTCCACGATCCACAGCCCTTCGCCGTTCACCGCGACGATGAAGCTCGCGTTCACTTGGCCCAACGGCTTCAAGTCCGCGATTTGCTCCGGGCGCGGCAGTGTCGCAGGGGCATCAGCGTTGGGTACGGCAAGATTTCCCGCCCAAGTTGAAGCTGAAGAAATCTGTGCGGCCGCGGCTGCGGCAGCAGCGCCGAATGCCGTACTCGAACTAAACGGAATGCGTTGTTCCACTGGCTGCAGCGGCGCATTCGCCAAGTCGAAACCGCCATCGGAACCAACGCCCGAGCCGAGGCCGACGTCTTCCATCGGAGGCATCACCGCGCGCGGAACGCCTGATCCCTCCGGCGCGGCTGTAATCCCGCCGAAGTAGGCTCCCTTCTCCCATCCGGGTGTTACCGAAGAAGAGCCCGCAGCGGCGGCAAAACTTGGAACGGGCCGCGCGCCCATGAGCGCCTGGCGCAGCGTATCGCGCGTGAAGTCGTGCACGAAATTCGCGCGCCGGAAGCGCACTTCGATCTTTGCTGGATGCACGTTGACGTCGACTTCGTCGTAGGGCATTTCGAGAAAAAGCAGCGTCGCGGGGAAAACCGTCGGCGGCAAAATGTTGCGGTAGGCTTCGTGAATGGCGTGGAGAATCAGACGGTCGCGCACCAGCCGGCCGTTCACGAAAATATAGATTCCGTTGCGATTCAGGCGCTGCACGTCGGGCCGCGACGTAAATCCGCTCACCGTCAAGGTCGATTGTTCCTCGCCCGGCTCCAGTTCCGGCTCGGTGATGGCCGCGCGAAACGGGGCCATGGACACGGGGATTTCTACCAGCTCATCGAGCGCTTGTCGGCCGAACAGCTGATAAACGCGGTCGGACAGTTTTTCGGCGGGCGCGCAGTTGATGATTTCCTGCGTCGGAGTGGAGAGGAGGAATTGCCTCGCGGGATTGGCCAGTGCGTAGTGCGTGACCAGCGAAGCGATGTGGCCGAGCTCGGTCGTGTCGGATTTTAGGAATTTTCGGCGCGCGGGAACGCAGTAAAAAATGTCGGCGACGCTAACCGTCGTGCCTGCGGGCAAGCCCGCGGGCTTGACGCCCACGAGTTTGCCGCCGGTAAACTCAACGCGCGTGCCTTCGGCCTCCGCTTCGTCGCGCGTTTCGAGCACTAGCCGCGAAACTGCGGCGATGGTCGGCAGCGCTTCGCCGCGAAATCCGAGCGTGGCGATGGAAAGTAAGTCGGCGGCGGTCTTGAGTTTGCTGGTGGCGTGGCGTTCAAAGGCCAGCAGCGCGTCGTCGTGGGTCATTCCGTGGCCGTCGTCGGTCACGCGAATCATGCGCTTGCCGCCTTGCTCGACCTCGATGCGAATCGTCTTCGCGCCAGCGTCCAGCGCGTTTTCGAGCAGCTCTTTCACCACGGAAGCGGGGCGCTCGACCACCTCGCCTGCAGCGATCTTATTCGCCACCGCCTCCGGCAATATGCGTATCCGGCTCATATCAATCTGCGGCTTTCTTCTTTTGCTTGATGGCTAGGCCAAGCTCGTCGAGCTGCGCGGCGTCGACTTCGCTAGGCGAGTCGGCCATCAGATCTTGGGCGGCGGTCGTTTTGGCGAAGGCGATGACTTCGCGGATGGATTTTTCACCGGCAAGGAGCATGGCCACGCGGTCGAGCCCTAGGGCGATGCCGCCGTGCGGCGGCGTGCCGTAGGTAAGCGCGTCCAGGAAAAATCCGAAGCGTCGGCGAAGCTGTTCTTCGGTTAAGCCGAGCGCCTTGAACAGCCGCTCCTGAATGTCCTGGCGGTGGATCCGGATGCTGCCCGACCCAAGCTCGTTGCCGTTGAGCACGAGGTCGTAGCCCTTCGAGCGCACTTCCCAGGGCGCGGATTCGAGCTTGTCCAAATCCTCGTCGACGATGCCAGTGAACGGATGCTGCGCGCTGACCCATGTCTTGTCGCTTTCGCTCCACTCAAAGAGCGGAAACCCCGTGATCCAGAGGAATTTCCATTGCGACCTGTCGATCAAGTTCAATGCTTCCCCAAGCTGCAAGCGCAATTGACCCGCAATCAGCGCGGCCACTTCCGTGCCCTTGATTTGTTCCTTCGCTGAAACGGCAACGACAAGGTCGCCGGGCTTTGCGCCGCACGCTTCGGCAAGTTTCTTTACGTTTTCCCCACCAATCAATTTCTCAACCGTGGACGTCAGCCCTTCCGGCATCACTTTCCCAAAATACGCGCCGCGCGCTTTCAGCGCCTTGGCCTTTTCGCTCAAGTCGTCGAGCTGCTTGCGCGAGTAGCCGGCTGCGCCCGGCGCCGCCAGCGCGAAAACACTGCCTTCGATCTGCAGTTTCTGCTTCGCCTCTTCGGGGAAGCAGTTCGTCACATCGTGCAATTCCATGCCGAAGCGCAGGTCGGGCTTGTCGCTGCCGTATTTGCGAATCACGTCCTTATACAGCATGTGCGGAAAGGGTGCGGTTACGGTGATGCCGACCACGGCGCACGCGCGCACCATCACCTGCTCGATGACGTGAAAAATATCTTCCTGACGCGGGAAAGACATCTCGAGGTCGAGCTGCGTGAACTCAAGCTGGCGGTCGGCGCGCAAATCTTCGTCGCGGAAGCACTTCACGATCTGGAAGTACTTGTCCAGTCCGGCGATCATCAGGATTTGCTTGAAAATTTGCGGCGACTGCGGCAGCGCGTAAAACTGCCCGTGATGGATGCGGCTCGGCACGAGAAAATCGCGCGCACCTTCTGGCGTCGAGCGCGTGAGCATAGGCGTTTCCACTTCCAGAAAGCCCAGCTCGTCCATGACCTTGCGGATTTCCAGGAAAATTTTGTGGCGCAGCGCCAGGTTGCGATGCGGCTTCCGTCGCCGCAAGTCCAGGTAGCGGAAACGCAGCCGCGTCTCTTCCATGGCGTTGATTTCGTCCTCGATGGGGAACGGCGGCGCTTTTGCGTTGTTCAAGATGTGCAGCTTCGTCGCCGCAATCTCGATTTCACCGCTGGCTAGCTCGGGATTCGCTTTTTGCCGCCTGAAGACTTTGCCCTCGACAGCGACCACAAATTCGCTCCGCGCCTGCTCGGCTTTGGCGTGCGCCGCGGGCTGCGTCTCTTTGTTGAAGACTACCTGCACGAGGCCAGTGCGATCGCGGATATCCAGAAACAACAAGCTGCCGAGGTCCCGCCGCCCGGCGACCCAGCCCATCACGATAGCGTCGCGACCTTCGTCCTTGACGCGCAACTCGCCGCAGTAGTGCGTGCGCTTCAGATTGCCGAGAAAATCAAGCAAAGTGTTTCCTCTTCAGTGGCACAGACTTCAGTCTGTGCTCTTTCGGATGATTCATCGTCAAGCTCATGTGGCTGGCACAGGCTGAGGCCCGTGCTACAAAAGCGCGGATCTAAAGACCCGCCACTACAACTTCCGCAGAAAATCCAGCAATTGTGGCTCGGTCAGTTTTTGCTGCGTGCCGTCAGCCAGGGTCTTCAGCGTCCATTCGCCGCTTGCCACTTCATTATCGCCGAGAATGAGCGCGTAACGCGCGCCCAATTTGTCTGCTTGGCCGAGGGCTTTGCCGAATTTCTGCTCCACGGGAGGCAATTCAACGCTAAAGCCCGCGGCGCGCAGATTCTTTGTCGCGCGAATGGCGGCGGCGTAAGCTTTTTCTCCCATCCAAGCGATGTAAACGTCGCGCCCTTGCAGAGCAGCGCCTTTGCCGCTCTCCTGTAAGGACAGAATGAGGCGGTCTTCGCCGATGGCGAAGCCGATGCCTTTCGTGGGCGGCCCGCCGAGCAGCTCGACGAGCCCGTCATAACGCCCACCGCCGCAGACGGCGTCCTGCGAGCCAAGTCCCTGCGCCGTAATCTCAAAGGTTGTGCGCATGTAGTAGTCGAGCCCGCGCACGAGCCTCCAATTCTCGTGGTATTTCACGCCGCGCAGATCCAGCTCGCGTTTGACCGCGGCGTAGTGCGTCTTGCAATCGTCGCAGAGATGGTCCGCGATGCGCGGAAGTTTTTCGATGATGGGTTGCTCGTGTTCTAGCTTCGAGTCGAGTACACGCAGCGGATTGGTCTCAATGCGGCGCTGGCTGTCCGCCCCAAGCTTGTCCTTCACTTTCAGGAGCTCAGCGCGAAGCTTCTCGACGTATTTGGGCCGACAGTTTTTGTCGCCGATGGAGTTGATGTCGAGCTGCACGCCCTGTAGTTCGAGCTTCGTGAAAAACGTCATCACCATTTCGATGACTTCCGCGTCAATTGCGGGCGCGTCGTTGCCGCCCAGCACTTCCGCGCCAATCTGATAGAACTGCCGGTACCGCCCCTTCTGCGGCCGCTCGCGCCGGAACATCGGCCCCATGTAATACAGCTTCACCGGCTGCGGCAGTTGGTGCATCCCATGCTCAATGTAAGCCCGGCACACACTGGCCGTTGCCTCCGGTCGTAGAGCTATGTGTTCACCCTTTGGGAGTTCGTCGAAAATCTCCCTCCCCAATCTATCGATTTCATCAGCAGACATTTGAACAATCTCTTTGTGAGTCAACAAAGTTTTCGCGTAGGACATTCTCAACTCTTCGGTGTCAAGTCCCTCGTAAGAGGTATACATTTCCTTTGAAACTACATCGGTCTCAAGACCAATTGAGCGGGCGAATAAGTAACTTTGCTCGAAAATAGGCGTGCGAATTTCGCCGAAGCCGTATGAGGCGAAGACACCGTGGGCGGTTTGCTCGACCCGGTTCCACAGCGCGGTTTCCGGAGGCAACAAGTCGCGCGTTCCGCGAATCGCCTGGAACTTGCGCGGCTTTTCTTCTTTAGGCTGAAGCTTCTCGCCGAAGCCTTTTTTGGGTGCGCCTTCGCTCACGCGGTGGGTTCCTCGCGATAGATATTCTTGTACTCGACGTAGCGCTTGGCGTAGGCGTCGATGGTGGCCTTTTCGGGCGCGCTCAAGGCTCGCTTCACTTTGCCGGGCGAGCCCATCACCAGACTGCCCGGCGGAATCACGGTGCGCTCCGTGAGCAACGTGCCCGCTGCGACGATGCTGCCGCTGCCCACCACCACGCCATTCAGGATGATTGCGCCCATGCCCACAAGGCAGCGCGACTCGATGGTGCAGCCGTGCAGCGTCACGGAGTGGCCGATGGTGACGTCGTCGCCGAGAATCAGCGCGTATTCATCGCGCATCACGTGCAGCACCGAGCCGTCCTGGATGTTGGTGCGCGCGCCGATGCGAATGTAGTGCACGTCACCGCGAATCACCGCGCACGGCCACACGCCCGAATCTTCGCCGATGACCACGTCGCCGATGATGACCGCGGCGGGATCGATGTACGCCGAAGCCGCAATTTGCGGGCTCTTGCCCCGATATGGCCGTATGTCTGGTTGTAGCGTCAATGGAGTTTCTAATCCTCAGTTATCAGTATTAGGGCAGCGCAACAGCGCTGCGGGTCTTTTCCCAAAGTTGTAAGCCCTAAGTTTCGGACGGCAGATTTTACCATGCGAAGTAACAGTGCACCCATCAGGGGGCGGACGCTAGTCGATTTGGATGGACGGCCCGCTAGGGGAACCGGCGACTTCTTCAAGGCGTTTCGCGACGGCGCGGGCCATTTTGTAGAGGCTTTGCGCCGCGGGCGTAGATTCGCCGAGCGCCGCAACCGGCTGCCCGGTGTCGCCACCGACGCGAATGCGCGGATCAATCTCGATCTCGCCGAGAACGGGCACTCCATAGGCAATGGCGGTCTTCGCTCCCTCACCGTGGCCGAAGACATCGATGGATTTCCCGCAATGCGGGCAGGCGAAGGTGCTCATGTTCTCTACCACGCCGAGAATCTCGACATTTACCTGGCGGAACATTTCGATGGCTTTGCGCACGTCGGCGAGCGCCACCGTCGAAGGCGTAGTGACCACCACCGCTCCGGTAACCGCGACGGTTTGAATCAGCGTCAACTGCACGTCGCCGGTGCCCGGCGGCAGATCAATAATCAAATAATCCAGTTCGCCCCACTCCACGCTGCGCAGGAATTGCGTGATGACGCTGTGCAGCATCGGCCCGCGCCAAATCATCGGCTTGTCGCCGGGGTTCAGCAGGCCCATCGAAATCATTTTCAAGCCCTGCGCCTGCACCGGAATGATGCGCTTTTCCGCCGTGGCTTGCGGCTCCTGCAACGTGCCGAGCATGATGGGCACGTTCGGGCCGTAGACGTCGGCGTCGAGCAAACCGACTTTGTGGCCGAGCTTCAGGAGCGCCAGCGCGAGGTTCACCGCCACGGTGGTCTTTCCCACGCCGCCTTTGCCGCTGGCGACGGCGACGAGATTTTTTACGCCGGGAATCGGCTGGCGTTCGGGCATTTGCTGCGGTGCTGGGCCTGGTGGCATTCGTTTTTTCCTGTCTGGATCGAAGAGAGATTCTCTTAAGAGTGTCATTCTGAGTCCATCCGACCAGGATGGACGAAGAATCTCAACGGATACTACAAGCACGCCTTATCAGCTGAGATCCTTCGGGCATCCTCGTTGGATGCTCTCAGGATGACAAACTACGGCTGAAACGCCAATCGATTCCGAGTGAAATACAAGTTGATCTCGCAATGAACCACAAGCCTCATGCTCCGTGGCACTTCTTGTACTTCTTGCCCGACCCGCACGGGCAAGGATCGTTCCGTCCGACTTTCGCGCCAGCTCGCACAGGCTTTGGCGCTTCGGCTTGCGCCGGTCCGGTTTGGTATTGCATCTCGCGCTGCTGGCGTTGTTGCCGGCGCTCCATCTCGCGAGCGAATCCCGGCAAGTTGGCCGGCGGAGCTTCGCTGGCTCGCGCGGCGGCGCTGGCAACGGCTGCAGCAGCGCTCGGAAGCGAACGTGGCGGCTCAGGACGCGGCTGGCGCGCCTCGGGCGGCTGTTCGCCCTGCTGAACCTGGATGTGATAGAGATAGCGAATCGTTTCGTTGTCGACACGCGCCATCATGTCCTCGAAAAGGACAAAAGCTTCCTTCTTGAATTCGACCAGCGGGTCTTTCTGCCCGTAGCCGCGAAGGCCGATGCCTTCTTTTAAATGGTCGAGTGAAAGCAAGTGGTCTTTCCATTGCGAATCGACGACGTCGAGGATGATGCGGCGCTCGAGCCAGCGCATCAGGTCCGCGCCAAATTGTTTTTCCTTTTCTTCGTACCGCTTGGTGACGGCCGCTACCGCTGCTTCCACCAGATCGTCGTGGCCCATCGAACCGGGATCGGCGCCGGCCACTTTCATATCGACGCCAAATTGCGCGTTGGTCTCGGCAAGGAACTGTGCGGCGTTCCATTGGTCGGGATGCTGATCGCGCGGGCAATAGGTCTCCACCAGCTCGCGAGCCACGTCTTCGGCGATGCCCTGGACGTAATCTCGTTGATCTTTTCCCTCGAGCGCGGAACGCCGAATCGCGTAGATCGTTTCGCGCTGCTTGTTCATCACGTCGTCATACTCGAGCAAATGTTTGCGGGCGTCGAAGTGCTGCGCTTCAACGGATCTCTGAGCTTTCTCGATGCGCCCGGACATGAATTTGGACTCGATGGGCACGCCCTCGGTCATGCCCAGGCGAAACATGAGCTGCTTCACGCCTTCGCCGCCAAAAATGCGCATCAAGTCGTCTTCGAGGGATAGGAAGAAGCGCGAGGAGCCCGGGTCGCCCTGGCGTCCGGCGCGGCCGCGTAACTGGTTATCGATGCGACGGGCTTCGTGGCGTTCCGTGCCGAGAATGTGGAGGCCGCCGAGGGCAACAACTTCATCATGCTCGGCTTTGCACTGCTCTGCGAACTGGTCGTAGACGGGCTTCCATTGATCGCTGGGCACCTGAAAAATTTTCCCCTCGTGCTGGAACAGGACCATCTGGGCGCCCGGTTGCGGATCATTTCCATTTGAGGACTCCGCACCAATGACCGCAGGCGCTGCCGCGTAAGGCATGGCCAGTTTGTTTTTCAGGAAATGTTCGCGCGTCAGGAATTCAGGATTGCCGCCGAGAAGGATGTCGGTGCCGCGGCCGGCCATGTTGGTGGCGACGGTGACTGCGCCTTTGCGTCCGGCCTGGGCCACGGTCCGCGACTCGCGCTCGTGCTGCTTGGCGTTGAGCACCTGGTGCGGAACGCCCGCTTTTTTCAGTATTTCCGCGATCTTTTCCGATTTTTCAATGGAGATGGAGCCCACCAGCACGGGCTGGCCGCGCTCGTGATAGTGGCGGATTCCGTGGGCCAGTGAATTGTCTTCCTGGAGGACGCCGTTGACCACTGCTTCGAACTTTTCTTTTTCCGTACGGTAGATGACGTCGGGGGCTTCGATGCGAATGAGATTGCGGTTCGTGGGAATGACGGTAACTTCCAGGTTGTAGATTTTGCCGAACTCGGCCGCTTCGGTTTCCGCCGTTCCGGTCATGCCGGAGAGCTTTTTGTACATGCGGAAATAATTCTGGAAGGTGATGGTGGCGAGAGTCTGGTTCTCGCGCTCGATCTTGACGCCTTCTTTGGCTTCCACGGCCTGGTGCAAACCATCGGACCAGCGGCGGCCGGGCATCTGTCGGCCGGTGAATTCGTCAACGATGATGACTTCGCCGTCTTTGACGACGTAATCGACGTCTTTCTTGTACAGAGTGTGGGCGCGAAGGGCCTGGTAGACGTGATGGATGGTCTCCATGTGCGCGGGATCGTACAAATTGCCGAGCCCCAGTAAGCGCTCGCATTTGCTCACGCCTTCTTCGGTGAGCGTGGCGGTGCGGTGTTTTTCGTCGATGGTGTAGTCAATGTCTTGAATCAGCCTGGGAATGATTTTGTCGATTTTGGCGTACTTGTCCGTAGACTCTTCGGAAGGCCCGGAAATGATCAGCGGGGTGCGCGCCTCGTCGATCAGGATGGAGTCAACTTCGTCGACAATGGCGAAATGGTGGCCGCGCTGGACGCAATGGGCCAGGTCGTACTTCATATTGTCGCGGAGGTAGTCGAAGCCGAACTCGTTGTTGGTACCGTAAGTGATGTCGGCGCCGTAAGCAGCGCGGCGCTGCTCGTCATCCAAATCGTGGACGATGACGCCGACGGAGAGGCCGAGGGCGCGATAGAGCGGGCTCATCCACTCCGCGTCACGGCGTGCCAGATAGTCGTTAACGGTAACGATGTGCACGCCGCGGCCGGTAAGTGCGTTCAAGGTGGCGGGCAGCGTGGCCACGAGCGTTTTGCCTTCGCCCGTCTTCATTTCCGAGATCTTGCCCTCGTGGAGGACGATGCCGCCGATGAGCTGCACGTCGAAGTGGCGCATGTTGAGGAAGCGGCGGCCTGCTTCGCGGGCCAGGGCAAACGCCGGGACGATGACCGGCTCCAAGACAGCTTGCAGGGTATCCTTGTAGGACTTTTCCGTAGGATCAGCGTCTTTCAACTGCTCCTGGACCTGCTTGCGCAACTCGGCAAAGCGCGCTTTAAGCGCTTCGTCGCTGAGAGAGTGTACTTCGGATTCGCGTGCGTTGATGGCCGCGATGACAGGCTGCAATTTTTTGATGTCGCGCTCGTGCTTGGTGCCGATAAAGCGGGCCACGACGCGGTCGAGTATTTGGGCTACTTCCATTGGGTGTTTTTTCTGTTTCCCGCGCGGTTCTTCCCCCGTGCTGCTACGGCTGCTGAAATGCTGAAATATCAATCATCTTATTCTAACTGGTTGGAAGGGCTCGCGCCAAGAAACAGGGCGCGAGGGAGTGCACGACAAAAATGAGGCAAGGACGATTTCAATCTGCTGCTTCTGACGGATTCAACGCGCGGTTCAGGTCGGCGTGAAGCAACCTATGAAACAGGTGCTCGCCGGCTTCGCGGCGCACGGAAAGCCGTCCCGCCACGTAAGCGCGGGAAGCCAGGCCGCGCTGCACGGCGTCACAAATAGCCATATCCTCTTCCTGCACTTTTTCACTTACTTTGATGCTGGCGCGATGGTGAGCCACGGCCTTCTTGCTCACGTCGGCGAAGTAGTAGTCGAACACAACGGCGCAGCGGTCCACCGCCAGCGGCACCACGAGGTTCGTGTCCATCACACCTTCGTAAGCGTTGATCATGAAGTTGGGATAGATCCACAGGTAGAAGGCACGTCCCTGGCGAGTGGCTGCTACCGCGCCTGACGATTTTTTGCCGGAAGACAAAGGGCTTGACTGCAAGCAGGCGCGCTCGAAATTCTCAATCGTATATTTGGTGTATTCGATCACGCTGCTCAGTCCTTTGTGGGCGTGCGGCACGTGGTACCCGCCGTCAAGGTAATTGTCGACGTACACTTTCCAGTTGCAATGCAGCGTGTAAATCCGCCGGTCAAAGAATTTCAGCTTCTTCGCCAGTTGCAGCGGCGCGACCAACTCCGGCACCTTGCCTAGAGATTCCGCGAGCGGGGCGGAGTGCAGATCCAGGTTCACAAGCACAAAATTCTCCCAGGTCTCTACACGGACGGGCACCAAGCCGTTTTTCGCACGCTCGAAATTGCACACGCCCTCGAATTCCACCATGCCTTTCAGGGCGCCATCGTTTGCGTAGGTCCAGCCGTGGTAGGGGCAACGAAATTGCCTGGCGCATCCTTGCGCTTCGGTCACTACGGCGGCGGCGTGGTGCCGGCACACGTTGTAGAAAGCGCGCAGCACGCCATCGTCCCCGCGGGCGACCACGATCGGCTCCCCGGCAACGTCAGCGGTGAAAAACTCTCCGTTCTTCTGCACTTGGTCCGTGCGGCCCGCCACCTGCCAGGTTTTCGCAAACACGCTCTGCTGCTCTAGTTCGGCCATGGCGGCGTCGAAGTACCATGGCGAAGGAATGGTCCAGGCGTGATCCAGAGGGTCCTGGGGATTGTAGAGATTCAGAAGGTCGCGAACGTTTCTTTCCATGAAAAACTCCTGGCTGCGGACCGCTCTATTGCGCCGGCGATTTTGCCGGCTCCATAGCACCGGCAGGTTTACCAGCCTTGTTGCCGGACCACTCATAGCACCGCGGTTTTGCCAGCTTTGTTGCCGGACCGTTCCATAGTACCGGCGGTCTTGCCAGCTTTGTTGCCGGACCGTTCCATAGTACCGGCGGTCTTGCCAGCTTTGTTGCGTTCTTTGGCGTTTTGCATGCACAGCCGGTGCTGCCGCTGTTCTCCTTTCATACCGCGAAATGTATCCCGGGAAAAGCGAAAACCGCGTACTCCCCCGCGCCGACCGCCGGGGCTGCTTTTCCTGGGTTACCAACGGTACTTTTTCCCGGCATATAATGCTGGCCCATGGCTAGCGCTCCCTACCCAGCGATGGACGGCCCCGAGGTGCGCCTGGATCGTCGTGAACCCTACCTGCGCCTCCAGTCCATCACCGTTTATGTTCGTGACGTGGATCGCAGCCTGAGCTTCTACCGCGACCAGCTCGGCTTCCAGCTCATTTTTGACGCGCGCCCTGGCGCGCGTTGGGTGACCGTTGCACCACCCGACGGCACAGCCAACCTCACGCTAGTGGTGCCGGAGGCCAACTCGGAGCAACGAAAGCTTATCGGGCGCTCGACGAACATTACCTTCGTCACCGAGGATGTGATCGCCAAGTTCCGCGAATGGAGCAAGCGCGGCGTGCACTTTAATTTTGCGCCGCGCCTGAAGCGCCTGAAGTACGGGGTTCAAATTCGCAAGCCGGGGCCGGAGGATATGGCAAATCCTGGCGCAGGCCCCGCGCCCATCTGGGGCGGCGTGTTCACGCGCTTCAAGGATCTTGACGGCAATACTTTCTCGCTGGTGAGCTTCGACGAAGTCACTCACGCGGTGGAAGCCCAGCGCCGCGCCATCGTCGAAAAGCTGGACGTCGAACGCCGCTCGGCTCAGGAGCTGGAAATCGCAAAACAGGTGCAGGCGCGTCTATTCCCGCAAAGGCGCCCACCTCTAAAGACTCTGGAATATGCCGGGATTTGCCATCAGGCTCGGCAGGTCGGGGGCGATTACTACGATTTTTTGGACCTAGGCAGCGAGCGGCTGGGCTTCGTGATTGGCGACATTTCCGGGAAGGGAATTGCCGCCGCTCTGTTGATGGCCAATCTCCAGGCCAACTTGCGCAGCCAAAGCGCCGTGGCGCTGGATGAGCCGCAGAGGCTATTATGCTCCGTGAATCAACTTTTCTGCGAGAACACCGCGGACGGGGCGTTCGCCACGCTTTTCTTTGCCGAATACAACGATGCTACGAGCGGCTTGCGCTACGCCAACTGCGGCCATCTCCCAGCCCTTGTGCTGCGCGGCGATGATTCTGTGGAGCGGCTGGAATCCACTGCCACGGTCCTGGGCGTTTTCAAGAAATGGGACTGCGCCATCGAAGAAGCCAAGATTTCTCCCGGCGACACCCTGGCGCTTTATACGGACGGCATCACGGAATCCTTCAATGACGCCGGCGATCAATTCGGCGAAGAACGCCTGATCGCCGCCCTGTGCCGCCATCGCGCGCTCCCGCCTCAGGATCTCCTCGAGGCCGTGGTCAAAGAAGTGCGCCAGTTCAGCCCGCGCGAGCAGCAAGACGACATCACATTGATCATCGCCAAATGCTCGTGACGAATTCCCGCCGGAAGGAAACGTTCGGGGTGCTGGCTTCACTATCAATATAGGCTCTCCGGCGAGGGTGCCCTCACGAGATGACGGTTTATGTGGTTTTGAGCGGTGTTCAGCGAAGAGGCAGCGAAGCGGGAGCACGAGGGTAAAGGGGCGGCCCGTCGAAAGGGAAACCTGGTGCGGAAGGAGGGATTTGAACCCCCACGGCCTTTCGGCCACAAGATCCTAAGTCTTGCGCGTCTGCCAGTTCCGCCACTCCCGCATGGTACGTTCTTATTCTATCGGTTGTGGCGGCATCGTTCCATCGGGAATTTTTTTGCGGAGGCCGGAAACAGCAGAAATCCCGGGTCTCGCGTGCTTATCCCGGCATTCAGCGATAGCTGTGGATTCAGGAGGATTCTGGGAGCATAATGAAGTCGTTCTACAGAGAGGCTTGGCAGTCCCCCGCTAGGCCGCGACTTGCTTGCTGCAGGCAGGCGCTCCGTAAGAGGGCAGCGCCATGATCATTCAAGAGCAGGGCGATCACCTGGTCCTGATTCGCCAGACCGATCATGCGGTTCTGGCGGGCCATTTTGCCCATGAATTGGGAGGCGACGGTTTTGCGCCGCTGGCGCCGCAGGAATCGCTTGTCCTTGCGGCCACGGAACACGACAACGGGTGGAACGAATGGGAGATTCTTCCGGAGCTCGATCCGGGCACGTTTCTACCGTACAGTTTCATGTCCATTCCCACCCGGGACCACATCGATCTCTACCAGCGAGGAATTGAACGCGTCTTGAAGGTGGACCGCTATGCCGGCCTGCTGGTGAGCATGCATTGCCTGGGACTGTATGACCGCACGCGCGCGACCATACCGGGATTCTCGGCAAAATATGTGAAGGCGCATGAATCCGCCACGGTCAATGAGTTCCTGCAGACACTGCGGCTGCAGCATTTGCGATTGAAGGTTGACTTGCGGGCCGATTCCCGGACAAAGGATTATACGGATGACAAATGGCTGCAGGTCAACTTGCGGCGCTTAGAAGCGTTAGACCGCCTCTCGCTGTACTTCTGCATGGGTCCACTGGAACCCGCGACGATTGACGCGGTTCCCGCGGATTACAAAGGCGCGGAAGTCGATTGGGAGGTGCAGCCCGAGGGGAAAGGCGCGGCGACCCTCGAGCCCTACCCATTCCGGCGCGATCCGCTGGAGATCAGCATTCTAGCGCGCACCATTCCGAGGCGGCGCTACGCCGATGATGCGGACTTTCAGAAAACGCTCGGCCAAGCGCAGTATTTCGCGCTGAGGTATACGGTGCGTGCGGGAGGCGCCCGGTTACGCGCGCAAGCCGCGGGCATTTGATCAAGTCAATTCGCTGCCCCGCGTCTCCGGGAGTAGCAGCGCGAGAAGCGCAGCCGCCAGAAAAGCTCCCGCGAGCAAGAAGAACGCCGCTAGGAATCCAAATCGCGCGGCCATTGCTCCCACCACGAAGGGCGCCGCGGCGGACAGGCCGCGACCAAGGTTATAGCTGAGGCCCATGGCCGCGGCGCGAATCTCTCCGGGGAAAATCTCGCTGGCGATGGCGGCGTAGCCCGAGAAAAATCCTGTGCCAAAGAAGGCAACGAAGGGGCCGAGGAGCAGCAGCAACACCGGGTTTCGAATGACCCCATAAATGGGAACGAGGATCGCGGCGATCAGCAAATAGGTGAAATAAGGCTTGCGGCGTCCAAAGGCATCGGCAAAAAATCCGAAAGAGGCGTAACCCAGCCATTTTCCGGGTGAGAGCACTAGATAAAACGTGGTCCCGACTACCAAGCTGAGTCCGCGCCCGCCCTTGGAGACCGGCAGCGACAAGTAGCCGGGAATCCAGGTGAACAGGCCCCAGTAACCGAACATGGCGAATGCGTTCATCGCCGTGGCCAGTAGTCCTCTTTGTAAGACATTCTTTTCCAGCAGTTTTTCCAGAATTGCGGATTTCTTTTCTTTTGCGCGGTTGGCCCACAGCGGCGGTTCCGGCACGCCGCGGTAAATCCAAAACACCAGCAAGGCGGGAAGAACGCCGACAAAAAAAACGGCGCGCCAGCCCAGTCTGGGGAAGACGATCAGCACAACCACGGCGGCCACGGCTTCACCAATGGCGTAGGCCGATTGCATCAGGGCAAGAGCTTTGCCGCGATGCTGGGCGCGCCAGGTTTCGGCTACAAGCGCCGCGCCCGTGCTCCATTCGCCGCCCATTCCCAGGCCCAGGAGCAAGCGAAAAACGGCAAGCTGCGGAATCGAATGGGAAAAGCCGCAGGCGGCGCTGGAAACGGAATACATCAAGATGGAAGCCATCAACGCGCGCGTGCGGCCGATGCGATCGGCCAGGATACCGAAAAGCAAGCCGCCGATGGCCGAAGCTCCGAGGGTCAACGAGTTGAGCAGCCCCGCAGTTTGCTTGCTCATTCCAAACGCACTGAGCAGGTAGGTCAGCACGAGCGAGTACAGCATGACGTCCATAGCGTCGAGCATCCAGCCGAGGCCGCCGGCGATGAGGGACTTGCGTTCCGCGGAGGTAACGTCGCGGGGCCACGCGAAGGGCGAAGCGCGCTGTTGCAACTCCGGGGAGGAAACGCCCGTGGTCATTTGCGGCGTCGTGACGCGGCGACGTTGCCGGCTCGTCA
>Ga0307479_10001251_pt1 | contig 23186 bp, 25 predicted proteins | sample atmos_gasesECM4C_FD_203743 | JGI IMG/M metagenome (GOLD analysis project Ga0307479, IMG submission 203743) | Hardwood forest soil microbial communities from Morgan-Monroe State Forest, Indiana, United States - atmos_gasesECM4C_515 | ecosystem: Environmental > Terrestrial > Soil > Temperate...
CGCCCGCTCGGCGATCCCTTTAGCGTGCTCGTCTATTCCATCATCGGCCAGCAAATCTCCGGATACGCGGCTCGCGCCATTGCCGGACGCCTCCAGGATCGGTTCGGCGGCCGAATCCCATCGCCCACCGAGCTTCTCGCGATGGACCCCGCCGACCTGAAGAGCGTTGGGCTCTCCCGGATGAAGGTCGAATACCTCCGATCGCTGGCCGAGCACATCATCTCCGGCGAGCTTCAGATCGACGACCTTCACAAGCTCTCGGACGAAGAGGTCCGCGGGCAGATCACGGCCAGCCGTGGACTTGGGCGCTGGACCGCCGACATGTTTCTGCTGATCAATCTCGAGCGGCCCGACATCCTTCCGACCGGCGACCTGGGTATCCGGACGGCCGTTCAGCGCCTCTACCGGCTGGATCACCTGCCTACCCCAGGGGAGGTCGACGCCATCGGGGATAAATGGCGGCCCAACCGCAGCCTCGCGAGCCTCTACTTGTGGGCATCGGCGAGGGCGGCACCGAAAGCCGTCAGTCCACCATCGAGCCGGCGAACCCCCAAACGGCCCAAACGCCCGTAGCCAACTCCGTTCGCATCCTTACATATATGTGAGCCGTGTCCCGGCCGCTCTTGAGATCGGTCTCGGACGTGACAGTCTAGCAACGGTCTGGCCAGGGTGCCAGCGAATCACAGCTTCCATGCGTCCCACCCCGATACACCTCTGCCACTCCACGGCGCCGCGCGCTAGGGCGCGGGGGATTCTTCCGGACGGAGGTCAACAAGCCTGCTGCTCGCGCGGAAACGGACGAACCGGCGGCTGCTCGCCGCTGTCGCTGTTGCCTTAATCCTGACGGCTGCCTTCGGCCTCTGGGTCACGTTTCGTTTTGGCGGCACGGTGGTCGCCGAGCGGATCGATGACCTCGGCGAAGCCGTTGCGGCATTCCTGGCTGCGGTCGCCTGCGGAGCGGCAGCCTCGCGGCACATCGGGCGCACTCGGCTCGCCTGGCTGCTGATGTCGGCGTCGGCCTTCGCCTGGTCGACCGGTGAGGCCGTGTGGTCCTACTACGAACTATGGCTCGGACAGCAGGTCCCCTTCCCGTCTGTCGCCGATGCGGGATTCCTCGGAGCGGTTCCGCTGGCGGTGGCCAGTATCGTGCTCTTCAGCCCGGCGCGGCGCCGAGCCGTCGTTCGCCTGGCCGCGGTCCTCGACGCCTTGATCATCGCCGGCTCGCTGCTGGCCGTGAGCTGGGCCACCATCCTGGAGACCATCTATAGCCAGAGTACCGCCAGCGTTTTTTCGCAGGCGATCAGCCTGGCCTACCCCATCAGCGACGTCGTGATCCTGACGATGCTGTTGCTCCTGCTCGCGGGTCGGATCCGCGCACGGGACCGCTTACGCCTGACCCTGCTCGCCGGCGGGTTGCTGGCCAACCTCCTCGCCGACAGTGGATTCGCGTACCTCACCACCGTTCACACTTATGGTCCGGCCCAACCGATCGACACCGGATGGGTGGCAGGCTATTTGCTGATCGCGCTGGCTGGCTTTCGCGGCTGGCTGGCGCCCGTTGACCCCCCGCAGCCGAAGGAGCAGGCGCCGGGCCTGTGGCAACTCTTCTTGCCATACATTCCGATGACGGCCGCGGTCGTCGCATCGTCGGTTGACGCGCTGATCACACGTGCCGTCGACAGTTTCTTGTTCACCGACCTGGTGACCGTCGTCATCCTGGTGGTCATCCGCCAGTTCATGATGTTTCTGGACAACACCACCCTCAACGACCGGTTGCAAGAGCAAACGGCTGCTCTGAAGCGGCGCGAGGAGCACTTGCGCTCCCTGGTCGAACACTCGTCGGATGCCGCGACACTTGCTGACGGCTACGGCGTCATCCGGTTTCAGAGCGGATCCGTGCAACGTCTCTTCGCGTTTGCGCCCGGAGAACTGGTGGGGACCCGACTCGTCGACCTCGCCCATACCGCCGACCGACCCGCCCTGCTGAACTGTCTGAACGACGCCCTGAAGGCCTCGGCCCGTCCGACCTCGGTCACCTGCCGTCTTCGGCACAAGCTCGGGACCTGGACGTACTGCGAAGTGACCGTTACGAACCTGCTCTACCTCCCAAGCGTCGAGGGGCTCGTCGTCAACATCCGCGACGTCACGGATCGGAAAGAACTCGAAGAAAAGGTCTCCCATCAGGCGGGCCATGACCCGTTGACGAATCTCGCCAATCGCTCGGCCTTTCGACATGCACTCGAACAAGCGATCGAACATCTCGAGCCCGGCCGCAGCATCTCGGTCTTGATCGTCGATGTCGACGATTTCAAGTCGGTCAACGAAGCTTTCGGCAGTGAAGTCGGCGACCAGCTGCTGGCGGCGGCGGCCGCCCGATTGGAGCAGATCATTCCCGCCGACGCCCTCGCCGCTCGCCTCCGGAGCGATGAGTTCGCGGTCCTGCTGGTCAATACCACGATTTTGGACGCCAGTCCTCTGGCGGAAAGCATCATCGGGCGATTTACCGGGCCCTTTCGCGCCGGCGAGACGGAAATAGTCATGCGCGTGAGCGTCGGCGGAGCCGAGCTGGTCGACGGAGAGGAGACCGCCGGTGAACTCCTCCGCAATGCGGACCTCGCCCTGCGCACGGCCAAAGCCCGGGGACGGGCTCGCTACCAGCGGTACTGGCCGGTCATGCGGATCCAGGGCAATGTGCCCGACGCGGCATAGCCCGAAGCCTGAACCTTGATTGAATTCGCAGGCTCGGGCCGTGCGGTAAGTCCCTTACCATGAGCGTCGTGCCAGGGCCATCCGTCACCGTCGCCCCGAGCGATCTCGCGAGTCAACTCGAGCAGTACCGGTCGGAATTGACCGGGTATTGCTACCGGATGCTGGGCTCCCCATTCGAGGCGGAGGACGCAGTCCAGGACACGCTGCTGCGCGCCTGGCGTGGCATCGGCAGCTTCGAGGGAAGGTCGGCCCTGCGTTCGTGGCTCTACCGGATCGCGACCAACGTCTGCCTGGACATGCTCAACGGGCGGGCGCGCCGGGCCCGGCCGATCGATCTTGGACCTGCCAAAGATCCGGTTGAATCGAATCTGAATACCCTGCCGGAAGTCACCTGGATCGAGCCGATCCCGGACAACCTGGTGTCCACCGGGGCTGATCCGGCTGAGCTCGCCGTGGAGCGGGAATCGATCCGCCTGGCGTTCGTCGCCGCCCTGCAGCACCTGCCTCCGCGCCAACGAGCGGTGCTGATCCTGTGCGAGGTCTTGCGCTGGAAGGCGAAGGAAGTCGCCGAGTTGCTGGAGACCAGCGTCGCGTCGGTGAACAGCGCGCTGCAACGGGCCCGGGCGACCCTGGACGCCAGTGGCGTTACCGCCGATGACCCGGCGCCGCCAATGGACGATGCGCAGCGCCAGCTCCTGGCGCGCTACGTCCAGGCGTTCGAGGCCTACGACATCAAGGCTCTGACCTCCTTGATCCGGGAAGACGCCAAGCAGTCGATGCCGCCCTTCGACATGTGGCTACGCGGCCGCGACAATATCTTCGCCTGGTGGTTCGGGCCGGGCAGCGGCTGTCGCGACTCGCGCCTCCTCCCCACCGCCGGGGCGAACGGCCGGGTGGCGTTCGGTCAGTACAAGCCCAGCCCGTCCGGTGGGCGCGATCCCTGGGCACTGGTCGTCCTCGAGACCGCGCCCGACGGGATCGTTGAATTCACGTTCTTTCTCGATACCAAGCGGCTCTTTCCACTGTTCGGCCTGCCTGCCCACGTCGACTGACGTCAGCCGGGCAGCACGTCGCGCAGCCCCATAAAGACCAGCAGGTCGCGCAACTCGTTCGACGCGCCGCGCAGCCTGACCTGACAGCCGCGGCGATGGGCAGCGAGTTGCAGGCGTGCGAGCGCGTCGACCGTCACCGCATCGGAGGCGACCCCGCGCACGTCGCAAAAGGCCAGCCCGGAGTCCCCTCGCTGCAGCACGGCGCACACGCGATCGCATAGCCCAGGCAAGTCGGTGGGCAAGATTGGGCCTCGAATAGCGAAGGTCGTGGCGCTTCGCCTATCGGTCCGCATGTTGTGGGGATCCGTCTGATAGACGGCCTGGCGACCGAAAACTCATCGGACCGCCATCACGACGTGGTGAAGTACAGTCAATCGGTGGATCGCGAAGCTGACGGTGCGACTCCGACAACGTCCGGGGAGCGCCGACTACCGAGCTTCGAGCACCTGTCGCGGTTCGTGGCGGCGCTCGGCATGGAGTTCGAGTCCGTGGAGCCCAGTCGGGTTGTCGCCTGGATCGAGCTGGGCTCAGATCAGCACACGCCCTGGGGCGTGGTTCACGGCGGCGCCTACACGACGGCGATCGAGACCGCGGCCAGCGTCGGCGCATCGGCCGCCGTGCTCGAGCGAGGCCAGTTTGCGGTCGGTGTCAACAACATCACGGACTTCATCCGTCCGATGGTCAAGGGCCGGGTCAAAGTCGTGGCGGAACCGATCCATCAGGGAACGACTCAGCAGCTCTGGGAGGTCAAGATCGAGCGCGCCGACGACGGCAAGCTGGTGTCTCGGGGCCAGGTCCGCCTGCAAAACGTCGATCTCCCTTCGTAACACGGGGCTGACGCCACCGTTTAGCGGATACGCATGGCGACGCGTCCCCTAACCTGGTCTGGAGCGATGATGCTCGTCACGTTCGTGGTCTGCGCCGGCTGTGGGACACCGGCCGCTGGAAGGCCGACCCCAACCTCGACGGCGGCGGCCACGCCAACGCCGTGGAACTCTCCGAGCGCCGCGCCAACGGCTGCCTGTGCCGACCGCGTATTCGCCGGCATGAGTGAGGACCAGCGTATCGGGCAGCTGTTCCTGCTCGGGCTCGCCGCCGACCGGCTGGGACCGGCAGAGATTAGTGAGATCCAGTCTGATCATGTCGGGTCGGTCTGGTTCGTCGACCGGACCTCCGCCGGCGCGGCGTCGATCCGCAGTGTGGCGAGCGCGGTGCAAGCCCAGGCCTCCGGGGCGGCAACCGCGAACGTTCGCTTCTTCGTGGCGGCGAACCAGGAGGGCGGCGTGATCCAGGCGTTACAGGGCTCAGGATTTTCCCAGATCCCCAGCGCCCTGGCCCAGGGTGGGCTCGCGCCCTCCACGCTCGAAAGTCGTGCGGCGATCTGGGGCCAGGAACTCCGGGCCGCCGGCGTCAACATGAACTTCGCTCCGGTGATGGATGTCGTCCCACCGGGTTTCGACGCGCAGAACCAGCCGATCGGTGCCCTGCAGCGCGAGTACGGCCACGATCCGGCCACCGTGGGCAGCCATGGCACCGCGTTCCTCCGCGGCATGCACCAGGCGGGCGAGGCGGTAACGCTGAAACACTTTCCCGGGCTTGGTCGAGTGACCGGCAACACCGACTACACGCCTGCCACCGATAGCACCACCACGACCGACGACCCCTACCTCCAGTCCTTCAAGCAGGGGATTGACAGCGGGGCTGACTTTGTCATGATTGCGATCGCGACCTTTACCCACATCGACTCGTCGCACCTGGCGGCCTTCTCCCCGATCGTGATCGGGCAGATGCTCCGTGGCACCCTCGGCTTCCAGGGGGTGATCGTCTCCGATGACCTGGGAGCGACGGCGGCGGTGGCCAGTATCCCGGCCGGCAATCGTGCCCTGATGTTTCTCTCGGCCGGGGGCGACCTGGTGGTCTCGAAGACCGCCGAGGCCACCGATGCGATGGTGCTGGCCGTTCGAGCCAGAGCCGCAGCGGATCCGCCGTTCTCTGCTCGAGTCGACGACGCCGCCTTGCGCGTCCTTCGCTTAAAGCAGGGGTTCGGCCTGCTGCCCTGCTGATGACCCCGGAACAGCGTTATGCGGCGCTGGTGAAGGCCTTGCTCCGCAAGCCCCGCGTAACCCAGGAGGGCACGGGTTTCGGCTCGACCTCTCTCAAGGTCAAGGGCAAGATCTTCGCCCTCTTATCGTCCCGGGGTGAGTTCGTCGTCAAGCTGCCCCACCAAAGAGTGGATGAGCTGATCGCGGCTGGCAAGGGCCGACGGTTCGATCCCGGACACGGCCGACTGATGAAGGAATGGGTAGCGGTTCGATCGGATTCATCCGAGGACTGGATCGGGCTCGCCGGCGAAGCCCTCGAATTCGTCGGCGCAAGGGCCCGATAGGCGCCGGTCAGCCGCTCGACTCGACGTCGGCGACGAAGCCACCCCAACCGTTGCTCCGCTCCCTGGGTGGCGCCGTGATGACCAGCAGCCGGACCGGTCCGCCGCTCCGAATCGTGTAGCTGTGCTCCATCCCGTGGGGCAAGAAGACGAAGCCGCCCGCCTCGACCTCGAAGCGCTGCGCATCGCACACGAAGGTTAGCCGGCCCTCGAGCACGTAGAACATCTCGTCCTCGGTCGGATGGGTGTGCGCCTCCGGTTCCTCGCCCTTCTTGGTGACGTACTCGAGAACGGCGGCGCCATTCGTCGCCTGGCGCTCACCAGCTTTTACCGTGAAATCGATGCCCAGGTTGTGGATCGCCCCCTCGCCTCGCTTCAGGCTGTAGGCCTTCGTATCCATCAGGGCTTTCATTCTGAGCGATTGTGGAGGCCCTGCGACGACAGAGCTTCCGGTGTCGTCGGTCGTGGCCCCAGCGGCCTCGGGTACTGAGTTAATGTTGGCGGAGGAAGGACGGAGTGGAGCGCGCGCCCGGCAGCCAGCATCCGATGAGTGATCGCCCGCCCGTGATGCTGACCCAGCTGATTGGCAGCCCGGTGGTCAACCCCAATGGGGAACGGCTGGGCCGAGTCGAGGATCTCATCGTCCGGCTCGCCGACAGCAGCGGCTTTCCGCCAATCACCGGCCTGAAGGTTCGGGTTGCGGGTCGCGATCTCTTCGTGGCGGCGACGGCGCTCGCAAAACTCGAGCCCGGCGAGGCGCGGCTGCAAACCCAGCAGCTCGACCTTGGCCGCTTCGAGCGGCGTCCCGGCGAGGTCCTCCTTCGCGAGGACATCCTCGATCGGCGGTTGATCAACGTCGGAACCGGGCGACCGATCCATGCCAACGACCTGGCACTGGCGCAGCTCGATGACCGCTGGCGCCTGGTCGGCGTGGACCCGAGCCCGCGCGGGGTATTTCGACGGCTGCTCCCGCCGGGGATGCGCCGACGGAAGCGTCGGCCGGCGCCGCTGATCAACTGGCACGACGTCCAGCCATTCGTCGGTCACGTGCCGACCGCACGGCTCCTGATCCCCCTGCAGCGATTGAAGCGGCTTCATCCGGCGCAGATCGCCGACCTGGTCGAGGGATCGTCTCACGAAGAGGGCGAGGAGATCATCGATGCGGTCGAAGCCGATCCGGAGCTGACCGCCGACGTGTTCGAAGAGCTCGACCCGGACCACCAGGCGGAGTTCCTCCGGTCAAAGTCCGATTCGGAGGCGGCGGCGATTCTTGGTCGGATGGCGCCCGACGATGCCGCCGACCTATTGAGCGAGCTCGACCAGCGACGCCGCCTTCCCGTCCTCAACCTGATGCCGCCATCGCAGCAGCACACGTTGCGGGCGCTCCTGCAATACAACCCGTCCACGGCCGGGGGCATGATGAGCCCTGACTACATCGCGGTTGCGCGAGGCACCAGCTACGCACAGGCGCTCGACCGGGTGCGAACGGATACCAAAGTGCCCGCTCAACTGTTGAGCGCGGTCTTCGTCACCGACCAGGACGGCCGCGTCCTCGGCACCGTGCACACCGTGACGCTGGTTCGAGGCAAGCCGGATACCCCTATCGAAGCCGCGGACGGTCTCACCCGGGCCCGCGTCACGGTCGACGATGAGCTGCCCGACATCGCGCTGCTGATGGCGGACTTCAACCTGATCGCCGTTCCGGTGACCGACCAGGACGGCCGCCTGATGGGCGCCATCTCCGTCGACGACGTGCTGGAGGCAACTCTGCCGGACGACTGGCGCCGCCGCGCGGAAGCCAGCCAGGGCGGCTGACCCGGAGCTTCGTGCCGGAGCGGGACCCGGTCGGCGACCTTCCGGAGGAGCCGATCGAGAAACAACCTGTGCTGCCAATGGAATTCCCCCCTCCCCAAGCCTCCCCACAAGGGGGAGGGAGGATCGAGGAGCCACCGCCGCCGGTTCTTTCGGCGGTCCTCGATCAGGCACACCTGGGTGATATCGAGGGCGCGCTCGGCACGATTCGGCTGGAAGACGTCGCGCGACGCCGGACCTGGCGACAGCACCTCCTGACGCTGGCGGCCATCATCGGTCCCGGCCTGATCGTGATGGTCGGCGACAACGACGCCGGCGGCGTATCGACCTACGCTCAGGCCGGCCAGGATTACGGCTACTCGCTGCTGTGGACGCTGATCTTCCTCCTGCCCGTGCTGATCGTCAACCAGGAGATGGTGGTCCGCCTGGGCGCCGTGACCGGCGTCGGCCATGCTCGCTTGATCAACGAACGGTTCGGCCGCTTCTGGGGATTCTTCTCGGTCGGCGACCTGTTCCTGCTGAATTTCCTGACGATCATGACCGAGTTCATCGGGATCAGCCTGGCCGGCGCCTACTTCGGGATCAGCCCCCTGATCGTGGTCCCACTCAGCGCCGCGATCCTGATCATGATCACCACTACCGGCAACTTCCGGCGCTGGGAGCGGGCAATGTTTCTCTTCCTGGCGGCGAACCTGCTGGTGTTTCCCCTCGCCATTCTCAGTCACCCGAAGCCAGGGGCAGCCCTGCACGGTTTCCTGGTGCCGGGCGTGGCAGGCGGCCTGTCGTCCAGTGCCGTCCTGCTGATCATCGCGATCGTCGGCACCAGGGTCGCGCCATGGCAGCTCTTCTTCCAGCAATCGAACGTGGTGGACAAGCGGATTACGCCGCGCTGGTTGGGATACGAACGGGCCGACACCGTCATCGGCGCGTTCGTCGTGATCATTGGTGCAACAGCCATCATGATGGCGACGGCGTCGGCCTTCGCTGGGACGAAGGATTTCGGCCACTTCACGGACGCGCTCGGCACCGCGATCGGACTGAGTCGCCATGCCGGCCGGGCGGTGGGCATCATCTTTGCCCTGCTCCTCTTCGACGCCTCGATCGTCGGGGCATCGGCCGTCACCCTGGCCACGTCGTATGCATTCGGTGACGTCTTCGGCCTGCGCCACTCGCTGCACCGAAGCTTTGGCGAAGCACGGGTCTTCTACGGCAGCTACACGGGCCTGGTCGTACTCGCCGCAGCGATCGTGCTGATCCCGCAGGCCCCGCTTGGCCTGATCACCACCGCGGTCCAGGCGCTGGCCGGCATTCTCCTGCCCAGCGCCACGGTCTTCCTCGTCCTGCTCTGCAACGACCGCGAGGTGCTTGGTCCGTGGGTCAACGCCGCCTGGCTCAATGCGCTGGCGATCATCATCGTCGGCGTGCTCCTGATGCTCTCCTTGATCCTGGTGATCAGCACCATCTTCCCCGCGATCGACGTCCCCCGCCTGCTGGTCGTCCTATCGGCGATCCTGATCCTGGTGCTTTTGGGAGGCGGCGCCTGGGCCTGGCGCAAAAAGGCGGCGCCGCAACCGACCATCGATCGCCAGGCGCGCGAACGCTGGCGGATGCCGCCTCTCGCGCTGTTGAGCCGGCCGACCTGGTCGCCCGCGCGGCGGGCCGCGATGTTCACCTTGCGTGCCTACCTGGTGGTCGCCGTCCTGCTGCTGGTGGTGAAGGCGGTCGAGCTGGCGGTAAGGCACTGAGGCCTACGAGGATTGGGCGCGCTCTTTGCGGGAAACACCTCGACGGCGCCCTGACCGGTCCGGCAGATCCGACTTATCGAGCTCTGGAATCGGACGCCTGGAACGCTCCATCGGTTTCCAGGGGTCACCATGGTCGCGTAGCCAATCCCAGATCGTCGCGATGGTGATGCCATCGGGGCGGAGCGCGTCGTTTTCAACGTCCGGCCAGCCGATGGGCACGGCGACCGGCGCGCGACGGCGGGCTCGGACCCCATAGGGCGCGACCACGGTTTGCGCGTACGCGTTCCGGTTGACGTCGATGAAGAGGCGTCCTTCCCGCTTTTGCTTGATGAATTCGGTGGTCAGATGATCGGGATCACCAGCGGCCAAACGCTGGCCAACGTAGTCGGCGAAGATGTGGACCTCCTCGAAGCTGGGCCCGACCACGATCGGCACCACCACGTGGAGTCCGCGCGACCCGGTGGTCTTGACGAATGGCACGAGCTTCAGATCCTCGAGCATGGACTTCAAGCTGAGGGCGGTTCTTCGCACCAGGCCGAAGTCGTCGCCGGACGGATCGAGGTCGAAGATCAGAAGGTCAGGTTGCTCCGGCGCCTGGATGCGCGACAGCCAGACGTGCGCGGTGATCATGTTGTAGTTCGCGAGGTAGACCAGGGTGGCAGCATTGTTGATCATCGCGTGGGTGATGGTGCCACCCTTGTGAAGGTCGACCGTGACCCGCTCGATCCAGGGCGGGAAGGAGTCGGGAACCCGTTTCTGCTGGATCAAGATCCCACCGATCCCGTCCGGGTAGCGGTTCATGTGCAACGGACGGTCGCGAACCAGGGGAATCATCTGGCCGGCGATGCGGTCGTAGTAATCGACGAGGTCGCCCTTGGTGATGCCGTCATCGGGAAAGAGGAGCTTGGTCGGGTTGGAGATCGTGATCTCCTTCCCGTCGACACGCACCATGGCCCTAAGTGTCCGCGTTTTGCCTACGGGTCAGGCGGCGGCGACCGGCGCGCCCTCTTCCTGGGCCGGCTGCCGCCCCCGGAGCGGGACGTCATTGAGGAAGACCGACGCGATCAACGCCACGATCAGGACGGCGCCGCCGTAGAGGAAGACCTCGTGCAGGGTGGATGCCAGCGCGGCCCGAATCGCGTGCAACACCTGGTCGAAGATCGCCGCGCCCTGTGGGCCGGCGGCCGCGATGGCCTGCGCTTTGCGCGCCGCGATCGCGGCGGGGTCGAAGAGGGTTTGCGGGTTGCCGCCGCTGTTTCCAAGGAGGCGGGTTGCTTGGGTCGGAAGGTGGAGGCCCTGCACCTGCTCGGTGATGTGGACCGGAAGACGCTGACTGAGCACAGACCCCAGCACCGCCGTACCCATCGTGCCTCCGATCTGGCGCCAGAACTGGACCTGCGACGACGCCACGCCGAGGAAGTTGCGGGGTAGGGCGCTCTGCACGGCGGTCAGATAGAGGGGGAAGGTCGATCCCAGCCCAGCGCCCACGATGATGATGTCGCGAACCACCTCGAGCCGCGAGGTGCCGGTCGTCACCTGGGAGAGCAGCCACATGCCGTAGAGCATGACCGCGATCCCCGCCGTCCCCAGGAACCGGTAGTAGCGGATGCGCACCATCACCTGGCCGACGAGCGTGCTGGCCACGATCAGGCCGAGCATCATCGGTGTGAGCAACTGGCCGGAATTCGTTGCGGTGACGCCCAGCACCCCCTGGTAAATCAGCGGAACGAAGACGATCGTGCCGAACATGCCGAAGCCGCTGAAAAAGCCCACGATCATCGAGACGCTGAAAGTCGAATTCTTGAAGAGTCCGAAGGGGACGATCGGATTATGCGTCCGCAGTTCGAGGATGAAGAACACGAGGAGCATGACGGCCGCGGCGGCGAGCAGGCCGAGCACCTCAGGCGAGGTCCAGGCATGATCCCGGGTGATCGAGAGCGCAATCATCAACGGCACCAGCCCCGCGATCAGAGCCACGGCTCCCGGGAAATCGATGTCGCGGATGGAGGCTGACGACCGGATGTAGGGCATGGTGGCCAGGACGAGGAGGATGGCCACGATGCCAACGGGCAGGTTGACGTAGAAGACCCAGCGCCAGCCCCAGTTGTCCGTGATATACCCGCCGGCGGTGGGCCCGATGATCGACGACAGACCGAAGACGCCACCGAAGAGGCCCGCCAGCCTGGCTCGTTGGGTAGGCGGAAACAGGTCGCCGATGACGGCGAAGACGGTGGCGAATAGGGTGCCACCGAACAGGCCCTGGATGGTGCGGAAGCTGACCAACTCGAGCATGCTGTGCGACTGCCCGCAGAGCGCCGAGGCGGCGACGAACCCAATCATGCCGGCGAGCAGGAACGGCTTGCGGCCGAAGAGATCACCGAGCTTGCCCGCGATCGGCACCATGATGGTCGATGCAACCAGGTACGCGGTGATGACCCAGGAGTAGTAGTTGAGGCCATTGAGCTCGGCGACGATCCGCGGCATGGCGGTGCCGACGATGGTCTGGTCGAGCGCCGCCAGCAGCAACGCCATCATGGTGCCGGCCACCACGCCGATGGTGGCTGCCCGGGATAGACCGGTGGTCAGATACCCGCCGGTAGCGGGCGGGCTGCTGTTCGGGTTGTCGGGCTGCTGGCTCATGCGGTCCTCCCTGCGGCGACTGGTGCACCGGTCATGTTCTCGATCAATTTCAGGCAAGCGTGCCGGAGCGCCTCCAGCTCTTCGATCGACAGGCCTGAGGCGATCTTCATCTGCCAGTGCAGGCCTTCACCGCGCATGCCGTCGAGCCGCTTCGCGCCCGCCACCGTCAGCCGCGCATAGGTCGAGCGACGGTCATCCGGATCGTCGACGCGTTCCACCAGTCCATCGCGCTCCAGGTGATCGATGAGACCGGTGATGTTGCGCGGCGTGACATCGAGTTGCTCGGCCAGCTCCCCCAGTGGAAGCTGACGGCCGGGTGCCGCCAGGAGCTGGAACAAGACATGGAGACGGCCCTCACTCAAGCCGTGCGTCTCCGCCCAGCGATCCATCAGCTGGCGCGTGAGCCGGCCGGTGATCCGCAAGGCCGTCATCGCCTCCACAGCGCGCATTTCCTTCTCGGAGAGCGGCCGGCGGGTCGAATGAATCGCCTGCCGGAACCGGGCGTCGTAGAGGCGACCGGCCCGATCGGTTGCCAGCGCGCCATTGAAGCGGCACTCCCACTTGATCTCAGATTGGTCCATTGTGAGGTGCTTCATTATCCCCAACTGCAGCATCCGGGTCAAGTCACGAGTTGGACACCGGGATGGCGCAAATCGAAACTTGAGATTCCGCGTCGTAGCTGCTATGAGTCTGGGATGGCACCCGCCGCCTCGGCGACCCGTTCCCGGGTATCCCACCCGGCCCGAGACCTCTGCCTCGCCCCAGGTCGGACCATCGACGCTCCGGTCGTCGAAGGCGGCCACTACGGGCGCCTGTTTGTCGACCTGCCGCCCGCGACCTTCGATGAAGATCGGCTGCTGGCGCTCGGGGTCGACGGCGGGATCTGCGACGGTGGTGCGTGCGATACGGAGAGCCACATCGAGGCCGGCCAGCCCTTCTTTGGGCAATACCTCGCACACGACATCACGGCCGACCGATCGCCGCTGCGAGTGCACGCGGACATCAATGCGCTGCGCAACGTTCGGTCGCCACGCGCCAACCTGGAGACGCTCTACGGTGGCGGTCCGGTTGGCTCCCCCTACCTGTTCGATCAGCGTGACCCCAGCAAGCTTCTGATCGGGATCCCCGACTGCGATCTGCCGCGCAACCAGCAAGGCATCGCCCTGATCGGCGATCCGCGAAACGACGTGCACGCCTTCATGACGGGCCTCCAGGTGGCGTTCCTCCATGCCCACAACCGCCTGGTCGACCGGCTGCGTGCCGACGGTGTCGCCGAGCCGGACCTGTTCGAGGACGCCCGGCTGGCGCTGAACTGGCATTACCAGTGGGTGATCCTTCACGATTTTCTGCCGAACCTCGTGGGCGATCAGATGACCGCGAGCGTCATCAACGACGGCCCCCGTTTCTACCGGCCCCAGGGCGTGCCGTATATCCCGGTCGAGTTCGCAGACGCCGCCTATCGATACGGCCATTCGCAGATCAAGGGTGACTACCAGCTCCAGGACGGCGGTCTGCGTTTTCCGGTGTTTCCCGACCTGGCCGGGTTCGGCACCCTTGCCCCCGAGCATGTGATCGACTGGCGCCTGCTCTTCGATGTCCCCGGTCACCAGCCGGCGCAACGGGCCAAGCCGATCGATGGAATGCTGCCGGCGTCGTTGATCCGCCTCCCCGAGTCCATCACCGGCCGGGTCGACGTCAACGCCTATCGATCGCTCGCGGCCCGCGATCTCTTGCGCGGCCAGGGCACCGGGCTGCCCTCCGGCGAGGCGGTCGCTCGGGCGATGGAGGTGGTGGCGCCCCTGACGCGCCAGGAGATTGGCTTGGGAATCTGGCCGGACGAGACGCCGCTGTGGCTCTACATCCTGCGGGAAGCCGCGGTGCGCGGCGGCGGGGACCACCTGGGCGAGGTGGGTGGTCGCATCGTTGCCGAGGTGATCGTCGGAATCGTGCGCAACGATCCCGAGTCCTACCTGAGCAACGATCCGTCCTGGCAGCCGACGCTGCCATCGCATGAACGCGGCGTCTTCAAGATCCGCGATCTGCTGGTCCTGGCGCGCTAGGCGCACGCCTCCTCTTCCGTCAGCGTGCGATCGTCCTGGGCCGCCTTTTGCGGCCGCAAGAACACGACGCTCAGCGCGATCGAGGCGACGACCAGCCCGGCGCCGATCGCCCAGGCGAAGTGATACCCACCGCTCAGCGCCGGCAGAGCGGCTTGTCCGGCCGCGAGCAGATCGCCAGTGCGATTCGTCGAGAGGGTGGCGAGCACCGCCAGGCCGAGCGCGGCGCCCACCTGGGTCGTGGTGTTGAGCAGGCCGGACGCTAGCCCGGAGTCGCTGGGCGTGGCATCGGCCATGGCCAGGATGGTGAGCGCTGGAAAGGCCAGACCCGCGCCCACGCCGAGCACGACGATCGGCACGAACCAATCGCGCAGGTACTGGCCGCTCATCGGCCCGAGAGCGAGCACCGCGAGCGACGCCGCGATCAGGAGCTGACCGCCCAGCAACACCGGGCGAGCCCCGAATCGCATGATGAGCCGCGCCGAGACGCCGACCGAGAGGACAGCCATCGCCAGCGCGTTCGGCAGGAAAGCCAGCCCAATCGCCAGCGGTGCGTAATGCAGGATTCGCTGGAGGTCGAGGGAACCGAGGAAGAAGAAGCCGAACATGCCCGCCATCATCGAGGCCTGGATCACGTTCGCGGCGGAGAGGTTGCGCGAGGCAAAGAGGCGAAGCGGGAGAAGTGGGTTGCGCGCGGTCCACTGCCGCCAGACGAACGCCGCCAGCAGCAGCAGCGCCACGCCGCCGAAGCCCAGCGTGTGCGGCGAAATCCAGCCGTACTGCGCCGACTCGACGATGGTGTAAACGCCCAGGATCAACGCCACGGTCACCAGCGCGGCGCCCATGACGTCCGCCCCTTCGCCGAGCCCAAGCCCACGGTCCTCCTCGAGCAGTCGCGAGGCCACCAGCGCCGTGACCACGCCGATCGGAAGGTTCACGAAGAAAATCCAGTGCCAGCTGACCGCCTGGGTGATGAGACCGCCCGAGAGCAGGCCGATCGAGGCGCCGGCCGACGCCACGAAAGCGAACACGCCGATGGCGCGCGCTCGATCAGCCGGTTCCGGGAACATGGTGACGACCATTCCCAGGATGACGGCCGAGCTCACCGCGCCCCCAACCCCCTGGATGAACCGGGCGGCGATCAGCACCGGCTGGCTGAACGACAGCCCGCACAGCACGGAGGCGGCAGTGAACATGACGAGTCCGATCAAAAAGACGCGCTTGCGACCGATCAAGTCGCCCAGCCGCCCGGCCAGCAGCAGGAAGCCGCCATAGGCGATCAGGTAGCCGTTCACGACCCAGGCCAGGTCGGCCTGCGAGAAGCGGAGGTCGCGCCGGATCGACGGCAGGGCAACGTTCACGATGGTGGCGTCCACCACGATCATCAGGAAGCCAACGCAGAGGATGATGAGGGATAGCCAACGCGATGTTGTCGGCAGGTGCTGCCGTCCGGTCCGGGGTGCTTCGAGCGTCGTCATCAAGGCTCCTCCTTCGGGGTTGTCAGCCCTGTAGACGGCAGTCGCCGCGAAATTCATCGGTCTCCCTCACCGAATTCATAACCGGCTGTTAGCCGGCATTCATCTCCGAGGTCCAAGGTGGGGGCATTCGCCATTCGCGGAGGAGGGACGGAGATGATCAACCTGCTGGACGCGGAGGTCGAAACCCTCGAGGTCCTCTTCATCGCAGATGACGTCGACCTGGCGGAGATGTACCGCCTGAAACTCGAACTCGATGGCTATTGGGTCCGGGTCGTCGACTTCGATACGGCGCTGGCGGCGGCCCGAGCGCGGCGGCCGGACATGATGTTTCTCGAGCTGCCGTCTGGCCAGACAGAACGGCTCGACGTTCTGCAGGAGATCCGCGCGGCGGTCCATCGGCCTGACCTGCCGGCGATCGTCCTGGCCGGGTCGACCAGCGCGGATCTGAGGGTCCACGGCGCCACGCTGTCGGCAGCCGATTACGTGGTGAGGACCGCGACCATCCGATAAAGCGGGTTACGATTCGGCCGACTCCCCATGGAATCGACCGCGCCGGCCGTCTTCGATGTCGGCTTCGTGCTCTTGCTGGCCGCGGTCGGCGGCTGGCTGGCTCGCCGCGTGGGACTGCCTGCGGTGCTCGGCTATCTCGCGGTCGGCCTGGTCGTGTCGCCGTTTACGCCTGGCTACGTTGCCGACCGGCATCAGCTGGAGCTCTTCGCCGATGTCGGCGTCGTGCTCCTCCTGTTCGAAGTCGGCATCGAAATCGATCCACTCGAGATCGGTCGTGAGCGAGGACGTTTGTTTCTTGTTGCGCCCATCCAGGTTGTCCTGTCGACGCTCATCGCCGGCGGCCTCGGACTGGCAGCCGGCCTGCGTCCCGCCGGGGCCCTGTTGCTCGGGCTGTGTGTCGCCCTCTCGTCGAGCGTGGTCGTCGTCAACATCACGCGCAGCCGTCGCCGCACGACCGACGCCGCCACCGACCAGGTGCTGCTCGGCTGGAGCGTCGTCCAGGATATGGTCGGGGTCGCGCTCGCCATCGTCGCCGTGATCGCGCTCGGGCTGCAAGCTCGCTCAGGCCCCATCGCGCTGGCGCTGACGCTCATCTACCTCGCCATCGTCGTGATTGCCGCCGCCTTGCTGCCCCGGCTGCTCCGAGCTATGCGCGACGAGCACGACCTATTTCTCGTCTTCACCATCGCGAGCGCTCTGGCCCTGGCCGGCATCGGCTCGGTTGTTTTTGGGATCCCGCTCGCGCTCGCGGCGTTCGTGTCCGGCCTCGCGATCACCGAGAGCCGCGAGGCGGCCGAGGCTCGGCAGCGACTGTTGCCCTTCCGAGACCTGTTTGCCGTTCTCTTCTTCGTGGCGATTGGCGCGTTGGTCGATCCGACCGAGCTGCTCAAGGGGTTGGGTTGGCTGGGCTTACTGCTCGGCCTGCTGATCGTGGCCAAGCTGATTCCCGTGTACGCCCTCGCCCGGTTCGTGCGTGTTTCCGCACGACCACTCCAGGTCGGAATCGGCCTGGCGCAAATCGGGGAGTTCAGCTTTGTGCTGGCAACCATCGGTCTCGCTCACCACCTGCTCCCCGGGGAACTGTATGCCGCGATCCTCGCGTCGGTGGTCATCACGATCGCGGCCTCGACGGTGCTGGTCCGGGTGGGATTTACCGTCGATGCAAGACGGCCGCCTCGGCCGGCTGGCTGAGTAGCAGGCGCTGGGCGATCTGGAAGCGCTGGAAATACGCTTCCTGCATGTGCCGATCCAGTGCAGACTGGTCCTCAAACCGTTCGACCAGGGTGAGGGTCAGCGGATCCTCAGGCGAGCGGTAGAGGGCCGAGAACAGTCCCCCCACCAGCTGGCTGGCCGCGACGACGAACTCACGCGCGGCCTCCTCCAGCTCGTCCAGCTGCCCGGGCCTGGCGTGGAAGGTCACGATCACCACGATCTCGGTCGATGGTTCAGCCGGAGTCAGGTGCCAGACTCGCTCCAGGGTCTGCGGCCGTACCGGGAATCGAGAGCCTTGCAGCAGTTCGTCGAGCCGGGCTTCGATCGTGGAGCGATCCGTCATGGCGTCTCCAGCAGGCCGAGAAGCCTGGTCCGGGCTCGATGAAGCCGCTGATGAAAGGCCGCACGCGTGATACCCAGCAGCGCCATGCACTCGTCGGCGGTCAGCGCATGGCCGTAGTGCGATTCGAGCAGCAGCCGATCAGAGCTGCTGAGACGCTCGAGCGCGGCCGCGAGTCGGCCATCGAGCGCCTTGCGCGAGTCCGCGCTCAGCGTGACGGTCGACGTCCTGGGCGCGTCAGATTGGACGGTGCTGCTCCTCGGCACCTGGCCCTGCGCGGCCCGTTCCCGGCGGATCCAATCGATCGATGCGTGATAGACGCTGACCGCAAGGAAGGACGTGATCTTTCCAGCTTCGCGCGGACGCGGCGGCTGTTCGAGCCAGCGCTGCATTAGTTCGTCTACCACGTCATCCGCCTCGTCCCCGACGTAGCGCCTGGCAAAGGCGATCATCTTCGAGCCATATCGCTCGAAGAGGCGCGCCACAGCCTGCGGCTCTCCCTGGCTCAGGGCTCGCAGCAGGTCGCCGTCGGCGACCGGCACGTCGGTTGATGGCGTCAACGCTCTCCTTCACAGGACGCGCCGGGCTGACACCGAAGCGCGATGTCAGCGCCGTGCGTCTTACGGTCGATCCAGGATAAGGAGGAAGGCATGAAATACGTGCTCTTGTACCACGGGCAGGCCGCGGAGAGCGAGCAGCAGCGGGCCGCCGGCATGCAGGCGATGGCGACCTGGTATCGGCAGTTGGGCAAGGCTCTGGCGGACGGCGGCGCGCCGTTTACCGGTGCGACCAGGACGGTATCGTCCGCCGACGCGAAGGATGGAGCGATCGGGCCAATCCCGACCGGCTACAGCATCCTCGAGGCTAGGTCTCTGGCGGAAGCGACCGAGATCGCGAAGGGATGTCCGTTGCTCCAGAGCGGTCGGAAAGCGGTCCTGTACGAGACCTTCAGCGCGATGTAAGGCTCAGGGTACGTCGGGCACGGCTCGAGGACGAGCCGCCGTCAGGGTGGCACCACCGCTGGCGATCATGACCAGCGCGATTGCCAGCAAATCACGCAACGACAACCGCTGCCCAAGGAAGAGGAAACCCGCGGCCGCACCCATGGCCGGTTCCAGGCTCATCAGAATGCCGAACAGCCGGCTCGACAGTCGCCGGAGTGCGGCGTACTCCAAAGAAAACGGGATCGCCGACGATAGCACCGCGACGACCACGCCGGTACCGAGATTGCGCAGGTCCAACAGCCTGGCGCCCGCGCCGGCGATCCCGAACGGGGCCAGCGACAGACCGCCTATGGAGAGGGCCAGCGCAAGCCCGTCCGGTCCAGCCACCATTCGTGCGACTCGCTGGCCGAGCACAATGTAGGATGCCCATCCGGCGCCGGCGCCGAGCGCAAAGAGGATGCCGAGTGGCGCGACCCGCCCACCCGTGAGGGAAAGCAGGGCGACGCCGATCGCCGCCATGATCGCCCAGGTGAAGTCGAGTGGCTTGCGCGAACCGGCGACCGCCACGCCCAGTGGACCGATGAACTCGATGGTGACGGCGACCCCAAGCGGGATGCGCGCGATCGACTGGTAGAAGCACAGGTTCATGGCCGCGATGATCAGGCCGAATAGGACCACCGAGCGCCACTGGACCGCGCCGAATCGAGGCCAGCGTGGCCGAGCGATGGCCAGCAGAATGAGGGCCCCGAATCCAACCCGCAGAAACACCGTTGCAGTCGGGCCGAGTTCCGCAAACAGCCGGCGGGCAACGGTGGCACCCACCTGGACCGAAGCGATTGAACCCAACGCATACAGTGGCGCCGGGATGCGCGGGGCGCGACCGGGCGATCGCGAGTCGAGGCTCAGGTTGGCCGAATGGTTGTCAGCTGGGACAGGATTTTCTCGATCTCCTGGTCCTGCACCGCCAGGTGGTCCTGAATCTGCAGCGCCGTATGCAGCACCGCGTCCGCGTCCTCATAGGTGGCCTCGGCCCGCTTGTCCGAAGCCGCCGCGAGGACGTTCTGGCCGACGATGATGATGCTGAGCAAGACGAGCTGAAGAAACGTCTGCGAGATCCACGACACCAGCACCACCGGGTTCCCGGAGGCAATGGCGGCCGGAAGCGAGACGATTGCCAGCGCGGCAAAGGCGTAGGCGCACCACATGGTGCCGACGCCGTTCGTCACTTTGACGGCGAGCCAGGTGTTGAAACGGCTGATCGGGCTATTGCCTTTTTGCATCAGGTCGGCGACCTTGACAGGCCGTTGATGCTTACGGAGTTCGATCCGGGGATGGAGGGCGGGCGTAAAGATATTTGGCATGCCGACAGCATGCCAGACCGCCAAGGGTCCGGCGACGGGAAAATACGCAGTCTTGCCAGCCGCTCGGCGCGACTGCCACTCTAACTCAGGAAATACCCCAATTGGTAGTCGAACGTGTCGAAGTGAGTTTTGAGCGCCTCCATCACCTGCATGCCATCGAAGGTGCGAGCGTCGTATGGGCAAAGCATCACGACCGGGAGTCGCTTGACGACAGTCGTCAACTCTTGCTCGAGCCGAAACAGCATTCGGGCGGAACCGACGCTGGGCAACCCCGTCGACGTATCACCGACGAAACGCACCGGACCGGAGCGCAGTCGACGGGCCTCGGCGACCAGGCGCTCGAATTCCGCGATCCAGTCGGCGATCGTCGTGCGGCGAACTGGCATCAGCACCAGGAGGCCGGTCTTGATGGCGGCTGTGGTATCGACCTCTTCGCTCTTCAGAGCCCGAAGGCACTCGTCCCGAAAGGGGCCGGTGGCGTAGAGCAGGCACGTCTGGTTGGCGAGCAGACCCTCCCGCAGAAACGGGACGGCAACCCGCACCCGTCCTGCGTCGGTGCCATAAAGACACGCCAGGTGGCTTCCCAATCGCACCGCCATCCCCTGGAACGACAGGGCGCGGGGCAACCCCGAAGCCGCTGGCGGCGAGCCTCCCGGAGTGCGGCCCATGAAGCGGAGCAGATCCTCTTCGCGAAACCGGCGGGCCCCGCGCCGGCCGATGCGGCTGGCGGCCAGCAGACCCGCGTCAGCCCAGCGTCGGACCGATGCTTGACTCGCCCGCAAGAAGGTGGCCGCTTCGGCCGTGGTCAGCAGGCTTTCGCTCATTGCGATCTATTGGTGACTGCTATGATAAGCACTGATCGGACTCAGGAATGTGTATTCACTCTCTCATAACCCCTTTGCGAGCGCAATGCCTATTCGTCGCCCGTGCCTAGGCTCGGCCGAGTTGATGGCCTGACCCTGCGAGAAGTCGAGATCCTGCGGCTGGTCGCGGCCGGCATGACGAATCGGCAGACGGCCGAGCGACTCGGTCTCAGCATTCGAACCGTCGATGCCCACTTGCGATCGATTTACGCCAAGCTCGGCATCAAATCACGGAGCGCCGCCACCAGGTACGCGGTCGAGCACAACCTCGCGTAGGGGATCCCTGCCTGCGGCGTAGCGGCTCGAGCTTCAGGCGGCCTTCTTGGGCTTGCGAGTTCGCGCCGCCGGACGCCGGGGCGCCGCGGAACGCGTGCGCCCCTTCGTGGTCGCGGGCTTGCGCTCGTTCTCGAGCTGCTCGAGCTCGGAGCTCAGTTGCTCGAGGCCTCCCAGTAGTCGTTTGACGGGGTGGCGCAGAGCGCCGGCGGCGCGGCGAAACCAGGCTTCCAGCGTCGCATCGGCGCGGCGAAGCGCGGACTCGACGCGATCCGCTCGAGGAGTGCGGCTCATACAAGATTGGAACGGCTCACTCGGCGCGAGCTTGCGCCGAAGCGCGGCCGGTCTTCGGCCATCTAGAGTCGCAAGGGACGCGGCTGCGCGAACACCGCCGCCGGATCGTCTTTCCAGACGGCCGGCTGGACGTCGATGTAAAGCTCGATCTCGTTGCCGTCGGGATCCTCGATGTAGAGGCTGTGGGTGACGCCGTGATCGGTTGCGCCCACCAGACGGGCGCCGGCTGCCACCAGCTGGTCGCGCGCCTCCCGCAACTCGTCATCCGTCTCGCCGATCTTGAGACCAAAGTGATACATGCCGACCCGGCGGCCCCGCGGAATCGGCGCGGCGTCATCGCCCACCTCGATCAGCAGCAGCTCATGATGGGTGCGCCCGGACGAGAAGGCGGCGGCCGGAAACCCGAGCTCCTTCCCCGGCACGGTGATCTCCCTCCAGCCGAGTAGATCGCGGTAGAAGCGTCGCGAGCGATCGAGGCTCCTGACATACAGCACCAGGTGGCCCAGCTCGTGGACATGCATTGGCATCAACCTCCAGGCATCAGCATAGAGAGAGGGCAAACTACTAGGGTGGCTGCCAAGCCGGCGCGCGCTGACCCCTTGCGGTTCACGATGCGCTGGCCGGTCCGTGGCTACGAGCTGGACAGCCGCGGCCACGTCAACAACGCCGTCTACCTCAGCTGGGCCGAGGAGATCGCCACCGCTCACGCGGAAGCCGCCGGCTATGGACGCGAGTGGTCGGAGGAGCGCGGGGGTGGCTGGGTGATCCGCCGCACCGAGATCAGCTATCACCGGCCCGCGGTCTACGGCGATGAGGTGGAGCTGACCGTAAAGGTCGAGTTGGTGCGAGGCGCCCGTGGCGTGCGCCGCACCACCATCCGCCGCGTGCCGGACGGCGAGCTGTTCGCCGAGGTGCTGACCGAGTGGGTCTGGGTCCGCCTGAGCGATGGCCGCGCCACCCAGGTCCCGCGGGAACTGGTCGCGCTGGCGGCGGCGGCTACCGAGGCGACGCTGGCGAAACGCCGAGCGCGCTGACCTGCGCCGATAGCTGCTCGGCGGGGGCGAAGCCGTTGTTGAAGCTGCCGACCCGGCCGTCGCCGGCCAGCACGACCGTGGTCGGCGCGGTCAGCACCTTGAAGGCATCGCCAATGGCCGGCCGCTCGGCCAGGTCCACGTTCACCACCCGCAGCGCCGATCCGAAGCGCGCGGCGACCGTCTGAACCGCCGGGTACTGGGCGGTGCGGCAGGCCGCGCAGCTTGGAGTCGAAAACACGACCAGTGACGGCCGTCCGTCGGGGGCTTCGCCGAGCGCCGACCACAAGCGTTCGTGCCCCAGCACCATCAAGCCGCTGAGGCGGTGCGCCGACCAGGCGCGCGCCACCGCCACGACAACGGCGACGGAAGCGGCGATGGCGGTGAGGATCAGGGCGCGTTCGATCATCGTGGTTAGGCTCGCCGGAGGATGCCGCGCTGGTCGAGTTGCGCTACAGCGAAGCAGAGGGCGCAGAAGTTCA
>Ga0307479_10001252_pt1 | contig 23185 bp, 21 predicted proteins | sample atmos_gasesECM4C_FD_203743 | JGI IMG/M metagenome (GOLD analysis project Ga0307479, IMG submission 203743) | Hardwood forest soil microbial communities from Morgan-Monroe State Forest, Indiana, United States - atmos_gasesECM4C_515 | ecosystem: Environmental > Terrestrial > Soil > Temperate...
TTCACGATCCGGGTCAGGAGCAAGGTAGATGTGGTCGGCGGACTCGGCCAGCTTCTTCAGCTTGGTGAGGACCTTCTCTTTACCCGGGATGACGATGTATTCCGTGTCGAAATCGTTATCGGTATCGACGCCAAGCGTGCTCTTGGGGAGGTCTTTCACGTGGCCGAGCGAGGCCTCGACCGTGAATCCCTTGCCCAGATATTTCTGGATGGTTTTCGCCTTGGCAGGCGACTCGACGATGACTAAACCTTTGGACAATGTTTCCTCTTTTGCGAATTTCTGGTTTTGAAGCTAGCACGAATACGAGTGCGGGAACAAGTTACCGATCTAGCCCTCAGCTCGCAGCCGTCGGCTCTCAGCTTGCGAATCAACGACGCAAGCATTCGTTTCACTTCACCGACTCCACCCGCGAGACGGTCATAGTCCCCGATCTGCAAGAGCTTCAAGTCACGAGCCAACCGACAGTGGTAGCCCAATTCGCTGGCGGATCCCATCGCAATTTGCATGAACCGGCCCATATCAATATGACCCTTGCGGCAACATCCCTCCGCGATGTTGGCACCGATCGATGCGGAAGCTCGACGCATCGGATTCGTCAGCCCATATATTTCCTCCCGCGAAGAGCCTTGGTCGACCCGTACACATCCAGCGTTAGATTGTGAGCTTTTTCCCATACCTTTAAGTCGCGAAAACTCTGCAGGAGTCGCCTCCGGAATTCGCCCTGAAAGCTGACGGCTGGAACGTCTTCACAAAACTCCTTCCCGCCAGCTGCCTCGACTTTCCCGGCAGCTCCAACTCGAACCACGCGGCGAAAATTTCGGACGACGACAGTTCCGGCTCCAGCCGCTCGACAATCTCATCGATGTGCGTGGCTTCGTCCGCCTTGAGCAGCGCGAAAATCCTGCGCTCGTGCGGGCTGAGGGGGTCGTCGCTTGGGAATAGAGATGCCGTTTCTCCCGCCAGCGATTCATCGGTCCGGGCCGGGGGTGAGGGCAAGTCGAATATTCTCAGGAAGTTCCTCCCACACGTCTTCCCAGGTGGCCACCAGCTTCGCGCCTTGCTTGATCAGCGTGTTGGTTCCCCAGGAGCCCTTGTTGGTCACGTTGCCGGGAACGGCGAAGACGTCACGATTTTGTTCGAGAGCGCACCGTGCTGTGATGCGAGTTCCACTGTATTCGGCTGCCTCGACGACCAGGACGCCGATCGACACGCCCCTGCTGACGCGGTCGCGGATGGGAAAACTCTGCGGTGCGGCGAAGGTGCCCAGCGCAAATTCCGAGATCAGCGCGCCGCCGAGAGAAAGGATCTGCTCGGAGAGACGGCTGCTCTCTTTCGGGTAGAGAACGTCCACGCCGGTGCCAAAAACAGCGACGGTCTTGCCTTTGGCGGCAATCGCGCCGCGATGCGCGGCGGTGTCGACTCCGCGCGCCATGCCGCTGAAGACGGCGAGGCCGTGGGCGGCGAGGTCGATCGACAAACGCTCGGCCATGCCGGTGCCCTAAGGCGTGGGATGACGAGTGCCGACCACGGCGATCCCCGGTTGCGACGGAACGTTCACGGTGCCGCGGACGTAGAGCACCCGCGGAGGATCGTAGATCGGGCGAAGATGGGGTGGATATGCGGAATCGTCGAGCGTGAGGCGTTGCACTCCGGCGGCCTTGGCCTTGCCCATTTCCTCCTGCGCCAGCTCCATGGACTTGCCGGTCCCCGGGGACTGCGCCGATACGGCAAGCAATCCAGCGGCTTCGAGTTCGGTAAGGGATGAACGGAAAACCGCTGCCACGTTGCCGAAATGCTCGACCAGACGACGCGCGCGCGTTGGCCCAAGGCCCGGGGGGCGAGTCCCAGTGCGAGCCACTGCAGCGTCTGCTCGGCAAGGGGCCGATCCACTACGGAAGTCGTTGTTGGCACAAGAATCTCCATGTTCCCATCTATGCGCCCGGAAAAAATCCTGGCAAGGGAGCGACGCACATCGCTTTGTTAGAATCAAACATAGTGAACATGAGCCGGCTTCGCATTTCTGCCATTTCATTCCTGAACACGGCGCCTTTGATGTGGGACTTCGAACATGGGCCCGCGGGCGCGCAATTCGACATTTCTTATACCGTGCCGTCCGCCTGCGCGGGTCAGTTGGCGGCGGGGACCGCGGACATCGGAATCATTCCGGTTGCGGCGTATGCGCAGATCGCGGATTTAGCGATTGTTCCGGGAGTTGCGATCGCGGCCCGGCGTGCGGTGCGTTCGATCCTGTTGGTCAGCAAGGTGCCGATCGAGAAAATCGAGACGATTGCACTGGACACGTCCTCGATGACTTCAGTGACGCTGACGAAGGTTCTGTTTGAGCGCTGGCTGGGTGCGGGACGGAAGTTCACCGACATAGCGCCGAATCTGGAACTCATGCTGCGGGATCACGATGCCGGCCTGGTGATCGGAGACACGGCGCTGCAAGTCGATCGCTCGAAATACCTCACGTTGGACTTGGCCGAAGAGTGGATTCGCTTTACCGGGAAGCCGTTTGTGTTCGCGTTCTGGGCAATTCGGCGTGCGGCGCTAACCGAGGCTCCGGCGGATCTGGCTTCGATTTTCCAGACCTCACGCGATCGTGGCGTGCAGGCCCGGAACATCGATCGCATCGCCCAGGGTTGGGCGGGGCGGGTGGGACTCTCTGAGCATGAGGTGCGCGCCTACCTCACGGAGAACATTCACTACCACTTGGATCCAGGTTGTCTGGAAGGCTTGCAACTGTTCTACCGCTACGCAGCCGAATGCGGCGCCCTGCCGCCGGCGCCCCCGCTTCAATTTGTGGAGGTCGCAAAGTTTGCGACCACCTGACCAGCGCGCTCTGCCTGCGCGACTCCATCCCGCGGAACGCTGCGTATGACTCTGACTTTGGGCCTTGTGCTCGCGTCCAAATTTTGGAGCTGGCTGCGTCATCTGGGCGGGCCGGGACTGCTGATGCTCGGCCTGGCGGACAACTCGCTGATTCCGCTCCCCGGCAGCATGGACGTCCTGACCATTTGGTTTGCGGTGCATCATCACAGCGACTGGCTGTATTACGCGACGATGGCAACTCTGGGCGCGGTGCTGGGCGGCTACGTGACGTACCGCCTTGCGCGCAAGGGAGGCAAGGCGGCGCTTGAACATCGGCTGGGGCATCGCGGGGCGGATGCCTTCTACCAGCGCTTCGAGCGTTGGGGGTTCTGGGCGGTCGCGGTGCCGGCGATTTTGCCGCCCCCGTTCCCCCTGGTCCCGTTTCTTCTGGCTGCGGGAGCGATGCAGTACTCTCGCAAGAAGTTTGTGGCCGCGCTCGGGCTGGGAAGAAGCCTGCGCTACGGAATTCTGGCCTACCTCGGCGTCCACTACGGACGCCACTTCCTCCGTTTCTTCAACAAGTACACCAAGCCCACCCTTTTTGTGCTGATCGGGATGTCGCTGGTGGCCGGAATCGCCGCGCTGGGGGCCTACCTTCGCTACCGTCACGAGGGCGAAGGGAATGCGGAAGTCCCAATGCAGCCGCAAGAGCAGCACGCAAACTGATCGGGCCCATCAATTTTTCGATTAAACACATAGAATCAATTACTTACTTAACATTCACAACAAATTTACTAGCCTTTTCCGGTTTACTTGGATCTAATACCTTATGGAAAAGCTTCAGTCTGTTAAGCACTACATTTTTGCCAGCGATTTCGACCAGACCCTGAGTTACAACGACTCGGGTTACGTACTGAGCGAGTTGCTGGGAATCCCTACCAAAGAATTCGAACGAAAAGCCCAAGGCATGGCCAAGCTGAACCTCGTGCAACAGGGGGGCGAGCTGGCATACCTGCTTCTACATGACCCGGAGTTTCACGACCGGGTGCGCCCCGAGCACCTGCATGAGGTCGGCAAGCGGATCCGGTTGAAGGAGAACATCGACTTCCTGCACCGCGTCCTCGAAAACGGCATCGAGGGGCACCGGTTCGAGTTTTACGTGATTTCGGCGGCGCCCGTGGAAGTGATCCAGTCGGCGCTGGAGGGCATCGTTCCCAAGGATCACATCTTCGGAACTCAGTTCCGCTACAACGCCTCCGGTGAGATTGTTTCGATCGAAGGCGTGACAGCGGGATACGGGAAAGTGGCAGCGCTCGACCGCATTCAGAGCGACCTGCAGGTGAGTTCCGACCGCATCGTCTACGTGGGCGACGGTAGCTCCGACGTGCACGTGATGCTGCACATCAACCGGCGCGACGGCTTCACGATTGCCGTTTCGGAGAACAGGCACCTTGCGCCCATTGCTAAGCGTACCGTGCTGAGCGCGAATGCGCTCGGGGTACTCATTCCGATCCTGGAGGAAATTGTGGGCTGGGAGCGGGCGCAGATCCGGGCGTTCCTCGAAACGCGAGGCTTCGTGATTCAGGAGTGGGACAAGGTCTCGACCGACGTGGTAACGATCCGCGATAACACGCCGGGAACCCTGGCGGGCGGGCTCACGCAAGCGGAGGCTGCCCGTGTCTGACGCGATCGGGTGGCTGGCGACGGCGATTTTCGGGGTGTCTTACTTTGTCCGCAACCAGGCGACGATGCGCTGGGTGCAGGCCTCGGCGGCTGTGTGCTGGATGCTCTACGGCTTCCTGATGCACGCGGCGCCGGTGATTGTCGCGAACGTGATTGTGGCGTCGCTGGCGGGGTACTCGGCGCTGCGGTCGGCTCCAGAGCCGAGTCCGGAGCCTTCCCGATAACCGTTCTGGTGGTGTCCCAGGTCCATCTTCTCTGCGTTCTTTGCCGTCTTTCTTGGCGACCTTTGCCGTCTAGGAGTTTTGATGGTTTCTCAAGCTCTTAACCGCAAGGGACGCAAGAGTTTCGCAAAGATCGCTAAAGATAGCCTTCTGGCATTCGGGTGCACGGGCGCGGTTTCACGTTCGGTTGGAGAAACTTCCCATCGGACGGTAGAATAACAGTGTGTCCGGCTTTGCAGTGTCCCTATGTCCTTGACCAAGCAACAAGCCCTGGAGATGTTCCAGTCCGATGACCTGATTGGCATCGGCATGGAAGCCGACGCCGTGCGCCGCAAACTGCATCCTGAGGGCGTGGTTAGCTACATCATCGATCGCAACATCAATTACACGAACTTCTGCACGGAATACTGCACCTTCTGCGCGTTCTACCGGCCGTTGAAGGGACCTGCGGCCAAAGAGGGCTACATCCTGGAGTTCGAAACCATTTACGACAAGATCCGCGAGACCGTGGAACTGGGTGGAACCGGTGTATTGATGCAGGGCGGTCTGCATCCTGACCTGAAGATCGAGTGGCATGAGAAGATGCTGCGCGGCATCCGGCAGCGGTTCCCCAAGGTGCATTTGCACTGCTACTCTGCGTCGGAGATTCTAGCGATCGCCGAGTACAGCAGCCTGACCTTGCGCGATACCATTGCGCGGCTGCGCGATGCCGGCCTCGATTCGATTCCGGGCGGCGGCGCCGAAATCCTAGACGACGAAGTGCGCTACAAGATCGCCCGCCTGAAGTGCCTGACCCAGGATTGGATCAGCGTGCATCGCACGGCGCACCAGCTCGGGATGCGCACGACCGCGACCATGATGTTCGGGGTCGGAGAGAAGTACGAGCATCGCATCAACCACTTTCAGCGGCTGTACGATCTGCAGGAAGAGACGGGTGGATTCACGGCATTTATTCCGTGGAGCTTCCAACCGGCCAACACCGCGCTGGGTGGTCGCCACTGGGACGAGGCCACCGCTGTCGAATACCTGAAGGTGCTGGCGATCTCGCGACTGTACCTTTCGAACTTTCTCAACGTGCAGTCGAGCTGGGTTACGCAAGGCCTGAAGGTCTGCCAGATGGGGCTGCGCTTTGGCGGAAATGATGTCGGCTCGGTCATGCTGGAAGAAAATGTAGTGCGGGCGGCAGGCGTGACCAACTGCACGACCGAGGAGGAGCTGCGCCGGATCATCCGCGACGCCGGCTTCAAGCCCGTGCAGCGCGACACGTTGTATCGAACGTACTTCCTGAACTAAACCTTCCCCGCGGTAGATTCGACGCGAATGAAACTGGCCTTCATCCTCGTGTGTACGCTCACGCTCGCCTCCGGCGTGGCAGGCCAGATTCCCGCCACCGAAAAAGAACCCGCTACGGCCTCCCTTGAAGGCAGCGTTGTCAAAGAACCCAGCGGAGAACCGCTGAAAAAGGCCATCATCGAGTTGATCGGCCACGATCAGGGAGAAGGGGGGAACTACACGGCGACGTCCGATCCGGAAGGACACTACAAGATCAGCGGCATTCTGCCTGGCCGGTATTCCCTGTTTGTCGAACGCACTGGCTACATTGAGGTCGACAAGAAACGGCGTCGTGCCGAAGGAATTGCCCTTTCGCTCGAAGCTGGTCAGGAGTTGAAGGATCAGGTCCTGCACATGCTGCCGGCGGCCATCATCGCGGGCCGCGTGCTGGATGAGGATGGCGACCCGATGTCTAAGGTCGAGGTCACGGTGCTACGACGCAAGATCGCGGCCGGCCATTCGAGCTTCGAACCCAACGGGCAAGCCGAAACCAATGACCTCGGCGAGTACCGGATCGGCGGGCTTATGGCCGGGAAGTATTACGTTGTGGCAACTCCCATGCCCAGTTTTCAGAGCCTGGTGCCGGCACAAAAGAGTCCGGAAGATCCCGCGGCTGCCACACCGGCGCCCGACATGGCCTACATCACGACCTATTACCCGAATACGCCGGACCGGACTCAGGCCGCGGCGATCGAACTACATGCTGGTGACGACATGCCGGTGGACTTTTCGCTTACCCGCACGCACACGGTTCTCATTCGAGGCACGTTCGCGGGGCTCGCTGCGGGAGAAAAGGCCATGGTCATGCTGCGCGGCGAAGATTCGCACGGAATGTTTACCGCCGCCGAAGTCGGGAAGGACGGCACGTTTGAGGTCCCGCACCTGGCCCCAGGGTCCTACTCGCTGATCGCCACCACTGAGACGGGGAGTTCGCGGCAGGTCGCACACCGCAAAGTAGAAGTCGCGGACACGGACATGGATGGGCTCCGACTCGTACCGCTTCCCTGCGCGATCGTGCGCGGGAGAGTTCACGTCTCGGGCAAAGGGCCGAAGATCGATCTGTCGCTGCTCTTTGTGCATCTGCAAAAGAGCAACGGAGAGGACGATGTTTCCGACGCGCTCACATTTACTGCCGATGGCTCAATGGCTTCGCCAGGCACGGCGCGGGTGAAAGCCGATGGCAGCTTCGAACTGAAGAACGTTTTGCCAGGAACCTACTCCGTCGAGGTCACGGGGGACGCCAAAGCGATGAACGACAGCTTCGTGGAATCGGTAACCGCGGGCACGAAGGATGTAACCGAGAGCGGGCTGAGTGTTGGCGGGGGCACAATCGCAATCGACGTGGCGGACAGTCTCGAGAGCGGCGCCCTGGAGGGCAGCGTAACGAACGACAAGAATGAACCCGTCGCCAACGCCGTGGTCGTCGCGGTGCCGGAATCCAGGTTTCGCAAGCAGGGGAACCGCTACCAGAGGGTGACCACCGACCAGGCGGGACGTTTCTCCATGCGCGGCCTGCGGCCGGGTGAGTACAAACTGTTCGCGTGGGAAGTGATGGAGGAAGATGAATTTTTCGATCCGGAGTATCTGAAATCCTACGAGGACAGGGGCACCGCGATTCACCTGGAAAAGAGCGCACATAAAACTGCTCCCTTGAAGGTCATTCCCGAGCCCGCCGACCAACCTTAGGCGGATCTGCCCACGTCATACACTGCGCCCCTCAGGTAGAATTGGAGGTTTACGAAGGTGTTGTCGGACCCGGGTGTACGGGAGTCTTCCGCTGAACTCTTTCTTCATTCCGCCTCTGGCCATGCTCGGCGCGTTCTCGGCGCCGAAGGGAATTGGTCCCTACATCCGTCAGCACTTCCTCGACAAGACGTTTCAGGGGCTGTATCACGCCAACTCGTTTGATATAGCGCTGCTGGTTCCATACTTCGTGGTGCTGATTCTGCTTGCCTCGTACGGACTGCATCGCTACGTGCTGGTGTATCTCTACTACAAGAACCGGAAGAAGCGAACCAGGGGACCGGCAGGATATTTTGACGATCTCCCGCGCGTCACGGTGCAGCTGCCGATGTTCAACGAACGCTATGTGGCCGAGCGGCTGATCGACTGCATCTGCAAGCTGAAATATCCGCAAGAAAAGCTCGATATCCAGGTGCTCGACGATTCCACAGACGAAACCGTGGAGGTGGTCCGCGACCTGGTGGAACGCTACGCAGCGCTAGGCCATCCCATCACCTACCATCACCGTACCAATCGGGAAGGATTCAAAGCCGGGGCGCTCCAAGAAGGCATGAAGACGGCCAAGGGCGAGTTCATCGCGATCTTCGACGCCGACTTTACCCCGCCAGACGACTTCCTGCTAAAGACCATTCATCATTTCACCGACCCGAAGATCGGGATGGCGCAGACGCGTTGGACGCACATTAACCGGCATTATTCTTTTCTGACTGAGGTCGAAGCGATCCTGCTCGACGGGCATTTCGTGCTCGAGCATTCCGGACGAGCCCAGAGCGGACTGTTCTTCAACTTCAACGGGACCGCGGGCGTGTGGCGGGCGTCGGCGATCGAGGACGCGGGAGGCTGGCAGCACGACACCCTGACCGAAGATACCGACCTTTCCTATCGCGCGCAGCTGGCGGGGTGGACGTTCATCTACCTGCAGGACGTGGAGTGCCCGGCGGAGCTTCCGGTCGAGATGACCGCGTTCAAGACGCAGCAGGCGCGCTGGGCGAAAGGGCTGATCCAAACCGGAAAGAAGATTCTGCCGCGCGTGTTGAAGAGCGACGCGCCGCGGCACACCAAGATTGAAGCCTGGTACCACCTGACCGCGAACCTGAGTTATCCACTGATGATCGTGCTTTCGGTGCTGCTGCTGCCGGCGATGATCATTCGTTTTTACCAGGGCTGGTTCCAGATGCTCTACATCGACCTGCCGCTTTTCATGGCGTCGACGTTCTCGATCTCGAGTTTCTACCTGGTGTCGCAACGGGAGCTTTTCCCCAAGACGTGGCCGCGAGCTTTGCTGTACTTGCCCTTTTTAATGGCGCTTGGGATTGGCCTGACCATCACCAACACCAAGGCGGTGATCGAAGCGCTGCTCGGCAGGCAGAGCGCGTTTGCGCGCACCCCGAAGTACCGCGTGGAGAACAAGAAGGACAAAGTGGGTGCGACCAAGTACCGGCGGCGGCTGGGATGGATTCCCTGGGTCGAGCTGGTGATCGGCGGCTATTTCGCAATGACGGTGTACTACGCCCTGCAAAATGAGAACTACATCACCGTGCCCTTCCTGCTGCTCTTCGTGGTCGGGTATTGGTACACGGGATTGATGTCCCTGCTGCAGGGACGTTTCACGGGCATCTCGCTCAGCGCGGAAGCGCATACCAAGCCGTTTCCGGTGGGAGTGTAGGAGCGATCGCACCGGTAACTTTCGGGACAAGCGACCTCCCTCGGGGCTAAAGCCCTGTGCCACGTGCAGCCTCAGTCGCAGGGCTGAAGTCATGCCCTTCCCGGTGAAGAACTGGCTCTGCGAGTTTCTCCAGCCGTGAACAGCGGATTCCTCCTGGCTCGCTGCGCTCGCTCGTCGGAATGACAAGGCATCGGGCATCGGCTGCGATTGGGATGGAAACATCTTCGCTAGCCCCAAACCTGCCCTCCAAAAACAACCCGAATTGCCCTCGGGTTGAGTCCAGCACCCTTTCAATTCCCTTTCGCCTCGTTTAGAATCCGTTCGCTCCAGGGTCACCTTCAGTGCAGGCGTCTCGACTGCTCGACAGGAGGCTCCTATGTTCCATCCGCAACAACGGTTCTGGCTGATTGTCCCGGTCGTTCTCCTCTTGCTCGCGGGCGGCTGCGGGTCGCGTCACGATTCCGGCGAAAACTATTACATGGTGGCTACCAACATCAAGCTTCCCTACTGGGAAACGGCGCGTGCGGGATTCTCCAGCGCGGCTTCGCAGCTACAGGTGAGGGCAGCGTTTGTCGGCCCTGACACATACGATCCCAAGGCAGAGAAGCAGTCGTTTGAGGAGATCGTGCAGAAGAAGCCGGCAGGAATTCTTGTCGCGGTGGCCGACCCCGCACTGATGAAGGATTCCATCGATCAGGCTATTGCTGCCGGCGTCCCGGTCATTACGGTCGATTCTGATGCGCCGGGGAGCAAGCGGCTTTTCTTCATCGGAACCAACAACCACCAGGCTGGGGTTATGGGCGGGAAGCGCCTGGACCAGGAATTGAAGGGCAAGGGCAACGTCGTCGTGTTCACCATGCCGGAGCAGAATAATCTGGCGGAACGGCTGCAGGGCTATCGCGACGCGCTGGAAAATTCGCAGGTGAAAATCGTGCGCGTGGTCGACATCAAGGGGGATCCGCGTGTCGCCTTCGACACCACCACCGAGATCATGGGCAAAGAGCGGGACAAGGTGGACGCGTTCGTCTGCCTGGAGGCGCAGTCGGGCCAGGAAGTGGCCACGGTGCTGAACAACTACAACATCCACAATAAAGTCGTAATTGCGATGGACACCGACGCCGCCACCCTGGACTGGGTCCAAAAGGGCGTGATTGCGGCGACCATCGGGCAGAAACCCTACACCATGTCGATGGTCGGACTGCACATGCTGGACGATCTCTATCACAACAAGATTGGGAACCTCAGCACCGATTGGACACGGGACAGCTTTGCCCCGCTGCCCGCGTTCGTGGACACCGGGTCCGTGCTTATCGACAAGAACAACCTTGACGCTTTCCAGCAGGCCAACAAAACGATGACGGGCGCGTCGAAGTAGTACCACACCCCTTGCAGCCAGAAAGGCGTTCGACACGAAATGAAAAAGGTGCTGAGCTTTTTTGTCTTTGCGGTAGTGCTGCCCACGGCGTTTGGCCTCGAAAGGCAGCCAAATGCTGACTACCACGCGCGGCGCGAGGCTCTTTCGAAGAAGGCCGGCGGCGCAATGGTCGTGCTGTTTGCTCCGCTGGAGGCGGACGGGCCGAACGCCGTCTACGGCTTCCGCCAGGACAATAACTTCTACTACCTCTCCGGGTGGGCCGAGCCGGGCGCGGCCCTGGTGATCGCGCCTGCGGTCGAGGCCTCAGCAAACACGCCGGCGCGGCCGTACACCGAGATTCTCTTCCTCGCGGCGAACAACACGGTGGAAGAGAAGTGGACCGGGCCAAAGCTGAATCCCACGAGTCCAGATGCTCCCAAGATCACCGGCTTTGATCGCGTGGAGGTCATTGACAAACTACGGGATGAACTCGCCCACCTCATTCCACCCGGGAGAGCAAAGGTCTACAGCGATCTGCCGGCCTACGGCGAAGATTCGGCTTCCACCGAGGGCCTCACCTGGCTTAAGCGCGCGCATGCCTTTATTGGTTTCGCCTCGTTTCAGGACGTGAAGCCCCTCATCGCAGCGCTGCGCACCTACAAGGACAGCGGTGAGATCGGACTGATTCGCAAAGCCACGGACGCCTCGGTCGCGGCACAACTGGCGGCGATGCGAGCCATGAAGCCGGGAATCAACGAGCGCGAGATTGCGGCACTGCTACAGTACGAGTGGGGCAAGCGCGGCTGCGAGCGGCCGTCGTATGCGCCCATCGTTGGGTCCGGGTTCAATTCCACGGTGCTGCACTACTCGGAGGATTCTGGGACAATCCAGGCGGGGGATGTGGTGGTGATTGACGCAGCGGGCGAATACTCGATGTACGCGTCCGACATTACCCGCACGCTTCCCGCAAGTGGGAAATTCACGCCACGGCAGCGCGAGATCTACGACATCGTGCTGGGCGCGGCGCAGGCTGCGATCGCGGCCTTCCAGTCTGAGAAGTCGACCCTGCGCGGGGATGGGACCGACTCGCTGAACAAGGTGGCCAAGGAGTACATCAATTCTCACGGCAAAGACCTACACGGTGAGGCGCTTGGGAAGTACTTCATCCATGGCCTCGGCCACTACGTGGGTCTCGGCGTGCACGACGACAATGACTACTCAGTTCCACTCGGGCCGGGCGCGGTCTTCACCATTGAACCCGGGATCTATATTCCGGAAGAGAAGCTGGGCGTTCGCATCGAGGACACCCTGTATGTGGACAGCAGCGGGAAACTGGTCAATCTCGCCGCGGCTTTGCCGCATACGGCCGATGAGGTGGAGCGCGCCATAAGGGGAAAGTGATCGCCTCTTAGGCCTCCGCCGTCGGCGCAGCACACATCCTTTTGATATCCTAGATGGCTGTGCGAATGACGTGGTGGTTTATCGTTCTGGGCTTGAGCACCCTGGTAGTGGTGTGCGTCGCGATTGCCAGTTACATGCGGATACGCCGCCACCTGAGAGCCTCGGAGGCGCCCGCCGACGATGGCCTGGATGCGATGGATCGCGAACGGATCGATCAGCTCTAGATTTTCGCGATTCGCACACTGCGGAAGAGGTCTCCTTATGGCGAAGTTGGCGGTTCAGGTTCTGAATCCTGGTCACGAGCGGGCGGTGGATTGGGCAAAGCAGGCAGCCCTCGTCGTGGGCGCGAGTCTGTTTGTAGCCTTGTGCGCGCGGGTAACGGTGCCGTTGCTGTTCACGCCCGTCCCACTGACTCTGCAGAACTTCGGCGTGTTGCTGGTCGGGCTTGTGCTGGGCCCGCGACGAGCGTTTGGAGCCCTCGTGCTTTACCTGGCGGAGGGTGCGGCGGGCTTGCCGGTCTTTAATCCCGCGGGACCAGGGGGAGTCGCGCAGCTCTTCGGACTCACCGGGGGCTACCTGCTGGCGTATCCGCTGGTGGCGGGACTCGCAGGGCTCTTGATGGAACGCGGGCAGAGGACCTTGGCGCGCGCGGTATTCGCGGGACTGATGGCAGAAGTCTTGTTGTTCGCTGTCGGTTTGTCGTGGCTGGCGATGTGGTCGGGTTCGTTCAAGAAAGCCTTCATGTATGGTCTGTACTGGTTTGTGTTTGCTGAGGTAATCAAGGTGCTGATGGCAGCGGCGGTGGCGGTTCGACTGCAACGGTCCCCCAAGGTGCAGGCATGACGCCTGCTGCATCCGACAAAGCGTCGTCGCGGCCATTCCTGGAGGCCGATTCGGTTCGTGAGATCACGGTGGCCCACAGCCCGGACTCCGATGATGCGTTCATGTTTTACGGGCTGGCAACGAACAAACTCCGGGTACCCGGCCTGCGCTTCACGCACACCCTTTGCGATATCGAGACCCTCAATCGCAAGGCCCAGGGAGGCGTATACGACGTAACGGCGATTTCCTTCCACGCCTACCCCTACATCCAGGATCAGTATGCTCTCTTGCCGAGCGGAGGCAGCGTGGGCGACGGGTACGGTCCCATGATCGTGGCGCCGCGGGCTTTCACCCAGAGTGAGATCAAGAAGAAGCGGATCGCAGTTCCGGGAAAGCTGACGACCGCGTACCTGGCTCTAAAACTCTTCGCTCCGGGAATTGAAGTGGAGGTGGTGCCGTTCGATCAGATCATCCCACAGGTGCTGGAAGGCAGGTATGAGGCGGGATTGATCATCCACGAAGGTCAACTAACCTACGCCAAGTCCGGTTTGCATCGGGTCGTGGACCTGGGCAAGTGGTGGCAGAAGGTGACGGGACTTCCCTTACCGCTGGGCGGGAACGCCATCCGGCGCGCCCTGGGGACGGAACTGATGCTGAAAGTGGGCACCGCGCTGCGTGACAGCATTCAGTACGCGCTCGATCACCGTGAGTCGGCTCTTGCCTATGCCATGCAATTTGCACGAGACCTGGACTCGCAGGCGGCCGACAAGTTTGTCGGCATGTACGTCAACCAACGCACTCTGGATTATGGTCCGGATGGCCGAGAGGCCGTGCGCCGTCTGCTCGACATGGGGCACAAGGCCGGCATCATCCCACACGCCGCGACGGTCGAGTTCGTGGGATAGTTGCGCTTCCTACTTCACCTTGAACTTGAAGGAGAATACGGGGTCGATATCCACCGGGATGTCGGCCGTTTTCCGCTTGAGGGCGAGCTTCAGATCTTCGGGCATCGTGCCGTATTTGTGAAACCAATTCTCGGCCCGCTGGCGATCGCCCGTGGCCTCGATCTCGAGTAACTCCTTGGCCAGATCGGCCACCGCGCCGGGCATTTTTTCATAACCGATCTTGTAGCGGCCCGATGCTTCGCGGGTGACCGCACTACGTTCGCTGAGATAATTGAACTCCATCATCTCGGCTTGCCCATGGGCTTCGGCCACTCCAAAACGCACGGTGCGGAACATCCCGCCAACATAGGAGGCGTAGAACTCCTCCAGCTTTTCCTTGGGCAGCGCATTGTGATCCACCAGCCATTTCAGTCCGAACATGCCGACGACATCGGCTTTGGCCTCTTCCAGCCCGCCAAAGATCGGACCGATCGACTCACGGATGCTGATCTTGCCTGACGATGTTCGGGCAAACGTCGGGCCCAGCCCGTGCGCGATTTCATGCATGATCGTGTCGAGCAGGTAGCCTTCTCCGGAAACCTTGGCGGCCTGGTCTGTCCGCAGCATCCGCCGCGCTACGGGGATAATCACGTAGTTCACCCGCGCATCCATGAAGTTCTTGAAGAACAGCTTCTTGCTGCCCTTCTGTTCGTGGACCCGAGGATCGTTGGGCAGATTGTCGGCGACAGCCTGATAGCCGTGCGTGAGATCGCCGGCCCGGAAGGGCGCGTCCATCACTTCCATGGGGGTCTGGAGACCCTGCATCGACGGCCGGTCTTCGGCGCCCAGGGGCAGGGCGTCCTGAATCTGCGGAACGTATTGCTGGAACATATCCAGCTTCTGGCTCTCTTTTTCGTTGCGGATCAGAACCGCGGCACCGTAGGACGCTTTCACTCCCAGCAGATCGTCGGTGTAAGTTTCGTACGGCGCAAAGATGATGTCGAACTTCGGATTTTTGAGGTCCACCCAGGCTAGGTCGCTGGAAAGATAGTCGTCACTCAACAGAGCATCGGCGCGCAATTGCAGAAAGCCGGCAAAGGCGGGATCGGTGGTGAGCTTGGCGGCCTCACGCAGATCCCTCGCTGCCGGTTCGAGCAACGACCGGTAAGCAATGTGGTACGGCACACCCTCGAGTTGCCCCTTATTCCAGCGGATCACGGTGGTCGGACTGTAAATCTCAGCCTTCTTCTCCGGATGCTCGGAGACATATTTCTCGACCTGGGCGCGGGTCAGGCCCGGGGAATAAAAACCGCGTCCCGGAGGGAGCGGGTCCTTGCCGACAAAAGGCTGGTTCTCGTCAATCAGATCGAAGCGCGAGGCGTTGATCCAAAGATAGCGCCGGAGCTGAACATCGCTCGGGTTTTTGCTTCCGGCCAGCGACTGGTACAGCGCCAGGGCTTCCGGATCGCTCTGGCGCCAAAAGATGTCCTCGAGGTATCGGCACGCGTCGACGAGTTTAGCCACCAGCTGGCGCTCGTTATTGCTGAGACCTGCTGGACGAAAAGGCATCTGCACCGCGCGGAACTTTTCCACGCGCTTGGGCAGGTCCGGGGCTGCGTAGACGGCGGCCGGCTGCGCCGCTTTGGCCGCCGAGCCTGTCATGAATTCAGGCTTGGCCTGGGCCGGGATGGAATGTGGCAAGAGAACAATTCCGAAGAGAAGGAATGGAGAAAAACGTCGAGGGGCCATGAAATGCTTTCGATTCTAGCAGAGGCATGGGGCTCGTCCTCTCGCGAATTCGAGGACAGAACCGTTATCATGAGACAGGATGGCAAGTCAGACATATTCCAACGGCTCTCAAACGTTGCTGATCGATGCCGACGACACGCTCTGGGAGAACAACATCTATTTCGAGCGTGCGATTGCGCGTTTCATTTCGTTCTTGAACCACCAGGAGTATTCGCCCGGCCAGGTTCGCGAAATTCTGAACCAGGTGGAGCGCGAAAACATCGTCACGCACGGCTACGGCTTGCATAGTTTCGCGCATGCCCTGATGCGCACGTTCGAACGGCTGTCGGTCGAACCGGTTACCCCGGAATTACACGAGAAGATCCACGGCTTCACGCATACCATCGCTGATCATCCCGTTGAAATCCTCCCGGATGTCCCTGCCACCCTGGAGCACCTGAACCTCCGCCACCACCTCATTATGGTGACGAAGGGTGCGATCGCCGAACAGTCGGGCAAGATCGAGCGCTCGGGCCTGAAGGAGTATTTCGCGGCGGTGGAGATCGTTGCGGAAAAAGACGTTGCTACGTATCGCTCGATCGTCGGCAAATACGAACTCTCGCCGGATACGACCTGGATGATCGGCAACAGCCCGAAGTCCGACATCAATCCGGCCTTGTCTGCGGGGCTGAATGCCGTGTTCGTTCCGCACGGCGAGACCTGGGTTCTGGAGCACGACGAAGTCGCCCAACCCAGGCCGCCAAGTCGTCTGCTAACGGTGGAGAAGTTTGGCCAATTGCGCGAGCACTTCTGAGAGCAAACCTGCAAGGCCACGCTTCCGAAGCGCGATCTCGTCAGAGCGGACCTGCCCTGGATAGGCCTTGCGCCAACGGCAACCCGCCAAGGGTTGCCCTCCCGCACCAAACTAACCAACAACCTCTTCTTCCGTCGATTTTTCGGCATGGTAATCTCAATTTGCTCTGGTTTTTCGCTGCCCCGATAGATTGGCAGTGCCACGAAACAATCTGCGGCGGTTGTTGCGCACGGTGGAAGCGCTGTCGGACCTCGGTCCCGAACTGACAGCGGAGCGCGACTTTGCCCAGATCGCGCAACTCATGCTCGCCGCCCTGATGGAGGCGGCAGGCGCCCGTGAGGGTGCGCTCTTCACGTTCAGCAACAAGCCCTCACTCCTCACCTCAGTCGCCGCTCGCGGATTTACCCTGCTTCCCGAACCGGCGATCATACCACTGCTGCCGCGACACGTACACGCGCTCACGGCGGGTCGTGGCCCCGTCGTCCTGAACGAAGCCACCTACGATGTTTTCTTCAGCTCGAATGGCAACGTAGCGCCCGAGCTGTTCAAGTGCGTTGCCCCGCTCAAAGCGGCGGGAAAACTGGCAGGGTTGCTGGCGCTGGGCCGTCGCGAGGGCGACGCGTTATATGAGGACGACGAACTGGATGCCCTCGACCTGCTTAGTAGTTATGTCGCGCTCGCGGTCCACAATCACAACCTGGCGCAGACGCTGACCCAACGCGTCTCGGAAAATCTTCGCCTATTGGCATCGCTGCACGGCTTCTACGACAACGCGCTGGAAGCCTTTGCTACCGCCATCGACGTCAAGCACGTCAACATCCACGGACATTCGCTGCGCGTGGCTCGCTACGCGGCCGCCATCGGAGAAGCCATGGAGCTTGATGCGAGCGAGGTGGCAGCTCTGCGCTCCGCCGGATATCTGCACGACATCGGTAAGGTAGCGGTGGATAAGCATCTGTTCGGGAAACCGAGCGCGCTCGATCCGGACGAGTTCCGCGCGATGGCGGATCACACGGTTGTCGGTCACCAGATTGTCAGCGGGATTCAGTTTCCCTGGCCCAAAATTCCCGAGATCGTGCGCTGGCACCATGAGCGCGCCGATGGTTCCGGGTATCCCGATGGCTTACTGATGTCGGAGGTGCCACTCGCCGCCCGCATTATTGGGCTGGCCGACACTTTCGACGCGATGACCAGCGCACGTCCGTATCGCGAGCCCTTGACGGTGGGTGGCACTCTCAGCGAGCTAGTCCGGCTGGCACCGGAGAAATACGATCCGAACGCAGTGCAGGCCCTGCTTATTCAAATCCGCCGGGATTCCGTGGGTAGCAATCGCACTTCCCTGCTTAACGACCACGTGGCGATCAATATCGCCCCGACCGACATCGACCTGCTGGCCGCGAGCTTGCAGCACAAGGTGAGCCGGGGCCGCCTTATCCTCACCCCGCCGTCGCCATCTTCCTAATATATTGATTCTTAATATGTTACGGGAATCTCTTTGCGCAACTTTAGTTGCCGGGCGGGGTTGATAATTCCAAGAACGCAGCTCCACCGGTGGATAGTCATGCCATTCCCATACCGACGTCTGGTACTGCCCGCAACCTTGGTCACTCTGAGCTTGGCCGGTTTGACGCTTCTGTCTTCAGCAAAGAAGAAGCCCCCTGTCGTCACCCAGATGAACGAGCAGAAGCGAGCGCTGCACGCACTGCAGCGTTTGACCTTTGGTCCTCGCCCAGGAGACGTGGATCGGGTGGCGGCGATGGGCGTGGACAGCTGGATCGACCTGCAGCTTCACCCGGACAAGATTAACGACAGCGCACTCGATGCCCGCCTAGCTCCTTTCCGCACGCTGCACATGGACACTCGCGAGATCGTCGAGAACTTTCCCAACGAACAGATGATCAAAGCGGTGATGGACGGAAAACGTCCGATGCCCTCCGATCCGGTCAAACGCGCGGTCTACCAGGCGCAGATCGAGCGGCTACAGGAAAGGAACGAACGCAAGCAGGAAGCGGTCGCGGCAAGTCCCGTGCCGACGGCAACGAACGCGGGCGGTGATCAAGCGACAGGCGACCGTGCGGCGCCGACGAACGACAACCCATCCGCACGGGCAAGCAAACTCACCGACGAGCAAGAGGCGCAGCGCCGCGAAGACCGCCTCTACGCCGACTTGAAGGCGCAGGAACTGCTGGACAAACCTGCTGACGAGCGCATGAAGGAAGTCCTGCAAATGGCGCCCGAAGAGCAGCGCGCCCTGGCGACGTCGCTGAAGGGCCCGAAGGCCGACGAGTTCATGGAGGGCATGAATCCGAAGCAAAAAGAGGCGCTCCAGGCCCTGAAGAACCCGCAGCAGGTGGTCGGCGATGAACTGACCCAGGCGAAGCTGCTGCGCGCGATTTACAGTGAGCGCCAGCTCGACGAAGTGATGACCGATTTCTGGTTTAACCACTTCAACGTCTTCCTCGGCAAAGGGGCCGACCGCTTCCTGGTCACCAGCTACGAGCGTGACGTGATCCGTCCACATGCCCTGGGCAAGTTCGAGGATTTATTGGTGGCGACCGCCAAGAGTCCCGCGATGCTGTTCTATTTGGACAACTGGCTGAGCGTAGGCCCGGAGTCGGACATTGCGATGAGTATCCGCAAAAATCCGAAGCACTACGGCCGCCGCCGACGCTTCCCTCCGCCTCCCCGGCAGGTGAAGGGCAAGGGTAAACGCAACGCCGGCCTGAACGAGAACTACGGCCGCGAACTGATGGAACTCCATACGCTGGGAGTCAACGGCGGCTACACCCAGACCGATGTGACCGAAGTCGCCCGGGTGCTGACGGGTTGGACGATCGATCAGCCGCAGAAAGGCGGCAGCTTCAAGTTCGAGGAACGCATGCACGAGCCGGGGACCAAGATCGTCCTGGGCCACAAGATCAAGCAGCACGGCGAAAAGGAAGGTATGGAGGTGTTGCATCTGCTGGCGCACCATCCTTCCACCGCGCACTTTATCTGTACTAAGCTGGCGATGCGGTTCGTCTCCGATGATCCTCCGCCCGCGCTGGTTGATCGTATGGCGCAAACCTTCCTGAACAAGAAAGGCGATATTCGCGAGGTGTTGCAGACTATGTTCACTTCGCCCGAGTTCTGGAGCGACGACGCCTATCGCGCCAAGATGAAAACGCCACTGGAATTCGTGGTGTCGGCCGTGCGAGCTACTGGCGCGGACGTGACCGACGCGATGCCGCTGGCGCGGCAATTGAACACGCTGGGAATGCCCCTCTACGGCATGCAGCCCCCGACCGGCTACTCGATGAAGTCGGACGCGTGGGTAAACTCGTCGGCCCTGCTGGGCCGCATGAATTTCTCGGTGGCACTGATGGCCGGAAGAATCAAAGGCGTTCAGGTCGACGCGGACCGACTGGCGAACACGCCTTCGGGCGTACCGGCAGACTCCGCCCGAGCCCTCGCGGCGCTGGAAGGTTCGTTGCTAGCGGGAGACGTCTCGAAACAAACACACGATGCCATCACCAGCGAACTTGAGAATCAGGTCCAGACGACGGCGGGGGTTAAGCCGGCGGCGGTACGCAGGAATGACAAGCTGGCGCCTCCGGCCTCAACCACCGGCACAATCGCGGGCCTGATTTTGGGATCGCCGGAGTTTCAGAGAAGATGAGAAAAAGCAGTCGTTAGTCGCAAGTCGTCAGTCGTCAGCCAACGGCCCATAATCGCACCGGATAGGCTGAGACCCAACGACCGACTGAGAACCGAGAACTGGAGTCGTCATGTCCATCACCCGTCGCGTATTTCTTCGCAACAGCGCTTTGGCTGTTGTTGGCACTGCTGCCATTCCGAGTTTCCTGACTCGCGCCGCCTTCGGCGCGGTCGAGCCGGGCACGAAACCGAAGCGCCTGGTCGTGATCTTCCAGCGCGGCGCGGCCGACGGACTGAATATCGTCGTTCCCCAGGCCGAGCGCGGCTACTACGCGATGCGGCCCAGCATCAATATCCCGCGCAACCAGGTGATCGACCTTGACGGCTACTTCGGTCTCCACCCCGCGATGTCGTCATTCCAGCCGCTCTGGAAACAGCGCCATCTTGCAATCGTGCATGCGGCTGGCTCGCCCGATCCTACTCGCTCGCACTTCGACGCGCAGGACTTCATGGAATCGGGCACGCCCGGTTTGAAAGCGACCAACGACGGCTGGCTGAATCGGACCCTGCATTCCCTGCCCGCGTCCGACAAATCCGCCTTCCGGGCGATCGCTCTCGGGCCTGCTCTTCCGCGAATTCTTACGGGCGCGGAGCCGGCGGTCGCAGTGAACAACATCAACGATTTCGGCGTGGGCGGCAGGAACCCGAATGCCACTCCCATCGCCAACACCTTCGAAGCGATGTATGACCACTCAGTCGACTCGGTGCTGCACGGCACGGGGCACGAGACTTTTGACGCGGTGAAGATGCTGAAAGCCGCTGACCCGGCGAAGTACAAGCCTGCTCCGGGCGCGGATTACGCTCGCGGCCGCTTCGGCGACAGCCTCAAGCAACTCGCGCAACTGATCAAGGCGGACCTGGGCGTGCAGGTCGCGTTCGCCGACATCGGAGGCTGGGACCACCACGTCAATGAAGGCAGCACCCAGGGCCAGATCGCGAACGTTCTGCGCGACTTCTCGCAATCGCTGGCGGCCCTCTGGACCGATCTCGGCGACCTTGCCGACGACACCGTGATCATCACCATGTCGGAGTTCGGCCGCACTGTGCGCGAGAATGGCAACCGCGGCACCGACCACGGCCACGCCAACGTGATGTTCGTCATGGGAGGCCCGGTGAAGGGCGGCCAGGTCTACGGACAATGGCCGGGACTCGACCAGTCGCAACTGTACGAAGGCCGCGACTTAGCGGTGACGACCGATTTCCGCCGCGTGCTTGGCGAAGCTGTGGCGCGGCATTTGGGGAATGAGCGCGTAGATCAGGTATTCCCGGGGTTCGAAAACGCACCCGGACGATTCTTGAAATATCTGGGGTAGACGGAGCGAAAGTGCGAGGGCGAGACGCCCTCGTGCGTGACAGCTGCGGGACGCCGGCGCTACCTAGATCTCGACCAGAACTTCGCCGTTTTCAATCTTCAGCGGATACACGACGATCTTCACGTTCGGACTGTCCCCCGCCTGTCCGGTGTGCGGGTCCCATGCCCAGCCGTGCCATGGGCAGACCACTTTGCCTTTCTCAATCACCCCCTGCCCGAGCGGGCCGCCACGGTGCAGGCAGACGTTGTCCATCGCGGTGATCGTCCCGTTGACATTGGCGACGCAGATGACCTTGTCGCCGCAAGGGAATTCCTTGGCTTCGTTGACGGGGGGAAGTTCGGCTTGGGAGGCGAGTTTGATAAACATAGCTCTCGGCGGTCAGCATCAGCCTTCAGATTTCTCTGCCGAGCTGCGCTCGGCTGGACAGACGAGGCGTCTGTCCCTACGCGGTTCTCGCTGAAAGCTGATGGCCGAGAGCTGACGGCTATTTGGGCTGCAGCGTCTGCGCGATCATCACCTGGCGCTTGAAGTTCTCCACCATGTCTTCCTGCAGACGCACTTCGGTGGGCTTCTTGGCCAGGGTCATGGTGTCGATCTTGTCTTGCAGCTTGAGCAGCGCGTAGAAAAGATTCTCTGGCCGTGGCGGGCACCCGATCACATAGACGTCGACCGGTACAATTTTGTCGACGCCCTGCAGCACGGCATAGGTATTGAACGGTCCGCCCACCGAAGAGCACGCGCCCATCGAGATCACCCACTTGGGCTCGGGCATCTGGTCATAAATACGCTTCACAACCGGCGCCATCTTCAAAGTCACCGTGCCAGAAACGATCATGAGGTCAGCTTGGCGCGGGCTGGGCCGGAAAACCTCCGACCCGAAACGGGCGATGTCGAAGCGCGCCGTCGACGACGCGATCATCTCAATCGCGCAGCACGCGAGGCCAAACGTCATGGGCCACACGGCGGATTTCCGCGCCCAGTTGAACACATAGTCGACGGTGGTGATCAGGAAGTTCTTTTCAAACTTGTTCTGGAGCCAGCTCATGCATCCTCGGTAGGCGTCCGATCTGGCTCTCAGTCTAGGGTGCCATGGAAGCGGGTGTCAAACGGCATGCGGGGTAGTACCTTTCGGGAAAAATTCGGCTACACCCCGCCCCAATATGGTCCCTTTTGCGCCCCCCTTTGGCAGCGGTGTTGAAGGGGGAAAGGGTCGAGGGTGTGGAGTTAGGGCGGGGCGACGTCCGAGTTAACGTGTTGACGCGCGGGTTAACGGGGTCGCGGGGGGCAGCGGGGGGCGGGGAGCTTGGGCTCGGGAAGCCGATCGATGTGTACTGCTAAGCCGCGTGCGATGAAATAGCTGGTCTGACAACCTTAGCCTCCGCGGTAAGCTCCGTACCAACTCCGGGGCTCGATTTGATCTGCAAGGAGCCGCCCACCATCCGGAGACGCTCCCGCATAGCCGCGAGGCCAATGCCATTGGCGCGACCAGTAGCATCAAATCCCACACCGAAGTCCTTGATTCGCATCCACACGCGTCCCCCGGAGTTACCGAGCTTCACTTCGATGCGTGGAGAATGACTGTGCTTCACGGCATTGTTCAGCGCTTCCTGAGCAACGCGGTAGAAACAAAGCGAAAGATCGTCGGACAATCCCGAAGGCAGTTCACTGGACTGTAAATCGATGTCGATATTGTGCTGGTGCGAGACTTGTCCGCAAA
>Ga0307479_10001253_pt1 | contig 23184 bp, 17 predicted proteins | sample atmos_gasesECM4C_FD_203743 | JGI IMG/M metagenome (GOLD analysis project Ga0307479, IMG submission 203743) | Hardwood forest soil microbial communities from Morgan-Monroe State Forest, Indiana, United States - atmos_gasesECM4C_515 | ecosystem: Environmental > Terrestrial > Soil > Temperate...
AGCTCCGCGACTACGGCCTCGAGTATGTCGATCCCGATCCCGTCTTTCACGTGCCCTTTGCCGATGGCTCTTACCTCACGCAGTGGCGCGACGTGGACCGCACTTGTGAAGAATTCGCGAAATTCTCGAAGAAAGATGCCGCCGCATACTGCAAAATGTTGGCGGAATTTGACGCCATTAAGCCGGTCCTGGTGGGCGCGGCTTTCGCTCCCATTGGTTTCAGCAAGCCGCTGAACGATCAATTGGCGCAGCAGCCGCGGGGAAAACTGTGGCAGCGGCGGCTGGCGATGTCCGCGTGGGAAATCATTCGCGACACCTTCGAGGACGAGCACTCACGGGTTTTCCTTCTGTTCATGGCCCACCTGGCCGCCGAGCCGCCGGATGCGCCCATGACTGGACGGCTGGCCTACGGCGCAGCGCGCCAGCAGCACTCCGGCCGGCCCATGCCGAAAGGCGGCTCGGGAGAGCTCACGCAAGCTCTGGCCCGCTACATTGAGGCGCACGGCGGAGCGATTCTCACCAACAAGTGGGTGAAGCGCTTGATTGTCGAGAACGGCCGCTGCGCCGGCGTTGAATGCGGTGACGGCAGCTCCTATCGCGCTGAAAAGGCAGTGGTCTCGACCATCCACATCAAGCAGTTGGTGGACATGGCGCCCCGCGAGCTATGGGGCCAGGACTTTATTGATGGCGTAGATACCTGGCAGGCGGAAAACGCCATGTTTGTCACACACTTGGCTACTTCCGAACCGCCCAAATATGCGATCGCTGGCGGCACTCTCTCTCCGGTCGAGGCAGGCATGCTGGTTTCATCGGAGCGAGCCCTCCGTTTCGGCTACGACGACGCGCGCGGTGCGGTCAATATGGACGATCCTCCCATGCAGATTATTTGCCCCACCGCCGTAGACCCATCACGCGCTCCTGCTGGAATGCACAGCATCAAGATCGTCGGCTGGCAGCCGTATCAGTTGAAGCAAGGTCCTGACTACTGGGATCAGATCAAGGAAGAAGTTTCGGACGGCTATCTGAAATTCCTCCAGCGGTATGCACCGAATTTGACCAGCGACAAAATTCTCGCGCGATTCATCACCAGCCCCCGGGATCTGGAACGAATGAATCCTCACTTCTGGCACGGCAGCGCGCACGCCGGCGCGCAAAGCGCCGCACAAGTCGGGCCTATGCGCCCGATGCCCGGCTGGGCGCAGCATCGCATGCCCATTGCCGGCTTGTATCAAACCGGCGCAACCACTTATCCTGGCGGTTCCGTCACCGGCGCGCCCGGACGCAACGCCGCCACCGTGATTCTCAAGGATTTCGGCTCCAGCATCGAAGAAGTTGCAAGCAAGAAAGCGTAAATGGGACCGGCAATAGAAAAATCCGAGTCAGCCGAGGTCAGCCAAGAATGACAAAAAAGAAATGGATCGTCCTGACGGCGTCCCAAGCGCTGGCCATGCTTCTTTTTACTGTGCATCTCTCCGCACGCCAGGCTGCAACGCCGGATGGTGCTACACAAATGGTTCCGGCCAATCCCGCCGGGCACCCGGCACCGGCTCAACCTATCCCCTATAGCCACAAACAACATCTGGCCCTCGGGCTAAGCTGTAAGGATTGTCACGCCAATCCCGAGCCGGGCATCCTGATGACCTTTCCGGATGCGGACAAGTGCATGCTGTGCCACGCAACGGTCGGCAAAGACAAACCCACGATCCAAAAACTTGCCGCCTATGCTAAATCGAAGCAAGCCATTCCCTGGGTGCGCGTTTACACCGTACTGCCCGGCGTGGCCTGGAACCATCGCGCGCATCTTCAGGCCGGAGCCAAGTGCGAGACTTGCCACGGCCATGTACGCGAAATGGACGAAATGGCGGAAGTGACGAGCGTTACCACGATGGCCGTCTGCCTGGACTGCCACAAGGTTAATCACGCGAAAACCGTCTGCGAGACTTGTCACAAGTCTTGATCGGGCGGAAAATTCTTCTGTAAGGAGGGCGTATGCCGAACGCTATGGAACTCGAAGTGAACGGCAAACGATTTGCCGTCCACTATCCTCCGGACACCCCGCTCTTATACGTGCTGCGCGATGAGCTTGGCCTCACCGGAACCAAGTACGGCTGCGGAGAAGGCCAGTGCGGCGCTTGCACGGTCCTAATTGGAGGTGCGCCGCGCCGCTCCTGCCAGATTCCCGTCAGCGCCGCCGCGGCAAGACCCATCACGACCATTGAAGGCCTTGAGAAAGAAGGCAAACTGCATCCCGTTCAGCAGGCCTTTCTGGATTCGGGTGCGTTTCAGTGCGCCTACTGCACGTCGGGAATGGTGATGAGCAGCGTGGGTCTGCTGCGAAGCAATACAAATCCGAGCGAGGCGGACATTGTGCAGTTTTTGCAAGGAAATGTCTGCCGCTGCGGAACGCATCCGCGCATCGTCGAGGCCATCCAGCACGCCGCCAAAATGCTTCAGGAGGGCGGGCGATGAGCAACCGTTCACAACGAAATTTCGTTGTTGAGCCGGAGCGCTACGAATTCACCGCCGCTCCGGTGCATCATTTCGATTTGGCACGCCGCGATTTCTTCAAGGTTCTGGGCGCTGGAATCGCCGTGTTCGTCGTTGCGAAGGATGCCTTCGCAGCGCAGGAAACCGCTCCAGGTTCAAAGTCATTCCACAACGAAGAGCTGCCCAAAGAAATTACCTCCTGGCTGCACGTCGGTGAAGACGGTATGGTCACCGGGTTCACCGGCAAGGCCGAAATGGGCCAGAACATCCGCACCTCGATTTCACAGAGCCTTGCCGACGAGCTGCGCGTTCCATTTTCGAGCGTACGCCTGGTCATGGCGGACACCACTTTGACACCTTTTGATGCCGGAACGTTCGGCAGCCGCACCACTCCCACCATGACTCCGCAATTCCGCCGCGTAGCCGAAGCCGCACGCAATTTGCTCGTCAGCGTGGCCGCTAAGGAATGGAACGTCGCGCCTGAAGGCCTTGTCGCCTTGGACGCGAAAGTGACGGATCCCGTCTCCAAACGCTCGCTCACTTATGCGGAGCTCGCGCGCGGCAAGACGCTGGCGCAGAATCTTCCGGCGGAGGATCCCGTTACTCCCGCCGCCGAATGGAAAATTGCCGGGACGCCGCTACCCAAGGTGGACGGCCGCGCCTTCGTCACCGGCAGTCACCAGTACACTAGCGACATGCGGCTCGAGGGCATGCTGTATGGCAAAATCCTCCGCCCACCGTCTTTTGGCGCAACACTCGTTTCGGTTGATGACGGCGCCGCAAAAGCCATGCCTGGCGTCACCATCGTCCGCGATGGCGACTTCATCGGCGCGGCCGCACCGAGCGCCGACGAAGCGCAGAAAGCTCTCGACGCCATTCGCGCGCAATGGAAAGAAGTACCGCAGACATCGAGCAAGGAAATCTTCTCGTATCTGAAGAAAAACGCCGAGCCTTCCTCGAACGAGCGCTTTCGCAGGCAGAAAGGCTCAGTGGAAAACGGGCTTACGGCTGCGGCGCACCGCCTGGAGACCGCCTACAACGTCGCCTACATCGCGCACGCGCCGCTCGAGCCACGCGCTGCCGTAACGCAATGGGCCGACGGCAAGCTCACCGTGTGGACCGGGACGCAGCGCCCCTTCGCCAACCGCGACGAGCTTGCTGCAGTCTTTCACATTCCGGAGAGCAGTGTGCGCGTCATCGTTCCGGATACCGGAGCGGCCTACGGCGGCAAACACACCAGCGACGCCGCCATTGAAGCCTCACGTTTGGCCCAAGCCGCGGGCAAGCCCGTTAAAGTTGTCTGGACTCGCCAAGAGGAATTTACCTGGGCGTATTTCCGCCCGGCCGGCGTGATTGAAGTCAAAAGCGGCATCGCCGGCGACGGAAAGCTCACCGCCTGGGAATTTCACAACTACCATTCCGGCATGTCCGGCATGGAAACGCCGTACGACGTGGCGAATCAGCACATCGAATACCACCAAGTACCGCTGGTGCTGCGCAGCGGTTCCTATCGCGGGCTCGCCGCCACCGCGAATCATTTTGCGCGCGAAACCCATATGGACGCCCTGGCACGGGTCGCGCAGGTCGATCCTCTGGAATTCCGGCTGAGAAACCTGTCTGACGCCCGGTTACGGGCAGTGCTGGAAGCCGCCGCGAAATCCTTCGACTGGCCGAGCAAGAAAACAGGAGCGGGGCGGGGCTTCGGTCTTGCCTGCGGGTTTGAGAAAGGCAGCTACGTCGCAACCTGCACTGAAGTTGCCGTCGACCGTGGTTCCGGCTCGGTCCGCGTCGTGCGCGTCGTCGAAGCTTTTGAGTGCGGCGCCATCGTCAATCCGGATGGCCTGCGCAACCAAGTGGTGGGCGCCATCATTCAGGGCCTCGGCGGCGCGCTCTTCGAGGCTGTCGAATTTGAAAACGGCCGCATCACGAATCCGCACTTCGCTACTTACCGTCTGCCGCGCTTCCGCGATGTTCCCCAAATCGAAGCGATTCTCCTCGACCGCAAAGACATCGCTTCGGCGGGCGCCGGCGAGACACCCATCATGGCCATCGCCCCGGCCATCGGCAATGCTCTTTTCGACGCCACAGGCGTCCGCCTTAACAATTTGCCTTTGGTCCCCAACGGCCTCCGCGCGGCGTAAAACTTATCTCAGACGATTTTGTCTTTGGAATAGCACAGCGATTCCAGGTTGCATTCCATGCACTTCGGTTTGCGGGCCTGGCAAATCCTGCGCCCGTGCCAGATGATTTGATGAGAGAACTTGATCCACCTGTCCTTTGGTATCACTTGCATTAGGTCTTGCTCGATCTTTTTCGGGTCCTCGTTGCGCGTCAGGTCCAGCCGGTTGGCGATGCGCTGCACGTGCGTATCCACCACCACCCCGCTCGGAATTCCGTACGCCGTCCCCAGGACCACGTTACCGGTTTTTCGCGCCACGCCGGGCAGGGTAAGCAACTCGTCCATGGTCCGCGGCACTTCTCCATGAAATTTCTCCAGGATCGCCTTGCTCGCGCCCATCACGGACTTGGTCTTATTCCTGAAGAACCCGGTAGGGCGTATATCCTGCTCCAATTCGCTCGGCCTGGCATACGCAAATGCTTTCGGGTCGGGATATTTCTTGAACAGGGTTTCTGTTACTTGATTCACGCGCACGTCGGTGCACTGCGCCGAAAGAATTGTCGCGATGAGCAATTGAAACGGGTTTTGATGATTCAAGGCACAGTTCGCGTCGGGATACGCCTCGTCCAGCTTCGCAAGAATCGCCGCCACGCGCTGCGGATTCGCGCCCTTCGCGCGCACCGGCTTCGCTGCCTTTGCTTTCGCGCCTGCCGGTTTCTTCTTCGCGGGCGCCTTTCTCTTTTTCCTCGTCGCCATGGGAGCCAAGACTATAGCATGGAGGAAAGAGCCGCGAGCAGCTTGCGGAATGCTTTCCCGCGATGGCTCTGCTGATTTTTCTGCTCCGCCGAAAGCTCCGCAAAAGTTTTTCCCAAAGCCGGGAAATAAAACACCGGATCGTAGCCGAATCCCCCCGCGCCTCGCGGCGACGCCAGGACTTCTCCGTCTACTCGGCCCGTGACCACGGCCAGCGCTCGCCCTTTGCGCGCCAGGGCAATCGCGCAAACGAAATGTGCGGCGCGTTCTTCGCCGCGCTTGCCGCGCATGTCCGCCAGCAACTTTTCTATCCGCTGCGAATTGGTCGCGCCTTCACCGGCATACCTGGCCGAATGCACGCCCGGCGCGCCTCCCAGCGAAGGCACAACCAGCCCGGAATCGTCCGCGAACACCAATCCTTCCTGCAATCGCGAGTAATGCAACGCCTTGCCCGCCGCGTTCTCTGAGAACGTCGGCGCATTTTCCTCAAACGCCGGCAGGGATTCAAACTTGGGAGTTAGCTCGAGATCGATCGAAACGGAAAGCGCTGCCGCTTCCGCCAGCGCACGGTATTCCTGCAGCTTGCCGGGATTCGACGACGCGAAAAACAGCCTAACGCGCGCGCGCACTGAATTTCAGCGGCAGCACGGCGCGCTGCTCGTCGGTCAGGCGCCGGATTCCCGCGGCCGCCAGCGCCAGCAAATCCTGCATCTCGCTTCCGCTGAACGCGCGGCCCTCTGCCGTCGCCTGGATTTCCACGAAATGTCCGCCGCCGGTCATCACCACGTTCATATCCACTTCCGCGCGCGAATCTTCTTCAAACGCCAAGTCCAGCAGGGCGCGGTCATTCACTATCCCAACGCTCGTCGCCGCGACGCTGTCGATCAGCGCCGATTTTTTCAGGATGCCCGCGCCCACAAGCCGCTCGAGTGCCAGCGCCAGCGCCAGAAAACCTCCGGTAATCGAAGCCGTGCGCGTTCCGCCGTCCGCCTCGATCACATCGCAGTCCAGCCAAACCGTGCGCTCGCCCAGCGCCTCCTGATCGGTAACCGCGCGCAGCGACCGCCCAATCATCCGCTGAATCTCCAGCGTCCGCCCCGACTGCTTGCCGCGCGCCGCTTCGCGGGGGGTGCGCTCTTCGGTGGCGCGGGGCAGCATGCCATATTCGCTGGTGACCCAGCCTTTGCCGCTGCCCTTCAGGAAGGCCGGCACTCCGTCATCCACCGTGGCGGTGCAAATCACGCGCGTTTTGCCCAGCTCGATCAATACGCTTCCTTCGGCCGTCGAGATGAAATCGGGAGTGATTTTCAACGGGCGCATTTGGTCCGGGGCCCGGCCGTCGCTTCTCACTAGTCCTCCTGGGGCCATTATCTCATGTGCTCCTCGCGCCGCGATTGCAGTTAGGGTTGCGTCAGTTTGACGGCGCCGCTTTGCGGTGTCAACGGCGTTGCAGGCGCAACCAAAGTGGCAGTGTTCATCTCGAACGTGCCCGTCAGGTCTACGTGTCCCGCCAGCGTCTCCACTTCCTGTCCGTGAATCAGGATTTTCAGCCGCCGCACTTGCGGCACATTTGCTTCCAGTGTGCGCACCATGGAATCAACGGCCAGCTCCTCGCTGGCGATTCCCGACGGGATTGACGTTGCCAGCGCTTCGGAAAAATCCGCGATCCCCGTGCCGTCCGGCAAGATATAAAACGCCAGCAGCACCGCGTCGGGCGGCAGCGTCCTCAGCTCCGCATCCACCGGCCCGGCCAGAAGCGTATTCAGCACTTGCTTTGCCCGCAGGACTGGATCGCCGGAAAGCGGCAGCTCCACCACCACCGGGGCCAGCACCGAGTTGTCCGCATCCGAGAGCCAGAAGAGTTTTGCCTTCACGCGCGGGTCGCCCGGATTCATCGGAACCGGCTGGATCAGCTCGCGCCTCGCTTGTTCTTCGCTCTGCTGCTGCAATCGGGCCGCGCGTTTCATGCGTTTCCGAAGAATCGGAACGTAAATCACCGCGGCAATCACCGCAAACACCAGCAAGCCGCTCAACCAGAATTTCCACCGGCCATTCACGGCAACGCTCCCGGTGCGCCCGGCGCAACATAGAACGGTCGGAAGGCCATCGTGCCACGCGCGATGGCTTCACCGACCCCCACCGCCATACGCTCGAGGTCCGCGCGGTCGCTCACCGTCACGCTCGAAATCTCGACGGCAATGGCCGGCACTGCCGTTGTCCGCAGTTGGCGCACCGAACTTGTTTGCGCTGTGTCCGGCGAGCCCTTGAATTGCTGTGCGAGCATCCCCTGCACCAGGTCTCCGAATTTCCTGCTCAGTCCCAGGAATGGCGCCTGCGCGCGGTCCCATGGGATCAGCCCGTTTGCATTCGTGACCGGCGGCAAATCCGAATTCACGTAAACGCGCGCTGTCCCCTGAATTCCTGTTGAGGCAATGTGAAGCGTCACGAACACCGCGCCGCGTTGCGCGTTGGCCATCGCCGAACGGTCGTCAAACGACGGGTTGTCATTCCCTTGCCGCGTCTGCAGTACCTGGAATCCTTGCTGTTCCAACGCCCGCCGCGTCTCTCCCGCGAAGTCCAACACGATGTCGCTTTCGTGGAGCCCGCCGGTTCCGCGCGCACCCAGGTCGGTGCCGCCATGCGCCGGGTCCAGCACGACAATGCGGAGTGCGTTTTGCGAGATTTGCGCGTCCGGCTGCGTTTGCTGTCCAAGCGAAGAACCGGCATTTGCCGGCGCTCCGCTCTGCGGCATTGCCATTGCTATCGCCGCGCCCACAAGCGCCACACCAGCCGCCCGAAGAATGGATCGCAATCTCAAGTGCTCGAACTTTCCCACACCGAGCAGCATATCAAATTTCGCTGAGTGACCTGAGCATCGGAGCTTGAAGTCAAACGAGCTCAGTCATGCAGAGGAACAGGGATGAACAAAGATTAGTGGACAGATGACGATTCCCCCGCGTTTAGCAGTTTCAGGTTCGCCTTCTGCAGCAGCTCATTGACGCGCGCCAAGTCTTCTTTTTGAAATGCCGCCCAGCGCGCCAGCGCCTCTTGCGCAGCTTTCTCCCATTGTTCGCTGGCGGTCCGCGCATCCGGTGTGGGTGCAACATCCGCGCTCTCCACGATGCTGATTAGCCCGCTCAGCGCCGACTCCACTTTGCGCAGATCTTCTTGTCCATTGCGCGGAAGCGCGAGCCCGTACACTCCATATCTGGGTTCGGTTTCAGTTTGCGCCAGTGCTTCCAGTTTCCGGCTTACATCCATAAGGGCCTGAACGACTTCGGCCTTCTCAGCCGCCTCTTTCCTGCGCGCTTCAATCTCTTTTCGCAGTTCTTCGATCTTCAGCACTGCCGCGGCAAACTCGCCCTGCCGCGCCGTCAGCTTCGACGCCAGCTCGAATTGTTGAACGAGCTCCCCTTGAGGTGTCTTTACTCGCGGGTCCATTTTGACCATCAAGGTCTGCGAGCTGCTCTGGCCGTGGGCCGTCAGCCGAATGGTGTACTTTCCCGGCAGCGCCAGCGGCCCCGACGGCCTCCAGAACGACGCGCGCACTCCTTTTGGCAGCGGATACCGCAGGTCCCAAACGAAGCGGTGCATTCCTGCTTCTGCCGATAGCGCCTGCGGCTCGCGCGCCCACGAAGCCGGGAACGCTAGCTCATCCGGATTTGCCTTGTGCACTTCGTCGTTGCTGGCAAATCGCCACACCCTCCGGCCGTCGCTATCGAAGATTTCCAGCTCGACCGGTCCGACAGCTTTTTCCTTCAGGTAATAGTCCAGCATCGCGCCATTCGGCGTGTTTGCCGCCAGCGCTTCGTCCTCCGGAACCGGCGTGCTTTGGTCGTTTCCCGGGCGCACACGATACGCCATTCCCGGCTGATACAGCCAAATGTCGGTAGTTGCTACTTGCCCGTCGATCTGTCGCAGTGGCGTTACGTTGTCCAGCACCCAAAACGACCGCCCAAAGGTCGCAATCACCAAATCATCTTCATGCACCACGAGGTCGCGCACCGACGTCACCGGCAGATTCAGTTGCAGCGGCTGCCAGTCGACACCGTCATCGAACGAAACGTACACCCCCTTTTCCGTGCAGGCATACAATAGTTCTTTGCGATAGGGATCTTCCCGTACGCAATTCAGAAAACTTCCATTCGGAATCCCGTTCGTCGCGCGCTGCCAGCTTTTGCCGAAATCCCGTGTGCGATACAGATACGGCTGATCGTCCTCCAGCCGGTGGCGGTCCACGGCGGCGTAGGCCGTGCCGGCCTCGAAATGGGAAGCCTCGATGTGCGTCACCTTGCTCCATGGAGTCAGCTCCGCCGGCGTGATGTTTTCCCAGTCTTTTCCCTCATCCAGTGTCAACTGGATTTGCCCGTCGTCCGTGCCCGTCCAAATCTCCTCCGCCTTTACGGGCGACGGCGAAATCGTGTAAATCACGCCGCGCCGCTTTCCTTTCGGCGCATCCGCGGCCGTCGCGGCGTCCAGATTCCCCGGCGTTCCCGGATCTTCGCGCGTCAAATCCGGGCTGATCGCCTGCCAGGAATTTCCGCCATCTACCGTGCGAAACAGGACCTGCGCGCCAAAATAAAGAACATGCGGATCGATGGGAGAAAACACCAGCGGCAGCGTCCACGTCCGGCGGAATTGTCCAGACTGCGCGAGGGTTGGGGGTACCTCCTGAATCTGCTCATTGCTGAAGTCCTGCCGCGACACGAATCCGCCGTAAATCACTCCCGGATTCAGGGGATCGGGCGCGATGTAACCATTCTCATCGCCAGCCTCGAGCGGGCGCCAATCGTGAAAATTCAGCGCGCGATACTTGCTAGTGCTCGGCGTCGCCGCGGGTCCGCTGTCTTGTTGCGCGCCGTACACCCAATACGGAAACTGATTATCCGTGGCGACGTGATAAAACTGGCCGGTTGCCTGGTTGAGCCAGGAGCTCCACGTTTCCCCGCCGTTGTGCGTTACTACCGCGCCCTGGTCGCAGCTCAGGATCATGCGCTGCGAATCGTCCGGATCAATCCACAGCTCGTGATAATCCGGCCCTGTCGGATCGCCCTTGAACACCGTGAAAGTCTTTCCTCCATCCACGGACCGGTAGGTCGAAGTGTTCGGCACGTACACAACGTCCGCATTGTTCGGGTCCACGGTGACTTCGTTGAAGTACCAGCCGCGGCCCCAAATTCGCTTGTCTTTCGATATGAGCTGCCAATTTTGCCCGCTGTCATCCGAGCGGTACAGCCCGCCCTCCTTCGCATCCACGATGAGGTAAATCCTCTTCGCATCGCTGGGCGCAAACGCGATTCCCATCCGGCCAAGTCCTTCGGCCGGCAAGCCGTTCCCCTTCACTGCCTGCCAGTGGTCGCCGCCATCGTTCGAGCGGTACAGGCCGCTGCCCGGTCCGTTCGATGGCGCGTAGATGCTCCAGGGCGGCCGACGCGTCTGCCAGAGCGCGGCGTAAATCGTCTTGGGATTTCCCGGCTCAAACGCCAAGTCAATTGCGCCGGTGTTTTCGTCATGAAACAAGACTTTCTTCCAATGATTCCCGCCGTCCGTGGAGCGGAAAACGCCCCGCTCCGCGTTCGGCCCGTAGGCGTGGCCCAGCGCCGCTACAAAGACCCTGTTGGCGTCGCGCGGATCAACCAAGATCCGCCCGATGTGCCGTGTGTCACCCAGTCCGATCTGTTTCCAGGTCTTTCCCGCATCGCTGGATTTGTACATCCCGTTGCCCATGGAAATCGACGACCGCATGTCCGCTTCGCCGGAACCCACATAAATTACGTTCGCGTCCGAGGGTGCAACGGCAATCGCACCGATCGATGCAACCGCTTGCGCATCGAAAACCGGCTTCCACGTTCGCCCCCCATCATTGGTTTTCCACGCGCCGCCGCCCACCGCCCCGAAATAATACGTATCGGGCTGCTTGCGAACGCCCGTTACCGCCAGCGCGCGGCCTCCGCGAAACGGCCCAATCGACCTCCACTTCAGCTCCTGAAACAGTTTCGGGTCGACTTGTTTGACTGTCTCCGGCCCAGCTGCTGACCGGCTCCACGCACAAGCAAAGAACAGGAGGGACAATAAAGCAGGAACAACTTGGCGCAGTTTCAAAGTCGTGGTCTCCCGAGGGAATCTAGCGTGCTCGAACGAGTGTCGAGTATATCTCACCCCACCAAAAACAAAACCGCACAGCTCTTCCGAGCTGGGCGGGCAAGTTGTCGACTTTGAGACTCGGCCTTACGCTGTCTCGAGCTCTTGAATTTCTTCTCGCACAACCGGTTTCGTCTTGCGAATTTCTAGCTTCCCCGTCACGAAGTAAATCACAAAGCCAGCGACAATGATCAATGTCCCGAAGAGCAGGCCATTCATCCCCAGCACCGTTTCGTGCCCTCCCGCAACCGTCGCCAGGATCAGCAGCGCCAGCGGGAAAATCCCGCAGCTAATTGCGCCGGCCATCCCACCAGGAACGCGAAACTCGCGCTTCAGCCCGGGTTCCTTGATTCGCAGCACCACGAGGGTCACAAATTCCAGCATCAGGCTCGCGCCGTAGAGCATAATGTCCAGCGTCACCAGCCGCTTAAATCCCAGTCCCAGGCACAATCCCCAGCAGGTAGCGCACACCACAATCGCCACCCAGGGCGCTTTCGTCCGCTTGCTGGTTTTGCCGAACACTTTGGGAAGCATCCCGTCCCAGGCCATCACCAGTGGAAGCCGCGAATAGCTCATCACCAGCGCGTTGAACATTCCAAATGCGCTCATCATTCCGCCCAGCACAATCAAGAGTCGCAGCCATTCGAATCCGGCGATTCGCCCTCCCAGCGCTCCTGCCACCGCCGCCCAAGAGCCGTCCTCGCCGAAAAGTGTAGACGGCGCCCCCGTCAAATAGACGGCTGCGAATGGCAGCACGTAACTCAGTGCTACCAGAATCACGGCGGCAATCATGGCCCGCGGGTAAGTGCGCTGCGGCCGCTCCACTTCCTGCGCGATCGTCGACGCGTTGTCCCAGCCCATGTAATTCCACATGGCCACCAGCACGCCGCCGATCAATCCCAGCCCGGTTGCCTCCGTCGTTGCGTGCGGGCTCCCCAGCGCTCCCATCTTGAACGGCGCCAACACCACCACCAGCGCAAAGGGAGCGGACAGCAGGAAAAACAGCCAGAGCGAAGTGATGCCCACCACGCGAATCCCCGCGAGATTCAGCGCCGCGCACGTCGCTACCACGAACAATCCCGCATAGATCCCATGGTTTCCGGTGCCAAACCACGGCGACATTTGCTTCAAATAAAACACAAACAGCGTGGGGTAAATGGCCATGTCAAAAATGCTGGCCGCCAGGGACAGCCAGGCTTCCTGAAATCCCCAGAAATTTCCCATTCCCCGCCGCACCCAAGCGTAGTACCCACCTTCCGCCGGCAGCGCGCTCGACAGCTCGCCGATCATGAATGCCGTCGGCAGGCTCCATAGCACTGGCAGGAACAGCAAGATCAAAATTCCCCGCCCGTAGCCCGCTCCGTGAATAATTTCTTCCGTCCCGTACGTACCCCCGGACACCATAAAGAACGTCGCGGCCACAAGGGGCCAGAGCGTGAGCTTGCCGATGGATTTTCGTGTTGCTGGGAGCGCGTGGGAAGGTAAGTGGGCGGGAACGGATATGGAACTCAATTTTTACTCTCGTCCTCCTCAACGAACCTCGCTCTCGTCGCTCCGGTGAAGCGAGTTCGCATGTGCAGGATACAAGAGTCTTCTCCGCATGCAAGCAAAAAATGCTCCCTGCGCAAGATTTTTCACTCCGCCCGGAGTGGCCCTCTGCTACACTACGCGCCGTCTGGCTATTCTTGTGCTGAGGAGTCGTCGATGAAGTATTCTTTGCGCAGCGCTATAGTTCTCTTCCTTCTGGGCTTTGTTTTTTCTGCCGGCGCGCAGGAACCGGGGGGCCAGCCTGCCTCGGCCGCTCCGCGCCCCATTACCATTGACGATTTCTTCCAGATCCGCGACGTGTCGCAGCCCGAACTCAGCCCCGACGGCCAATGGGTGGCCTACGCCGTGCGCACTCGCGTGCTCAAGGAGGACAAGAACGAGCAGCGCCTTTGGATGATCTCGACGCACGGAGGCGAAGCGCTTCCCATGACTGCCGAGGGCGTCTCCTCCGCGCATCCCCGCTGGAGTCCCGATGGCAAATACCTGTCGTTTCTCTCCGCCCGCGATGGCGGCAAAAACCAAATTTGGCTCCTCGACCGCCGCGGAGGGGAGGCTGTCAAGTTGACCGACGCCGTTCAGGGCGTTGACGATTTCGAGTGGTCTCCAGACGGCACGCGCTTCGCGCTGGTTCTTCGCGACCCGCGGCCTGAAGACCTGGAAGCCGCCAAGAGCAAGGAAAAGCCGGCCCCAGGCGGTGCCCCCGCTAAACCTAAGACTCCGCCTCCGCATGTGATCGATCGTTTGGAGTTCAAGCGCGACACCGTCGGCTACCTGGACCGCCATCGCACCCATCTTTACGTCTTCAACCTCGCGGCCAAGACCAGCACGCAGATCACCTCCGGTGACTTCGATGACAGCCAGCCCGCTTGGTCTCCCGACGGCAAGTCCCTGGCCTTCACCAGCAACCGCACCATGCCCGACCCCGACGCTGCATATAACTCGGACATCTGGGTGGTGGCCGCGGACAATACCGATAAAGGGGCGCATCCCACTCAGATCACGACCAATCCCGGCCCCGACGGCAGCCCCGCGTGGTCCCCCGACGGCAAATGGATCGCGTACGTCACCGAGCTTGACCCGCATCTCTACTACTACAATACGCAGTATTTGGCGGTGGCGCCCTCAACGGGCGGCCAGGCGAAAGTTCTCACCCTTTCCCTTGACCGCGCCGTGCACCGCCCTCGCTTTTCCGCCGATGGCCGCTCCATATACTTCATCGCCGACGATGACGGCACCCAGAATCTCTGCCACATCCCCGCAGCCGGAGGCGAGATCACTCGCCCCATCGGCGGCCGGCTGGCGGTTGGAACGTATTCGCTCGGCAAGGATGATTCCATCGCCGCGCTCATTAGCACCATCGACCGCCCCGACGAGATCTTCTATCTTGCCAACGGCACTGGGCAGCCCACGCGCCTTACCAAGACCAACGACGCGCTGCTTGCCCAACTCCGCTTGGCCCAGGCTGAGTATGTGCATTTCAAGAGCAAGGATGGCACCTCCGTCGCGGGCTATATCTACAAACCTCTCGGCTACACCCACGGCAAGGGGGTGCCCACGCTTCTCAGTCCTCACGGCGGCCCGGTCAGCCAGTACACCGCCTCCTTCAGTCACCTCTTTCAGCTCTACGCCGCCAACGGCTATGCCGTCCTGCTGCCTAACCCGCGCGGCTCTTCCGGCTACGGGCAGAAATTCACCACCGCGATTTATGCCGACTGGGGAAACAAGGATTTTCAAGACGACATGGCCATCGTCGATTACGCGGTCGCTGAGGGCATGGCTGACCCTGACAAGCTGGGCGTCGGCGGATGGTCCTACGGAGGCATTTCCACCGACTTCATCATTGCGCAGACCAAGCGCTTTAAAGGCGCCATCTCCGGCGCGGGTGTCGCGCTCCTCTCCAGCTTCTACGGGCACGACCATTACCGCCTCGAATACGACATTGAGCTCGGCTATCCTTGGGAGAAAAAAGGGGTCTGGGAAAAAATCTCGCCCTTCTACCGTGTCGCGGACATCACCACTCCGACGCTCTTCATGGGCGGGGAGATCGACTGGAACGTGCCGATTCTGGGCAGCGAGCAGATGTACGAGGCTTTGAAAACGCTCGGCCGCGAGACCGAGCTGGTCGTCTACCCGGACGAATACCACGGCTTCACGATGCCCTCGCACCTCAAAGACCGCCTCGAGCGCTACCTGGCCTGGTACGCCCACTACGTCAAAGCCGACGGCACCCCCGCGCGGCCGCCCGAGCAGCCCGCTGCTCCTGTCGTGAAAGCCGCGGACTAACCACGCACATTCTTTGTTGGTGCGCCCCATTTGGAGACAGCGGCAGCGGAGATTCCTTGCTTGTCTTCTTCGTGTCCTCTGTGCTCTCTGTGCCGTCTGTGTTAAATTCTTTTTTCTTTCTGCTCTTCTGACGACATTCTCAATTCAGTACACGAGGTGATCCATGCGCTTCTTCAGATCCATGCTGACAATGCTGCTTTTCGCGGTATTCCTCTGTCACGCTGCCCGTTCGCAATCCTTCACCGTTGGCACCGCCTCCGCCGCTCCAGGCCAAAAAGCCACCGGCTATCTCGAAGTCCCCGCTGGCGTGGACGCCGCCACCAGCATTCCCGTCGTCGTCGTCAACGGTGCAAAGCCCGGAAAAACCCTCGCGCTTGTCTCCGGCGCACACGGTACGGAATATGTCTCCATCATCGCCATCGAGAAACTCATCGAGCAGCTCGACCCTGCGCAGCTCTCCGGCACGGTCATCCTTGTTCCCCTCGTCAACATCCAATCTTTCGAGCAAAAAGTCCCTCACGTAAACCCCGTCGACAACAAGAGCATGAACCGCTTCTATCCCGGCAAGCCCGACGGCACGCAAACCGAACGCGCCTCCTACCTCATCACCGCGCAAATCGTCGACCGCTGCAACTACCTCATCGACTATCACGGCGGTGACCTCGACGAGAGCTTGCGTCCCTATGCTTACTGGGGGCCGACAGGCCAGGAACTCCAGGACCATATCTCCAAGGAGATGGTCCTCGCTTTCGGCCTGGACCACATTATCATCTGGAGCGAGCGACCCACGGACATCAACGCTACCCGCTATCTCGACAACACCGCCGCCGTTCGCGGCGTTCCCTCCATCGTTGTCGAAGCCGGTCACGCCGGCACCGTCGAGACCGACGACGTCAATCTTCTCGTCAGCGGCACGCTCAGCGTGATGCGTGCCTTCAAGATGCTTCCGGGAGAAGCCCACTTCATCGAAAATCCCGTATGGATTGAGAAGCTCTCCGATGTGCTCGCTGACGGCCCAGGCATTTGGTACCCGCTCGTGAAACGGGGTACGTACGTCTCGGCAGGAATGAAGCTCGGCACCATCACCGACTATTTCGGAAAAGTCATCGCCGAGCCTCGCGCTCCCGTTTCCGGCGTCGTCCTCCACGTCAACGCCCTCCCCTCCCTGAAAAAAGGCGACAATATTGCCGACCTTGGCGTGGTCGCGTCCCAAGCCCCTAATTAGGCCTCACACGCTCCAGCGTCCGCTTCCTTTACAAAAAGTGGCTCGATGCCTACCCGCCGCGCTCCCCGTCTTAGCCCCTTGAACAATAGAAACAAAAACGGCGCCCGCGATCCCTCGCGCAGCGCCGTTTTTTCCACTTCGAGAATTCGCCGAACTTAATTCTTGCTTGCCGCCTCGCGGTTCTCTTCCCGCGGCGTCATGGACACCACGATGTACTCGCGTTCCTTCCCGTCGGACTCGGGCACCTTCAAGATCAGCTTATCCTTGTGCAGACGGAACTGGGCAGTCTCGCCAATCGGCAGCAGCACCGGATGCTTGTCGTCGTTTGGCCGGATCCGGTAGACCACGCGCTCGGCCTGCAGCACGTATTCCTGGCACAGCACTTCCTTGGTCTTTTTACTCTGCGAGTCCGTTCCAATGAGCTCCCCGGTCACGGACTTCCCGCCCTTTTCCTGCACGCCGCACGGAGCGGAATCCATGCGCAGCAAGGTCCCTTTTTGGTAGTCGTCGCGTTCTTTGGCTGCACATACTCCAGCGAGCAGCAGGCAGCTAACAAGCCCACAGATCTTGTTGTTCATAGCTTTTCCCCTTCCCCTACAAAATAAGGGACCGATTCGCGCCACAAAATAGACCGAAAGTCCTTTTGTGCTCAATCCATTAAGGTCGCGCTGGTACCGTACGCCAATTTCGGCTGGACTGCCGGCCTTCGACGCTGCTGCCCCCATAAGAACCAGCAAAAGCCGTTACCATCCCGCGCAACCTGTCCACAGGATTTCTTGACCACCCTCTCTGGCCCCCCTTAGCCTTGTGTTTTAGGCCTCCCAAACATTGGGTCGAAAATCAGGCACATGAAAAACCGCGTTCCACCTCCGATCGAGAACGAGCACGCCGACTTTGGCGTGGAGGAAATTCGCGGCAGCCTGCGCCGGCTCGAGCGCCGTGACCTGTGGGTCTGGGGCAACGCCGTCGCGCTTATTCTGGGCCTAGCGGCCGCCGTGTTCTCACTCTCGGCTTATGTCGCCGGCAAAAAGACCTTTTTCGGCTCCGACTTCACCTTGACCATCCGCATTCTCGTCACCCTGGTGCTCGTATTCACCGGTCAGATGGTTTTCCAGCACTTGAGTTTTCGCAAGCTCCAGGCAGAACTCGCCGACCAGCAGATTCAGGCCGAAGTGTTCCGCCGCCTAGCCATGTTCGATCCGTTGACCGGTCTTTACAACCGCCGCTTCGCAGAACACCGCCTTAAGGCGGAGATCTCCCGCTCCCATCGCCGGGGTCACCCGCTCACTGTGATACTGACGGACTTGAATCAGTTCAAGGAGATCAACGATACCTACGGCCACCAGGCCGGCGACACCGTGCTCAAGGAGTTTGCCAAGCGCCTCAACCGCGTCACCCGTGGCGCGGACCTTGCTGTCCGCTGGGGTGGCGACGAATTCATGATGATCCTGGTTGACTGCGAGCCCGCGCAAATCCCCGCAATTCTCGCGCGCCTGCAAGATTTCAGCGTGGAAGTCCAGGGCCGGGAGCTTCCCATCTCCCTGGCCATTGGCTGGAAAGCCTACAAGTCGGGCGACAAGGTGGAGGACCTCATCGAAGGCGCCGACCGCATGCTCTATCTCGACAAAGGGTCAGCTCGCAAACAGCCCGATCAGGAAACCGCGTCCATGGCCGAGAACGCCTTCCGCTCCCGTTAACTGGCTCATTTGCTCCATCCCGGCCCTGGTGCAGTCACCCGGGCCTTATACGGATCTCCTGCTTCCGGGCTTTTGCACAACCATGCACAGCTTTCCACAACTAAACACTCGCCAGCCCTCTTGCCAACCTGCATTCCCGCATCTACCCTCTCTGGCTCAGATTGAGCCGGGAAGCTCAAAAACTTCGCGACGCAATGAGAGCGGGCGCAACAGCCGCCGGGCGGTTGCGCCCTCAATCATTTAGGGCACCCACGTCCCTTTCTCCCCTCGCAACCTCACTAATTACCGCTTTTCGCTTCTTCGCGGTAACCGCCGCGGCCCGCCGCTATTTTTCTGAAAGCCGCCCGCACAACCCATGGAGTGAACCGCGCCAGCCCGACTATGGCTTTGGCGTGGCCGGTGATAATGGCTTCCTGTTTTCCCCGCGCCACCGCCCGCAGAATCTGCCTGCCCGCTTTCTCCGTGCTCATCACCAGCCACGCGGGAACCCCATCCCTAGCCCCTTCCTGGAATTTCCCCTGATTGTCCACGCGGCGGATGTTGCTGACCACGAAGCCCGGGCTGATCAGCGTTACTTTCACCCCAGCCAGGCGCAGCTCCGGCGTGATGGAATTCGCCAGGGCCCGCAAAGCAAATTTGCTCATGGCGTACGGTGAAGCTCCCGGTGAGGCCACCCAGCCCGCGACGCTTCCGACAATGACAACATTGCCGTGGCTCTTTTCGATTTCCGGGAGCGCGGCGTAAATGGTGCGCAGCACGCCGAAGACGTTGGTCTCGAATTGCCGGCGGTAATCTACGACGGCGAGTTTTTTCAGCGCGCCAACGACGCCGAATCCCGCGTTGGCAATGACCACGTCGAGCTTGCCCCATTGCCGGACCGTTGCCGCAACAGCTTCTTCCGAATCGCCGTCTCGCACCACGTCGCATTGGACCACCAAGGGCCGTGGTTTGCCAGCCGCGGCAATTCTCCCAGCGAGATTATCGAGCAGTTCCCGGCGGCGCGCCGCCAGCGTCAGCTTGGCACCCGCTTGGCCCAACTGCCAGGCCAATTCTTCCCCGATGCCCGAAGAAGCGCCGGTGATGAGCACAACTTTGTCACGGAAATACGTTTGTGTGTCTGCCATGGCCGTATCTTACGACAGGAAGGCTACAAGGTTGTAAAAGGAACGCGGCGAGCCCACCTGTTGCTCGTGCGGGTGAGCGTTAGCCCTTTTGGGCGAGCAGGGACGCACGAACGGCCTGCAGCTCCTTTTTCTTGGCTTTGTCCACATCGGGAAAGGCAAGATTCAAGCCGTTGAGGGCATCGAGCGCCGCGGCTGCTACTACCAGCCGCGTAAACCATTTGTTATCTGCGGGCACAACATACCAGGGCGCATATTTGGTGGCCGTGTGCTGAATGGTCTCTTCATATGCTTCCTGATAGTCCCTCCAGAAAGCGCGCTCCTGCGCGTCGGCCATGGAAAATTTCCAATTTTTCTTTGAATCTTCCAGGCGTTCGAGGAAACGCTTTTTTTGCTCTTGCTTGGAGACATGGAGGAAGAATTTGCGGATGACCACGCCGTTGCGGGTGAGATACCGCTCGAAGGCGTTAATGTCCTCATAGCGCTCGTCCCAGATGCGCTTGGTGACGAGGGAGTCAGGAAGTTTCTGTGCGCGAAGAAACGTGGGATGCACTCGGACGACAAGGACTTCTTCGTAATAGGAGCGATTGAAGATACCGATTTTGCCGCGTTCGGGAATGGCTTTGTGATTGCGCCAGAGGTAGTCGTGATTCAGCTCTTCGGGGCTGGGCGACTTGAAAGAGTAAACGTCGCAACCCTGCGGGTTCACGCCGGACATAACGTGTTTGATGACGCCGTCTTTGCCGGCGGCGTCCATGGCTTGAAAGATGAGCAGAAGAGCCCAGCGGTCCTGCGCATAAAGCTTTTCCTGAAGATGGCTGAGGCAGGCAACACCGTCTTCGAGCATGCCCTGCACAGCGTGCTTGTCTTTAAAGCCGCCGGTGTCCGCAGTGTCGAAATCCTTGAGGCGGAAATTTTTGCCTTTGGTGACGCAATAGGGCTCGATAATGCGCGAGCCTTCTTTCAAAAGTTTGTCGTGTTTCATTATGCAGCGAGTGTAGTACAGGCATCCGGCTCTGAACAGACAGCTTAGAACAGCGGACCGAGTCCCCAACCGAAGGCGGCGAAGCGATTGCCGGCGCGAAGAAACGATTTGCCAGATAAAGGAATTGCGCGGTCGAGGCGGAGGACGTTGAACGCATAGTAGGAGCGCAGTGGGACCTGGACTCCGGGGATGGTCCAAGTTAGCTCCACGCCAGTGGAACCGTGCAGCACGCCGTTGGTGGCTGTGAGAAGCGTGGGCTTTGCCGGACCGAGCCAGTTAGGTAGCAACTGGCCGGAGCCGAGATCGAAGAAGCCGTCAGCTTTGACTCCGCTGCCAAGAGGGACGCGGTATTCCGCATTCGCGGCGGTGATGAGATTGGCGCCGGCGGGCGAAGGACCATAAGTGGTGAGGCCGGAAGGGGTAACCCGCTGGCTCATGGCGAGAGGCCCGAGTTCGCCCGGACGCAGGCCGCGTACAAAATCGTCACCGGAGAAGAAGCGGGAGTAGAGCGGCGCGTCGCCGCGATAGCTCCCCGCGGCGCTGAACGTCGTGCGGAAGGCCCAGGCGTTGGCCGGCGAGAAGAGCGGATCGCGGAAGAGCCGCGCCGCCTCGGCGGAAGAGCGCACCATGTGCTCGTCGCCACCGAGAAGTCCGCCCGAGGCCGAGTTCGAGAAGAACAGGCGCTCGTTGCCGGTGTCATGCGCCCAAGCCGCATTGAGCGCACGGCTGGAAGTGTGCGCGCGGACATCAAGAGGCGCCTCGCCATTTGAGGCCGACGAGTTGCTAGACGAGTTGGCCGGAGCGTCAAGAAAATTGTCGGAAGTGGTGCGCGCGAACGTATAGGTGAGGCCCACAGTGTCGTGGTTTGTAAGCGCGTAGGTCCAGGGAACGTTCGCGCCTGCACTGTGCGAAGCGGGAAATGGGCCCTGAACTTCGTGGACGAAACGTGGGCGCAGTACGTTGTCGAAGACCGAAAACGCGAGCGAGCCGCGCGTGCCAAAGATGCCTTCTTTCGCGACACCCAGGATAATTTGCAGAGCGTCCGGGCCGCCTTCTAACTTCGCGTTCAGCAGCTCCTCGCGGCCGAAGAGATCGAACAGTGTATAAGCGAAACCAAGAGTGCTGCCGAGTTGCGCTTGGCCGCCGTCCAAGGTGGCGCGCTGCTGGCCGATTTCTTCGAGGCGAATGGTGATATCCGCGGCGCGGTGAGCGTCGTCGAGCTGAATGTGCACGTTTTCTTTGCGAATGGGCTTGAAATAGCCAGTACGCGCGAGCTTGGTAAGGCCCGCTTCGATGGCGCGCTCGTCGAGCGGGTGGCCTTCGCGCAAAGGAATTCGGCGCCGTGCGAAGCGATCGCTGAATTTGTGCAGGCCCTGGAATTCCAGGCGTCGCACGAGATAAGGGGGAGAATCACTCAGGGCCAGTCGGAGGCGAACGCAATGATTTTCCATGTCGAAGAGCGGAACCGCATCAACGGCCTGGAACGAAACATCTTCCAGTTCTCGGGGCCTGGCCTGAAGCGGTGCCGAGTAAAAGCGGCGAAGTTCGTCCACTTCCTGCCTGGAAAAGGCATGGCCCTGTTCCGGTTCACGCCACTGAAGTGGCTTGCCGGTTCGCGATGCGATGGCGCGCTGAAGAGACTCTGTTGGCTCGATGGTGGCAAGGCGGTAAAACGGGCCAGGGTTAATGGGGATGGAGAGCTGCAAGCCTTGGTGCGCGGCGCGATGAGGGAGGGGCAAGAACTTCCACGATTCATCCGTGAATTTTGCGAGCTGCGCGTTGCCGAGCCGCGCTTCTGGGTAGCCGTGGTCCAGGTAATAGGCGAGGATGCGCTGGCGATCCTCTTCGAAGGCCGCCGCGGAGTAGGCGTCTTTGCTGCGAAGAGAGGCCAACGGTTTCCACGGCGCGATGGATTGCATTTGCCTGCGCAGCCGTTTTTCCGGGACGCGCGGATCGCCAATGAAGAGGACGCGTCGGACCGGGAGATGGGGGCCATCGGCAATCTCGAAGTGAACCGTAACTGTGGCGTTCAGGCTCATCTCGGGATGGATGCGGACCGAGGCTTCCGGATGGGCAAGCTCGGCCAGGCCGGCGCGAATGGTCTCTGCGATTCGCTGGAGCGCCGCAGGATCGGCAGGCTTGCCAAGACCGGGCGCGAGTTTTTTCTCTTCGAGCAGTTTCTCGATTTGCTTCATCGATAGCAAACGGGAACCGCCGTACTCGACGCCACAGAGCATGGGTTGCTCTTCAAAGCGAAAGAGCAGGGTTACGTGCTGAGACAACTGGGACGTTCCCGATTTTGGTGCCGCTTCCGGGACTTCCTCAACACGAATCGAAGCAAACCAGCCGAGGCTTCCCAGAGTGCGCACGTCATGCTGCAGTTTCGCTCCGTCGAAGCGATTCCCCGGCCGCACGGAGATTTGCGCCAGGACTGCGGCTGAGGAAATGCGGCGCAGGCCGATGAATTGCAGTGTCTCGAGAGTGGGCGACTTCTTGGCACTAAGCGATTCGGCAGAAATTTTGGTTAAGAGACGTGACTCGGGAGGCAGCTCTGCTGAACGCACGACTATTTGGGCGGGGGTGGGAAAAGCGCATGCCAACACCAATCCCAACGCAACATGAGGCGTAAGCCAACGCACCAGCGTCTCTCCTTGCACCGAGGAGAACAAGGGGAGGGATGACGAAAATGGACAGCGGGTTGTCTCGTGGTGAACGAATCGCAAGAAAGTCAGAGAAAAAAGGGGGTCGCCTCGTTGCTGCGAGGCGGCCCCGGAATGTTTCTATTCGACTGTGCGAAGGTCAGTCGGGGTTCATAACCATGCCCG
>Ga0307479_10001254_pt1 | contig 23161 bp, 22 predicted proteins | sample atmos_gasesECM4C_FD_203743 | JGI IMG/M metagenome (GOLD analysis project Ga0307479, IMG submission 203743) | Hardwood forest soil microbial communities from Morgan-Monroe State Forest, Indiana, United States - atmos_gasesECM4C_515 | ecosystem: Environmental > Terrestrial > Soil > Temperate...
TCCCAAGATTTCTTCTGCTCTTCGATCGGAGGCGGCGTCCAACTGGAGAGAATCCTGCCGCGCGCCATGACTTTCATTCCGATGATGCCCATTTGCTTCTCCACCGCCATCGGGAGCAGATCCTTGGCAAAGCTGTAATAGTATTTGTCGGCGGCGTTCAGCCCCATCAAGATGGTGTCAAATTGAAATCGCCGGATGCTTTCCATGAGCGCATCCGGGCGAAAGCGTCCCGTCACCCCGAGATACCGCACCATCTTCTGGTGGCGCGCCTGCATGAGGGCTTCGAGCGCCCCACCCTTGCCGAAAATCTGGTCCACTTCATCCAGCGTGCCGACGTCATGCAGCTGCCACGTATCGAGACGATGCGTGTCCAGCAGGCGCAGCGACACGTCTAAATTCTTGAGCGCGGCATCGCGGGTACGCTCCTTGGTTTTGCTGGCAATAAAGACCTGGTCGCGTCGACCCTTTAAGGCCTAGCCGAGATAGCGTTCACTCCAGCGATCGGGCGCCCGCCATAAATTGCCGAGGTGTCAAAATAGTTCACGCCCAGTTCGAGCGCCTTCTCGATCACCGGCAAGGCGACGGAGTCGTTGTTCGCTTTTTCCAGAGCGCCCTGCCCGCCCAGGCCGAAAATTCCCACCCGAAACCTGGTCTTGCCGAGGTTCCGCGTCGGCATCATCTTCTGAATCGCATGCGCGGCCGAAACGGACGCTTTTTCCGTGGTTTCCGCTCGGACGCTCGTCGGCAGTGCCGTGTGCACCAGATTGGCAGCGATCGACAAGCCGCCGATTTTGAGGAAATCGCGGCGGCATTTCTTTTGTTGCTCAAGTTCGTCGGAAGACTTCAGAGTAGTGTGATCCATATTTCCCGAGCATTGTAGCGAAAGTGTTTCGCTTTCAAACTTCAAAAACCGAAACCTCTGCGCAGTTTCAGCTGCTGAATCCCTGAAAGGGAGCGGTCATGGCCAGCGCCTGTCTTTCTTCCTTGTCAGGATTGTTCTGCATTTTGCATTGGGAGTCGAAAATCATGGTCGGACAAGTTTCCGGCGAGAAGGCCGGCCAGTTAGGCAACCCACGGTGATTCGGGTTCCCGCCGCGCGCGAACTGAATCCACGCCGAACTGATGTTGGCTGCCAACTCCCGGGGCGCCGGGCCGCCGCCCGTCAGGTTCTCGCAGCGGTCGGTATTGTCAAAGCAAAACGGCAGTTCGCAACAGTGGATGGAGCGCGACCGTCCGTCCAGAACCGGCGTCTTCCAGGTAAACCAATAAAGATAGGCAGGCGTTCCTTGTGCCGTTTTGCGTGTCACCTGAATCACCGCGCCCTGCCGCACCTGCGCGGTCATGGCCAGGGAAAAAATATCGAACGGCTTGGCGTCCGGGTGCGCCGCACGGAACACTTGCACGATGCGTTCAGGCTCGTTGCCATACATACTCGCCAGCCGATCCTTCACTTCCGCTTCCGTCATCGACTCGTATTCGGGATGATTCAGCGCTGTGGTGAATTCATTCAGCGTCGTGCCGATCAACATCGGCACCCGCGCGGAAATAGCCGGCGCACCAGGATCAAAGGGATGCTGCGGCAAAAGCTTGCCATCCATCACCGGCCCCCACCCCAGTTGGTCGGCAACGCGGCTCCACACGAGCGGGCCGCGAGGATGAGTCTTGAGCAGCGCCGCATCGCCCGCCTCAATCAGCTTCTGCAGGGGGATGGTTTGCAGCTGGTCCACCTGCGACGCGCTCAGGTTGAGTTCCTCGAGCATCGCCTGGGTCAATATCGCCGATCGGTCCGGCGGCACCGCCCGCAGAAACGATCCGCTTTGCACAATGGCGCGATGAAACAAGCCTTGCGCCGCCGGCATCGCCATCAGCGTCCCGACTTTGCCGCCGCCTCCGGACTGGCCGAAGACCGTGACGCTTTCCGGATCGCCGCCGAAGTTGGCAATGTTGTCCCGCACCCACTCCAATGCGGCAATAATGTCCAGCATTCCCAGGTGGGCGGAGCTCGCGTACTTCTCACCGTACGCCGTCAAATTCAAATATCCCAGAGGGCCGACCCGGTGATTGAGCGAGACCACCACCACGTCACCCCGCCGGCTCAATCGCTCCCCGTCGTACGAACGATGTTCCTGGCTGGAGCCGGAGACAAACCCACCGCCGTGTAACCAGACCATGACTGGACGTTTCTGGTGACCATCGAGTCCCGGCGTCCAAATGTTCACCCGCAGGCAGTCCTCTCCCTGCACGCCGTCGTCGTACAAGAACAACCAGGATTCCTCGTCGGCGTTCCAGCTCCCGCGCGGACCCTGCGGGCACACTCTGCCGTATTGCATGGAGCTGCGAACTCCGGTCCACGGTTTGGCCTTCTGTGGAGGCTGATAGCGTCCACTTCCCGCCGTCGTGTCGCCGTAGGGAATGCCTTTGTAGGTGTAGATCCCGTTTCTGATGTAGCCGCGAACCTTGCCGGTCGTGGTTTCCGCAATCGCCGCCTGGGCGGAGGCGACAATCGGAGACTTATCCGCCGGCGCGGGTTGACCGGCCCCTCCTTTATGATGGGCATTCCGGACTGCGGGGGTAACCACGGCGGAAGCAGCCGTTGTTCCCAGCAACACCGCGGCGCTCTGCAGCAAGCCACGGCGGCTCATGGGTTTATGTAAGGTAAGCTGCTTTCGGTCAGTTCGCACGTGTTCGCGCTCGTTGTTCATCTCGTATGCTCCATCGGTCATGAGTTAGGGAAAGGTACGTGACTACTTGCCACCCAGGTGCGTGTCAAAAAACTTCGCCATGATACCGTTGGCTTCCCGCGATTCCGGTAGATCGGGGTTGTACCAGAAACAGTGATTGAGCCCCTCGAAGACGACCAGACTCGCATCCACTCCGGCGCGCAAGAAAGCTCGGTGCAGAATGGTCGTGTCGCTCAACAGCATGTCCCGCGTGCTGGTCATGAATAAGGTCGGCGGTATGCCATGCAGGTCGGCAAAAAACGGGGAGAGCACGGGATCTTTTGGATCAGTAGAGCCCACATACGCCGTCAGCCACTGCACTCCTTTCGGCCGTGTGTCCGGGTGTCCACGGAGCCCCTGGACTCCATAGATCTGTTGTGAGTCGCCGGTCTGAGTGAAGTCACCTCCACCGGAAAATATTCCCAGCGCGCCGGGCATTGGCAGTCCAAGTTGCTTGATCTTGACCACAACCTCCGGAGTGAGAACGGCTCCCGCGGACGAGCCGTAAATTGCAATATTCTTCGGCCCAATCGTTTTGATCAGTTCTTTGTAAACCACCACCACGTCCTCCACCGCGGCAGGGAAAGGGTGTTCCGGAGCCAGGCGATAGAGAACCGACACGACTTTCGTCTCCGTTAGGTTGGCGATGGGAATGGATTCGGTGAGTGAGCCGGAATCCGAAGTAAATCCCCCGCCGTGAAGGTTGATGAGCACGCGATTCGCTTTGTCGGCCGGAGTAACCAGTGGCGTAACGACGCTGACGGGTACGTCGGCAATGGTGGAAAACGCGATATTCACCGGGTACAGCGCCCGAGTTGCATCCGACGACATCTGGCGGGTTTGCGGCGGTTGCGGCTTCTTGGGCGCGGTGTCATGTGACGGCGGTGGATTGCCTTCCTTGGCAAGAGCCTTCTGCGCTTCCGGGCTGATGGTCTGCGGAACCTCAACCACACGTGTAATGTGCGCCGTGCCCTGGGCATCGATATAGCTCGAGTCTTCCTGCGGCACCGCTTGTGCGGTGGAACTTTGGCCATGAAGGGGCTGCGTAGACACCAGCAGAGTGGACAAACTAAGACCAAGAACACAGAACCGAAATTTCATTTCGCCTCCAGCGCTGACGACCTAGAGCCTTGAATCATTCACTCACAACAATGCGTAACCCCAGGGAACCGATATGAAAATTGAGTTGACCGGCACGCTCGCTGTCATTCCCGGAGGAAACCGAGGTCTTGGCGAGGCAATGGCGAATGCCGGAGCCAAAATTGCCCTCGTGGCTCGAGACGAAAAGGGTCTAGAGTCGGTACGCGCTGCGATTAACGCCCACGGCGGGACGGCCGCTGTTTTCACCGGCGATGTTACGCAGGAAAACGACGTTGCAGCCGTGGCTCGCGTCGTTACGGAGCAATTTGGCCCTCTCCAGATTGTGATCAACAATGCCGGAAGCAACATCCGCAAACCTGTGGTTGATTTTTCTCTGGCGGAGTTTCGTAGCGTGATCGACAGCAGTTTGATTTCGACCTTCTGGATGTGCCGCGCATTCGTGCCCGGAATGATGGGCTGCGGATACGGCCGCATATTGAACATGACCTCGAGCATGATCCATATTTCTTTGCCCGAGCGAACTGCCTCTTCTTCGGCGAAGACGGCGCTTCTGGGCCTCACCCGCGCTCTGGCGCTGGAACTCGCCGGCGAGGGAATTACCGTGAAGGGCATCAGCCCCGGACCGTTTGGAACGGAAATGAATGTGCCGATCATGAACAATCCCGAAGCCAATGCCCAATTCCTGGCCAAACCTGCCTGTCGTACGATGGGGCGAAGTCGAAGAGATTGGTGTCTTGACATGTTTTCTCTGTTCCGAATCTGCAGGCTTTATAAGCGGAACCGATATTCTGATTGACGGAGGCTGGACGGCTAAGTAGCAGCCGCCTGCGATGGTTTTCGTCATCGTCCCACGCCCAGCGAGGGAAGACTGTCGTTCGGGATTTGCTGTAATAGCCAGCGCACCAGTTCCTCGCCACCGGCGAGATTGTCATATCTCGGCGGGAGGCTGTGGCCGTCTACGTATTCGTTGTAAAGCCACGGGTCCACTATCGCGAACACCGTCCCTTTGCCGTATTTCGCGCTAGCCATCACCGTATCTGCCCCGTCCTGCACAACTGCCACAGCCGGGCTCTTCACTGAAATCGCGCACGTGTCCTTCATAAAGAAGACGTGTGGGTGAAAGAAGACGGGCCCGTCACCGTTGACCGCAATCGTACCCAAGGCAATTTGATCGCCGATTACGTGATGACGGAGCAAAGGATCGAAATGGATCCCGAAGCGGTCCGCGAGTAGGTCCAAATGCTCGATGTCCGAGTTCGCGGGGTCATTCTCCATCAGGATAAGCACGCCTCCTTCTCTTACCCACTGGGCTACTTGTTCCGCATCATTTTCCTGCACATAATGAGGATTGGGGTTTCTTGCGGGAGTGTCGGGTGAAACGATGATGTACAACTGCGAACCTTTTAACTTCTCTACATTTGGGGCGCTATACAGCGTGTCCGTGGCAACTCCATAAGTGTGAAAGATGCCGGCGAAGACGGAGAAACCACTATCGGTGGAATCGTCCCACTTGTAATGGAAGTATTCCATCTGGCCGGCGGCATTCCTGCGCTGCTGGCCGTTGAACCACGCATCCAGGGTGACCTTCGCGCCCTGCCAGGGATTTGGCGTAGCCGCGGGAGTCTTCTCGGCAGGATTCCGGGCATCGGTAACAGGAACACGCAATAGACAGAACTGCGCGAGCAAAAGAACCGGGTAAATGCGCGGCCATCCACGCCCTGTTCCCCGACGATCTCGCATCTAGTGCGACTCCCGTGGAACCGCCGCATCTCGGCGTCCAACCAGGAAATCGAAATCCGCTCCCTTGTTGGCCTGCATCACACGATCGACATACAGTCGCTGATATCCGGCCTTTATCCCCGGTTCCGGCTTATTCCACTCCGAGCGCCTGGCGGTCAACTCTTCCTGGGAGATTTCGAGATGAATCTTCCTGGCTTCCACATCGACCTCGATCATGTCGCCGTTGTGCACCGGCGCCAGTGGTCCGCCAACAGCGGCCTCGGGCGCCACATGCAGGATTACCGTCCCATAGGCGGTGCTGCTGATGCGTGCGTCGGAGATCCGAACCATGTCCTTGATTGCTTTCTGCAGAATCTTGGCGGCAGCGCCATATTGCCAAACTTCTGCCATCCCCGGATGGCCCCAAGGGCCGCAGTTCTTGAGCACCAGGACCGAATTCTCCTCGACCGCCAGGTTGGGGTCCTCGATACGTTTGTGACAGTCCGCCATGTTTTCAAAAACCACCGCCGGACTGCGATGGCGAAGAAGCTGCCGATGGCTTGAGCACCGCCGCGTCCGGTGCGAGATTGCCGCGCAGCACCGCAATCCCCCCGTGTTCGGCGACTGGCTTGTCGACCGTCCGAATGACCTCGCGATTCCAGTTGGAGCATCCTTCGAGTTCTCCCAGATCGTCTTCCCATTCACTAAGTAGTAAACATCAGGGTTGGTCTTCCGGGGGCCAGCCGCAGCATCGGCACAATGTACGCGCGCGCATGGCCGATGGAGAGGTGCAGCAACTCGCGATCAGGGTCCTGGCGTCCAATGCGTTCAGCATGTACCAGGCGGCGTCGGGGGAGGCCGCTCCGAAGCCCAGAATCTCGTGATAGATAACAATGGGCTCGAGTATGACGGCATCGGCGGCGCCGCAGCTTGCCGAGACCCAGCGCGGACCAGGCTCCTGCGAGAAACGCTTGCGGCCCGCAGTAAGGCGCACGTCGATGTCAGTACTGGAACCGCGGGCGAAGCAAAAGCCCGCCTCTCGCGGAGTGCAGCGGCTCCGACAGAGCCCATTCTTAGAAGATCGCGACGAGTATAGGTAGGCATGGGATCTCTCACTCACTTCCAGCTCAGGGTCAGGACGGAGGCCGGCGGCAAACTTACCTGGGCCGCCATGTCCGCGAGTTGCAAGCGAATCTTTCTCTCCGCGCCGGTATTGGTCAGGACCACAGCCTGACTACCGTCCGGCTGGACGAACGCGACATGCAAAACTTTCTCCACCTCGCCCTGCGAGTCGAAGCGCCGTGCTCCCCGTCGGGCCGCACGAGCGAAGTGCGCCAACGCCCAGTACTGGCCGGTGCGCAAAATCTCGTGCGTCTTGGAATCGATGCTCAGGACGCCGCCCGCCGTGAACGGGCCAATGTTGGGCCAGCCTTTTTCGTTCAAAGCCATGTTCCAGCTGGTAATGCAGCGAGTCCAGTTTCGGAACATGGCCGCAAACTGCTCCGCCCAGGTCGCCCAACTCGTCATGTAGGCGGGATCCGTGTAGTCGGGACTGCATTCGGTAACGTAGGCATGCTTGTCGGGATAGGCGTCGTGCAACCGGCTCATGGCCGTTTCCTTGCCGCCGTACACGTGCCAGGCAATGCCATCGATATATTTCATGACGTCTGGATTCTCGAGTTCGCACATCGCTCGTCCCCACAAATCCCAGTTGTGGTCGAGAATCCATATCTTGGTGCCGAGCTGGTTCCTCTCCAGCTGCGGACCCAGATGCTTGCCCACGAACTCTATTTCGGTTTCCTGCGCCCAGAAGCATGCCGGCATCCGCCCATCCTGGTCGGTATCGACCTCGTTCTGCGGCGTGACTGCGTCGAGTACCACCCCTTCGGCGGCATACGCTTGCAAATACCTCACAAAATAGTCCGCGTACGCGGCCAGATTGCGTTTCCGCATGCTTCCACCCAACATCGATCCGTTGGCCTTCATCCAGCCCGGCGGGCTCCACGGCGCGCCAAACACATAAAGGTCCGGATTCATCTTCCGGGCCAACCGCAACATGGGCAGGACATAGCCGCGTTCATGGTCGATGGAAAAGCGCTGCAGCTTCGGATCGGGATCGCCGTCATCGTAGCTGTATGCCGCCGTTGCATAATCGCTCGAACCGATACACGTCCGGCAAACCCCGAAGCCCATCTCGGAGGGATGGTAGATCTCGTGAAAGATTTGCTCGCGCGCTTCCGGCGTCAGCTGGTTAAACATGTAACAGGCTGCTTCGGTGAGCGCGGCGCCGACACCTAGAACTTCTTGGTAGGTCTTCGTAGGATCCAGCACGACGGTATCGCTGGAAAGACCGGCGGTGGATTGCCATGGAATCGACGGTTGCGCGGCGAATCTCGCAGATCCTGCGGTGAGGCGGACTGCGATCTCAGTCTTTGGCGCAACCGCGGAGCCGAACATGTAGCCCTGACTCAAGGCCGCGATTCCAGCAGCGCTCGCTTTCAGAAAATCCCGGCGTGATGGTGACAAGGCATCCTCCTTACTTTGGTGTCTGCGAAGGGTTGGGCTAATGCAACCGGTCAATGTGCCGAGTCTTCCACGTTCATGAAGACCGTTGAGCGCCTAACGGCGTACCTTATCTTTCTTACGTGCAGGCGCCGGATTCTTCTGTTGAATCGCCTGCGTGGACTCCCGTACGATGAGTTGCGGTTCCACCGTGATTTGTTCCAGAAATTTCTTTGTTCCGTGCAGCCGGTTCAGGACGCATTGCGCCGCCAGCCTTCCCATCTCGTCCAGGGGCTGGCGGATCGTCGTCAGCCTGGGATTATTGAACGCCGCCGCGTCGATATCGTCGAATCCAATGACCGAGACATCGGCCGGCACCCGAATCCCAAAATCCTGCAGCGCACGGATTGCGCCGATTGCCGACAAGTCATTAAAGGCAACCACCGCCGAGAATCGTGCCCGGTTCGAAAGCAGCTGTTGGATAACCGGATAACCCAACTCCGGGGAACTCAGATCGCGGTCGAGTTGCACGATAAGTTCAGATCGAATAGAAATACCTATCTCCTGCGCCACATCCACGATGTAACGCCAGCGTTCGGTGGCGTCCGCACTGAACGACTGGCCGCGAACGAACACAATGCGTCGATGTCCCTGAGAGTGCAGATGGGTCAGCACCAATTCTGCTGCGAAGCGGTGGTTGAGAATTACGTTGGTGACGCCCGGGATCGGCCGGTGTCCGGCAACCGCAACCACCGGCACAGAGAACGGATGTTCCAGCGGAGTATCAATCGCAATCAGTGCTTCTGCTCCCCGGCCGAGGAGCATCCGGCTGTATTCTTCCACCAGGTGCTTCATGCGCCGGTGATGCGCGGTGAAGTAAAAGTAGCCCGCCTCCATGAGGCGATCGCCGATGCTGTTCACCACCTGATTGTGATAAGCCTCGCTCAGGTCAGGCACCAGGATCCCGACCGTCAGCGTACGGCGATTGCGCAGGGAGCGCGCCAGGAGACTCGGTTGGTAGTTCAGCTTTCGGGCTGCTGCTTTGATTCGGTCACGGGTAACCTGCGGAATGGAGCGGCCGGGAACGTCATTCAGAACCACGGAAACCGTCGCCGGATTCAAGCCCAAATGGTCAGCTAATTTTTTTAGGCTCGTGGATCCGGTCGTGATCCGCCGTTTTTCGCTCATGCACCAATCCCTTTTTACAGGCCCCGAAACTCTTGCGAACCCTCTTGTTCTTCCCCAGCTGCCCAGCTGAACTTCGGCAGCAGGGAACTGCGACCGAAAGCGATTCCCGAAGAATGAAGATGCCACTTCATGAAATCGACAAGAAACCTACTTCGCTTTCGGCTTGAAATCCAGGTAGGCGAAGTTCATATGACCCTTCGTCAGCACGTGCAGAGTCAACACCTGTACCCCCTTCCGCAGTTTGATCTGGACGAAATCCTTGGCCAGCCCCCAGTGATGCATCTGCCGCCAGGCAATCGGGTCAGCCGCGTTGTAGGTCGGCGAGATCGTGATCGGTCCGGCGACTTGTCTTCCATTCACATCAAACGCGATATCTCCGCCGCCGCTCGAGGTATACAGCAGGTCGGCAGTGTAAACGCCGCTCCGCTCCACTTGCACCGTCATATTGAACCACTCTCCCGGCTCAACCCAGCCGACGTACAGCAGGTTCTCCGGGGGCAACACCAGGTTGTAAGGATTGTTGTCGATTTCGTCGTGAAATTTTGTATAGGAGGTGTCCACACCCTCGTTCATTCGGAACTGGTTCAGATAGCTCCCGTCCGCTGGGTTGAGCGCCCCACTGCCGTTGTTTTTCGCATCCGAGTCATGATACGCGACCCCCTCGCCGCCCAAATCGTAGTAGGCGCACATCACGCGCCCCGGAATATGTTGGGGGCCTCCGTGATAAGAGCTGTCTTCAAACGGTTTGCCGGTGTAATGATAGCGTTTCGCGAAGGCGAATGCAGTTAAGCAAAGAGCGCCGAGCAGAATCAGCGATGAAGAAAAACGCAACCGGCTCGCGACAAGGCGGGTGGTCATTACCGAGTTGTTCCCTCTCAGACCCAGAGCGCATAGCTTAAGCAATCGATTGCCTAAAGTAAACTCAAAACTGCCGTATTTCCCCGATTGCATTTTCATCATTCGCTTCCTCGCCACGAACTGAGCTCCCGCACTCAATATGCAACGGCTTGACTCGGAAACCGCCCCGGTTGCCCGCCGCGCGATTTGCAGCTTCGGGTCTTCCACCACCTCAACGCAAATGCGGTCGACGTAAGGCAGCTGGTTACCCTCCTGATCGACCTCGGCGAAGTACAGGTTGCGTTCGTAGATATCGGGCGCGGTCGTCGAGACCGACCGAAACCAGGAGTCCCACGTGCGGCTTGTTCACCACCGGCTGCATGTACTGCATCATCATCGTGTAGTACTGGTAGCAGGCGCCGAAGCCGTTCTGCCGCGCCACTTCGTTGGCTTTCGGATTGAAGTCCGCGTGGAACTGCTTCATCCAGGGCCCGCGCTCGGCAAAGTGGCTGCCGAACGCCATCCATTCTGACGCGGGAATATTCAGGCCAAGACGGAACGAGGTAGGGAAGGCGATGCGGAGGGTCCAGGGACCGAGTTTGCTGAATTCCGCGAAATCATTTCCCACCTTGAAGGTTCGCGGCCCCTCGGGAAAAATAATCGGATTGCGCTGTGCTGCCACCACAGGACGTCGTCCGCCGTCAGATTCACTCCGTCAGTCCACTTCAGTCCTTCACGAATGTGGAAGGTGAACTCGCGGAAGTCCGCGCTGACATCCACGTGGTCGCATAGATGCGGCCGGATGATCTGGACATCGTTATCGGTTTCCTGCGCTCCTGCGATCAGGGCGCCGTCGAAATGAAAGCGGCCGCCGGGAGTCCCGCTCTGGTCGTACATCGTGCCTCCGCATTTCCCGATCTGCGGCACATGGCGTACAAACGGATTCTTGGGCAGTCGCTCTTCCACTGCCGGCAACTTGCCCGCGTCGCTCGGCGAGCATCGGAGCTTCCTGGTACCGCATGCCTTCGGTAGACTCGTCGTTCCAGCGCCGGCGGCGTAATCCGTCAACCCTCGGCCCCAGCTCGGCAGCGTGGTCGCGCACGCTCCCTGCAGAAAGAGCCGCCGGGACGTTTTATCGGTTATGCCTATTTTCCACCGGAAGGTGACGCTGGTGTTGACCGGGACTGTACGCAAACGACTGCCCATGCCCGACAACCTTAAACGTTTGCGGAGCCGTCGTGTCGTTGTAGGCAATCAGAACGAGGGTGCCATCTGGATTCTGGAATGCAACATTCAAGATCTGGGAATTGGCGGTGGGATCGATGCGAACCAGCAGCAGCTGTTTATCGAGCTCCGTCTGCGACTCCTTCACGACATTCTTCGAGGTTGGCGCAGGGGCATCAAAACAACCGATTGTCTGAATGAAAGGTTCTATTTTTCTGCTTGACAACCGTCTCTGGCCGGAGGTAGTGTCGCAACCGTTATGGTGGGGGGCGATGCTCCAAGGCAAGCGATTGTCTACAGCACAAGAGAAATCCGCGCGGCAGCTGTGGAACAAACCTAGTGCGTTCTTCCAGGAGGACATTGGCGATGAGAACACTCCGCTTCATTCTGGGGCTGTGTCTGTTGAGCTGCGCGGCCGGTTTCGGTTTCGCGCAAAATTCGAATTCCAGCGACATTCGTGGTACGGCGACCGATCCGTCGGGGGCGGTTCTGCCCGACGTTACGGTCACAGTACTCAACAACGAGACAGGTGTGAGCCGGGTTTTCGTCACCAACAACGACGGGCTTTACGATACCAACTCGATCCTGCCTGGAACCTACACGATAACATTCACCAAGACAGGTTTCCAGAGGCTCGTGAAGAACTCGATCGGTTTGCAGGTTGGTCTGGTTACGGTCGACGCTGCAATGAAGGTGGGCTCAGTCACCGAGGAGGTCGTAGTCACATCTAATCTGCCGCTGTTGAAGACTGAGGATGCCCAGGTGTCGAACACCTTGTCGACGCAACAGTTGACCAATCTGCCAAACGTTGATCCGGCGAACGGGTGGACCTATCTCCTGAAGCTGCTTCCGGGCGCTACCAGCACGCCGGGTGGCACCAATGGTGGCGGCAGTGGAGATCAAAATCCTGGAGTCGATCAAGCCGTCTTGGGAACCATGCCATACTTTTCCAGCTATCTGGTTGACGGGGGCTCGATTTGGTTACCGCACAGCGCCAACATTGACTCGGGACAGAGCGAGACGGTAGCCGAAGTGAACGTGATTACATCAACCGCCTCGGCGCAGTACGGCGGCGGCGGCAACGTCTTCAACGTCATCAGCAAGAGCGGGACTAATCAGTTTCACGGTGCCCTCTATGAATATTTCCAGAACGACGACTTGAATGCGAGAGATTACTTCAACAGGACTGGCGCCAAGGGGAAGCAGCGTTTCAATTACTTCGGCGGCGCGATCGGTGGACCGATCCTCAAGGATAAGCTGTTCTTCTACTTCAACTATCAAGAGTTGAAGAACCCCAACAGCACCTACAGCGTAGCTTCGGTTCCGACCAACGCCATGAAGGCTGGTTGCTTCGATCCTGCGGTCTTCGGAAACAACCTTACCCTTGACCCTGCGCATGGTAGTACGCCATTGACTACCAATGTCGCCCAATGCGGAAGCTTTAATCCTGCTGACTTGGCTCTGCCCACGGCTGATTTCGACCCGGTAGCTGTGAACGTTCAGGATAATTATGCTACCGCCAATCTGAGTGGAGTCCAAAACAACTATAGCTATCTGAAAGGCGGCACCGGAAACAACTATAAAACGTTTGGGCGGTTGGACTACAACATGAGCGCTAAGAACCGCATCAGCATTTCGGTTACTCAGCACTCCGCGCCGAATAAGACTAATTTCGACCCCGGCCCTATTTGCCCTATAAATTGCGAGAACAATTCGGCCGAAGCGTATCAGGCTCAGGTCACGGATGTGTACACCATCAATCCTTCCATGGTAAACGAATTCCGGTATTCGTTTGTCCGGCAGGGGAATTGGTTTGTTCCACAGACCCTGGGCGGGGGCTACCCTACAAAGTTAGGATTGAAGTTCTCCCACGCGGATGTGTTTCCGACGGTGAACATCAGTGGAACCGGCGGCCCCACCGGTCTGGGTCCGGGCACGAACGCAGTCTTTATTGAGAACACCTTCGTCCCCTCGGATGTACTCACCCTGGTTCTGGGAAAGCACATTCTGCACTTTGGCGGCGAGGTGCTGTTTGAGCAGGATAACTCGACTCCGTGGGGCAGCATTAATGGAGCAAACTTCACTTTCACCGGCCAGTACACCACCAACAACCCCGCGGTCAACGTAGGCTACGCTGACTTCTTGTTGGGAGATGTACAGCAATGGAGCACTTCGACCCAACCGGAGCACGGAATGCGGGCCAGGAATCCGTCGTTTTTTGTGCAGGACGACATCAAGCTGCGGCCAAACGTGACCATTAACTTGGGTGTGCGCTCGGAAACGCATGGGGGATTCAGCGAAGTCCAGAACCATATGGGCGGCTTTGATCCGACTATCATCAATCCCGTTACCAATACTTTAGGCTCGATTTGGTTTGCGGGCGAAAACGGGGCGCGAACTCAGAACTTCGAGACTAAGACCAAGGTGATGCCACGCCTTGGAATCGCCTGGCAGGCGACGAATGATTGGGTGGTGCGGGGCGGGGTTGGCCAGTACTCCAGCCTCTGGAGCATGGACACTGTGGGCGGGCCGCTTGGCTTCGGCACCGGCATCACGGGCACTGCGTCAGCCAATCCGGGCCAGGCGCCCGTGGTGCAGCTTTCCGGGACTGGGGCGGGCCTGCCCACGATTTCCGGTCGCAATCCTGCTTCCTACATCACCCCCGCTCACCCTCAGGGAAACGGGTTTATTCCCTATACGCCCTATAATCTCCCCGTTATGAACGGCTGGCAGTGGACGGCAGGCGTCCAGCGGCGATTGCCCGCTAGAATGGTGGTAGAGGCACAATACGTCGGCAGCCACTGGGACAACCAGGAGTTCCTGGCCGATATCAACCAGCTGCCTGCGAACAAGCTCGGAGGCGGTCAGAGCGCAAGGCCGTATCCGCAGTTTTCGGGCATCGGCATCGGCTCGGGTGGATCTCGAACCGGCCTGTACACCGGCAAGTCGAACTACGAGGCAGTGTCGGTCCTGCTTCATAAACCATTTGGATATGGGCTGTCTGGCGAATTCGCTTACACATGGTCACAGCTGAAAGACGACATGGATTCTTCAGGCTGGGGCGAACAATTTGGCTCCGTGTACTATCAGGACGCCTATAACCCGTCAGCCAACTACGCGCCCTCGAACTTCAATAGGCCGAACTCGGTCAAAGGGGCGCTCGTATATGCGGTACCGCTGGGCAAAGGACACCAGTACCTGAACTCGGCTCTAGGGGATGCGGCGCTTGGCGGTTGGCAAGTGTCAACTTCCTTCATAGCCGAATCGGGAGCTCCGTTCACGATGATTATGAACAGCGCTACTCCCTCCGGCGCGCTGGATGGATCTTTGTATCCCAACCGGGTCGGGAATCCACAAGCGCTCAGTCAGTCGCTCAACACATGGTACAACCAACTCGCATTTGCAGCGCCAGCAGCGAATACTTTCGGCAATAACCCGAGAAATTCGCTCCGTGGACCTGATCTAACCGATGTCGATTTCTCACTGGCCAAGAACTGGAGCATCCCGGGGTGGGAACAGGGCAAATTGCAGCTTCGGATGGATGCGGTCAACTTCTTAAACCATCCAAGCTTCCGGAATCCCAGCAACAACCTCAATCCAAGCGCGCTTACATCGGGGGTTCCCGATCCAAGCGTGGGGAAGATCACCGCCACAACGATCACCGGTCGTACCATTCAGCTGAGCGCCAGATTCTCCTTCTGAGGAGCGGGCGGGCTGTTGTTTCTGGAAACTCACAAGGACGGCGGCGTGCCGCCGTCCTTAATCTTTGTGCCAACCGGGCAGACGGACGTCGGCAGTAACATTGGTAACGATGAGGACAAAAAAAGCTGTCCGCTTACTCGGGACCGTTCTCTTTTTTCTCGGTTCATTGCAGTGCGTCTCGCAATCAGCCGCCAGCCGCCAGCCACAAATCGAATCGCATAGCCATCAAGCTCAGGAGTTTTTAAGACAGAATCGACCTGATCTGGCCATACCAGAGTTTCGTGCGATCGTGGCGCTCGATCCTAATAACGTGGATGCCCACGGCAACCTCGGCGTGCTGTTATTCTTTCAGCTTGCGTATGCGGATGCGATTCCTCAGTTCCGTGCCGCCCTGAAACTGCGGCCCACACTGTGGAAGATACAGGCTCTTCTGGGAATCGCCGAGAAGCGGACGGGTGACATCAACGCGGCTCGCGGCGATTTGGAGAAAGCGTTTCCAAAAGTGCCGGAGGAGAAGATTCGGATCGAGACTGGGACGGAATTGATCGAGATCTACTCCGGAATGGGGGATCTGGAAAAGGCTGCGACGATCGTGAGCGTTCTGCGAGGCCTTGAACCTACAGATGAAGCTCTAACCTACACCGCTTATCGGATCTATTCGGATCTTGCTGCCGAGTCCCTCCTCAGCCTGTCGGTCGTGGCACCGAATTCTGCTCACATGCACCAGGCGATGGCGCACGAATTGGCAAAACACGGGAACACCGCAGAAGCGATGGAGAACTACCGGGCTGCGCTCAAGATCGACCCCCGGCTTCCCGGAGTCCATTTTGAGTTTGCTGAGATGCTTAATTCTCAAGCGACCGCAGAGAGCCGACAGGAGGCTGAAAAAGAATACCAGGCAGCGTTAGAGATCAACCCATTGGACGAGCAGTCTGAATGCAGGCTGGGCGATATCGCTGCCCGGAGGAACGATCTAAAGGAAGCTTACGAGCGTTACAGGAGAGCTGTACAGCTGCAACCAGGTGACCCGGAAGCCAGCATTGGTCTGGCAAAGGTTTTGATGTCCATGGACCAGCCGGAGAAAGCCGAACCGCTCCTTAAACATGCCCTGCAGCTGGACCCCACGAGTGCGGTGGCCCACTTCCGGCTGAGTACGGTGTATCGACAAATGGGACGCACCGCGGATGCTAAGCATGAGTTGGAGGAATACCAAAAATACAAGGACATGAAGGAGAAGCTTCTGGAGATTTACCACGAGATGCGTCTGGAACCAGCCAAGAAAGAAAACGACGATACGGATCCCAGACAATAATAAGGTTTCCAGGCCACGCCGAGAAGTCATAAAACACGTTGAAGAGATCGGATTCTTAATTTGCCAGGGCCAGCCAAGCATACGGACCTCCACTTTCAGGCAGCGCTCGCGGCTGTAGCGATCCTGTTCGTTGTTCTTCCGGCGTTCTCTGGGTTTCGCTCAGGCCGTGTACCGGAACTGCTCGCGGCGTCGTCCTTCGAGGACTCGTTACCTCAGCTTGTAGACATCACCGACTCGACCGGCATGAAGTTCGAACATCTTTCCAGCCCTGAGCAGAAATATGTTGTGGAGTCGATGAGCGGCGGCGTTGCGCTGATTGACTACGATCGTGACGGATGGCCCGACATTTACTTCACCAACGCCGAGAGCGTCGACATGGCGCTGACCGGCAAGAAAGCGCGCAACGCCCTGTATCACAACAATCGTGACGGAACCTTTACCGACACTACCGATAAAGCAGGCGTCGGTTATCCCTGCTGGGCCATGGGAGCGGTCGTGGGCGACTATAACAATGATGGCTGGCCGGATTTGCTGGTCACCTGCTTCGGAGGGGTCGTGCTCTATCGCAACAATTGCGATGGAACCTTCACCGACGTGACTAAGCAGGCCGGGCTGAGCGATGATTCAAAATGGGCTACGGGAGCCACTTTTGGCGACTACGATGGCGATGGCTGGGATGACCTTTTTGTCGCGCACTATATAGATTTCCGCCTGGACGATCTTCCGGCCTTCGGTTCCAGCCAGACGTGCAAGTATCGCGGCATCGATGTCCAGTGTGGCCCGCGCGGGCTGAAGAAATCTTCAAGCAATCTTTACCACAATAACCAAGACGGCACATTCACGGATGTTTCGAAAAAGGACGGAATCGCGGATTCTCCCAATTCTTTTGGGCTGACGGCGGTCTGGTCGGACTTCGATGGCGACGGCCATGTCGGTCTTTTTCTGGCCAACGACGCGGGTAGGAATTATCTCTATCGGTACGACGGCAGCGGACACTTTGCCGAGATCGGATTCGCATCGGGCGTCGCCGTCAGTCAAGATGGGGCGGAACAGGCCAACATGGGTGTCGCCCTCGGCGACTACCAGAACACCGGACGCTTTTCGATCGTAGTGACCCATTTCAGCGATGAATACGCGGCACTCTACCGAAACGATGGCAACATGGGTTTTACCGACGTTTCCTATAAATCCGGAATCGCACCCACCACCGCACCCTACGTTGGCTGGGGCGACGCATTCTTCGATTTCGACAACGACGGCTGGCTCGATCTTTTCCTCGTAAACGGCCATGTCTACCCGCAAGTGGATACGGGCGAAGCGGGGGCGAGATACCGCGAACCGGCGTTGCTGTTCCTGAATCAGCGTGACGGAACCTTCAAGAACATTAGCAAATTGGTGGGCCCGGCCCTCCAGTTCCCGAGAGTCAGCCGCGGAGTGGCAACTGGGGATTTGTTCAACGATGGCCGGATGGATATCGTTATCGAAAACTTGCAGGGCCGGCCCACCATTCTCCAGCCACGAGGTGCTTCTCCGAATCACTGGATCAGCCTCGAATTATCAGGCACGAAGAGCAACCGGCTCGCCTTGAACGCCCGGGTGAAGGCGACCGCGGGAAACCTCGTGCAGACCAGCGAAGTGCGAAGCGGTGGCAGTTATCTCTCCCAGAACGATCTCCGAATTCACTTTGGCCTGGGTACCAAGGACCGTGTGGACAAGATTGAAATCCTGTGGCCGTCGGGCAAGACAGAAACCCTGACCGGCTTGGCTGCAGATCGTTTTTACAGCGTGAAAGAAGGGGAAGGCCTCGTCCCGCCGGAAAATTATGGGCGCGCTTCTAGGCAGACGCATGGCGAACGCGGTCCTGTTGATTGAGGCCCTGGGCGGCGGGTGGGATAGCGCAGGCTTGCCTCAGCGCTCCGAGTGCTGCGGAAAACTGGCGAGCAGTTTCAACTGATCTTTGTCCGCTCTGAATTGTCGCAATGACGTTTTAGAAGCTGACAGAAAAACAGGAAGGTCAAAATTTGGAGGAGACACGATGAACCAGAAAGAGCTTTCTGCAAGTCAGGCCGGCCAGGTTTTGCTCGGCAAAGAGATCTTGGTGAATCGTCTTGGCTTTGGGGCGATGCCTTAACCGGTGGAGGCATCTGGGGGCCGCCGAAGGATCGGGCAGGCGCGGTCGAAGTCTTGCGACGGGCCGTCGAATTAGGCGTGCAGTTCATCGACACCGCGGATTCTTATGGACCCAACGTAAGCGAGGAACTGATCGCGGAAGCTTTGTTTCCTTATCCGGCCGGCGTTGTGATTGCGACCAAAGGCGGATGGAATCGTCCCGGTCCAAATCAGTGGACCCACAATGCAACTCCCGAGCACCTTCGCCAAGCCGTGGAGGGCAGTCTGAAAAGACTGCGACTGGAGCGAATCGACGTCTATCAGTTGCACATTCCGGATCCCGTCGTGTCCTTTGATCTGTCGGTTGAGACCCTCGCACGACTGAGAGAGGAAGGCAAGATCCGCACCGTCGCGCTATCGAACGTCACGCAAGAACACATCGAACGCGCTCGCAAAATAGTCCCCATTGTCTCGGTGCAGAATCGTTACTGCTTCGCGGACCGCGAGTGGGACTATGTCGTGGATTATTGTGAGCGTAACGGAATCGTATTCATCCCTTGGTTTCCTTTGGGAGCAGGCAGGATCGCCGGTGAGATTCTTCACCAAATCGCGAACGCGCACCACGCCAGCCCGACACAGGTAGCGCCTGCTTGGCTGCTGTGGCGATCGCCAATGATGCTGCCAATCCCTGGAACTTCATCAATCGACCATCTTCAGCAGAATGTCGGTGCCGCCAGCGTGCGCTTAAGCGAACATGAGTGCGAGAAGCTATCGGGCGTTCCCGAACTCGCTGGCTCGCGATAACGACAATGCAATCATCCTCAGCCCCTGGGTCATCAGTGGGCAAGAATTCGACCGAGCAGAGCCAGTCCTCCTCATCTTGCCAGTATGGCTCCAGATTCTGATTACGGTTCGTTCTCAAGGTCGTCAAATCTCCCAGTTCTCAGACTTGCCGTGCCAAGACTCGCGGTACAAGGACGGTACAACATGGGCGTGCTCTTTAACGTTCTCACCGGTTCCTTAGAGGACATTGCAGAGCGACCGCTGCCTTGTAATTACAACGTGATCCAGTTTGTTTGAGCTCTGTCACGGCGGTAACACGGGTTTAGTTCAGTTCAGGGCTCATCGCGGCCTCCAAGGAAGTCATATTGGAGGTCATATTGTTTGTTTCTGTAACGTTTGGGCGGCGAGCGTGGAGCTCGTCACCAAAAACGTTTATGGCTGGCCGCCTTACTCTGCCACGGGCCGCTGCGCTCCAGCTTCGTTCCTCCCAAGCCGAAACTTGGTCCACCGATTGGAACGTCTAGGATTTCAGGTAACCCTGGAGCTCAAGGCAGCATGCTCCGAAGCACTCCGCTGAACCCTATTTTTTCGTAGCAGCAGCTGAAGCTGGAAAAAGGTCAAATCTGGGATCAAGGCTCGCTCGTAATCTTTCGGGTGGACTTCGGTCCGACCCAAGATCAAGCTCTCGTTGCATCTTACGCACAGCATTTCAGGTTATGTCTTTCATATCTTATCTACAACGCTCACAGCCCCGCGAATCAGAAGTTTCAATTGATTTCCTCAGCTGGTCCCTCAAACTCGTAGAGCGCAGCCGCAAACCGCTACGCAGGAGTGATTAGATATGTCTCGTCTGCCCGAGTGTCAAAACTTACCACGTCACCCTTAAGGGTCACCTGCACGTGTCCATGATCACTGCCGCGAATCACTCGCAACCCGCTGCCGCCCCATGGCGATACTAGCTTCGCTGTCTTCCCCTTTTCGCTGTGCAAGGACAAATGTGTCACTTGTGCACCGTCGTAGGTGGCACTTATGAGAAATGCGCCTACAGCACGAAGATTCTCAAAGCGCGCCGGACCTAACTTGTGAGTATTAGGGAAAACCCGTATACAACCCGCGTAGCTCTGCATCATGCACTCATTTAGGACGGCCGGTAACGCGAAATTTTCACACCAAAAACCCATGCGCATCATATAGTCGAAATCAAGTGACTGAGCATAGCGACCTCCCGATTGACGAACGCGATCATTTGCTACTCCGTTAGGTAGCCTGCAATAACGCACTTCCTGTTTGAACCATTCAAGATCTAGCATTCCAAGGCGCGCGCGGATCAACGGCTGATAGACCAGATCATTTCCACCCTCCAGGCTGATCGTGCGGGCCGTCCGTTTCGCAATGTCCCAGTACTGCGTGTTTAGTCCAATGCCGACTTGCTCCCCAGGGAAGACAGGGGCCAGAGTTACAGGAACATTGTAAATATGTCCAACTGGTGCGTTTTTGATGTCTATCCAAACTTCGCCATAAGGTCCGGATGCGCTAGGGTAAGGCGCCAGGTTCTCCCAGATGTCTTTCCAGCGAACGCGCTCACGCTCGTCAACAGCGAGGACAACGGAAGCCTCTACGACGGCGTTGAGAAGGAATGTCGTCAGGGCAAGATCAAGAATGGAGTCTTGGTTGAGATGTTGGTCGACCGTAAATCCCCAGTTTTCTGACGACACCGTTGGACTGAAATGGTATTTCTTATCATCGTTTCTCGTCACGTAGGCAGCGATGAATCGCGCGGCCGCTCTAAGGAGTGGGTATACACGGTGGAGATATTGTTTATCCTGTGTATAGAGATAGTGCCACCATAAACTCTGCACCATCCACGGGGTCATTGCAAACTGATAAGCCCACGGCGGCACTGGATAAGCTACGATCTGGCTAGGTGCTGGATAAGAGGACACTGGAAAACAAGCGCCTGGAAGTTGGAAATGCTCTGCCGCGAATCTCGTTGCTATGGGAAGAAGGTTCTCACAGAGTTCTACGAAGGGAAAGTGTTGCTCGACGTGGTTGCTGGAAAATACACCCCAATACACCTGTTCGCAGTTGTAGTCCGCATGATAGTCGCCGTGCCACGAGGTTCCGATATCTCCTGCCGACCAGTTTGCAAACAACCCTGGCGCCACTTTATTCGGCTGCAAGCAGCAAGCCAGGAAATATTGATTCTCGTACCATATGCGCTCTAATTCACGGTCGGTGAACTCAACAGCAGAATGAGACCAGAATTCCTTCCACTTCAATTCAGAGTGGTGCTGGATATCTCGCAACTCCGATTTGGCGAGTTCTGCGACGCCGTGGCGTGCAAAGGTTTTAGTATCGAGGTCTTCCGCGGAATAAACATGGTTGTGCGGAATGGAGACCCAGTCTGGGCCGCCGCGAGTTGTCGCCTGTTGCTGATGCAATCGTTTCAGGAGGGAATCGCGAGGCGTGGCCACAAGAGCGTCAATGCGGAGAAGTTGCCGTGCCTCGGGTTTTAGATGCACATCTGAAACAGGGTCTGCCGCTTCAACCGACCAGCGCCCAGTGATGCGACCATGTAAGGAAAAGTTGCGGTCTTTATCAGAAAATGGAGGCGACGGGCGGTCGCTAGTTGGACCTAAAGCAGGAAAGTATTGAAACGAAGAGAACTCGGCAAAGTCAGGAAAGATCCCGGCGGAAGTTTCGGGAGAAGCGAGGAGTTCGGAATTATCTTTGCGCTTACCTGACTCGAAGGGTCCAGTATGAAAACCATCAACTTCTGGCGAATACACTATTGATCGGAGTGGCAGGGCTTGGTCAGTGGAGACGGAAACGAGTCCGGTTTCCCAGTCGACGAAGACAGACACCTGAACGCGACTGCTTTCATCTTCGAAATTCGTGCATCGTAACGTCAGGGTGAACAAGCCGGTAGCAAGGTCAAGAGTGTGTTGGCCTGGCTCGACCCAGGTGGGATCCCAGTTGATCCAGATGGTGCCACACGGCCATGGGCGAGGCCACTTTTTGCGGTCGTAGGAACTCCCGACCTTTTCGGAATACTCGCGGAAAAAGTCAACCCTAGTCTCCACATACAGCATGTCTGGCTTTCCCATCCGTTTGGCTTCCTCACTGGCACGTTGCCAGAGTTGAAGTAGTTCCCGAAACGGGAGCACATGGCTTGCGATGTCTTCGCTCACTCGAATGTCCCAGCAGTCGTTCTTGCCTATATGAATGCCAAGCGCGTCCGGTCGCACGACTACACATACCCCAACATCACCGTTGCCGAGTAGCATCCCCTCGAAGAATGAGGAGCTCGGTGTGTCACGCACGATCATGTGTTTTCGGGCAATCTCGGACGCGTTGAGATGCTCATCCGTTGAGATCCCATTGGTGCGGCTGTCTGAAGAAGCGCTGTCGGGCGAATGCACCGCGGCAAGCGTTGCCAGAGCCGTGGCTTGAAGAAACTCTCTACGGTTGGTTCCCATAGCGGATCCTTTCTACAGGTGTTCCACGACGACTGTGGAGAAGGGGTTGCACATTGATTCTCCATTCGCGGAAGATCTTGTTGCCCTCTCATCACGACGGCTGGGGACGGACACGGCCGTTCTGAACCCAAAGCAAAGAATAACCGTTCGTCTCGTAAAGTTTGGCGACCTCTGTTTTGTAGGGACTAAAGTCGGACCAGCGAAGATCGGCATTACGACCTGAATCCACAATCCCGTGGAGCGCGGGATCACCCGAGGCAGACAACGGCTGGCCTGCAAGTGCAGGGCGCTGCTTCGTGAAGAACGCAGGGAAGGTCTCGCCGCTCGCAACAGACATTCCGGCAACGACTGCGCTCGTTAAAAGGATCATCCACTGAGGCCGATAAACAGGATTCCTCATAGCAAACCTCCGCTTGATGTTTTATTTGAGTATCGAAAGCAATTCCAGGTTTCTCCTAGTTGGAACGGATTTCTTGCGCCAGTAT
>Ga0307479_10001255_pt1 | contig 23149 bp, 23 predicted proteins | sample atmos_gasesECM4C_FD_203743 | JGI IMG/M metagenome (GOLD analysis project Ga0307479, IMG submission 203743) | Hardwood forest soil microbial communities from Morgan-Monroe State Forest, Indiana, United States - atmos_gasesECM4C_515 | ecosystem: Environmental > Terrestrial > Soil > Temperate...
CTGCAGCGAGATTCAAGTGTACGTGCTTGGCGAGTGAAAAAGGGAAAAAAATACAGGTCGTGCGGTAATCTGCAGCGCGATGCTGTCTGACTTCAGTCGTGTGGCCGGGATAGGGCGCCGGGCCCTCTTCTGCCTGATTCTTATTTGCTGGATGTTTTCCCGCGTAACCGCGCAGACTTCCGAGCCAATTCAGTTCACGGACGTTACCGCGGCGGCGGGGATCAAGTTTGTTCACTTCAAGGGCAACAACGGAATTTCGATTAACCGCGAGGAATTTGGCCCGGGCGTGTGCGTCGCGGATTTCGACGGAGATGGCTGGCAGGCCGTCTATTTTGTGAACGGGCGCGACCTGTACGATCGCGGCGTCGCAGTGCGCAATGCGCTCTATCGCAATAACGGGGATGGGACGTTCACCGACGTTACCGACAAGGCCGGCGTTCCGGGGACCGGATACGGTCTTGGCTGCGTGTGGGGCGACTACGACAATGACGGATATCCGGACTTGTATGTGACCCAGTACGGCCGGAACGTTCTCTACCACAACAACGGCGACGGCACGTTTACCGATGTCACGGACAAGGCGGGAGTCGCCGGTACCGAGTTGGGGACGCAGTTTCACGCAGGCGCGACGTTCGTGGACTACGATCGCGACGGGCGGCTGGACTTGTACGTGGGCGGGTATGTGGCGCTGGAAGGAGGTCCGCGCTACTGCGATCTGGCGGGAGTGCGGAGCAGTTGTCCGCCGAAGGCGTACCGCGGCAGTGCCAACGTGCTTTACCACAACAATGGGGACGGGACCTTCACCAACGTAACGAAGGCGGCTAAGATCTACCAGCCCGGGGGCAAGAATCTATCTGTGGGCGCGGCCGATTACGACAACGACGGCTGGCCCGACATCTTTGTCGCCAACGACGGGTTGTACGCCTACCTCTACCACAACCAGCACGACGGGACGTTCGAAGAGGTGGGCCTTCCGGCAGGCATGGCGGTGGCGGGCGATGGACAGATCATGGCGGCCATGTGCATCTCGCTGGGCGACTACGACAACGACGGTTGGCTCGATCTCTACATCTCCGACTTTCAGAAATCTTCGGATCACCTCTGGCATAACAGCGGAAGAGGTTTTTTCGAGGAAGTGAGCGGGCCCGCTGGCATTGCGGTGCCGACGCGCGAGGTGCTGAGCTTCGGCGGCGGGTTCTTTGACTACGACAACGATGGCTGGCTGGATCTGTTCATCGCCAACGGGCATGTCTATCCCGAGGTTGAGCAGGTGACGCCTGAGGTCCACTACAAGCAGAGGAACACGCTGTTTCACAACGACGGCAAGGGCAAGTTTGTGGAGACCACGAAGCAGGCCGGGAGCGGGCTGCAGAAGCCTTACGTGGGACGGGGAGTGGCGTTTGCCGATTTCAATAACGATGGCTTCATGGAAATGGTGGTTGGCAACAACGGGGATCCGCCGCTTCTGCTGCACAACAGCGGGGGGAATGGGAATCACTTTCTGAATTTCAGGCTGGTCGGGGTCAAGAGCAACCGGGATGCGATGGGGACGCGGGTGCGGGTGGTGGCGGGGGGGATTTCGCAGATCCGGGAAATCGCGGGAGGGGGGAGTTACTTGTCGCAGAGCGATTTGCGGGCGCATTTTGGCCTGGGGAAGGCGACGCGAGCGGAGACGGTCGAGGTGCAGTGGCCGAGCGGTCAGCGTCAGGTGTTCCGGAATGTCGACGCGGATAAGTTCTACCGGATTGAAGAAGGGCGGGAGCAACTGGGGCTGCAGAGTTTTGCGGCGCGTGGGGGGAAGCGCTGACGGGGCTGTAGCGTTCGAGGCGAAAAAGCAGATTCCTCCGGCCTCCGCTGCGCTCGGCGTCGGAATGACAAGAACTTTTGGCTGCGGGAATTTTGCCGGGGACAACCTTGGCTCAGGCAATATTGGCTGGGGCCTTGTTAATCATCTGCGTTCGCCATGGCTGCTTGAATCGCGAATAGAGAATAAATCTGTGGTCCCGTGCGTTAATCTGCGGTAACGCATGTTTTCCCGCATTCTGCGAATTCTGCGGCCTTCCCACCAGCACAGCGCATTCTCTGCGACCGTGCTGCTGATGGGGACGGTCATGCTATCGCGCGTGATCGGATACGTGCGCGAGGCCTACATCGCGTATGCATTTGGCGCGGGCGGACAGACCGACGCTTATGTGGCCGCCTTCACGCTGCCTGACTGGCTGAACTACATCCTGGCTGGGGGCACCGCCTCGATCACGTTCATCTCGATTTACACGCGTTTTCTGGCCGAGAAGCGCGAAGCGGACGCGGAGAAGACGTTTTCGGTGATCGTCACGGTGATGACCACGGTGTTTCTGATCGGAATCGGGGCGGCGGAGATCTTCACGCCGCAGTTCGTGGGCTGGATGTTTCATGGGTTCTCGCGGGAGCAGATGACGCTGTGCGTCTCGCTGACGCGAATCCTGTTGCCGGCGCAGATTTTCTTTTACGTCGGCGGAGTGGTAGGCGCGGTTCTGCTGTCGCACCGAATGTTTCTGTTCCCGAGCCTGGGGCCGCTGCTCTACAACGTGTTCATTATTTTGGGCGGTGTGGTCGCCGGGAAGCGGTTCGGGATCGCCTCCTTGGCATACGGAGCGCTGGCGGGCGCGGTGATTGGGCCGTTCCTGGTGAATGCGATCGGGGCAGTGCGGATTGGGACGGGCTATCGGCCGTCGTTCGATCTGCAGAACGTGGCTTTCCGGGAGTGGGTGAGGCTTTCGATCCCGCTGATGCTCGGCGTGTCGCTGGTGACGGCCGATGATTGGATTCTCCGGTATTTCGCTTCGAGTGGTGTGGGCGATATTGCGCGGCTGAACTATGCCAAGCGGCTGTTTGCGGTGCCAATTGCGGTGCTGGGGCAGGCGACGGGACAAGCGTCGTTGCCGTTTTTCGCACGGCTGTTCGGCGAGAGGAAGATGAAGGAGTTTGGAGAGACGGTGAACGCCTCGGTGTACCAGATCTCGGCGCTTTCGTTTCTGACTTCGGCCTTGATGATGGTGGCATCGCTCCCGCTGATTGATCTGGTGTACCGGCGGGGGCGGTTTTCTTTTGGGGATTCGCAGGAAACCGCGATTTATTTCTTCTGGTTCTCGCTGTCTCTGGCGTTCTGGGCGGCGCAGGGGCTGTACGCGCGCGCGTTTTATGCGGCCGGGGACACGCTGACTCCGATGGTGGCCAGCACGCTGATCACGGTGGCGTCGCTGGAGGTGTATCGCGTGCTGTTTCATGCGTTTTCGGTGATGGGTCTGGCGATTGCGTCGGATTTGGGGATTGTGGCGAATACCGTCGCCGCGGCGGTTTTGCTGCACCGTCGGAAACTGGTTTCGCTGGGCGAGTTGCCTTGGGGAGAATTGGGGAAAGCGATTCTGGTGGCCGCGGTTGCCGGAGGCGTGGGTTGGGAGGTGGCGCGGACCATCCCCTTGCATGGAAGCCGGACGGCAGATCTGGAGTCGCTCGGGCTGGGTACGGTCACATGGGCCGGGGCGGTGGCGGCAGGACTGTGGCTGGTCCGGTCGGAGTTGCCGCAAGCGTTACGAAGGAAAAAGTCGGCGATGTCCTCGATGGAAGGGCGCAGAACGCAAGCAGGAATGGAAAAGTAGGGAGAATCAGTTCTTGGTTCTCCGTACTCGGAATGGGTCTTCTTTCCGTAGGGGAAATTCCGCTCTGCCCCATTCTCGGGGGGTGACCTCTTCTCGTAAGCTCCTTTCTTTCAATCTCTTAAGAAATGATTTGGGACTGTGCGCGGCTTGATCGCCAGTGCATTGCCGCTCGCGTCCATGCGGGGCAGAGTGGCGCTGGAGGGGAGGTGCGTATGGCGAGTCCGATGGTTGACTTTTGCGAGCAGGCAAACCCGGGGGTGCTGGCGGAGATCCGGCGATTGGGGGGAGCGGTGGGGAGTGCGCGGCGGATCCAGGCAAGTTTCTTGGCGGCATTGGAGAAGCGAACCTTGATCTGGCTGGCGGAACGGACGCCGGGGTGGATTAACTCGGATCATTTGACTGCGTTGGGACTGGTCGGACAGATGATGGCGGGCGGATTTTATGCGTTGTCGCGTTGGAACAAGTACTACCTGCTGGCGGCGATTGGCTGCCTGGCGGTGAACTGGCTGGGCGACAGCCTGGACGGCACGCTGGCTCGGGTGCGGCAGAGGCAGCGTCCGCGGTACGGGTTTTATGTGGACCACATGGTCGATAGCTTTGGAGCGGTGGCGATGATGAGCGGGCTGGCGTTGTCGGGGTACATGCATCCGTGGATCGCAGTGGGACTGCTCCTGGCGTTCTTGGTGCTGTCGATCCAGTCGTATTTGGCAACGTACGCGATTGGGGAGTTTCGGTTGTCGTTCTGGAGTTTTGGTCCAACGGAGTTGCGGCTGTTGCTGGCCGTCGGGAACCTGGCTTTGCTGCGGTGGCCCAGGGTGCTCGGCGGCCAGTATTGGCTGTTTGATTTGGGCGGGGTGATCGGGCTGATCGGGATGAGTGTGATGCTCGTGTTCTTCACGGCACAGAACGGATACCGGCTGTATTGCCAGGAGCGGATTCGATGACGGCTCGTGACAGAGCACGGCAGGCGGGACTGCGCTGGCTGAAGTTCAATGCGGTGGGCGCGGTCGGAATTGGTGTGCAACTTGCGGTGCTGGCCCTGTTGAAGTCGGGTCTACAGATGGACTACCTCGTGGCGACGGCGCTGGCGGTGGAGGCGGCCGTGATTCACAACTACTTCTGGCACGAGCGGTTTACCTGGGTGGACCGGGTGACGGGGAGTTCGCTGGCACGGTTCGTGAAGTTCAACCTGACGACGGGGATGTTTTCGATAGTGGGGAACGTGGTGGTGATGCGGGGTTTCGTGGCGGGGGCGCATATGAACTACCTGTTGGCGAACGTGTTGACGACTGCGACTTGTTCGTTGGTAAATTTTCTGGTGAGCGATTGGTTCGTGTTTGAGGGGTCGTAGACGTTTAGGATTGGTGGGCTTCCCTCGGTAGTTTATTTCGCCCCTCCGGGGCTTGTTTCTTCCGAGCCAGCCATCCCACGGCTTACGCCACGGGCTTTATTCTTTCGCGGCTTCGCGGCTGCTGACTGAGGTGGGTCAGCGGTTCTAGCGTTCTCGTCCTCCGCTCTTTTCGCTTCCCCTCTCTCACCCCGCCTTTTCCCTTCTCCCTTTCCCTTCTGTCCTCTTTTCCACTTTTCCGAGCGCTGAGCGTGACTAGGCCTAGTTTCGGACCATTCAAGAGGTGACAATCCACGCGGTCAGGGAAACGGGCCGTTAGTGATGGTAAGTTGCAAGTTATGGGGGATCCTCGCGTTCCTCCGGAGACATTGTGCGGGTACGGGGTGGCGTTCTAAGTTTCGTGGAACCACTGGCGACCGTTACGCGTACCAGTTGGTGTCCAAAGGATCTGTGTTGTCTGGAGGTCGCGAACTCATGAGCGGCGCTGGATCCCTCGCGACGAGACGAAAGGAAGGGCTCGACATTCCGTGATCGAACTTATTGATCTGCGCAAAGAATACGACAACCTGGTGGCTGTCCAGGACTTGAATCTTACGATTCCGCAGGGCGAGATTTTCGGGCTGATCGGGCCGAATGGGGCGGGCAAGACGACCACCATCCGCATGGCTTGCGGGCTGCTGCTGCCGACGTTGGGCAAAGCGGTGGTCGATCGCGTGGACGTGGCCCAGGAACCGGAGCGGGCGCTGCGGTCGATCGGGTATCTCTCGGATTTTTTTGCCGTGTACGAGGATTTGAAGGTCTGGGAGTATCTCGACTACTTTGCGCACGCCTACAAGGTCGCCGAGAGCGACATTCCAGCGCGAGTGACAGAGGTGATCACGCAGGTGTCGCTCGAGGTGAAGCGCGACGCGCTGATCCGCGGGCTGTCTCGCGGCATGAAGCAACGGCTCGGGATCGCTCGCGCGATTATTCATCGGCCGAAGGTCCTGCTGCTGGACGAGCCGGCTTCGGGGCTGGATCCGAAGGCCCGTCTGCAATTGCGCAACCTGCTGCGATCGTTGTGCGACCAGGGGACGACGATCCTGATTTCTTCTCACATCCTTACGGAGCTTGAAGGATTCTGCACTTCGATCGGCATCATGGAGAAAGGTCGGATGGTGCGGAGCGGGCGGATCGAGGAGGTCACGGCGGCCGAGCATCTTGCACGCGACATGCGGATCAGCTGGGTCGGTGACTTCACGGCCGCGGTCCAAGGGAAACTCGTTGGCCATGCCTACGTTGCCAATGTGCAGCTGGGCGCGGATTCGGGGACATTTCAGTTCGCCGGGTCCGAAGCTGAGATGGCTGCACTGTTGGCCGAACTGATTGGGGCAGGCGTGCGCGTGAAGGCGTTTGCCGAAGTGAAGCAGACGGTGGAAGACCTGTACATGAAACTCTCCAAGCACGAGGTGATGTAGTGCTGAAATTCTGGCGTAATGCTGAGTTCGTGCGGCACGTGCGGGCGGAACTGCGCCCGGCGCGCGCGGTGACGGTAGCGGTGGTCGCCCTATTTGTGTGCGGGCTGATCTGGTTGTCCTGCTGGAGCTTCGTGCAACAGGACCTGGAAAACGCGCGGAACGGTTTCCAGCGCTACGGCGGAGAACAGTGGATGGCGCGGGTGGCGATGCTGGAGAAGACCGCGTTCCACCAAACCTGGCTGTTGTTTTTCCAGTGGGTGTTTGCGATCCAGGGCGTGATGGTGACGCTGTGGTCGTTGTTTGCTTGCGCGCAGTCCGTGTCGGGAGAACGGGATCGCAAGACCTGGGATTTTCAACGGGCCACGAGCCTGACATCGAGCGAATTGCTGGTCGGGAAGCTGATTGGCGAACCCATCCTGACTTACTTTCTCGTGCTCTGCCTTCTGCCCTTCACAGTCGTCGGAGGACTGGTAGGAGGGATTTCGTTCGGGGGCCTGGTGTCGGCGTACTTGCTGATGCTAGTGGGATCCCTGTTCCTCGGGGTGTGCGGCCTTTTCCTGTCGACGCTGCTGGAAAGCGGGAGCCGGGGAATTACCTTGCTCGTTGGTCTGGCTATGTACTTCTTGACAGCGGGGTCGATGGGAATGGCGAATAGCGGCTTCCCGGGAGTCGCAGCGTTCAGCCCGCTGAGCGGAATCATCGGACTGTACAGTCCTAACGAGCCGGTCTTTCGCAGATTGCCCACCCTGTTCGGTCAGCCTGTGCCGTGGCTGTTGCTCAGCGTTTTGTTGTGGGTGACGTTCGGGAGCTGGATCGTCCTGATGCTGGTGAGGAACCTGAAACGGGACTACGAGGAGATTCGCCCGTTGTCGCGTTGGCAGGCCGTTGGCTGCGCGGCATTTCTGAATTTTGTGTTGTATGCCATGGTGAATCCGGGGCGCTTTGGCGAGGCGGGGTCGCACGAGTTGATGAGCCTGATGATTGGCGTCAACGGGCTGATTCTGTTTGTCATTGGGCTGGCAACCTTGACGCCGCAGGAGCGGTTGCGAGTCTGGTGGCGAAAGCGGGCTACTGGGGCGGGCGCCATGTTCTCGGAGGATGGGCTGCCGTGGCCGTGGCTGGCGCTGTCGGCGATTACGGCTTATGCGCTGATCGTGTGGGGAACGCTGGCGTGGAACAAGGCATTACCGTTTGAGATGAAGTCACTCGAGCGGGCTGCGGTGCAATTGCTCGTGGTGCTGGTCTTCATCACACGGGATGTTTTGTTCCTGCAATGGTGCAAGTTGACGCACATGAGTCGGCCGGTGTTTAAGGGCCTGATGTACCTGAGCCTGTACTACGCAGCTGCAGTGGTTCTGACCGTGTTGTTCGGGCGGGGGTCCGAGACGAATGCGATGCGCGTGCTCAGCTTGCTGACTCCAATAGGGGCGGCGAATCCGGAGGCGGAAGGATTCCGTTTCCCGGCGAGCCTGTATATGGGGATCGCATTGCAGGCCGGTGCGATTGCTGCGATCGTGGCGGCGATCGGTGGGCGGATGAACCGGAGGTTGTTGGCGGTGGCTTCGGGGGATTGAAGTGGCGCCGGCGGGGCGGGAGCGAAAGAGAGCGAGCCGAGCTGTGCTCGGCCTAGGCAGATGAGGGCGTCTGCTCCTACGCAAGAACTTTTTGGGGGCGGCGTCGTCACGTGGTTCGTGCTAGTCGGCGTGATCTTTGTCGTGGCCGCGGCTTACATTCCAGATGTCGGCTTCCGTTTTCTCCAGCGGGTAGAGGTGGACCATCCAGTTGAAGATCAGGGGGCGGAAAGTGCCGCCGTTGGCGTCGCACTCGCTCTGAGTGCTGATCGATCCGCGAAATCCGAATTTGGGGTTGGGGCCGAGCGCTTCCTGCTTGCGGTCGTTGGGGGCCATGCAGAGGTTCACGTGCTCGTGCCACTGCGCGACTGAGAGCGGAATGCGCTGGTCGAGGTCATCTTCGTTGAAGCGCTTGGGCGCGGTGTACATGACGCCGACCAGGGTGTAGCCGTCACCGCGTTTTTCGTAAAGCAGCGACGTGGGATGCTCGGGATTGAAGGTTTCGCGCGCTTCGAAGGCGTAGCGATAGTTGGTGAAGTGATAAATCTTCTGCGGAACGTTGGGCAGAAAGATCTGGAAGCCGTCGTTGAGAGCGCTGTGGTAGTCCTTGTATTTTTCGGCGACGCGGCGGGCGGCCTCGACGACCTTGTGCGCGCGTTCTTCGTCGCCGGGCTTGGGATCGCGCAACGCGGTCATCTTCATGTGCGGGCCCATGTCCATGTGATGGCCTTCCATGGAGCGCATGGCGTGGGCGCTGCTTTCCGAGTCCATGCCGGCCATGTCCTTTATGTCGGACGCATCGTGTCCAGACATTCTAGGCATGGGCTGGGAAGTCTGCTGATCTTGCCCCCAGGCAACCGAGGCTAGGACGGCGAAGGAAAGAGTGGCTGGTAGAAGGGCAGCTGAAATCGACTTGCACATAAAGTTCCCCTCGCATGCGGCTTCTATTTTACAAACCCGGGCCTGGGAATATTGTTGTGGGGGCATGGGGTAACCGGAAAGCATTCTAGAGGGGCGACGGCCCTTGTGCGGGAGGGGGCAGAGACTCCGCAGTCCGCGAGTTTCGGGTTCCCAGATGATGCCCGAAACTGAGTCTTAGGCGAACACGACCGTTTTGTTCTGGTACACCAGAACGCGGTTTTCCAGGTGCCAGCGCACGGCACGTGAAAGTACGACTTTCTCCAAGTCACGGCCTTTCTGCACCAAGTCTTCGACCGTGTCGCGGTGGGTAACGCGTACTACATCCTGCTCGATGATCGGCCCCTGGTCCAGGTCTGCGGAAACATAGTGACTGGTAGCGCCGATCAATTTAACACCACGCTCGAAAGCCTGGTGGTATGGCTTGGCCCCTATAAAGGCGGGCAGAAAGGAATGATGAATATTAATCAGGCGCAGCAAGTAGTGGCCAACAAAATCTGCACTCAGGATTTGCATATAGCGTGCCAGCACGACCAGATCCACATCCTGCCCCAGAAGAGCAAGCATTTCGTGTTCAGATTCACTTTTGTCTTGCGGGCGGGTCAGTAGATGAAAGGGGACGCCATAAAAATCGGCGAGTCGTCTGGCGGTAGGATGATTGCTGATAATCCGGACGATGTCACATGCAAGTTCGCCGGTACTCTGCCGGTAAAGCAGATCGGCGAGGCAGTGGTCGTACGCAGAAACCAGGATAGCTACTTTGGGACGGCGATCCACCAGTGCCAGGTGGTACTTGATCATGAAACGATCGGCGACCGGCTTGAAGTGTTGTTCGAACTCGTGAATGGGAAGATCGAATCCATCCAGATGCCATTCCAGCCTCGACAGAAACAACTCGCGGACTCCGTCTACATGGTCGTCGGTGTGCAAGACGCTGCCGTTGTGCGCGACCAGAAATTGAGAAATGGCAGCGACCACGCCTTTCCGGGCCAGCGCAAGCGGAATGCTGAGGAGCAACACCGCGGTGTTTTTCATGGGCGGAAATCATATCGCACAGAGACGACGAGCAGTAGGGATCGAACAAGGCGGAAGACGAGGTCGCCACGCTTTTCTGACGGGCAACATCGCGGGCTGCTGCGGATTATTGCGAGGTCGCTGAAATCGACTGCGACTCTGTGATCCCCAGCCCTCTGAGAATCTCATCCACCGCTGCGGCTCCGGAGCGGACGCAGTCGGGAACGCCGATACCCCTGTAGCCGTTGCCCGCCAGCGCGAGGCTGGGAATTTTCTGGCGGAGGGCTTCGATACGCTGCAGGCGGTCGAGGTGTCCGACGCCGTATTGGGCCATCGCGCCTTTCCACTTGAATACTCGCGTAAAGAGCGGCTCGGCCGTGAGCTTGAGGATCTGCTTCAGTTCCCCGCGCGTGATGCGCAGGATTTCGTCTTCGGAAAGGGAAAGAATCTGTTCGTCGCGTGCGCCGCCAAGGAAGCAACGGAGGAGGGCGCGATCGGCGGGAGCGCGGTGCGGGAATTTGTTGTGCACGAAAGTCGCGGCCAGCATGCGCTTTCCTGCGCTGCGGGGCACGAGGAATCCAAATCCGGGCGGAAGCGACCGGCGGACTTTTTCGTCGTAGCCGAGGGCCACGGTGACCGACGAACTGTAGTGCACGCCGGCCAACTCGGACGCGAGGTTCGGGTTGTGCATTTGCAGTAGCCTGGCGGCGGCTCGTGTGGGCAGGGCCAGGATCACGGCATCGAACTGGTCGGAATGCAATCCGGCGGACACGATCCAACCGCCGCCTTCAAATGAAATCGCTTGCGCGGGCGCGTTGGCGTGGAGAGCGTCGCCATCGAGGCGAGTGACGAGGGCGTCGACCATCTGCTGCATTCCGTCCTTGAGCGAGGTGAAGAGCGGACGGGGCACGCCGTTTGGCTTGGGTGCGTTGCGGCGAGCGGCCAACAGGGCGCGGCCCAGGCTGCCGTGCTTGGCTTCCATGTCGGCGAAGCGCGCGAGCACTGCACGGACGCTGAGTTGGGAAGCTTCGCCACCGTAGACTCCGGAGAGCAGGGGGTCAGCGAGAAGGTCGACCATCTCGGGGCCATAGTGACGCTCGACCATGGCAGCTACAGTCTCGTCGCCCTTCGCTTTGTGAGGCGGATGAAACCACTCCTGAGCCATGCGCAGCTTGGTCTTCAGCGAGAATAGCGGCGAGAGCACCGTTGGCAAGATCTTGGTCGGGACCATGAACATCAGCCCGTCGGGCATTTCAATCAGCCGGCCGCGGACCACGATGTAGGTCTTGCGGTCGGCGTCGTTCGAGCCGATCAGCTGGTCGCCCAGGCCGAGCTCGCGGCAGAGGTCGCTGGCCCAGGGTTTTTCGGTGAGGAAGGAATCGGGGCCGGCTTCGACCAGACAACCGTCGACGTGTTCGGTGACGAGAACTCCCCCCAGACGCGGGCTGGCTTCAAAGAGGCCGTACTCCACCTCGACGCCGTCGCGGCGTTTCTGCTCGAGGGCGTAGGCGGAGGAGAGTCCGGAAATGCCGCCGCCGATAATGGCAATGCGTTTCATAGAAAAACAGCCTCTAGCTCGTGGCTTTTACCTGTTAGCTTGCGGCCCGGCGAGTACCGGGGCGAGCTAGTGTCGCGGGATTACCTAAAAACCTGCAATTCGGCTGCGCACGATCGCGGCCAGAGCGGCGATCAACACTGGTGAATCATTCAGCGATTCAGCGCGCCAGAGGCGCATGCTATGTTTCCCGGCAAACTCCCGGAAGCCGATATCAATATCGTAAAGCACTTCGACGTGATCGCATAGGAAGCCGACGGGCTGGACGAAGATCCCGGCGTGATCCTGGGTTTTGAGACGCAGGATGGTGTCTTCAACGGTGGGGCCAAGCCAGGCGCCGCCGGACATGCCCTGGCTCTGGAAGGCGAAGGTCCAATCGTCTGGTTGGAGTTTTGCGGCTTTGGCCACCAGGGCGGCGGTCTCGCGCGCCTGAGTCTCATAGGGATCGCCTTCGGCGATGGTGCGCTGGGGTACGCTGTGCGCGGTAAAGATGATCGGAATGCGGTGGTTCGACTCGCGGCAAGCCGACTCCCATCCGGCACGGAGTTTTTCGGCGAAGGCCTGTACGAGAAGCGGGTGGTCGTGCCAGGAATCGACGAAGTCGAGGGCGAAGGGTGGGCCGGATTCGCCTTCGACGGCTTTGCGGTAGAGACCGACGCTGGTACGCGAATTTTGCGGGGCTAGGCAGATCGCAATCACCCGCTCGAGGCCGTCGGCAGAAATCGCTTTGACGACGTCGGGGATGAAAGGCTTCCAGTTGCGCATGCCGACGTAGACTGACAGACTGAGTTCGCGGGCGAGCAACTCGCCTTGCCGGACGGTGATTTCGTTCATGGGCGAGTGGCCGATCAGGGAGTAGCGGTGGCGGACTTCCTCGACGACCTGGGGCGGCACGGGGCGGCCGCCGGTGACGTGCCGGAGGAACTCGGGGATGTCGTCGAGGGAGTCGGCAGTGCCGTGGGCGAGGAGGAGTACGGCCAAGTTGGGTCGGGCTGCAGTCATTGGTTGTTTCGGGCGAGGGCGAGACGCCCATCGCGACAAACGGCAAGATGGCGGCGCTACTTTTTCAGTGACGAATGCTCCTGCACGAACTGGCACAGGCGCTTCACGTTTTCGACCGGCGTCTCGGGAAGAATTCCGTGCCCTAGATTGAAGACGTGGCCGGGGCGTCCGGCGGCGAGGTTCAGGATCGCCTCGGCGCGGGACTTCAGTTCCTGCCAGTCGGCAAAAAGCAGCACCGGATCGAGATTGCCCTGCACGGCACCCTGAAAATTTACCTGGCGCCAGCCCTCGTCGAGAGGGATGCGCCAGTCGAGGCCGATGACTTCGGCGCCCGTTTCTTTCATCGACGACAGCAGTGTCGCGCTGTCGGTGCCGAAATAGATGACGGGCACGCCAGTTTTCTGAAGCTTTTTCACGAGATCGGTCACGTGGCTGAGCACGTAGTGGCGATAGTCTTCGACGCTCAGGCAGCCGACCCAGCTGTCGAAGATCTGGATAGTGTCCGCGCCGGCACGGACTTGCTCGGCGGCGTACTCGCCGGTGACGGCCACAAGCTTCTGCATGAGCTCGGCCCAGGCAGCGGGCGAGGAGTACATCATCTTTTTCGTGTGGACGTAGTTGCGGGAGCCTCCGCCTTCGATCATGTAGCTGGCGAGGGTGAAGGGAGCGCCGCAGAAGCCGATCATGGGCAGGCGGTCGCCGAAATGCTTGCAGGCAACCCGGATGGCTTCGGCGACGTAGCCGAGTTCGGAAGCGCGGTCGGTGCGCAGGCGGGTGATGTCTTCCTCCTCGCGGATGGGTCTCTCGATGACCGGACCTTCGCCGGCTTCGAAGTGGAAGGGGAGGCCCATGACTTCGAGCGGAAGTAGAAGGTCGGCAAAGATGATGGCGGCATCGACACCGAGTGCTTCGGCAGCGGTGATGGTAACTTCGGCGGCGAGGGCGGGTTTCTTGCAGATCTCGATGAGGGAATGCTGCTTCCGAACGGCGCGGTACTCAGCCATGTAGCGGCCCGCCTGGCGCATGAACCAGACAGGGGTGCGGTCGACAGGCAGAGCCCTACAGGCCTTTATGAATCGAGAGTTGGGGGCGGACATGAATCTTTAAATGTAGCACTTCTGGGTGGGGTGGGTGGTTGGCGGGGGTCAGTTTGGGAATGGACCGAAATCGGGAGGGGATTGAGAGCCAGCGTTACGAGGGCGAGGACGCCCTCGTCGACAGCCGGCGGGACCCTTCGACTGCGCCCAGGACAGGCTGCCGGCGCTACAGAGCGTTGTGAAGGCAAGGCGATTCCTGCCGATGAGCAAGAAGAGCGGAGCTTTCTATGCTGGACCTTGGTAACCCTCGCATGTTCGAGGCGGTGGATGCCCTGGAGGCGGGCGTGTACCCGGTGGACCGTGATCGAAAGATCGTGTACTGGAACCACGGAGCGGAAAGGATCTCGGGGTACCTGCGGCAGCAAGTCACGGGCCGATATTGCGGGGACAACATACTGGCGCACCGCGACGAGAGAGAGACGCAATTGTGTGGCGACAGGTGTCCTCTGATCGACTGCATGCGGGACGGGCAGCCGCGCGAGGCCGCCGTCTACCTGCGGCACCGCGCTGGGCACCGGGTGCCGGTGTACGTGCGGGTGATTCCATTGCGTGATTCGGCGGGGGCGATCGTAGGCGCAGCCGAGATTTTTGAGGAGCATCACTTTGTTCCTGATTCGGACCGGCGCCAGGATGAACTTGGCAAGCACGGATGCCTGGACGAGGGCACGGCGCTGCCCAACCATGGACTGATGGAGTCGTACCTGCGCGAGCAACTCAATCTGCACGCACAGAACACGCAATTCCATTTGGAGTGTTCGTCATCCAGCCGGAGCGGTTGAGGATTTTCCCGGCGGCATATGGGCTGGAGGCGGCGCGGGCAATTCTGCGGGTGGTGGCGAACACATTGAAGAACGCACTGCGCCCGACCGACTTTCTTGGACGCTGGCGGGACGACCAGTTTCTGGCGATTCTGAACGGCTGCCAAGAGGATTTCCTGAGTGTCGTCGCACAGCCTCTGAGAGCTACGGTCAGTGGCTCGGGAATCCGGTGGTGGGGCGACCGGTTGGGTCTCGCGGTCTCGATTGGATCGACCGGAGTGATTCCGGGCGACACGGTCGATGCGATGGTCGAGTGGGCGGAATCTGCGCTGAAGAAGTTGGCGCAGAGTGAAGGTGGCACGGGAAGCGGAGGGGCCTGAGTCTTATGTCTGCGATCATCGGGATCCTGGTGGTGTTCGGCGCGGTGCTGGGCGGCTACCTTATGGAGCACGGGAACCTGCGCGTGCAGCTGCAGCCGGCCGAACTCCTCATCGTCGGAGGCGCCGGGGCGGGAACGGTGCTGGTCGCAAACCCACTGCACATTTTGAAGAAGATCGAAGCCGGGATTGGTGGCGTGTTTGGCGGGTCCAAGTTCGCGAAGCAGCGCTACCTGGAGTCGCTGAAAATGTCGTATGACCTGCTGAACAAAGCTCGACGCGATGGGCTGGTGGCGCTGGAGCGCGACATCGAGCAGCCGGGCAAGAGCCCGATTCTCTCCAAGTATCCAGCGTTTCTGAAGGACCATCATGTACGCGACTTCGTGTGTGACACGATGCGCATGGCGGTGACCGGGGGAGTGGAGCCTTTGGACGTAGACCAGATGATGGAAGTGGATATGGAGGTGCACCATCACGGGCCACACAGCCGATTTCGGCGCTGAGCACCATGGCCGATTCGCTGCCCGGCTTAGGAATCGTGGCGGCGGTGCTGGGAGTCGTGATCACCATGGGGGCGCTAGGTGGCCCGCCGGAAGAAATCGGGCACAAAGTGGCGGCGGCGCTGGTGGGCACGTTCCTGGGGATTCTGCTGTGCTACGGACTGGTGGGGCCGCTGGCCGCCAACATGGCGATGACGGCTGACGACGAGCACGCTTACTATCACGAGCTGCGGGTGCTGAGGCTGGCCTTCCTGAAAGGCATCTCGCCGATCATGGCGGTGGAGATCGCCGGCGAGCAATCCCGGGGCACGTGCGCCCGTCGTTTCAGGAAGTCGAGCAGACGTGTCGCGGTGGTGGTGCGGCCGCGGCAGCCGCGCCAGCGGAATAGCCTAGGAGCGGGAATCAGCCGATCATCATCATCAAGAAGAAGCGCGGCCATGGCGGACATCATGGGGGGCATGGGAAGATGGCCTACGATGACTTCGTCACGGCCATGATGGCGCTGTTCATCGTCCTCTGGCTCATGAACAGCAGCAAACAAGTGCAGGAGGCGGTCGGAGGATATTTCAAAGATCCGACCGGAACCTCGAAAATGGTTGGCACCGACATGCAAGGCGCGGGCGAGTCGTTTGCGCTGTCACGTGAGGATATGCCGAAGCTGAAGGAAGAGTTGCAAAAGGCAATCCGACATAATCCGACATATTGACAATTTTGACATGCTGAAAGATCAGATCGAGAGGACCGTGACGGGCGAGGGGTTGCGCATCGAACTGCTGGAGTCAGAGCCGGGCACTTTCTTCGAAAGCGGCAGCCCGGTAACCGAGCCCGAACGGGCGGGAATTGCAGATCGCGCTGGCAGGCGAGTTGGGGAAGCTGCCGAACAGAATCTCTCTGGAAGGGCACACCGATGCTGAGCCCTTCGCGAAAGACACGACCTACGGGAACCGGGGGCTCTCGGCAGATCGTGCCAACGCGGCGCGACGGCTAATGCAGCAGAACGGCGTGCGTGAAGACCCGGTGGTGCAGGTCCATGGCTACGCGGATCAAAGACTGCGCAAACCAAATAATCCGGAAGACCCGTCGAACCGGCGGATTTCCCTGATCGTGCAGAACATAACCAAAGGCGCCGGCAAGTAGGGCTACTGTTTTACCACCTGAAGATTATTCGTCACTGAGAATATTCCGGGAACGCCGTTCGCGCGAATTCCGGCGATATTCTTATCGCCTTCGCTATCCACGACGCCTTCCAGGGTGACGCGACCCGACTTCACAATGATGCGAATCGGCTGTTGCACCCCGAGCGAGTATCGCTGGAGCGGGCCCGAGTAGATGGCGCGATAGAGCGTGCGGCGCAACTGGTCATCCGTGGTCGAGACCGGCAGCACCTCAATCTGGTTGTCGACTTTTTCCACGCCCTCGATCGATTTGACCACGCGCTCCGCGTCACTCTTGAGAGTGGGACGAGTGACTTGGCCAACCAAGGTCACGTTGTAGCCGTCCACTTTGTAGCCGATATTGTCGAATACCCCCAGGTAGGGAAGCATCAGCAACTCGTGACGAACTTCTTTTTGGATACGTTGAACAGCTTTCTCCGAGACCTGGCTTTGCACGAACGGGGCGCAAGCGACAAATGCGAGTACGAGCCCGAGAAAAGAAGAAAGTCGAAGTTTCATAGTTGTTTCCCTTTCTGGACAAATTTTGATTCTTGGGGTTGGAGACTCCAGGGCGGGAAAATTCTAACCGATCCCTGGGGTGGATGTGACAGGGAAGCCGCTCCTGACTTCAACGCGGGGCCAGTTTCGTGCGTAATAGGTCTTCTACGTCGCCGAGCTTATCGGTGAGGTGGTTGAGCTTTCGCGCCAAGCCTTGAATCTCGACCTCGGCGCGGCGATTCACGTCGAAGTCGAGTTCACCGCGCAAGCGGTCTTTCGTGTCCTGACGGTTCTGACTCATCATGATGACTGGGGCTTGAATGGCCGCCAACATGGAGAGGATCAAGTTGAGCAAGATGAAGGGGTATGGATCCCAGCCACGCCGGCCGAGTAGCACTTGGACGATCGTGTAGGCGACGAGAGAGACCAGAAAGGAAATGATAAAGGTCCAGGAGCCCCCGAAGCCGGCGACGATATCGGCGACTCGTTCTCCGAAGGTCGCTTCTCGCTCGATGACCTCGTTGGCGTTGCGCATTGCGCGCAAGCGCACCAATTGCTGGGAGGCGTGAAACTGGCGTCCCAGGACGGTCAGCATGTCCATGCCCGCGAGTGGCTTGCGCTGCAGGAGCGTCGCGATGTCGTGACGGTCGACTTCGAGGCAGACGGCTTCGTCGATCGCGACGGCGTTCGTCTGATGAGGAGTGCCTTCCAGCATGGAGGCGAATCCGAAAAACTCGCCGTGAGCCGGTTCATCGACCACGACTTCCTGATGATCCTGGTCCACGGTTGAGACCCGGACCATGCCAGAGACCATGACGTAGGCGCGCTCGCCTGGGTCGCCGATCTTGTAGATGCGTTGGCGCGGGGCAAACTTTTTGAGTTCAACCTGGCCAGCCAGAACAGCGGTTTCATCCTCATCCAATAGAGCGAAGAGGGGGACATGTTTCAGAACTTCAGGGTTGCAGGCCATCGCTCACCTCATGAGTGCGTTTGGTGGGTACTTTCCCATTTCTGCGGAAGCATTCTACAAAGAATCGGAGGAGGGGGGCGCAGGCGGGTCCGGGGGAACTGTGATAAGGGATGAAGCGCTGCGTGGATTGTTAGCGGAATGTGAAAATTCTTGCTTGAAGATGGGCGGAATCAGGTGAACCGACTACGTGAAAAGCGCTCCTCAGGCGCTGAAGCGCGACGCGTTTTCGCGGCTTAATGGTACGAGTAACTCGTGCCCTTCCGAGGAAAACCTCCGGTTCATGGCTGGCATTCCCGCTCAGCAGCAGATTCCTCCTGTCTCGCTACGCTCGCGCGTCGGAATGACAAGGGGACGAACCTGTTTTTGATGTACGAGAAATTCTCCGCCAGCTGCGAAGGCCCAAGCAATCCGAGGCGCGATCAACATGGCGCGATCAATATAAGGAAGGACGGGAGGATCCGCCGAGCAGCGACGTGTTCATGTTGGCGATGTTGTGGTGGCCCTCGGGTCCTCCCCAGGCAAACATCAGCGACACCATGGGAAAGCCGCCGGCCCGCAGCGTCAGTCCGCCGGCGAAGCTGTGTCTCAGGTGGCTGAAGCCCAGGTCGCCACGCGTGAGCGCAACTCTGCCCTCATCCGCCATGAATTTCAGACCGAACGGGCCCCAGATCGAGTGCTCGAAGCTCTCCTGCAAGAGGAGAATATTGGGTGCGCGAAATCGATAGTCCTGGTAGCTGCCCAGCGCCATCGCGCTATTGATGTCGGACCCGCCCAAGGTCGGCTGGAAATAGAAGGGCACCGCACTCGTTCCCGAGGCGATCGATTCGGAAAGCAGCAGGCGCACATCGATCGAGCCGTTCAGGTTCCTTGTGTACGGAATCGATGGGCAGTTCTCTCCCGGCGGGGCGCAAGAATCTGGACCAATCGTCTCGGCGCTCGACGACTCGGTCTTTTGGTACAAGGAGTAGTTGTGGTCCAGATCCAGCGTCCATCGGAGAAAAGAATTCCGCGAACTCGACGGTGCGAAGTACTCCTGGAATTTCCCCATGTAATTCAGTTGCAGATTTCCGATTGCCGGTTTGATGCGCAAGCCTTCTGCCAACTGAACGAAATGCGGCTGAGCACTTAGGCCCGGCGCGGTTGCATCCGTATACAGGGTCTCAATCGATGGCGTGGACTGCCCCGGTTCCCCTCGGATGGAGACAAAGCGTCCGTTGACTTCTCCGAGTAGCGCGAGATTCAGTTTCCTGATCGCCGCCCACTCATAGACCGGCTTGATCAGGCTGCCGCCCACAATGGTTTGAGTCATGCCGAACAGGGACTTTCCCGCAAGGGTCGTGCTGTTGCCCAGACCAAAGAAGTTCACTTTGTTCAGGGAAGTCGATTGCGCGTAGAGGTTGTAGACGGTGTAGGGATGGGTGAAGTTTACCGTTCCCTTCGACTTCTCCTCTGCTGGCGGTGTTTCCCCTGGCGTCGGAGTTATGACCTTGATTGGCGATTTGGCAGGATGGGGGGTGTGGATCAGCTTCATGTATGCACCTGTGCGCCACGCCCCGCTGAAGGCGCCGGTGGCGTCGAAGTCAAAACTCATCCGCCAATTCCTGGTGTTCTTCGACCATACGAATGCTCCGCCCAAGCCAAATCCGTTCTGAGGCGGCATGCTGCCCGCCGCTATGTGGAGCGGATGGTCGGTGAAGAGCGTGTACGCGCACGAGGGTGCGGATTTGAAGCTGAAGGCGCCGCACGCGTCGGAAACACGCTCGCCCTCGCGGCGCGATTCCGCGTGCAGCGGACTCTCTTGAGCCATCGCCAGCGTGGCTGCACCCAACAGCATCAATACCGCACTCCACCGCATACCCACCTCCTGCAAAATGGTCCTACTTCGTCTTACGTTTGCTCTTGCTGGTTTTCCTCTTGCCCTTGGAGCCGAGTTTGCGCGCCGGCCGTTCGGCCGCGGCGGCAATCTCCCGTCCGGGCTTGCGCCTGGGCGCGGCTTTCTTCCGTTGCGTGGCAGCGTCGGCATGCGCTTGATGAATCGCCTCGGTCACCGCACCTATGTACCTCGCTGCTTCGCCTTCGGTCTTGATTGCATTGGCGTAAATGTCGATGTGGTACCGGAGGGGCAGATTTCTTTCGGCCTCGCGCAAATGCTGAATCTGCATTTGCAGCAGCGCGTTGACCGGTCGGTCCGGATTCATAGCGCTCGGGCTCGGTCTGGGCACAGGAATGAGAGTCATTTTGGTCACTCCGTTCTCGGTCGCACTCTACACATCGAACTCCGGGCAATCGGTCCGGATCGCGGCACGCGACAGCAGATTGCGTTGCGGATCGACCGGTTGCACATTTGGCTCTATGAAGACGTCGGCGCTGATCTCGCGAGGAGACCGAGCCGGGTAGTCGCCCAGAAAGTACTTCGTCACCGTAGCCGGAATGGAAGCGTGATCGAACACGCGGTCGACCACGGTGTTCTTAGGAATCCAGGGGGAGATGAGAATGGCCGGCACCCGCACTCCCAGGCGGTCAAACTTGAAAGGCTGTTTCGTTCCGGGATCGAGCTCCGAGGATTGAAACTTATCTGCTGTGCAAGAGGGCGGGACAACGTGGTCGTAGATACCTCCATGCTCGTCATAAACCACCAGCAAGGCGGTGCTTGCCCACAACGTTGGGTTGCGTTTGATCCGCATGTACACCTCAGCGATCAAGAGTTCCCCGGCCTGCACGTCGTGGTCGGGATGCTGATCGTTGGCGACTTCCTCGCCGCTGTCGGTGTCATGATCGTTATAGTTCGGCTCGACAAAGGAGTAGTCCGGCAGCAAGCCCTGGTCGCAGTCGCTCAAGAACTGCTTGTAAGTGCCGAAAAGTTCGGGCTGGTTCTGCAGAAGGTTCACGACCTCCATCGTCGAGCTGGTCGTGTCGTAGTAATACACCTTGGTGGTGTGCTTCGGAGTCGCGTTAATGAGCCGGGTGTAGATGCTTTTGAACGGCTCAATGACGTCGAAGGGATTCATATCCACTCGGCCGAACGACGTTCCATAATGCGCAAACGCGCGATTGCAGATCGTGGGCCCAGGGATCGAAGCGAACCAGCGGTTGAACACCGCAAACTCCAGCGCGAGCGTGTTCAGCACCGGCAAATCGCTCTGAGCGAAGTAATACATAATTTTCTGAGAATGGCCTACGTCCCCGCGCTGATTGAAATAGCTCTTCACGAAACCCTGCATATTCGGCACGCGGGTCGCACTCGTGTTGCCGCCAAAGATTTGCAGATCGACCGCTGGAAAATGATGGTCAGGATCCGGATCGAGCTGACCCTGAAACTCTGCCTGGGGCAGCGGCTTGACGGGTGCGCCCGTCGTGTCAGAGTTGCTCAGCTGGTCGGTGACGCCGTCGATCCGCGCATCAACAGCCTTCAGAGATCCCAGCATGTGGTCGAAGGAACGGTTCTCCATCATTAGAACGACGATGTGCTTCAGATTGTCGAGTCCAGGGGGCATAGTCGGCTCCACTCCCGATGCTTGAAGGCGATTTCGTTGTCAGGGTTAGATGGCTGCTTGCGTGACCGCACCCCGATGTCTGCATAGTGCGGTGAAGGCGCCTTGCGTTACAGACGGTAACGGGCAAACCAAGGTGTGCTTTATTCGCAGGCGGGCACGATTCTGCGACTAGCCCCCAACAGGGATCGCGCGATTTTCGGCAGCGCTGAAGTGATGCCCTGACACGACCAAACTTTTTCCGCAGCCCTTGTTAGGAGAACTTGCAGGGCTTGCGTGGCTCGGTTTGCGGGTTGTTGGGCAGGTTGGGCGGTTTGTAGGTTGGGTCGGCTTGCAGTTTCTGGTGAACGGTCTCGTGCAGGACAGAGTTATCAGGGATGAAGCGACGAGCCCCGAGCGGAATCCGCCACCTGTTCTTCCCTGCGGTGAAGTCGTGGTACTGGTGGGGAAGGAATTCGAGAATCCACCATACCGGCGTCAGCGAGTTATGGATTCGGGCCGCGGGACTTGGCGGCACCATCGGCGGGGGCACGGGTGGTGGTACTTGCCCGAGAACCTGGTCGGCCTTCTGCGGGTCGACCAGCAGGCCGAGGGATACGGCTTCGCAGAGCATCCATTCCAGGGTGATTTGTGAGAGTCCGCTTTCCGAGTCGGCGTAAGAACCTCCGACGTCGGAATGCACGCCGGCGAACCACACCTGCTTAAGCGTCTGATTTGGGAGTTGGGCGCCCCACAGGTTGTTGCGGAAGTAGCAGCGGCGCTCATCGATGGAGACGGCGTGGCGGCCATTGGCCATGTCGGGATTCTGGCCGGTGTAGGGCAGGCGCAAGGGGTCCCATACCCAGCCCACCGAACTGACCGTGTCCCAAACTCCTACAAGATGCAATGGACAATGTCGGCAGAAAGTCGCCTTGAATCCGTCCGCGACCTGGAAGGTGTGCGTCATGCCGGCTGCGTCTCGAGTCCTTTTCGCATACATGCGGGTGATGTACGGGATCAGCCCTTCATTACCCGGATGTAGCAACCCGAACATGTGCAGAACGCCGGCGAGAGCGCGAGCGGTGTACGCGCCGCGGCTGAAGCCGAAGAGGTACACGTTGTCGCCGTCTTCGTAGACGTTCATCAGGTAGCGATAGGCGTCGCCGACGTTGGTCAGCAGCCCGGCGCCGAACGCCAGGCCCATGACGATTGACCAGGCGCTGCTGATCTTGTTGCTGGCGCTCGGCGAACCCATGGTGCCGACGCCGGGGTGGTAGTATCCGACCTGCCGCCGGCCATCGATGATCAGGGTGCTGTAGAGCTTGACGACGTTCGAGTTGTGGGTCCCGAACTCGTTGCCGGTTCCGTCACAGCAGATCACGATGTTCTTCGCCATCTGTCCTCCTCGGGAATATCCCCTTGCGCGGGAACGACGTCTGCGCGCAGACTATCAGTGCCAGATGCTGGAGATGAATTCTGTGTAAGGATCCTCGCCTATCTGTTCCAAAGTAGTTTGTACGCAGGCAGGGCCCATGTTCAACGCAGCGGCGATCGCGCCGAGAGTCGCCGTGGCTTCATCGCGCTCCGCCTGCTGCGCACTCTTCAGCGCTTTGACCAGGCTACAGGCCTCTTGCGCTCCTCGAAGAGAATAGTTCACCAGCGTGTGCGTTTTGTCTTCAAAATAGATCCACAGTAAGGCCTGGCTCACGCAGTCGATCACATAGTTGAAATCGAAGTTCGTCCGGATGGTGAGGTCGATGGGGTCGACGTAGGCCAACTGGACGATGGTGGAGATGCCCTCATCGTTAAAGCGCTCCGCGTT
>Ga0307479_10001256_pt1 | contig 23134 bp, 21 predicted proteins | sample atmos_gasesECM4C_FD_203743 | JGI IMG/M metagenome (GOLD analysis project Ga0307479, IMG submission 203743) | Hardwood forest soil microbial communities from Morgan-Monroe State Forest, Indiana, United States - atmos_gasesECM4C_515 | ecosystem: Environmental > Terrestrial > Soil > Temperate...
CATTCGCGGGCGCGCTCCTTACCGCGAAGTTATGACCTACGGATGGGCGCTCGACGAAAAAGGCCGGCCGATGTCGAAGTCGCTCGGTAACGCCATTTACCCTACCGAAATTTCTGAGAAGTGGGGTGCGGATTTGCTGCGCATCTGGGTGGTCTCGCAGGATTCCGCCGCGGATATGCGCATGTCTGTCGCGATGATGACGCAGCTTTCCGAGGCCTATCGCAAAATCCGCAATACGTTCCGCTTCGCGCTTTCGAATTTGTTTGATTTCGATCCGTCGAAGGATCTAGTGCCGGATGCGGATTTGTGGGAGATGGACGCCTGGATGCTTCGCCGCACGGGCGAACTCGTTCGCGAATGCCGGGAGTGGTACGACGCGTTTGAATTCCACCGCGTCTATCATCGCCTGCACGATTTTTGCACCGTGGATTTGAGCGCGCTCTATTTCGATGTCTTGAAGGACCGCCTCTACACCTTCGCGCCCAATAATCGCGGCCGCCGCTCCGCGCAAACCGCGGTCTATCGAATCGCCAACGCTTTGCTGCATTTGATTGCGCCCACACTTGTTTTCACTGCTGACGAGGTTTGGAAGCATCTTCCCAAGGGCGCGAACGCACCCGCAAGCGTGCACATGAGCTTGTTTCCCGCCGCGCAGGAATTGACTGGTGCGTTGGACGAGAAAGGCAGCGCCGATTGGGATCGCATACTTACCGTGCGCGAAGAAGTGCTGAAGGCGCTCGAGCCGGCGCGGGCTGGAAAGCTGATTTCGAGTGGTCTTGAGGCGCGCGTTACCTTGATCGCGAAGAGCGATCTCGCCGCGCTGCTCAGAAAACATGCGGCGAGCCTTCCGGGGTTCTTCATAGTCTCGCAAGTGGAAGTTGCCGACGAGGGAAGCGTCAATGGCGGTGCCACGGCGTCTGGCCTCGAAGGCCTGATGATTCGAGTGGAACGGGCGCTCGGCTCAAAGTGCGAACGCTGTTGGAACTATTCAACGCACGTTGGTGAATACGCTGACGATCCGAGAATTTGCGAACGCTGCGTCGCTGCGCTCAACGAAATTGACAATCAGAGCGTGAAAGGGAGCGCGGGATCCTGATGTCCAACGACTCATCGCGCTCGGGCTGGTACGGCCTCGCGTTTCTCGCGCTTATCGTGCTGGTTGCAGACCAGGCATCCAAGTTCGCGGTGCAGAAATTCACGCAGGCCGGCTCGCTGCGCGTCGTTATACCCGGGCTCATCAATCTCGTGCACACCAGCAACCCCGGCGTCGCATTCGGGCTGCTCGCTGATTCCTCTTCACCGTGGCTCGCGACTGTCCTGATCGGTTTTTCTACGGCGGTGATCGCATTGCTGCTCTGGCTTCTGGCCACAGGTCGCGCAGGCGGAAGGCTTGGCCAGACCGGGCTCGCGCTGATTCTCGGCGGAGCAGCCGGCAACGTACTCGATCGCGCGTTGCGCCACAGTGTCACCGATTTTATCGACTTCCACATCGGCAACTACCACTGGTACACCTTTAACGTGGCTGACTCGGCGATCGTCATAGGTGCAGGACTCGTCGTCCTCGAACTCTTTCGCGACTGGCGGCATCCTACTCACGAGCGAGCTTCCTGATGCTGCCAGTTCTCTTTCACATCGGTTCGATGCCGGTCTATTCGTACGGCGTGCTTGTCGCTGGCGGCGTATTGCTCGGTCTTTGGTACGCGCGCCGCCAAGCAGCAAAGCACGGGCTAAATCCCGATGATGTGTGGAATATTGGCATTTATATGGTGCTGGTCGCGCTCGTCATGGCGAAAATCTGGCTCGTTCTCTCCGCGTGGGACTATTACCGAGCCAATCCCCGCGAAATTTTCAGCATGACGGTGATTCAATCGGGCGGTACGTTCTACGGCGGCGTAGTGGGCGCGATGGCCACCATTATCATTTATACCTACGCGAAAAAGATTCCGATCCTGCCTTTGCTTGACACGTTCGCGTTCGCTGTTCCTCTCGGGCACTCGATTGGGCGGCTGGGCTGCCTTCTGGCTGGCTGCTGCTATGGCAAGCCTACGTCGGTGCCTTGGGCGATCACGTTCAAGAACGAATTGGCCGAACAGATCGCCGGGACGCCGCTCAATACGCCACTTCATCCCACGCAGATTTACGAGTCTGGCGCGGAGTTTCTGAATTTTCTGATCATCGTGTGGCTGGCGCGCCGCCAGCGATTTACCGGACAGCTCGTCGGCACCTATTTTCTTCTCTATGGCTTTGAACGCGGCACCATCGAATTTTTCCGCGGCGACCCGGGCCGCACACTGATGTTTCACAATAGCGTCTCTCTCATGCAGCTTACGAGCGTCGCGCTGGTTCTTACCGGCGCATTCCTCTGGTGGCGCGGTTTGCGCGGATCGGCTCCGATGGCGCCCATGTCTACGGTTGCTCCCACTGCGGCCGGGCAGTAGAGTGAGTGCTGCAACGTTGGACTTGTTCGCACTCGCGGTGCGGCCCACCACCTCGCATGACTGATCAAGAACCACCTGAGAACTCGATGTCCGAGCGAATCGAGCTTGTCGTCCCGGCCGAACAGGCCGGCGCCCGCCTCGATCGTTTTCTCGCCCTGGAACTCGCCGAGATCAGCCGCACCCGCATCCAAGAACTTATGGACGAAGGACGCGTTCTCGTTGATGGCGCCGCGATGAAGCCCTCTCACAAGGTGGAGGAGGGTGCGACGGTTGTCATTGATATTCCGCCCACGCTTCCCGCAGGCGTCGAGGCCGAAAATATTCCGCTCGATCTGATTTACGAAGACGACGACGTCGCCGTCATCAATAAGCCAGCAGGAATCATCGTTCATCCAGGCGCGGGCGCTGATACCGGCACTTTGGTTGCGGCGCTGCTACATCGGTTTGGCGGCGTCAGCGGGCTCTCGACGGTCGGCGGGCCGCTGCGCTCGGGGATCGTTCATCGCCTCGATAAGGAAACCTCGGGCGCGATCGTGATTGCACGAAACGATGCAGCCCATCGCAAGCTCGTCAAAGATTTTCAGTCGCGGCTCGTCGAGAAAACTTATGTGGCGCTGCTGCACGGAAAACTCAAAGGCGAAAAAGGAACTGTGGATTTGCCCGTCGCGCGCGATCTTCACCGCCGGGCGCGCATGACGGCGCGAAGACGCGAAGGCCGTGAGGCGCGTACAGATTGGAAAGCTCGCTTGCGCCTTGTTGGCTTTACGTTGATCGAAGCGGACCTTCATACTGGACGTACACATCAGATTCGCGTCCATTTTTCGGCGCTTGGTGCTCCTGTTGTGGGCGACACTCTTTACGGCGCGCCGCGCCAGGAAAGAGTTGGCGCCACTCCACTTCCGCCGCTTGGCAGAAATTTCCTCCACGCGGCGAGAATTGCTTTTGCCCACCCGCGCACGGGCCAGCGAATGCAATTCCGCGCTCCCATCGCGCCGGAGCTTGTCGCATACCTGAAATCTCTGGGACAGGCGATAAAAGTGGATCCAGCTTCGATTGACGCTGCGCTGAAGGAGTTCCTATAATTCTCCACGTGAAAACGCTACGGCCAAATCGGTCGGTGATTCTTCTGTCTGTGATTGCTCTTGCGATGATCGCGCCTCGCACCGGTGCTCAACAACCCGCGCCACAGGCTCCGCCGCCTCCCGCCAGTGCTTCCGCCCCCGCTCAGAACGATTCATCACAGCCGATTCCGCTTCAGAGTCAGAAACAGGCGCCTCCCATTCAGGTAACTTCCGGCCTCGTCCATCTGGTCGCCACGGTTACCGACCGCCGCCACAATTTCGTCACCACGCTCGACCAATCCGATTTTAAAGTTTTCGAAAACGGCACCCCGCAGGAAATCCGATTCTTCGGCCGCGAGACCGATCTTCCGCTCCGCATCGGACTGCTTCTCGATACTTCGAATAGCATCCGCCCGCGCCTCGAATTTGAACAGGACGCGGCGATTGATTTTCTGAACAGCGTGATTCGGCGCAATAAAGATATGGCGTTCCTGATGACCTTCGACAACGAGCCTGAAGTGATTCAGGACTACACCGGCGATTTGGCCCTTCTGACGAAAGCGATTCGCAGGCAGCGCGCCGGCGGCGGAACGGCCCTGAATGACGCGATTTACAAAGCCACGGAGAAATTGTCGAACCCGCCGCTTCCGCAAACGGGGAACCCGGAAGTGCGGCGTGTGCTCGTGGTGATCAGCGACGGCGACGATAACCTAAGCGACCGCGCTTTGAGCGAAGCGATCGAAGCGGCGATTCGCGCCGAAGCATCCATCTATGCCATCAGCACGAATACAGATTGGCTTTCGATTTCCGATAAGGACTCGCCGAGGAAAATACACGTGGAAGGCGGCGACAAAGTTCTTCAGCAATTCGCCGAGCAAAGCGGAGGCCGCGTTTTCTTTCCGTACCGCGTTGATGATCTCGAGCAATCGTTCGTGGATATCGGCTCCGAGTTGCGCAGCCAATATTTCATCGCTTACTCACCCACCACTCCGCTGGCCAATGGCCAGTACCGTAAAATCAATGTTGAAACAGACCGGAAGAATCTGACGGTGCGCACCCGCAAAGGCTACTACGCAACCGCGCAATCGCCTGCGGCTCCCACATCCAAGTAGTGCTCTGAGCGAGATCGCGTTAACTATTGATCGCGTGAATGCCCTGGCGCGTAATATCCCTTTCGGGCTAGCACCTTGGTATCCGGCTCGTTCACTTCCACTTGAATCTTGCGGAACGTGCCGTCGCGTTTCGTGTTGGTGGGGTAATAGCCGAGCACGTACTGCGAGCGGAGCTCTTCGGAAATTTCATCAAACGCTTTTTCGAGCGACTTCGAATTGTGCACGTCAATCACGCGACCGCCCGTATCGTCCGCCATCTTCTTCGCGACGCTTGGCCCGGGATTGCCGAATCCGCCTCCGAAGCCGTAGACGCCGGGATCAGAAATTAGCAACACGTGAATCACGGCGTCGGCGCGTTGGGCGGCCTCAACCGCGTCTTGCACGCGGAGCCGGCTTCCTTCATCCACGGCGTCCGTCAGCACAATCACCGCTTTGCGCCCTGCCTCTGTCGAAAGTTCGTCGTGGCAAGCCAGGTAAATCGCATCGTAAAGAACTGTTCCGCCTCCGCTATTCGGGATTGTGCCGGCTGTTCCGCCAATTCCAGCAGCGGGAGCGTTCATCACGGTGCTGCGGATCGCACGCTCGAGTACCGACACATCCTGCGTGAAATCGGCAATCAAATTTGCGTCCAGGTCGAAGTTGATTACCATCGTCAAATCTTTGGGCCGCATCACCTGGCGTAAGAATCGCGACGCTGCATCCTGTTCGGCCGGCAGCACGCGATCCATGCTTCCGCTCGTATCAATCAGCAATCCCAGCGTAATCGGCAGGTCCACGTCCTTCGAGAAGTAGGCGACTTTCTGCTCGACCCCATCCTCGCGGATTTTGAAATCGGATTCTTTCAGATTCGAGATGATCCCTCTGTGTTTGTCGCGCACCGTGGCGAACACGTTGACGAGGTTTACCTGCACCCGCAGCGGCTGCTGCGATTCCGGATTCTGTTTCTGCTGTCCCTGCTGCTGCCCCTGTTGACCTTGCTGTGCCGGTTGATTCCTCGGGTTCTGGGCGTTCCCGACAGCTTGCGCGGCGGCGCTCGCGGCCGGAAATCCCGTGCCGCCGAGCGTGAGACCGAAGGTGAGCCCGGCGGTGACAATACTCGCCGCGAACGTGGTCAGACGCATTGTATACTCTCCCTGAGAACTAATTCAGTTGGCCGATTCAGACTGATACGATGCACAGTACGCGCCGCCGGATGTTTGGCCCGAATTGCGTCGCAGCAGATGAAACCAAAGATTGCCGGGCGTCGTCCATAGGCGATAAGAGAGACATTCAGATGATGCGAAATTTTCAGCTGAGTCGAATCGCACCGTTCCTCGGCATTCTGTTCGCCCTGGCCATTCCCGCTCGTGCGCAATCTCAACAGCAGGGAGGTCAGCAGCAAGCTCCACCGCCGCCATCTCTGCAGCCGCCCGCCGCATCGCCCACTGTTCCGCCGAGCGAGGCTCCGCAGAACCAGCAGCCCGGGCAGCGCGCTCAGAATCCAGCGTCAACCGCTTCGCAGCACGGAAAATCCGGCGATAGCGACACGCGCGTCTACTTCCGGACCCATACCGAAATCGTCATTGTGCCCGTCACCGTAAAAAATCGCGATGGCCAGCTCATTGGCGATCTGCGCAGCGATGAATTCCGGGTCCTGCAGGACGGCATCGAGCAGAAGATTATACGATTTACTTCCGATCCGTATCCGCTTTCTTCCGTCGTCGTGATTGACAACAATCTGTCGCAGAAACAATCGGCGCAGGTCCAGAAGAGCCTGATCGCGATCGCCGCCGGATTTGGGCCCGGCGACGAAGTTGCCGTTGTAACCTACGATCAGTTTCCGAAAACCGTCTCGGATTTCTCGTTCAACAACGACCAGCTGTTTAGCACGCTCAAACGTCTCGATCTAGGGTCGCATTTTCCCGGGGCCGGATTTGACGGAGGCCCGCTCACCGCTGGCCCCACCGCCAACGGGCACTCGCTTGAAAATGGCGCGCCTACGCCCCTCGGCGCCAAGCTTCCGCCGCAATCTAAATGCCTCGATGATGCTGTTTACGCCGCCGCTGAAATGCTCAAGGGCCGTGGACGCGATCGCCGCAAAACTGTTTTCCTGATTTCTGACGGGAATAATTCCCGCCGGAACGAGCACAGCTTCAATCAGGCTATTCAGCTTCTGCTTACCGCCGATGTTTCCGTGTACTCGATTTCCGTTGGTCATGCGCTGCTGCAGCATGAGACCGCGCGCTTGGAAAAATATGCGCAAGACACGGGTGGAGACGCATTCTTTGCCGGCAACGCCGCTGATCTCGAGCGGCTCTATTCGAAAGTCACCGAGCAGGCTCGCAATCAATATATTCTGGCATTCACTCCGGAAGAAGCCGATCGCACCAAGGATTATCACACCATCGAAGTGCGCGTTCGCCGCCCCGATCTCGATGTCTCCGCTCGCGAAGGCTACTATTCGAGCGCGGTCAACAAGCCGAGCCAGTAAATTTTTGCCGGCGCGTAATGTCACGCGCAAGATGTCCGTCATTGGCCGCGGCAGAATGTTCCACGATTGAATCGCCTGAAAAGTTTTTCTGCTTGACTTCATTCCGTCACGCCCGTATAGATGAACGAGGCGGGAACAGCGCGATTCGGAAACGAAGACGCGAAGAACTCGCGGGGAGAAAGTTCCAGTAGCTGTTATGCGCGGAACCAATCCTAAACCGGGGCGCTCACAAGGCGCCCCGTTTTTATTTGCTGCGATCGAGAATCCGTCCCACTCAGCGTTCCGCGGGTCGAATTGAAATCAACTGCTCGTGCGCGGGGCACAGCGGTTTGAAGTCGCAATACTTGCAGTGGAAACCGGGTCTCGCTGTGAAATCCTGCGCGCGAATCCTGTCGGCTACTTCAGCCATGGTCTGTTTCGTCTTTGCGAGCGCCTTTGCATCTCTCGTCGTGGCCACCGCTTCATTCGTCGTCAGATTGTAAAAAACCAGGCGCGCCGGCTTCAATTCCAGCACTTCCTCGGCGGCAATCGCGTACACGCTTAGCTGCAAGCTGGTATCGGCCTTCTTCAAATCTTTCGGTTTTCCTGTCTCCACGTCGTGTTGCTCGGGCCCGACGTAATTCACCTGGTCGATGCGCCCCTTCACGATCACGTCGCGCGCGCACGCCAGTTCGAATGCCTTTTCCTGAAACACAACCTCGGGCGGATTCGTCGAGTAGGTGTGCCAGAAATTCTCGAGTTCCTTCCTACCTTCTTTGCGGTACTCCTCTTCGTGGTAATCGTCGGAATATCCAGCGGACGACCATTCGCGTTCGTAGACCGTGACGAGATCATCGAGCGAAACTTTTCGTCTCTTCCGCAAATCCGACACAAATTCCTTGATCGTCGTGTGCATCGCGTTGCCAAACGTCATCGCCGCGCTTGGCCCTCCGCGAATCCGCCACGCCCGCTCGAGTAAATATTGCATCGGACATTTCTGATAGCACTCAATCGCCGACGCGCTCAATTGCAGCGGCTCCGCCAGCGGCGGATGATATGCCTTGGCCCATAGAGCTACTCGCGAATAAGCTCTCGGCTCGATGATGCTGAGCCCGGCAAACAAGGGAAGGGAAGCGCTCAAATCCGGAGCTGGCGCCGCCACTTCTTCTTCCGGGGGTAGCAGCACCTTCGGCGACGACTGCACCGCGTCGAATTTCTGAATTTGCGGATTCATCAGAAAGTCGGCGAGGAAGAGCGAGGGTTTCTTGTGCTTGTTGATGATCGTCGATAGCGTCAGCCGCTGCCGAGCCCGCGTCAGCGCCACGTAAAAAAGCCGCCGCTCCTCCTGGATCTGAAAATCGCCCTCCGGCTTTTCTTCTTTCATCAGCTCGGCAGGAAACTCAAACATTACAGGACGAGTCCCGGAAGGGAAGTCGCGCTTGTTCAGGTGCAGGATGAAGACATGCGGAAATTCGAGTCCCTTGGCCGAATGAACCGTCATCAGCTGTACTGCATCGTTCGACGGCTCGTCCTCGAGGCAAATATCGCCGTTGGCCAGTCCGAAGAAATCGAGGTACTCGATGAAGTCGCGCAACTTCGTCTGTTCGCTCCGCTGCTCCCATGCCTTCACGAATACCGCCAGACGCTCCAGATAAAAATGGTCCGCGTCCGAAGGCAGTGGCGCCACTTCAAGGCTGCGAATCAAATCGTCGAGCAGTTCGCTGGTCGTCACGCGCCGCGCCGTCTGCCGCAGGCGCTTCAGCATGCTCACCAGTTCCGGCAAACGCGTGCCCACGCGCGCGAACGGCAGTTCGCCTTGCACCGCATCGAGTTCCTCGGAAAGCGGCCGGCGATGATTTTTCTCCGCGCGCTCCGCCAGGCGGACCAGATCGCGCGGCTCAAGCCCCCAGTAGGGCGCTGCGAGTACTCGCGCGCACGCTACGTTGTCCGAAGGGATCGCGATCAGCCGCAAGTACGCCAGCAGATCGCGCACAATCGTGCTCGAAAGTATCGAGAATCTTTTGATGACGAACGGAATTCCGCGCCGTTGCAGCGCCTCGAGCAACTTGTCGCGATGCGTGTGTTTGCGATACAGCACTGCAAAATTGCGCCATGGATTTCCCGGCCCATGCAGGCGCTCGATTTCCGAGGCAACCCAGTGCGCCTCTTCATCCGGCGTGCCAAATTCGGCCACGCGGATTTTTTCGCCATCGGGGTTATCCGTTTTTAGCCTTTTGGGGGGCAGCAACGGCGATTTCTCGTTGGCGGAAATCACCTCGCCCGCTACTCGAAGAATTCGTTGAGTTGACCGGTAGTTTTGCGTCAGCGAAACAAGATGCTTGTTCCTGCCCGCCGCCAGCTTACGGTCGTCCACGTCGCAGAATCGTTTTAGGAAAATCGTGAAGCTGCCGAACGACGCGCCGCGAAACCGGTAAATCGCCTGGTCGTCATCTCCGACCGCCACAATATTTCTACGATCACCCGCGAGCAGATATAGAAGCTCGAGCTGCGCGATGTTCGTGTCCTGAAATTCGTCCACCAAAATGTAGCGATATTGCTCGCGCAGTTGTTCGAGCAGCGCGGCATCGGAACGCAACAGCTCCACAGCCTGCATCAGTTGCGCGCCAAACGTGATGAGGCTGTTCTCGCGCAACAGCCGTTCGCTCACGCGATATGCGCGCGCCAGCTCTTCCTGCCGCGCCAGTTCGTCTTCCTCAAGGCGCCGCGCATCCGGCTCGAGCTGTTTCTTCCGTTCTTCATAGCTCCGGCGCAGGCCGTCCACGTAACGCTGATAATCCTCGCAGCTGACCAGTTCGTCCTGGCAGCGCGAGAAAAAAGCCACGAAGTCGCTCAGGAATTCGCCCGGTTCGGCCAGCCTTCTGAATTGTTCGAGCTGCAGCTCACCGATATTCCGACGCAACAGAATCCAGTGATCCACATCGTCAATCGCACGCACCTTCGAATCTGCCGCGCACAAAATTTTCTTCAGGCAGAATCCGTGGAACGTACCCAGCCACACTCCCTCCGCCCGCTCGCCTACGGATTTCGTCACGCGGTACTTCATCTCGCCGGCGGCCTTGTCCGTAAACGTCAGCCCGAGAATATTCTCACCGGCAAGCTCCGCGTTGGATTCGAGCAGGTTGCGAATCCGCTCCGTGATCACGCGCGTCTTGCCCGTCCCCGCACCGGCGATCACGAGCAGCGGCCCCTCGCCATGCTCCACGGCGGCGCGCTGTTCTTCATTCAACGCAAACGTATTGGCAGCGCGGCCCTCCAGCCGGCTCTTTTCCGCTCTGCCGCTTTGCATAACCTTCAGCGCAACCTCCCTCGTCGCCTCGATGTCTGCTCACCCATCTTAGCAGATTTCGCAGTGGCGAAAATAAGGCGAAGAACGTACGAGGCGGCTAACAGGTCGAAGAAGTTTCGGCTGATGGCGGCACACTCGTAACTCGTCGTTTACGTTCCGTGGTATAACGCCACCAAGGTGGGGCATTCTGTGTTATCCCCGGGAGGAAGCCGATGAAACGCTCAGCCTTGTTACTCATTGCCTGCCTTCTTCTAGGCGTCGTCACCTTCGCCCAGCAGAATCCTGCCGACGCTCCCGCCTCGAAGGAAGACGTCGAGAGGTACCTCACCATCATGTGCACCCGCGACATGATGAAGACGATGATGGATAACATGTCGAGTCATGTCCGGCAGAGATTGAAGGAGCGGCTTGAGAAACAAAGCGAGTATGAGCCCAGAAGAGGAAGATCGAGCGATCAAGATGGAGGCTGACATATTCGAGAATCTTCCGATCGATGAAATCATTAACGCCATGATTCCCATCTATCAAAGACACCTCACCAAGGGTGATATCGAAGGGCTTGTGGCATTCTATTCGACGCCAACGGGCCAAAAACTTCTAAAAGAACTTCCTGAGATATCCAAGGAAGGGATGCAAGTGGCCATTCCCATCGCCCAAAAGCTGGTGAGGGACGCGGAAAGGCGCGTAGATGAAGAACTAGCACAAATGCAAAAGGAATCAGATTCACACAAAAAGAATCAAACGCAGCAAAACTAGCTTTGGACTCGACGCACGCGTGATAGCCGGAACAGCCTCAATCTGGGCCGCAAATCGCAAATATCTGGTTCGTTGTCTGGGCAATTCGCCGCCAAGGTGAGCTTGATTATGATCTGGATAGAACCGCGAAATTTGTGGGTTGGTTGTCGCATCGCTCTGTTTGGGAATTTCGATTCTGCGAACCGAGCTGTTGGAGTCCACCAACTTAAGAATAGCAGTTGGATTCGTTGGGCTTGGGTTTTTCGTCTGGCCCAACTTGGCTTATTGCCCTACGAATCTGCTCAGATTCCTAAAGTTCCTCCGGAAAGTAAGTACCAAAGATCCAATCAACGGTTCCCACAGACCTCTTCCGTAAGCACATGCTCAAACCGATAGCCTCCGCAGCTGCGGCTCATTCAACGTATACAGCGGATGCGCCGCCACGCCCAGAATCCCCAAATACACATACATCTGGCCGCGATGATGCGCCTCATGCTCGAGCATCGCGCGCAACATTCTCCAAGCCGTCACGGGCTTTCCTTCGGGCGACGTCCCTTTCTTCACCCAATCCTCATCCGTCATCCCGCGAAAGATTTCCATCGACTCCGCATGCATTCGCTCCATGAACGCAATCACACCGTTGCGCCCCTCGCCTAGCTCCCGCCCGCATCCTTTGTACCGGCTCGGTCGCCCGAAAGCACACTCAGCGAATACATATCGCTCAGTCGCAGCGATATGCCGCGCCAGATCTCCGAACGTCCATTCACCGGGCCGGCACGTCCACTCTACCTTGTCCTCCGGGATCGCGCTCACCACGCGCATCGTCCGCTCGCGCACCTGCTCGAAGTGATGCAAAAAATCGTCGCGGTCCGTGGCCCAACTCTCCTTTGCGCGTTGCTCGTTTGTCCTTTGTTGCTGCGTCCGTTGTTCCTTCGGCAAATGTTCATTCATCGTCGCTCGCTCCCGCCGGTTTTGTATCAAGCTCGCATGCCGCTTGGAAACAATCGCCCGTAGACATTAGAATCCTCCAGCGCATCTTAGGCAACAGCAACGCGCATGCATGGGCGGTCGCCACGGCGACAATCTCGATTGTGCGCGGCGTACTCGGTTCGCTCCTGGGCAGCACCAAGAAGCGCTAGTCCGTTGACGACACTAACATCATCACACTGACTCGGTTTTCGTCACGAAGCTAACTCTTGCGATTCCGTCTCAGCGCGTGATAGCGTCCCGCAGCATTCCAGGTGGAAATCATGGCCCAGCAAGAAACGGAACAGCTCAATCGCATCCTCAACGGCGCGGCCCTTAGCCGCGCAGTCTGCACAATCGCCGAACTCGGCGTTGCCGACCTCGTCCAAAGTGGCAAGCCGCAGCCCATCGAATATCTAGCCAAAGCCAGCAAAACTCACGAGCCGTCGCTCTATCGAATTCTTCGCTTTCTGGCCAGCCATGGCCTTTTTCGCGAAACCGAGAATCGCCATTTCGACCATACTCCGCTTTCGGCCGCTTTGCGCACCGACGCGCCGGGTTCCTTCCGCGCAGGCGCGCAAATGTTCCACCACATCTTTGCTGGTTGGGATGGCTTGCATCACTCCATTCAAACGGGCGAGCCCGGCTTCAACAAAGTTTTCGGCGCGCCCATCTTCGACTACATCCAGGCCCACCCGGAAATGGGTCCCATCTTCGACGCGGGAATGACGTCCTTTAATTGTCATGAAACCACAGCCATGTTGGACGCTTACGATTTCACGGGAATAAATGTCCTCGCCGATATTGGCGGAGGCAACGGGTCGTTAATTTCCGCCGTGCTCACACGCTATCCCAATATGAAAGGGATCTTGTACGACCTGGGCCACGTTGGGGAGCGCGCGAAAGAGAAGTTGAGGGCCGCAGGCTTGGCCGAGCGTTGCACCGTTATCGAAGGCAGCTTTTTCGAAAGCATCCCCGCCGGCGCCGACGCCTACCTCTTCCGCCACATCATTCACGATTGGACTGACGAACAGTGCACCCGCATCCTCGGCCACTGCCGCAAAGCGATTCCCGCAAATGGCAAACTGCTGATCGTCGATTGCGTGGTTCCCCCCGGAAACACATCGTGCCCCTCGAAAGACATGGACATGATCATGCTCACATTCCCCGGCGGCCAGGAACGCACCGAAGCCCAGTTCCGCTCTCTCCTCAAAGCTTCCGGTTTCGAACTGAAGACCATCACACCCACCACAACAATGATCCATGTGGTGGAAGCAAGACCGGCCTAATTAGGGGCGGGTTGAACTAAATGGTCCATTTTTGAAAGAACGAGCTAGGTCGGAGAGCCCACGCTGACGCGAAGATTCTTCGGTACGAAGAAATAGGTCAAGAAAGCGCCGACCATCAAAATTCCCGCAATGATGTACAAAGCAGCCGACCGGTTGGAGGAAATAAGTTTCGCCCATATAGGGATATTGGGACCAAAGTAGCCGCCCAAATTTCCCACCGAGTTCACGATTCCAATGCCGGCTGCGGCAGCCGTCCCCGCCAAAAACGCAGATGGCAACGGCCAGAATAATGGCATCGAGCCAATCACGCCCAGCGTTCCGATCGACAGAAAAACGATTGCCCAGACCGCATTCGAGGCGAAAACCCCGCTCAACACCAGACCTATCGCTCCAGCGGTAACATTGAACACATAGTGCAGCCGCCGCTCTCCCGTTTTATCTGAATGCACGCTGAGGAGAATCATCCCGATCACAGCCACGCCGTAAGGTATCGCCGTAATCAAGCCAACTCCGAGATATCCCTTGATACCAAACGCCTTCACAATCGTTGGCAACCAGAAAGCAATTCCATACAAGCCGATCATTAATGTGAAATAGATCGCGCACAGCACCCAAACTTTTCCGCTCTTGAATGCGTCCGCCAGTTTGTGCTCCGTCTTTTGCTTATCTTCGGCTATCAGGTTGCTCGTGAGCAGCGCTTTGTCTTCAGCGGTGAGCCATTTCGCCTCTTCAATGCTGCTGTCCAAATAAAAGATCACCCAGATCCCCACAATCACCGAGGGAATTCCCTCCGAAAGGAACAGCCACTGCCATCCCGCCAGGTTCATCGCGCCGGTCAGCCTGTCCATGATCCACCCCGAAACGGGATTGCCGACGACGCCGGAGACCGCAATCGCCGCTACAAACCATGCAGTTCGCGATGCGCGGAGCTTCGAGGGATACCACAAGGTCAGATAGAAAATCACCCCTGGGAAAAAGCCGGCTTCCGCCAGGCCGAGAAGAAAACGCATGCCGTAGAAAGACCACTCGCCTTTTACAAAAATCATGCACGCGGATATCACGCCCCACGAGATCATGATTCTCGCGATCCACATGCGCGCCCCAAACTTTTTCAGGAGCACATTGCTGGGAACTTCAAAGAAGAAATAACCGATGAAGAAAATGCCCGCACCAGCCGCGAACGCCGCATCGCTCATGGAAAGTTCCTTGAGCATCTGCAGCTTCGCAAAACCAACATTGACCCGGTCAAGATACGCCAGGATGTAGCAGAGAAAGAGGAACGGAAGCAGCCGAACGTCTACCTTGTGGTATGCCGTCGATTCTAAGCTTCTATCGGACGTCACCATGTTACCCCTCATTTTCCTGAATTCTCGATGGGACGATGAGGCCTCGACGTGCGTGCACATCCTATGCCGCTACCGCGCGCGACACAACGAATTTGACGCCAGATCGATAAATCAGCGACAGACAGTTTCGTATCAATCGCTCGATGAAACGTTTCAGCGATTTGATTCACTATTCTTCTGCGAGCCGGTTTCCCTCGATTTTTCGCATTGATTAGCAGAGCGAAGACGCGATGGACGTCTGACGCACAACACTTGATTTGAGAGTGGACGTACCAACAATCATAGATTTTCGGTATCGCTATCAGTATCGCTATATGACGCGCCAAGTTTATTCATTTTCACCCCACTTCAAGGAGGCTTTCCCATGACATCGGAATCCGCTGCTCCCGCTCAAGAGTTGAAACTGGAAACGGAGAAGAAACCCGACGCAGTAGTGGTTCGCTGCACAGGCAGGATCGTATCGGGCACGTCGTCGCTTTTGCAAAATACTGTCCGGCCTCTCGTCGCTGAAAATAAACGTGTCGTGCTGGATCTTACGAATGTGAGTTATCTCGACAGTTCGGGACTGGGCTCAATCGTCGGGCTGTGGGTGAACGCCAAGAAAAACCATTGCGATTTGAAACTGATCCGCTTGAGCGATCGAATTAAAGAACTATTGAGAATCTCGAACCTGGGTACATTAGAAGGCGATCAGGACTATTTCGGATATTAGCTAGTCGCCTGCGGCTGCGCTTCTCCCGCGTGCAGGACGAGTGTGCCATTCACATTCTGCCTAGCGCTGCCTTAGCGCTTGTTCGCGGCGAGCCAGGGCGTACCGCGGTTGGACTCCGCCACCACCCAGGCGCCAGCAGTCAGCGCTGCGGAGCAGACGGTCTCGCTCCATTCGAAGGCGTCTTTGGAGCCCGCCGCCACGATCGGTACCCATACCAGCAGCAGGAACATGCCCGTTTGAAACGCCGAGAGCGTAGCTGCCAGCCGTGCAAACACGCCAATGATCACGGCCGCTCCCGCTGCGATGTATGCGCAGCCAGTGAAATACGCCCAGCCCACATGCCATGGCAACCAGTTAGGCACCAGCTCGGCGGTGTGTCGAAGATAAATGAAATGGGCCACGCCAAATGGGATCAACGCCAAGCCGTAGAGCACCCTCGCGATGCGCAGACCTTTGTCGCCGGTGGCGAAACCGAGGCGCGCCTTGTCCCAGTCAGTTGCGAACCAGACATACAGCACCCAAGCGGCCGCTAGCATCACCGCCACCTGGCCGGCTGCCCACCAAGAGTTTCCACATTGGACGCGAGGAAGATGCCGGGCACTCTCAACAGAAGCAACCAAAGCAGGAGATAGGCGGCGAGCACGCGGGCAGCCGAGGCGGCTGCGCGCCTCCAGAGCAGACCCATGCCGGATGCCAGCGAGATGAAGGCGCAGAGATAGACTAACGCCTCGCGTGCAGGCATACCCTCGGGCACCGGCTGCCATATCACGGCGAAATCGCCTTTCATAAGGCCCAGGACTCCAAGGACGATCATGGTCGCCGCAAAGAGCGCATGGCCCACGCTAGCGATGCGCATTACCCTTCCTCGTTCAGTACGTCACACATACCGGGTTATGGATAAACTCAAAGATTCAGAACAAATAGAACTGCCGGATTGTCCGGCAAATTGACCGTAACGCACCCCACGCTTATACTTGAATCCTGCCGAAGGAGAAACAATCATGGAAACTCCCGTCATACTGAGCGCCGTCCGCACACCCATCGGAAAATTCATGGGCGGACTCTCGCCTCTCTCCGCCACCGAGCTTGGCGCAAAAGTTGTCGCTGAATCCGTACGCCGCGCCGGTATCGACCCGAAGCAAGTCGATGAAGCGATTATGGGCAATGTGGTGCAAGCCGGCCTCGGACAAAATCCCGCGCGCCAGGCAGCGTTGCGCGGCGGTCTCGATTCGCGCGTCGCGGCCATGACCATCAATAAAGTCTGCGGCTCAGGCCTCAAAGCCGTCGCGCTCGCAGCCCAAGGCGTCACTCTGGGCGAATCCGAAATCGTCGTCGCAGGCGGTATGGAGTCCATGTCAAATTGTCCGTATCTCCTGAAGGGCGCGCGCACCGGATTCCGCCTCGGCAATCAGGATCTCGTCGATTCCATGATCAACGACGGCCTCTGGGACGTGTACGAAAACTTCCACATGGGCGTCACCGGCGAACTCGTCGCCGAAAAGTACAACATCTCGCGCCAGGAGCAGGATCAGTTCGCCTACGAGAGCCACAAGAAAGCCGTTCGCGCCATCAAGTCATGCTTCTTCGGCGAGCAGATCGTGCCAGTCGAAATTCCGCAGAAGAAGGGCGATCCCATCATCATTAAAACCGACGAATCGCCACGCGAAGACACCACGCTCGAAGCGCTAGCAAAACTGAAGCCCGCATTCAAAAAAGACGGCACGGTCACGGCAGGGAACGCGCCGGGCACGAATGACGGAGCAGCGGCCGTCGTCGTCACCAGCGAGAAAAATGCCGCGCGTCTCGGCAAGGCTCCGATGGCGCGAATCATCGCGCAAGCCGTAAGTGGCGTCGAACCCAAATGGGTAATGATGGCGCCGGTAGAAGCTGTCGAAAAACTCCTCGCCAAAACCGGCTGGGATCGCGACAAAGACGTCGACCTCGTCGAACTCAACGAAGCTTTCTCCGTCGCCGCCATCGCCGTCACGCGCCAGCTTCGCCTCAATCCGGAAAAAGTAAACGTGAATGGCGGCGCAGTTGCTCTCGGCCACCCCATCGGCGCATCAGGTGCCCGCGTTCTCGTCACGCTGCTCTACGAACTGCAGCGCCGCAATCTGAAACGCGGCATCGCCGCTCTCTGCCTCGGCGGCGGCAACGCCGTAGCCCTCGCCGTCGAGCGCTTCTAACCGCGGACATCACACAGAGAACCGAGAAATCGAGCAAAACATGAAACACGCCGCGGTCGGCTTTCGCGTCCACTCCGGATGGACCGCCATGGTCGCGCTTGCCATTGCGAAAGGCTCGCCCGCGGTGCTGGTGCGCCGCCGCGTCAATCTCGTCCAAACGTTCACCTATGAATTTCGCCAGCCGTACCACACAGCAGAAAGGTTGCCGCTTGAGGAAGCCCGCGCTTTCGTCGCGCGCGTCCGGTCGGAGGCGCGACGGCTGGCCCTTCGCGCAATCCGTGAGCTGAAAACTGAACTTCGCGACCAGGGATATTCGCTCACGGGTTTTGGTCTCCTCCTTGCTTCGGGAAGGCCGCTTCCAGCTTTTGCAAAAATTCTCGTCGCGCATTCCTTGATTCACACCGCTGACGGCGAGCTATTTCGCGAAGCCCTGCTGCATGCCGCCGCGCGCACCGGACTCAAGCCCGTGGCGATTCGAGAGCGTGAACTTACCGATTCTGCTTCGCGCGTTCTTCGCCGTAAGCCTGCAGACCTCGCGCACCGCATCTCCGATCTCGGCCGCCCGCTAGGCCCACCCTGGTCGCAGGACGAAAAATTTGCATCGCTCGTCGCATGGCTCGCCGCATCGTCGCCTTCACCGGCATCGCATTCTTCGCAAACGCGCGAGGCTCGATAGATGTTCTGCCCCGTCTGCAAATCCGAATATCGCGACGGTTTCACGAAGTGCTCCGATTGCGAAGTGGATCTCGTCAGGCAACTGGCCGACGATTCAGAAGCTAAGGAACCTCTTTGGGCTGGCCAGGATGCGAGTGTTCGAGATGCCATCTGCGAAAGGCTTGACGCAGCCAAGATTCTTCATGAGGACGACTCTGTAGAATCGCAATTTATGCCCGCATTCCGCCAATCAATCTACCGGATTCAGATTCGCAAAAAGGATCACGACGCGGCGCTCAACGCAATCCGCGAGGTAGACGTGGATCGCTTGAACATCCGCCCGTCGCCCGGTGTCGTCCTTGATCGCAATTCGGACTGGCTTCGCACGAACGCAGCTCAGCGCGATTTTTGGGCCGTCTGTTCAACCGTGACCCTTCGCCTTCGGAATCTGCTGACGACTCTGAGATTGCTGCAGACGCTTCCGCCTCCGGCGATGAAGACGAGTCGGTGGAAGAGGTTTCCAACGATCAGCTCGAGAATTTCAGCCCGGACGACGCCACATCGCAAGTTTGGTCCGGTGCAGATGGCAGCATGGCGCAGAGCATCGATGTCTGCTTGCGTGAAGTGGGCATCGGATGCGTCGTAAATGAGACGCCAGGAAACTTTAACGTTTCCGTCGAGCGTGCCTCCGAAATACGGGCCAAGGAAATTATTCGCGAGATTGTCGAGCAGACTCCTCCGGAATGAATGTGCGCCGTGATCGCCGAATCCGCATGCTACCTCGACGCATCTGAATCGACGTAGAGGAGGAGCGTGTATGGCCCGGCCGCTTTGGTTCGAGCGCAAATTCGATTTCAGCTTTCCCGTCGAATTGTACCCGGAGATCATCGAGCGGCTGCGCGGCACGCCCGCGCGAATCGACGAGCGAGTGAGGGATGTGCCGCCTGCTCTGCTTACGCGGCGTGACGGCGACAAGTGGTCGATTCAGGAAAATATCGGCCACCTACTCGATCTCGACGGGCTTTTCGCGGGGCGCTTCGAGGATTACGAGCACGGCCTGGAAAAACTGCGCGCCGCGGACCTGACGAATCAGAAAACGCATCAGGCGCAACACAACAGCCGGCCGGCGGAAGAAATCCTGCGCGAATTCCGACGGGGGCGCCTCGCGCTTGTTGCGCGACTGGAATCGCAGCCGCCCGAATACTTCCGCCGGACCGCGCTTCACCCGCGATTGAACACGCCGATGCGCGTCACGGACCTGCTCTACTTCGTAGCGAAGCACGACGATCATCATCTCGCTCGCGTCTCCGAGTTGCTTCGCGCCAAATAAGCGGCCGAACTTCATTTCTTTCGCGGGTTCTCCTCGACTATCATCGAGAGCATCATGACAAACGAAGATATAAAAACTGTAGGAGTGCTTGGTGCCGGGACGATGGGCAATGGGATCGCGCACGTTTTTGCGCGCCACGGTTATCACGTGATTTTGCGCGATGTCGAGAAACGTTTTCTCGATCGCGGGCTTGAAACCATTGCCAAGAATCTCGATCGCGAAGTGAAAAAAGGGAAGCTCACGGAAGACGAAAAACCGGTGGTCATCGCCCGCATCAAGCCCGTCACGGACGTGGCCGCGCTCGCAGATGCCGACTTCGTTGTCGAAGCCGTTCCCGAGCAGCGAGATCTGAAGCTGCGCGTTTTAAAGGAAGCAGACGCCGCGCTCAAGCCCAGCGCCATCTTTGCCAGCAACACATCTTCTATTTCCATCACCGAGCTTGCCGCGCAGACCAGCCGCCCGGAGCGCTTCGTCGGCATGCACTTCATGAATCCCGTGCCGGTGATGCAGCTCGTCGAAGTGATTCGCGGGCTAGCCACCAGCGACGAGACGTTTGACGTGACGATGGCGCTCTGCGAAAACCTGGAAAAGAAACCAGTCGCTGTGAATGACGCACCGGGTTTCGTCTCCAATCGCGTCCTGATGCCGCTCATCAACGAAGCTGCGTTCTGCGTGATGGAAGGCGTCGCGACGCCAGAAGCCGTCGATGCCGTGATGAAAATGGGAATGAATCATCCGATGGGGCCGCTGGAGCTGGCGGATTTCATCGGCCTCGATGTGTGCGTGGACATCCTCGAAGTTCTCTTCAAGGGATTCGGTGATCCGAAGTATCGCGCGTGCCCGCTGCTTCGCAAATACGTGGCGGCAGGTTGGCTTGGGCGCAAATCCGGCCGCGGTTTCTTCAAGTACGCCTGAAGCCGAGTTCCGTAGATTTCCGATCAATCATTCACGCCTCAGGGGTTGAAACCCTGAACTGAGGCTTCCTTTTCGACGGCTAAAGCCGTGCCTTCACGCAGATGAAGCGTGAATGCTTCGGCGTCATCTTCGCGGATTCTTCGGCGAACGTCCAAAACTCATTTGTAGTACGCACGGGCAGGCGACGCAATCCGGCCTTTGTGCCAGTTTGATACATATCTTTGCGTTGCTACCCTGCCATCCCGGCCGGAATTAACCATTCATACGCGCATTCAGAACTGCTGAAACTTTTTAAAGGGCTCGGGGTTGACAGGGTTTCCGCAAGAATTTTCAAAGGGAACTGGGGAGGGTGCCGTGCGCCGTCTGGGACTGACGCTTCTGGTTTGCATCATAGCTGGATTTACGGCGAGTTGCGCCGGTCTTAACGGCAGCTCATCCACGGGAACCGATCGAGTCGCCATTACGCCTTCCGCCCCCTCGGTTCGAGCCAACGGCACGCAAGCCTTTACTGCGACAGTTGCAAAGGAAACGAACCCAACCGTCACCTGGACCGTGAATGACATCGCAAACGGAAACGCGATGGTGGGAACAATCACAAGCACCGGACCGTTGACGGCAACCTACACCGCGCCGGCATCACTACCGTCTCCCAACGCGGTCACGATCGCAGCCGCAGTTCCGAACCACAAAGCACTCACTGCTTCAATCGTCACAACCTTATTGAATCCAGTTCCACAGCTTTCCTCCGCTACGCCGCCGCAGATTGAGTCCGGCAATTTCACCATCACCTTGAACGGAAGCAATTTTGTGAGTGGCGCGGTCGCTAATATGGGTTCCACGGCGCTCAGCACCACATTCGTATCGAGCACAAAGCTCACAGCAAGCGGTAGCGTCACTCCGCAAACTCCAAGCGTGCAGTTCACGGTCACAAATCCCGATCCGGGTTCGGCTACGTCCGGAACTCTCACGGCGCAAGTGGTGCAGGCAATATCGCCTAATGTGGCCGATCGCTTCCTGGAGCAGACGACTTTCGGTCCCACGCCCGCTCTGGTTGCTCAAGTGCAGCAAAGCGGGCTTCAAGCGTTCTTGACGAATCAATTTGCGATGGCTGCCACGCCCTATGCTGATCCCGCAACGACTGAAACGAGCCTAGGCCCATTGCAGCAGCGCTTCTTCGTGCAGACGCTCACGGCGCAGGACCAATTGCGCCAGCGCGTAGCCTTCGCGCTAAGTCAGGTTTTCGTGATTGCGGGTGACAAGATCACCGATCCCACGGCATTCACCAATTATCTTCGCCTGCTCGAGAACGACGCGTTCACGAACTACCGCCAGATCATGAAGGACGTGACGCTTTCACCGGCCATGGGCCATTACCTCGACATGGTGAACAACGACAAGCCCGCCCCAGGCCAGCACGCGAATGAAAATTACGAGCGCGAGCTGATGCAGCTTTTCACAATCGGCACCGCACTGCTGAATGAAGACGGATCGCTGCAGCTCGACTCCAGCAACAATCCAATTCCTACTTACACCCAGGCGCAAGTCCAGGAGTTTGCTCTCGCTTACACAGGTTGGACGTACCCGACGATGCCGGGCGCGACGCAGCAGAAACATAACCCGTCGTACTGGACAGGTTCGATGGTCGCAACTGATTCCAACCATGACACAACTTCCAAGCAACTTCTCCAGTACACGAACGCTGCGTCGGGGGGCTTATTGCCCGGAGGCCAGTCAGCTACGCAGGATCTCGATGGCGCGATGGACAACATTTTCAATCATCCAAACCTTCCGCCGTTCGTTTCGCGCGAGTTGATTCAGCATCTCGTGACCAGCAATCCAAGTCCCGCCTACATCCAGCGCGTCTCTGAAGTTTTTAAAAACAATGGCGCGAGCGTGCGCGGCGACATGAAGGCGGTAATCACCGCCATCCTGCTCGATCCCGAAGCGCGCCGAGGCGACGATTCCACCACCGCGAACGCAGGTGATGGCCATCTGCAAGAGCCCATCCTTTACATCACTGGTTTGCTGCGCGCATTCGGAGCGGCCAGTGACGGAGCAAATCTTTCGGGTCAGGGTGGTGGCATGGGACAGAACGCGCTCTTCCCGGGCAGCGTGTTCAATTTCTTCTCCCCGAACTTCGTGATTCCGGGAACCAGTCTCTACGGCCCCGAATTTCAGATTCTCACCACGGCCACCACGCTGAATCGCGCGAATTTCGTAAACACATTCGTTTTCGGCTCGCTTGGTTCCACCACCACGGTGAACTTCGGCAGCTACGCATCGCAGGCTTCGAATCCCGGCGCGCTTCTCGATTCACTCAACACCTTGATGCTTCACGGCATGATGACCGCGGACATGAAGAGCAGCCTGCTCACCGCGATGCAAGCGGTGCCGGCGGGAACGAACCAGGCTCTTCAGCAGGCGCAGACGGCAATCTATCTGATTGGCACATCATCGCAATATCAGGTGCAGCACTGATCGCTAGCCAGGTAGCAGCTGAGAAGCACAAGCAGCGCCTAGCGGCGCGGGAAAGGTGAATGAAAATGCGAGGCAAAGACAAATTCAGCCGCAGAGATTTCGTGCGCATCAGCTGCTGCACGGCAGCATCATTCGGCATGACGGCCGCCATCGGGC
>Ga0307479_10001257_pt1 | contig 23119 bp, 19 predicted proteins | sample atmos_gasesECM4C_FD_203743 | JGI IMG/M metagenome (GOLD analysis project Ga0307479, IMG submission 203743) | Hardwood forest soil microbial communities from Morgan-Monroe State Forest, Indiana, United States - atmos_gasesECM4C_515 | ecosystem: Environmental > Terrestrial > Soil > Temperate...
ACTGGCCCGCGCAGCTCTACGCCGACCGCTTCGGCCGCGGCGACTTGCAACAGACGCTGGTGCGCCGGGGCCGCGCCTGCCGCTCGGGCCGCGTCTGCTACGTGGTCACGCAAGTGGGGCGGCTCTACTTCCTCAATCAAGACGCGGTGGCGAACCTTTCGCGCCGCGCGCCCTGGCACGTGGAGAAGATTCGCGGCCGCGAGGTGGTGCGGGTCTACCGCCTGCTCCCGCCCGATTCGCCATTCCCCGACGAGGTTCTGCATGCCGCTGAAAATTGAGGACGTGGTGGTGGGCCAAGGCGCCGAGGCCGTCAAGGGCAAGCAGGTGACGGTGCACTACACCGGCTGGCTCACCGACGGAAAGAAGTTCGACTCCTCCAAGGACCACGGCCAGCCGTTCAAGTTCGCGCTGGGCCGCGGCCAGGTGATCGAAGGTTGGGACCAGGGCGTGGCCGGAATGAAAGTGGGCGGCAAGCGCAAGCTCACCATTCCGCCCGAGCTGGGCTACGGCAAGGCCGGCGCGGGCGGCGTGATTCCGCCCAACGCCACGCTGGTGTTCGAGGTGGAGCTGCTCGGCGTAGGATAGGAGCATGCGCGAGCATCTGCTTTCGTGGCAATGGGAGCTCTACCCTCCCGCGCACCGCGATCGGCGCAACCTCGCGCTGCACCTCGCCACCGCGCCGCTCTTCCAGCTGGGGGTGGTCGGGCTTCTGGCGTCGCCTTTCGTCGGCGGCGTGTGGGCCATTCCCTCGCTGGCGGCGATGGCGGCGGCGCTCGGCGCGCAGGGGCGCGGCCACAAGCTGGAGCGGCAGGCGCCCGCGCCGTTCCTGGGGCCGCTCGATGTGCTGGCGCGCTTCTTCGCCGAGCAGTTCGTGACTTTTCCGCGCTATGTGCTCTCGGGCGGCTTCGCCCGCGCGTGGCGCGAGTCGGGCTAGGTCCAGTCGCGGCCTTCGCCGCGGACCCAGTCGGCGAATTTCTTGATGCCCTCGCCGATGGGAGTGCGCGGCGCGTAGCCGAGCACTCTCGCCGAATGAGTGACGTCCGCGCTGGTGAGCGGCACGTCGCCGGGCTGCTCCGGCCTGCGGTCGAGCACGGCCTTCACGCCGAGCGCATCTTCGAGCAGCTGGATCAGCTCTGCGAGAGAGGTCGTGCGCGCGCCGCCCAGGTTCAAGATGTCCCATTTCAAGTCGGGGATGTCGCAAGCAGCGGTGACGCCGGCGACGATGTCGTCGACCCAGGTGTAATCGCGTCGCGAGGAGCCGTCGCCGAAGAAGGGCAGCGGCTTGTTCGCCAGCATCAGCCGCGAGAACTTGTGGATGGCCAGGTCGGGCCGCTGCCGCGGGCCGTAGACGGTGAAGAAGCGCAGCGCGGCGATTTCGAGCTGGTAGAGATTCTGGAACGTGCGCGCCAATACTTCGCTGGCGACCTTGCTCGCGGCGTAAGGGCTCTCCGGCGCGTCGACGCGCGCGGTCTCCTTGAAGGGCGGCTCGGCGCGCGCGCCATAGACCGAAGAGCTGCTGCCGAGCAGGAACCGCCGCGCGCCGGCATTGCGCGCGGCCTCGAGCACGCAAGCGGTGCCGCGGGCATTCACGTCCATGTACGCCGCCGGCCTCTCCAGCGACGGCCGCACTCCGGCCAGCGCGGCGAGGTGCACCACGATCTCGGGCCGCGATTCGGCAAATGCTCTTTGCAAAGTATCTTCGTCACGGATGTCACATTGAAATAATAGCGCCCGCGCATCGAGCCCGCGCCGCTTCAATCTTTCGGGATAGAAGGGATCGAAGTTATCGACGATGGCGACATGGTCGCCGCGGTCGATCAAGGCTTTGACCAGATGCGACCCAATGAACCCCGCGCCGCCCGTCACCAATACGCGCTTCACGCGGCGCTCCGCAGCGAGATCGACTGCGCGAAGTTCTTGCGCCAGAGCTGGAACATGAGCAAGGTCCAGAGCGGCTTGCGCAGGTCGGCGCGGCCGTCGAGGTGGGTTTGCAGCAAGGCGCGGACGGCGGGCGGATCGAACACGCCGGCCTCGCGCAACGACTTCTCCGAGAGCAGCTCTTCGAACAACGGCCGCAATGGACCCCGGATCCAGGCCGCGACCGGAATGCCGAATCCCTTCTTGGGCCGGCGCAAGATCTCCTCCGGCACCACGCCGCGCAGCGCGCGCTTCAATATGACTTTGGTGCGCGTCCAGGATACTTTGAGCCGCCAGGGCAATCGCGCGGCGAATTCGACCACCGCGGTATCGAGATAGGGCGCGCGCAATTCCAAAGAGGCGGCCATCGAGGCGCGGTCGGCTTTGACCAGGATGTCGTCGGCGAGATAGCGCTTCAAGTAATAGCGCAGCGCCTCGTCGATAGAGCCGGGCGAGCCGGCGGCGTCTTCGAGCACTTGCCGGAACGCAATCTGTGGGCGGGCCAGCGCGCGCAGGTCGGGGTGCAAGAGCGCCGCGATCTCCTCCGGCAAGAACGACGCGATCCACGACGCGTGCCGCAGCGACGGCGGCGCGTCCACGCCGCGGAGGAACTGCTTGAGCCGGAAATCGAGGCTCATGTTGCGCGGCGAAGACGGCAGCGCGTGCACCACCGCTTGCAACAAAGCGCGCAGCGGCCGCGGGACATGCGCGAACAAAGCCGCGGGCCGATGCGCCAGGAACGGATCATAGCCGGCAAACAGCTCGTCGCCGCCGTCGCCGGCCAGCGCCACCTTCACATATTGTCTGGTGAATCTAGACAATAGCAGCGTGGGCAAGAAGCTCGGGTCGGCGAACGGCTCGTCGAGCTGCGCCGCCGCCGCGGGCAACAGATCCAGGCAATCCTGTCCGGAGAATTTCTCCGAGACGTGCTCGGTGCCCAGCCGCTGCGAGGCGAGCAGCGCCCATGGCGACTCGTCGAAGCTCTCCTCGGTGAAGCCGATGGAGAACGTCCGCAGCGGTTTCTTGTGCCGCGCGGCGAGCGCGGCAATGGAGGTGGAATCGATGCCGCCCGAGAGGAACACGCCCACCGGCACGTCGGCCACCAGCCGCTTGGCGACCGCGGCGTCGAGCAAGCGCAAGAGCTCGGCCTCGGCATCGGGCGGCGCGTGCGGCAGCGGCGCGGGCACTTCCCAGTAGCGCCGCAGCCGCATTCCCGCCGCATCGAATACCGCCACGTACGCCGCCGGCAGCTTGGAGACGCCGCGCAAGATCGAAACCGGCGCCGGCACGTATTCGCAGGCGAGGTATTGCACCAGCGCCTCTGGATCGAGCTCGCGCGGCACGGCGCCGTGGGCGAGCAGCGCCTTCAGCTCCGAGCCGAAGATACAGCGCTGTCCGGAGACGAAATAATACAAAGGCTTCTTCCCCAGCCGGTCGCGCGCGAGCAACAACTTCCGCGAGCGCGCGTCCCAGATTGCCAGCGCAAACATGCCGTGCACGCGCTCGGCAAAGCTCTCTCCCCATTCGAGATAGGCGCGCAGCACCACCTCGGTATCGCTGCGCGTGACGAACGAGTGGCCGCGGCCGCGCAGCTCTTCGCGCAGCTCTGCGAAGTCATACGCCTCGCCGTTGAAGATGAGCGTCACGCCTTCGCGGGTCATGGGCTGCGCGCCCGACTCCAGGTCGAGGATGGAAAGCCTTCTGTGCCCCAGCGCGGCCGGTCCCTCGACGAAGAATCCTTCCGCATCGGGCCCGCGATGGGCGATGGCCCTGGCCGCGCGGCGCACTCCCTCGGCGTCGGGCGCAGAGGCGAGATCGACGTCGCCGCAGATGCCGCACATCTAGGGTCCGCCGCCCACCGCGCGCGGCAGCTGCGCGGGCACGTTCAGCTCTTCGGCGATCAAGTAAGGCCGCTTGCCTTGTGACTCGTAATAGGTGCGGATGACCAGCTCGGCGAGCAGCCCCATCAAGAGGCTCAGCGCGCCCACCAGCGTGAACATCACCGTCACCAAAGGCAGCGGCGTCTGCACGAAATCCTTCAGCCCTGCGAGCTTGTAATAGAGCGCCCAGAGAAAGGCGGCCGCGGCGCAAGCAAAGCTGAGCAGCCCGAATCCGCCGAAGACGTAGATGGGCTTGGTGGCATAGCTGGCGAGGAACTTCACCACCATCAGATCCAGCACCACCTTGAAGGTGCGCGAGAGCCCGTATTTGGAAACGCCGGCGCGGCGGGCGCGGTGGTTGACCACCATCTCGCTCACGCGGGCGCCTTGCCACGAGGCATAGATGGGAATGAAGCGGTGCATCTCGCCGTACAGCTTCACGTCGTGGAGCACGTCGCGGCGGTAGGCTTTCAGCGAGCAGCCATAATCGTGCAGCCGCACGCCGCTGATGGTCGAGATCAGGCTGTTGGCAATGCGGCTGGGCAGCTTGCGGCCGAATTCGCGATCCTGGCGGTCGCGCCGCCAGCCCGAGACCACGTCGCTTCCCGCGTCGAGCTTTTCCAGGAGCCTTGCGATGTCGGCCGGATCGTTCTGCAGATCTCCGTCCATGGGGACGATCACTTCGCCGCGCGCCTTCTCGATGCCGGCGCTCATCGCCGCGGTCTGTCCGAAGTTGAGACGGAAGCGCACCACCCGCAGCTCGGGCCGCTGCGCGGCGTAGTGCGAGAGCGCCGCAAAGGTCCCGTCGCGGCTGCCGTCGTCGACGCAGATCACTTCGTAGCTGCGGCCCAGCTTGGACAGCTCCGCAAAGAGCTCGTCCAGCAAAGCCGGGACGTTCTCCTCTTCGTTGAATAACGGAATGACCACCGAAACCTGCGGGCGATCCATCGGCGGCGGTGGATAGCATGGCCGGTCCCCTGCTACAACCCGCGCTGCGAAAGGATCGACCATGCTCTTGTTCCCCCTGCTGGCTTTGCTTCTCGCGCAGACGACCCCCACCGCTGCCGATGCGGCCACCGCCGCACGCGAGGCTGCCGAAGCCGCGCAAAAAGCCGCTGAAGCAGCACAGAAAGCCGCCCAGGCCGCAGCGGCGCTCGCGCCCCCGGCTGTCGCGGCCCCAGCGCCGGCCGCCGCCGCGCCTCCGCCGGTCACCTGGGCCGGCACCGTCGCGCTCGGACTGATCGCGCTCACCGGAAACTCGCAGACCATCACCTTTGCCACCAACGCTGCGGCCGAGCGGAAAGGCCCCGAATGGATCTGGGGCATCAAGGCCTACGCCGCGTATGGCCAGAACGCGGCGCCCGGCGTCGCTTCGCAAGTCACGGCGTTGAACGCGGGTATCCAGGCGCGCGGCGACCGCCGCTTCACCGAGGCGACCGCGGGCTATCTCATGCTCGGGGTCGATACCGATCACCTCAAGTCCCTCGAGTCGCGCCCCTTCGGCGAAGTCGGCGTTGCGCTCACCTGGTGGGATCGGAAAGAGGGCGACTTGCAAAAGAGCACGCTGCGCACCGACCTCGGTTTCCGCTATGGCCGCGAATATCGATTTCAATACTATCCGGTGCACGTCGGGCCCTCGCAGGATCCGGCCTTTGCCGAAGTGGACGTGGTCGCGCCGCGGCTGGGCGCGTTCTTGCGCTACGCGCTCAACAAGGACGTCATCTTCACCGAGGACGTGAGCGCGCTCGGGAACGTGGTCGGCACGGCGCGGCTGCTCTTCAGCAGCGCGTCCAAGCTGTCGTCGCGGCTGGGCGAGAAGCTCTCGCTGGGAGTCTCCTTCGTGGTCAACGACGATACGGTGCCGCCCAAGGGCAAGGTGCCCACCGACACCGCGCTCACGGTAGGACTGGAGGTTGGCATATGACCAATGCGGCCAAAGAATTTCGCGACTTCCTCCTCAAGCAAAACGCCTTCGCGCTGGCGGTGGGAGTGGTCATCGGCGCGGCCATCGGAAAGGTGGTGTCCGGAATCGTCGACGATCTGCTGATGCCCATCGTCGGCCTCGCCCTGCCGGGCGGCGACTGGCGCAACGCGCAGATCACGCTCTCCGGTCAGAACGCGATCAAATACGGTGACCTCTTCGGGCGGCTGGTCGACTTCGTCATCATCGCGGCGGTGGTGTTCGCGCTGACCAAGATGCTCCTGGAGAAGCCGGCGGCCACCAAGACCTGTCCGGAGTGCCAGGAGTCGATCCCGCTCGCCGCGCGCAAGTGCCGCGCCTGCGGGTCCGCGGTCTGATGGTGGAGTTGATCCTCACCTTCACCGGCCGCGACGCGCCGGGCATCACCGCGCAGCTCACGCGCATCCTGGCCAATGCCGGCGCGCGGCTCAACGACGTGGAGCAGGTGGTGGTGCAGGGGCTGCTCACGCTCGGGTTCGCGGTGGAGCTGCCCGATGCCGCTCGAGAAGCGCTCCTCGAGCAGCTCGGCTCCGCGGCGCGCACGCTCGGCCTCGATTTCAAGCAGCTCGCGCCCGGGCAGGCCGAGGAGCCGCGGCAGCGCCACGCGCTCACGCTGATCGCGCGCACGCTCGGCGCGCCGGCGCTGCACTCGGCAGCCGAGGTGCTGGCGGCGCACGGAGCGAACATCGAGCGCATCCACCGGCTGAGCGAAGGCGGGCTGGCCTGCGTGGAGTTCGCCGTCTCGCTGCCGCCCGATGCGGATGCGCAGGCGCTCAAGCGCGCGCTGCTGGCGGCGGCGATGCAGGGCGGGTTCGACTGCGCGCTGCAGCGCGAGTCGCTCCTGCGGCGCAGCAAGCGGCTGGTGGTGATGGACATGGACTCCACCTTGATCCGCATCGAGGTGATCGACGAGCTGGCGCGCGCGCACGGCGTGGGCGAGCAGGTGGCGGCCATCACCCGGCGCGCGATGCAGGGCGAGATCGATTACGACCAGAGCCTGCGCGAGCGGGTGGCGCTCTTGCGCGGGCTCCCCTCGCGGGTGCTCACCGATCTCGCCGCCCACCTGCCGCTGACCGAAGGCGCCGAGACCTTGCTGCGCGTCTTGAAGAGGCTCGGCTATCGGACCGCGGTCATATCGGGCGGTTTCTCCGTCGCCGCCGAGGCATTGCAAGAGCGCCTGGGCATCGACTTTGCCTGGAGCAATACGCTGGAGATCGCCGACGGCGCGCTCACCGGCCGCGTGCTGGGGCCCATCGTCAATGCGCAGCGCAAGGCGGAGATCCTGGAGGAGCTGTCGCGGCGCGAAGGCGTTTCCCTCGATCAGGTCATCGCCATCGGCGACGGCGCCAACGATCTGTTGATGCTGCAGAAGGCCGGCCACGGCATCGCCTTTCACGCCAAGCCCAAGCTGCGCGAGGCCGCGCACACCGCCATCTCGGCGATGGGTCTGGACGCGATTCTCTATCTGCTGGGGATCAACGGCCGCGACATCGCTTCGCTGGATTCTTCCGAATGATCTCCCGGCGAAACCTGCTCGGCACCGCTGCCGCCGCGGCTGCGCTGTCGAAAGTCGCCGCCGCGCAAAAACAGGCGCGGCCCCTGGCCATCTCCTCCGCCAACGGCCTGCGCGCCGTGGAGCGCGCGGTCAAGGGCATGACCGCGGGCGAGGACCCGCTCGAGGCGGCCATCGCCGGCGTCAACATCATCGAGGACGACCCCAACGACATGACCGTCGGCTATGGCGGCGTGCCCAACGAAGAGGGCGTGGTGCAGCTCGACGCCTGCGTGATGCACGGGCCCACCGCGCGCGCCGGAGCGGTGGCTTCGCTGGAGGGAGTGAAGAATCCGTCGCGCGTGGCTCGGCTGGTGATGGAGACCACCGATCACGTGCTGCTGGTCGGGCCAGGCGCGCGGCACTTCGCCAGCATGAATGGATTTCCCGTCGAGAACCTGCTCACCGAGAAGGCGCGCAAAGTGTGGCTCTTCTGGAAGCAGAACCTCTCCGACAAGGACAAATGGCTGGAGCCCGATCCCGAGCATTACGATCCCGACGTCAAAGCCTTCATCGACGAATTCGGTTGGGACGAGTTCCGCAAACCCCAGCGCGGCGGCACCATCCATCTGAGCGCGGTCGATGGCCGCGGCGATCTGGCGGGCTGCACCTCGACCAGCGGGCTGTTCTTCAAGATGCCCGGCCGCGTCGGCGACTCGCCCATCGTCGGCGCCGGCTGCTTTACCGACAACGACGTCGGCTCGGCGGGGAGCACCGGCCGCGGCGAGGCCAACATCCTTGTCAGCGGCGGGCACCTCACCGTGGAATTCATGCGGCAGGGCAAGCCCCCGCGGGAGGCCTGCTTGATGACGCTGGAGCGGATTGCGCGCACCACGCGCGAGAAGCGGCTGCTGGATGCGCGCGGCCGCCCGGCATTCGAGATCACCTTCTATGCGGTGAGCAAGAGCGGCCAGTACGGCGCCGCGTCGATGTACGCTTTCGGCGACAAAGGCTCGCGCCGGCAATTCGCGGTGGCCGACGCGGCCGGCGCGCGCAAAGAGGATTGCGCTTTTCTCTACGAGCGCCGCGCGTGAGCTCGGTCTACGACGAGCCGCGCGGCGAGGGCCGCGCCGCGGAGCTGTATCGCGCGCTGGCCGCGTCGCGATTCAGGGAGCTTCCGCCGCTGGCTGCGCACGAAGCCGATCTCTTGGAAACCTACTTGCGGGTGCGCGTCGAGCTGGAGCGCGAGGAGCGCCGCATGCACTTCGGCGCGCTGGCGCTGATCAGCCTGCTCTTCTTCTTGCTCCTTCCGACGGTGCTGCGCGACATGGGCAACCTTGCGCTCGACCTGATTGCGCTCTTGCTCCTGGCGTTGGTGATTCCCTATGTCTTCGTCTATTTCAGTTATGAGAATCGCGTGCGGGCCATGAGCGCGGCCTATCTGGAGCTCATTTCCCGCCGCGGGTAATCGCGCCCGGGTCCGGCCCCAGGTGCGCCGTATCGTTCCAGAGGCGCACGAAGGGTTCCTTGCCGGCGCGCAGCTCGACCAGGTTCAGCGCGCATTCGTCTTGCGACCAGCGCGTCCGGTATTTCGAAATCGGCGCGCCGGTCAGCGCCGCGCCGAGGATGCGCAAGGTGGCCTTGTGCGAGACAGCGAGCACCGGCAGCGGCGAGTCTTCGTGTCGGGAGCGGATTTCCTCGAGCGCTGCCAACGCGCGCTCGGCCACTTGCGCCGCCGTCTCGCCGCCGGTGGGAGAGGTCGCAGCCGGATCGGCGACCCACGCTTTGTAGCGGCCGGGGTTCAAGGCCCGCGCCTGTTCCGGCGACAATCCTTCCCAGCCGCCATAATCGATTTCAATCAATCCTCTGACTATGGTCGCTTCAATGCCCGGCGCCACCAGCGCGGCCGTCTCCGCCGTGCGCCCGAGCGGCGAGCGATACACCGCCGCCCAGCGCACGCCACCGAGCCGCTGGCCGAGCTTGCGCGCCTGCTCGCGGCCGTGATCGGTGAGCGGCAATTCGCGCTGGCCGTTGAAGGAATCGACGGCGGAGGATGCGGTCTGCGCGTGCCGCGCGAGGTAGAGCAGCATGGCTAGGCGCCTTTCGCGACGAAGTGCTCGCGCAGGTAGTGGACGGTGTCGGCCAGGGTCTCGAGCGGGTCGCGCGGGCGGAAGCCGAGCAGCCGCTCGCTCTTGGAGGAATCGATGAAGAACCAGCACTCGCCCATCTCCACGTCGCTGGCGGGCAGGTGTGGCTCGCGGCCGCGCTCGCGGGCGATGCGCTCGAGAAGGTGCGCCGCGGCGATCTTCAACCGGCTGGGCATGCGCCACAGAGGCGGCGGACGGTGCGCGATGCGTCCCAGCCGAGCGAAGAACTCGTCGAACTCCCAGTTGGCGGCGCCCAGCAGATGGCGCTCGCCGACATTCCCGCGCGTCAGCGCCGCGACGAACGCTTGCGCGGCATCGCGCACGTCGACGAACGAGATCCCCCCGCGCGGCATCACCGGAATCCGTCCCATCAAGAAGCGGAAGACGTCTTGGGTAGACGACATGCGCGAGTCGCCGGGCCCCAGGAGCAACGACGGATTGAGAATCACTATCGGTAATCCCGCGCGCGCGAACTCGATTGCTATCTTCTCTTCGTAGATCTTGGACAGGTAATAAGGCCAGCGACCCACCGTCTCGATTGGATAGTCGTCGTCTTCACAAGCCACGCGGCGCGTGCGCGAGACGCCGATGGTGCCGGAAGAGCTGGCCAGCACCACTCTTTGAACGCCCACGCGCTCGGCGGCGATCAGGAGATTGCGCGTGCCGTCGACGTGCAGCTCGTACATCTTGCGCGCGTCGGCCGGGTCGCGGCTGACCAGGCCGGCCAGGTGAACCACGGCCTCGACTCCTTGCAATGCGCGTTCGATGGAACCTTTGTCGCGCACGTCGCCCTTGATGGTCTCCTGCGCTCCCGCCAGCTGCGCTCCCGATCGCACCAGCGCGCGCACCTCGTGGCCGGCCTCGCGCAAGAGCGGGAGCAGCGTCGACCCGAGAAATCCGCTCGCGCCGGTGACCAGCAGCTTCACTTGCTCGCCTCCAGGAGCGGCCCCGTTCCCGTCCAGCGCGGCGACGGCGCCCCGTCGCGCAGCGCCTCCACCGCCAGCCGCACCAGCCGCGTGACTTCCCGGTGCGCAGCTGAGCGCGACAATCCCGCGGTCGCCGCGCGCAGGTCGGCGCAGCGGAGCGGCGGCCCGATGCGCACCAGGAGCTTGCGGCGCTTGCGCGGGTCGGGAACGAAGGCGCCCTTGGGCATGGCCTCGTGCGTGCCCTCCAGATAGATGGGAAGGATATCGGCGCCCGCGGCAAAGCTGAGATAAGCGATGGCCGGCTTGAATTCCTGCAGCCGCCCGTCGGGCGAGCGCGTGCCCTCGGGAAAGATGAGCAGGTGATAGCCGAGCTCGAGCGTTCTCACCGCGGCCTGCAATGATTCCTTCAACGACCCGCGCCGCTCGATGGGCACCAGGTTGGTGAAATTTCCAAACCAGGCCCGCTTCCAGGGATTGTCGAAGAAGTAATCGCGCGCCGCCAGGGACGCGAGCTTCTTTCCCTCTTCGCCGAGCGCAATCTTCACCAGTCCCACGTCGAGGTGGCTCTGGTGATTGGCGGCCACCAAAAACGGCGCATCATGGGGAACGCCGGCCTTGCCGGTGACCTCGATGTCGAAGACGCGCCCGTAGAGCGCGCGCTGGAAGAACCCGATGGCGGCGCGCCCGGCGGCGGCGATGGTCTGCGGCACGGGGATCTCGCCCTCGCGCTCCTCGAGAATCGCCTCTCCGTCGGTGGGCGCATCGGGCGCTTGCAGCGCGCGCGCCAATTCTCCGGCAGTCTGCAGCGCCGCATATTGCGACTCGGGCGGCGGCTGGACGCCGGCCTGATCGAGCGCGGCGGTGAGCTCGGCGATGAGCAGCGAATCGAATCCCAGGTCGGCGGCGAGCCGCGTCTGCGGGGAGACCGACCCGCGCGGCTTCTGCGCCAGGTCGGCGAGCAGATCGAAGAGCCAGCCGTCGCTGCCCGCGGGCCGCGCCGAGAGCTGCGTCGCCGCTGCCGTCGCTTTTTCCAGCCGCTGCAATTCGGCAGCGACCAGCGGCCGCTTCACCTTGCGCGTCGCCGTCTTCGGCAAGTCACTTTCCCAATAGTGAAGGATCTTGACGCGCTTCCAGAACGGCAGGTCGGCCGAGACGTCGGCGAAGTGCTTCTCGATCTTCTCGCGCCGCTCTTCGCGCGTCTCACCCGGCTCGAGCTCGCGCGCCACGCACAGGCACGCGACCCGCTCCTGCCCCTTGCCGTCGGCCAGGCCCACGATGGACAGCTCTTTCAAGAGCGGCGTCGCGCCGTACAGCTCTTCCAGCTCGTCGGGATAGACGTTCTTTCCGCTGGCGTCGAGGATCAGGTCCTTCTTGCGGCCCACCAGGACGAGCCGGCCGTCGGGCGAAAGCTTGCCCAGGTCGCCGGTGCGCAGCCAGCCGTCGGCCAACACCTGCGAAGTCGCCTCGGGATCGTCGAGATAACCGGCCATCACGTTGGGACCCTTGGCGAGCACTTCGCCCACGCCCTCGGCGTCGGGATGGTCGATGCGGATTTCCACGCCGGGCAAGGGCGGCCCCACGGTGCCGGTGCTCAACCTGTTCTCCGGCAGCGTCACCGAGAGGACCGGCGACGCCTCGGTGAGTCCGTATCCCTCTGTCAGATTGAATCCGAGCTGGTGAAACGCCTTTTGCACTTCTTCCGGCAGCGCGCTGCCGCCCGAGATCAACAGCCGCAGCCGGCCGCCGAAGCGATTGTGAATCGGCCAGAAGAGGAGCTTGCCTACGTTGAAGGGCGTCCGGTTGCGCAGCTCCCCGTGCAGCGCCATGGCCGCTTGCACCGCCGCTTTGACGATGCGCGGGCGCGAGGCCAGCTCCTGCGTCAGGCGGCGGTGGAGCAATTGCCAGAGCGCGGGCACGGCTACCATGGCGTGGATGCGGCCGGTATCCAAAGCCTCGGACAAACGCTCGGCAGTGAGCTCGTCGAGATAGGTAATCTCCGCGCCGAGCATGAGGGGAACCAGCAGTCCGCAGGCGAATTCGAACGTGTGGTGCAAGGGCAGGACGCTCAGCACGCCCTCGCCCACGCGCAGATCGAAGAGGGCGGCGAGTTTGGCGGAGAGCGAGGCGAAGTTGCGGTGCGTGAGCAGCACGCCTTTGGGCTTGCCGGTGGTGCCGCTGGTGAAGAGCACCGAGGCCAACTCGTCGGCGCCTGCGCTCTTGCGCAGCGGAGGCAGGTTGCCCGAGCGGGTCTCGCGCAGCGCTTCTGGGAGCGTGAGCGTGCGCAGGCCGGGCAGCGGCCCCAGCCGCTCGGCCACGCGAGGGCTCGCGAGCAAAAGCCGCGCCTTGGCTGCCTGCGCGCAGTTCTGCACTTCCGCCGGCGACAGCTCCGCATCGAGCGGCGCCGCGGCCGCGCCCGCTTTCAAGATTCCGAAATAAGCCATCGCCCATTCCGGCCGGTTCTCGGACATCAGCAATACGCGGTCGCCGTCCTTGACGCCGGCGGCTTGCAGCGCGCGGCCGGCGCGGTCGGAAAAGCGCGCCAGCTCGTCGTAGGTGACGCGATCGTCGCGGGTGCGCGCCAGCTCCTGGGCGCCTTCTTCGCCGGCGTGGAAGCGCAGCGCGACGCGAGGACCGAACGCGTGCTGCGCGGCGGCCAGCAAGGCGAGCAGGTCGCGCGGCTGCGCCACCTCGCGCCGCAGCGCCTTGCTCTCCTCCTCCAGGCCGGGAAAGACCCACTCCTCGAGGCCGCGCATGTGCACTTCCAGCCAATAGTCGCGCCAGTCGAGGGTCTGGGGATCCCACGGCAGCTTCTCGCGGTCGGCCGCCGAGAGCTGCGCCCAGAGCCCGCGCGTCTGCGCGCACTGGAAGATGAATCGCTCGCCGGCGACGAAGGGCAAGAACAATTCCCACGTCATTTCCACCTGGGCGATTTGCCGGTCGATGCCGGCCAGCGCCTCGTCGGCGCGCGCGAGCAGCGCGGTGCCCACCGGCGCTCCCCATTTCAATCCGCGCTCCGCGATCAGCTTGCGGAAGCCACGCGCCGCGGCGCGGAAGAAAGGCGCGCTGGAAGCCACGTAGAGCTCCTTGGAGGCGGGATAAGGCTCGAGAAAAGAATCGATCCAGTTCTCGAATGCGCTGCGCTTTCCTTCCTCGACGCGCCGGTCATACCAGCGGCGTTTGTAAAGCGCGACCAGCTCCACCGCGCGCCGCACATAGAAGGGATTCAAGTCACCCGAGGCGAGCTGGAAGACGCGCTGCTCCAGCCGCTGGGCGCAGGCCGCGCCCGCCACGCCGAGGATTCCGGCCGCCACCAGATCGACGGGAATGAGATCGAGCACCAGCTTGTCGCCCGCGGGAAAGACCCGCTGGCCTTTGAGCCCCATGAAGGCCAGCGGCGCCGAAGTGGTGAAACCTTCATTCCAGCCGGGAAAGGGAAAGCGCAGCGCGCTCTCGACGATGGAGGGCCGCACCAGCGCATACTTGCAACCGCTGGCGGCAATGGCCTGCTCGCCCATTGCTTTCGTATAGGTATAGGTATTGGGCCAACCCCAGGCGCGCGCGCGATCCATTCCCGCCTGCACCAGCTGCGCCGAAAGCCACAGCTTGCGCTCGCGGCCGGCGGCGAGTCGCAGCGCTTTCTCCTCGGAAGGATCGCGACCCTCCTCCTCGAGGCGCTTCACCGCCGCGGCGCGGAACTGGGCGGCGAGCGCGTGGTCGTCGGCCTGCGCGCGCAGCCGCGAGACGAGCGCGTCGACGTCCTTCAATTCGCGCTCCACCGAAAAGGGCACGCGTGCGGCTTCTTCCAGGTCGTGGGCCTTTGGATAGTTGCCCACCAACGGCTCGTTCTCGAAGACCGGCCCGCGCCGCGCGCCGGCGACGAAGCAAGTGGAGATGTGCACCAGCGTCGCGCCGGTCTGCTTGCAGAGCTCGGCCCCGTTGCGCGCGCCTTCGGTATTGACGCTGACGGCGGTTTCCAGAGACGGATTGAAAGTCACCAGCCCGGCGCAATTGATCACGCAGGCCAGGCGGCCGGTAAAAGCCTCGACCTGCGCTGCGGTCAGCCCCAGTAGCGCATCGGTGACGTCGCCCGGCAACGGCGCGCACTTCTCGCGGAGGAACTGCTCGAACTTCTCCCCGCCCAGCTTCTCGCGCAAAGGTCCGAAAGGCGGAGACGATGCGACTTTCCCGAAAAACCTGTCGCCCGCCGTCCCGCCCGCGCGGGGCCGCACCAGCACGTGCACGCGCCCCACTTCGGGATAGCGGTCGAGCAGCATGGTGAGCGCGACCTTGCCCAGAAAGCCGGTCACGCCGGTGATCAGGATCTCGCGGCCCTTGAAGGCCTGGGAAAGGTCGATGGGCTCCCGCAGCGCCTGCATGGTCAAGCTTGCTCTTTGGCCGCCACGCTCGGCTTGGCGGCCGAGGCGCCGCCCTGCTCGGGCAGCGAGCGCGCGCCCTCCTCGGCGGTGAGCGCGACCTCGGTCATCACCATCGGCGGATGGTGCATGAGCGTGATGCTGGCCGAGCGCCCTTGGCGGCCGCGCGCCATGTCGATGGCCTCGGCCAAGGTATCGGCGCGCTCCCAGCCCATCAGTTGCGGCACGTGCGTATTCTCGGCGCCGACGGCGATGATTTGCCCCAGGTGCTGGCGGCCGTTTTCGCCCCAGTACCACATGTAGAAGGGATGCGCGCCGTGATACGCATTTCCTTTCCTATATAGGTGCACATAAGAAGGGTTTTGCGCGAATTCCTTTTCATACTTCTTGTGCAGCTCCATCGCGTCGGTGGTTTCGGGCAAGAGGCGATGGAAGAATTCGATGTAGCTCGGGTGCTGCACGGGATCGAATTCGTCCATGCAGGGATGGGTGACGATCAGCGTCCCCCCCTGGCGAACCAGCGGAATGCCGCGATTCATGTTGAAGAAGTATCCGCAGGCCATGACTTGCACCAGGAGCGGATTGAGGACCGAGTTGACGTTGTAAGGCGAGATATAGGGAATGCCGGCAATGAGTATGTCGGCTTGCCCCTTGACCTGGACGAACAATTGCCGCCGGCAGGCCTGGAGGATCTTCTCGTGCGCCAGCTCGGTGCGCCCCGCAGCGCAAGCAATCAATCCATAAGCGGCCGGCACCTTGTGGAATATGTTTTGCCGTAAAGCGCGCGGGGTGCGCGATAGCGTCCAGCGCAATCCGGCCAGCGCGGCGCGATCGAGATCGGTGAAGTCCTCCTCGCGCTTTCCCAGGAAGGCCACCGGCCCGTCGAACATCTTGTTGTTGAGCGCGGTCTCGATGTGGAAGACGTTGAGGTGCTGGTCGATGACGCGGCCGATGCGGTTGACCGAGCCGTGCAGCTCCGAGTGCGACGGCTCCATGTAGCTCTTCGAGGCGCGGATGGCGTGCGGCGTGTGGTGCGCGCGCAGGCCCAGATAGTCGGTCAGGCCGGTGCCCACCGACTTGTGGCCGCCGTCCATGGGCACGAAATTGACGTTCAGATAAATCAATAGATCGGCCTCGGCGGCGCGCCGCGAGATGCGCACGCTCTCGCCGGCTTCGGTCTGGCCCAATTCCACGATGCCGCCGGGCTCCTCGGCGTCGTGGTTGGTGTAGCGGTCGGGATAGTAAGCGGTGAAAATCTTCGAACCCACCATGCGCCGCATCTCCGCCTCCGTCATGCGGCGGTGCAAGGCGTTGGCGATCAAGAGGTGCACGTCGTCGACGCCGGAGTCGGCGAGCAGCTGCAGGACGATCTCCAGCATGTGCTGCCGCACGTCGGGCGTGCGCATCGGCGGCAGAGGCAGGGAGATGTCGTCGATGGCGATGACCACTTTCATCCCCGGCCGCAGCTGCGCGTGCAGCGGGTCGCAGCCTTCGGGATGGTTGATGGCCCAGCGGATGGCGGCGCGCCCGTTGGCCAGCTCCTCCACCGGCGGATTGGGGAAGACGATGCGGGTGCCGACCGGGACCTCCTCGAGGAGGACCTCGGTGTCGGAGAAGAGCATGCGCGGCGGAGATCGCCTCTCCTGGACGACGACCTGCGAGTCCTCGTCGTAGCTCTGCCGCAGCCGGTCGAGAGAGCGCATCGGAGAGCGGAACCTACGCCAGTTTCTTGCGGAAGCGAAGTGAGGCGAGCACCACCAGCACCACCAGGATGCTCGAGAGCCAGGCGAGCTCGACGGTCAGGTCGGCAAGCCCGCTGCCCTTGAGCACGATGCCGCGCACGATTCTCAAGAAATGCGTCAGCGGCAGGGCTTGCGAGAGCAGCTGCGCCGGCCGCGGCATGGCCTCGAAGGGGAACATGAAGCCGGAGAGAAGTATATTCGGTAGAAAAAAGAAGAAGCTCATCTGCATCGCCTGCTGCTGCGTCTGTGCCAGCGTGGAGAAGAAGAGCCCCAGCGCCAGATTCGCCGCGATGAAGACGAAAGCCAGCAAGTATAAAAGCGGCAATGACCCGCTGAAGGGCACGCCGAAGATCAGGTTCCCCAAGAGCAGGATCACCGTCATCTGCACGTAGCCCATGGCGATGTACGGCACGATCTTGCCGACGATCAATTCTCCCCGGCGCAGCGGCGAGACGATCAGCTGCTCGAGCGTGCCGCGCTCGCGTTCGCGGGCGATGGCCATGGAGGTGAGCATCACCATGGTCATGGTGAGGATCACGCCGATCAGGCCGGGCACGATGTAGATGGCGGTCTTGAGGTCGGGGTTGTACCAGGTGTCGGGCTCGAGCGAGATGCGCGGCGGCGTGCCGGGTGGCAGCGCGCGAGACTGGGCCAGGCCGCTGGCGGTGTTGAGCGCGCTGGACACCGTCTGCGGATCGCTGCCGTCCACCACCAGCTGCAGGGGAGCCACGCGGCCGACGCGCAGATCGCTGGCGTATCCGGAGGGGACCACCAGCGCCACCCGCGCCGAGCCGCTGCGGAAGGCGCGCGAGATCTCGTCGTAGCCGCGAACCTCGCCGGCCAGATCGTAGAACCCGGTCGCGCGCATGCTCTGCGCAAAGTCGCGCGACTGCGCGCTCTGGTCCTGGTCGTAGACGACCGTCGGAATGTGGCGCACGTCGGTGTCGATGGCGTAGCCGAAGAGCAGCATCTGCATCATCGGGAGCGCGAGCATCATCGCCAGCGTGAGGCGGTCGCGGCGGAGCTGGAGCAGCTCCTTCAAGGCGATGGACCACAGGCGCGAGGCGGTGGCCAAAAGCTGTGACCGCGCGCTCATGCTTGGGCCCGCGCGTCGTGCCGGACCATCGACACGAACGCGTCCTCCACCGTGACCCGCGCCGGCCGAGAGGAGAGCAGCCGTGAGCCGAGCACGCGGCGCGCCAGCTCCTCGGGATCGGCGCCGCCCAGCGTGGCGAGCCGCATGGTGTGGCCGTAGTGCGCGACCTCGTCCACCTCGGGCAGAGCGCGCAGAGCCTCGGCAGCCTGGGGCGCGTCGTCCACCATCAGCTCCGCCACGCGCAGCCCGCGCCGCGCCACGATCTCCTCCGGCGTCCCTACGTCGAGCAGCGTGCCGCGAAAGATGAAGCCCAGCCGGTGGCAGCGCTCGGCCTCGTCCATGTAGTGGGTGGTCACCAGCACGGTGGTCCCCTGGGATGCGAGCTGGTGGATCTGCTCCCAGAACTCGCGGCGGCTCACCGGATCGACGCCGGCGGTGGGCTCGTCGAGGAAGAGCAGGGGAGGCTGGTGGATGGTGGCGCAGGCCAGCGCCACCCGCTGCTTCCAGCCGCCGCTCAAAGTGCCGGCGATCTGCCCGCGCGGTTGTTGCAACCCTGTTGCATCAAGCACCGCCTCGATGCGCTCGCGCCGCTTGGCGCCGGGCACTCCGTAGAGGCCGGCGTAGAAGCGCAGGTTCTCGAACACGGTGAGGTCCTCGTAGAGCGAGAACCGCTGCGTCATGTAGCCGATTCGTTCCTTGATGCGCTCGGCCTCGCGCGCCACGTCGAAGCCCACCACCGTGCCGCTGCCGCCCGAAGGATCGAGGATGCCGCAGAGCATGCGGATGGTGGTGCTCTTGCCGGCGCCGTTGGGGCCCAGGACTCCGAAGATCTCGCCGCGCCTGACCGCCAGGCTCACGTCGCGCACCGCCAAGAGGTCCCCGAAGCGGCGAGAGAGGTGCTCGGTCTGGACGATGATCTGATCAGTGCCCACGCTGCGCCTCCGCGTCGACGGCGCGCTCGAACGCCGCGAAGGCGGGCACGCCGGCGTGCAGCTTCTCCTCCGGGTCGGCGAGGTCGATGCGCACGCGCACCACCAGATTGGGCCGCTCCTTTTCAGAGAAGAGGAAGCGCGGGGTGAACTCCAGCGTGCGCCCCACGCTCTGCACGGACCCGGAGAAGCGCTGGGCTCCTGCGTCGACGTGCACGCCCGCCTTGGTGCCCACGCGCACCTCCGCCAGCTCGCCCTGCGGCACGAAGACGTCGAGATAGGGCCGCCGCGTCTCGCCCAGGGTGACCGCCGGCTGGCCGGGCTGCACCACCTCGCCCGGCTCGAGGTGCGTCTCCAGGACTGCGCCGCCGATCTCCGCGCGCAGCGTGAAGCGCGAGAGCCGCGCCTCCTCGGCGTCGAGCGCGGCGTGCGCTTGCCAGCTGCGCGCCAGCGCCGCCTTCACCTCCTGCGAGCGCGCGCCGGCCAGGAGCGCGAGAAGTCTCTGCTCGGCGGCCTGGCGGTCGGCCACGGCGCGATCGCGCTGTCCCTGCACCTGTTCCAGCTGCGAGGGAGGGACGGTTCCCTCGTCGCGCAGCTTGCGGGTGCGCTCCAGCAGGTCGCTGGCCGCTTCTTCCGACGCCTTTGCTCCGCGCAGCTGCGCCTCCGCGGCGCGGATGTCCTCGCCGCGGGCGCCGGCTTTCAGGAGCTCGAGCTGCGCGTCGGCGGCCCGCGCCTCGGCGGCCCGCGCGTCGCGCAGCGGCCGCTCCATCGAGTCGTCGATGACCGCGAGCACCTGGCCCGCCTCGACGCGGTCGCCGCGCCGCACGCGCAGCTCGCGGATGCGGCCGGCCACTTCGAACCCCATCGCCCGCTCGTGCAACTCGATCACGCCCTGGTACTCGCGCGGCCCCTCCGCCGGGCGATGGCACGACAGACCAGCACAAACCAACGCAACAGTCGCGGTGGACTTTGCCGTCTCCCTCATCGGCTGGCACGGCGGCGCGGGAGCGGGCCGGTGAGGTAGTGCTGCAGCGCGGGAGCGACGGTGTCGATCAGCCGCTCCTCGCTCTCGGAGGCGAGCGGCTCGACGCCGAGGATGTGTCGGGTGAGGAAGATGCCCATCATCTGGCTGGCGCACAATTCCCCGCGCAGGGCCGCCTCCTGCCCGGGAAAGTGCCGGACCAGGAGCGCCACCGCGGTGCTCTCGATGGCCCGGCGAAGCATCGCCGCCGCATCGGGATGGCTCACCCCGGACCGCACCAGCGACTGCACCGTCTGCGCGCGCTCGCGGAAGACACGGCGGAAGTAGAACTCGGCGATGCGCCGGCCCAGCGAATCGCGCTCGCCGGCCAGGAGCTGCTCCAGCTCTCCCGGCTCGACCGGCAGTTGCAGGCTGCTCGCGAACAGCTCGGCCTTGGAGCCGAAGAAGTGCTGCACCAGCTTGGGATCGACGCCGGCCCGCGCCGCCACTGCGCGCACGCTGGTGGCGCCATACCCCTTGCGGGCGAAGAGCTGCTGCGCGGCGCGCAGGATGGCGTCGCGCGAGGCCCCCCTTGCCGGGCCGCCGCCCGCTGCGCGCGGAATTCCACACGTGAGGAATTCTACGCTTGAGGAATTACGTCGGTCAAGAGGCTCCGGCGACGCTCCAGCCGGAACCCGGGCATGGAAGCCGGCCGGCGGTCCGGGAGGACCGGTGAACTCTTTTCACCACTCGAGGAAAGACCCCGGACCGCGCAAGGCCGCAGATGTTCTCCTTCGTGCAATTGGGAGGGGCATGGCGGTTGCTTTTGCTCCTCCGCCATGCGGGCGCGTGCTCCTTTTCTTCCTCTGCTGGCGGCCCTCGCCTGCGGAGGCGCGCACTCGAAAAACTCCGCCGCAGCCGCGTGCCCCGCTCCGTCTGCCGGCGGGGCCGACGCGGGGGGGAGCACCGGCCTCGGGCCGGCCCCCGGCGGAGGCGTCTCTCCCGGGACCGCAGACGCAGGCGCGCCGCCGGAACAAGACGGAGGCGTCGTCCCTCCTGATGTGCCGGACGGGGGCCAGGGCCTCCTGCCCCTGCGCCACTCGCCGATCATCGACGAGAACCAGCAGCCCGGCGGGTCGGGATGGAAGCTCGACTCCCCGACCGCGGACTTTGCTGCCTACGCGGATCGCACCAGCGTCCTGCCCGGCGGACAGGTCCTGATCCAGGCGGGCGCGAAGGCGGCGACCACCGCCACCTGGGAGCTGTGGCGCGTCGGCTACTACGGCGGCGCCGGCGGCCGGAGGTGGGCCGCGGGCGGGCCGGTGCAGGTTCCGGTCTGGGCCGCCACGGTGATGGATCCGACGACGGGCGCGGTGCACGCACCGTGGCCCGCCACCTTCACCATCCACGTCCCGCCCGACGCGCTCACGGGCGCGTACCTGGTCAAGCTCAAGTCGCCGCTCGGCGACACCTACGCCACCTTCGTGGTCCGCGAGCCGCAGCCCGCGGCCACCGTCCTCTATCCCGTCTCGACCAACACCTACCAGGCCTACAACGACTCGGGCGGCACCAGCCTCTACGCCAACACCCGCAGCGACTGGACCCCTTGGCACGCCTACGCCGTCTCCTTCGATCGCCCCTACCAGCACGACGGCGCCGGTGAGTTATTGTCGATGGACCGCGGCTTCATCACCTTCGCCGAGGCGCAGGGCTACGACCTCGCTTACGTCACCGACCCCGACCTCGACGCCGAGCCCGACCTGGTGTCGCGCCGCCGGCTGCTGGTCTTGCAGGCCCACACCGAATACTGGACCGCCAACATGCGGCAGGCCGCGCTCTCCGCCATCGGCAGCGGAACCAGCGTCGCCTTCCTGGGGGCCAACTCCGCCTACTGGCAGGTGCGCTACGCCGACGCCACCCGCCGGTTGCTCATCGGCTACAAGGAGTTCGCCAGCCTCGATCCGGCCGCCTCGAGCGACCCCGCCCACGTCACCACCCGCTGGCGCGACCCGCCGTTGCTCCAGCCCGAGAACGCGATGGTGGGCGCCATGTTCGGCACCTGGATGCTGACTTCGGCCCCGCTCACCGTCACCAATCCGTCCTCGTGGCTGTGGGCCGGCGCTGGCGTGCAGTCGGGGTCCATCATCGCCGGCGTCTACGGAGACGAGGTCGATCAGCGCTACGACAACGGCGCGCAGCCGGCGGGCGTAGAGATGGTGGCCAACTGCTTCGTCGAGAACCACCACGCCCAATACGCCTACGGCGAGACCACCATCCACTCCACGCCGGCGGGCGGCATGGTCTTCGATTCGGGCAGCATCACCTTCTCGCGGGCGCTGGCGAATCACGGCCGCTGGGACCCGCGCATCCAGCAGCTGGTGGCCAACCTCTTCTCGCGCCTGGCCGGCGACGGGACGCTCCCGGCGCCGCTCGCGCCGATGAACCTGCCTCCCGGAATCTCGACGCCCAGCTATCGCGCGGGCGTTCAGGTCTCGACCGTCACCACCGCGCTGACCTTGCCGGTCGCGGTGGCGGTGGCCGGCAACGGCGACGCCATCGTGGTCGACGGCGACGCCATCGTGCGCGTCACGCCGGCCGGAGCGGTCAGCGCGGTGGCCGGCGGCGGCCCGGGCCTCACCGACGGACCGGCCGCCCAGGCGCAGTTCCGCGGCCCTCGCGGCGTGGCCGTCGCCGCAGACGGGACCATCTACGTCTCGGACACCGGCAATCACCGCATCCGCGCCATCTCCGGAGGCTCGGTCACTACCGTCGCGGGCTCGACCCAGGGATTTGCCGACGGCGCCTCGCCTCAGTTCTCGCAGCCGATGGGCATCGCGCTGACGGCGGCGGGAACGATCCTCGTCGCCGACTCGTGGAACCAGCGCATCCGCGAGGTGACGCCCAAGGGTCTGGCCTCGACCTGGGCAGGAACCGGAGCGGAGGGAGTCGCCGACGGGCCGGGCGCGCAGGCGCAGCTCCAGTTCCCCATCGGCATCTCGCTCCTCACCGGCGGCGACGCGGTGATGGTCGAGCCGATGACGGGCGTCTTGCGCAAGGTCTCCGCCTCGACCGGACATGCCGTCGCCACGCTGGTGGGCTCGGTGGGCCTGGAAGGCTGGGACGACGGTCCGGTGCCGGGAGCCACCGTCTTCGAGACGATCGCGGCCGCGGCGATGCCCGATGGCGACATCCTGCTCCTCGACGAGGCCACCGCGCGGGTGCGCGCGCTGAGCGGGTCGAACATCGACACGCTGGCGGGCGGCCAGCGAGGAGGAACGGTCGACGGCTGCGGCTCGGGCGCCGGCTTTGGCGGTCCGCGCGCGCTGGCGGCGGCTCCAGACGGCTCCATCCTGGTGGCCGACGCGCGCGAGCATGCGCTGCGCCGGATCACGTTCCCCTGAGCGCCTCAGGGCGTGAACAGCCCGAAGTCGCAGCCAACGCTGTAGAGGGGCACGCCCATACGGAAGGGCGCGGTGTCGAGCGCCTCGCCCGCGAGGTTGGCCGCGCCGACGTTGCCCGAGTAGAACCTGCCGCTCTTCATGAAGCCCGCCGGAACTCTCCAGGACGTCGCGTCGAACAGCATCGCGCTGATGCTCGCCAGCTCGCCCGGCTGGAAGTCCACGTTCACCGGCGCAACGCTGACGTTGTAGTGCGTGACGGTGCCCAGCGTGGGCGCCGACCAGGAGATGGTCGGCT